>Ga0070675_100000481_pt1 | contig 27272 bp, 19 predicted proteins | sample KBSM43metaG_FD_65343 | JGI IMG/M metagenome (GOLD analysis project Ga0070675, IMG submission 65343) | Miscanthus rhizosphere microbial communities from Kellogg Biological Station, Michigan, USA - KBS M4-3 metaG | ecosystem: Host-associated > Plants > Roots > Rhizosphere > Soil ... | reverse complement strand
GTCAACGATCGCATCCAGGTCTTCCGCAAGGACGGCACGTTCGTGAAGGAGGCGTTCATCGACCCGGAGACCTACCGCTCCGGCTCGGTGTGGGACATGACGTTCTCGCGCGACCCGCAGCAGACGTATATCTACGCCGCCAACGGCGTCGACGAGAAGATCAACATCCTGCAGCGCAGCACCCTCGAGGTGCTGACCTCATTCGGCGACGGCGGGCGCGGACCGGGCCAGTTCTTCGGCGTCCACAACCTGGCCACCGACTCGAAGGGGAACCTCTACGCCACCGAGACCTACACGGGTGCGCGCGTGCAGCGTTTCCTCTTCAAGGGCGTGGGGCCGGTGAAGCAGGTTGAGCAGGGGGTGCCACGGCCGGCGGTCCGATAGGCGCGCGGCGGCGCTGATTCTTCTTCTGGAATTCCTCGTCCGTCAGCTCGGGGCTTTCCAGGCTCTTGATCTCTGGCTCGGCGGCAACGAGGTCGTCACACAGCTCGGGAGCCAGACAGACACTCTCGATGCTCCGTCCCGCCGGCGGCACGGGCATCCCGCGTTCGGCCATCAACTTCCGCAGCAGCGCCCCGGCCTCCGGCTGGATGATCGCCGACTGCGTGCCGATGCGAATCAGGCCATCGGCGTAGTCCACCGGCAAGTACCTGTGAAAGGCCAGCCGCCCGCCCGCGTCGTTGCCACTCTGTCCGTAATCTCGCAGGTCGAGTTTGGCGCCGGCGTCCACCAGCACCTGAATGACCTGCGTGGCGCCCTTGTGTCCCGCGCCGTGCAGCGCGGCGCGCCCGGTCTGGGCCTGCGCGTTGGGATCGTTGCCCAGGCTGAGGAGCAGTTTCACCGCTTCGACGTTGGCTTCCTTCGACCACTGGTAGGTGACACCTTCCACCCAGCCGACACCAGCCGCCACCTGCAGCGGGGTCACCCCGACGTTCGTGGCGATGCTCGAATCGGCGCCGTGTTCGAGCAGCAGCTTCATCACCACGAGATCGCTGGACTGCGACGCGCGCCAGAAGGCGGTGGCGCCATCTTCATGGACCCACTGTGACGTGAACACCGTGCGGTACCACGTCGACTCCTGCACGCGCCAGTTGACGGCGGCGCCTTTGTCGAGCAGCTTCTTGATGAATTCGAGGGAATCCATGTCCGCCTTCGGGACCGGATAATCGCCGCCTTCGATGTTGCGGTTGTCGACCGCGAGATAGAGCGGGGACCAGCCCCCCTTGTTCGTCAGGTTGGGATCGGAACCATGGTCCAGCAGGTACGACGCCAACTGGTAGTAACGGTTCTGCGTCGCGACGAGCAGCGGGCTCCACCCGTAGCGCGTGACCTGGTTCACGTTGGCCCCAGCCGCGAGCAGAATGCGCACCGATTCCGCATTGTTGGCCCGGACCGCGAACACCAGCGGCGTCAGCCCGCCGCCGTCCCTGGCCCGCGTGTTCCGGGGACCGACCTGACTGACGACCAGGTCCTGGTTCCGCCCCTGCGACGGCCTCGGATCCGTCGCCTTGGCATAGCGCACGGGCCGGTCCTGCCAGGCGGGGCTCGACTCCGCACCGACTTTCGCACCACGGTCGATGAGCAATTGAACCGCTGCCGTGTGTCCCTGAGCGGCCGCCCACATCAACGCCGTCGTGCCCCGCACCTTCTCCGTGGCATTCACATCCGCGCCGTGATCGAGCAGCTGCGTCATCGCCGCGACGTTCCCCGTCCGGGCCGCCATCATGAGCGCGGTGTCGTCGTTGGCCATGCGCTCGTTCGGGTCTGCGCCGGCCTCGAGCAGGCGCTTCACGATGGCCGTGTTGCCGTTCTCCGCGGCCAGCGAAAGCGGCGTCGCACCGTATTGATTGGGCGCCTTCGCATTGGCTCCGGCTCTGAGCAGCACATCGACGGTCTCGACGTCCTCCCGATACACCGCCCAATGCAGCGCCGTCGCGCCGTCGGCCTGCGGGGCGTTGACGTCCGCCTTCTGCGTCAGCAGCCGGCGAACCGCGGCGGCATCGCCGCGTTGAACGGCGTCGGCCACGTCGCTGGTGGCGGCACCCACACCGAGCGCCGCCAGCATCACGAACACACCGAGTACGTAGAGGCGGGTCTTCAGACCCGCCTGCGCAGGCGCACCTGAAGGTCCGCCTCTACGAATTGATGGCCGCATCACAGATCCTCCAGCCGCCCGGTGCTGTCCCCGATGCTGTCCTGGTGGATGTCGAAGCGATCCAGCAGGCTCAGCAGCAGGTTTCCCGTCGGCACCGTCATGCTTGGGTACGCGAGGTGACGATCGCCTTTCAGCTTGCCGTTCGCGCCCCCGATGAGCACGTGCGGAACGTCCTCGTGCCGGTGCTGATTCGAGTTCCCCATGTTCGAGCCGTAGAGCACGAGCGAGTGATCGAGCAAGGTGCCGTCGCCGTCCTGCGTCTTCGCCAGCTTGTCGATGAAGTAGGCCAGCATGGAAATGTGGTAGCGATTCAGGATGGCGTATTCCGCCTTTCGCTTCTCGTTCTCACCGTGATGCGACCCGGCATGGAACGCGACCGTGACGCCGCTCTCGGGATACGAGCGAATGGTGAGATCGCGCGCGAAGAGCATCGTGGCCACGCGGGTGATGTCGGCGCGAAGCGCCAGCGCCATCAGATCGAAGTGCAGCTTGATGTGCTCGTCGAACGACTCGGGGACCCCGACCGGAACCGCGGTGTTGGTCGGCACGGCTGCGGTGGCCTTTGCGGCGATCTGCAGGCGGCGCTCGATCTCCCGCACGTCCTGCGCGTATTCGTCCATCCGCAGACGATCCGCCGGGTCGAGCCCGGTCTTGAACCGCGACAGGCTCGACATCAGTGAGTCGAGGATGCTCCGGTCGTCCTGCCGGCGGACCACACGCTCTTCGGCCGAACCACCGCTCCCGAACATGCGCTCGAACGCGAGCTGCGGGTTCAGCTCCATCGGCAGCGGCGTCGTCGGATTCGACCACGAGATGCTGTTCGTGTAGGCGCAGCTGTAGCCCTCGCCGCAGTTGCTGGAGTTCGCGCCGGGGTCTTCGACGGCGAACTGCATCGACGGAAGCAGGTTCTCCTGCCCGATCTTCTGGGCAATGAGCTGGTCGATGGTCGTCCCGTTGTAGATATCAGCCCCTGCCGTGCGCCTGGGCTTGTTCGCACAGAGGAAGGCCGACGCCACCCAGTGATCAGGTGGGCTCTGCCCCTCCGGCGCTTCGGCCGAGCGGGCGTGCAGGCCGCTCAGAATCACGGTCTGCTTTCGGAACGGCGCGAGCGGCTCGAAAATCGGCGGCATCGTGAAGCCGGTTCCCGTCGTGTCGGGCACCCAATATCCCGGGGACATCCCGTGAGGAATGAAGTTGGCGATAAAGCGAGGCTTCGGCGTGGCAGCCGTCTGCGCCAGCACCGTCGCCGCCGGCACCATCGCGTCGAGCAGCGGCAACGCCAGCGTCACCCCGCTGCCGCGCAAAAAGGTTCGCCGGGATAGGTGCTTCTTTGCGATGAACATCGGTTGACCTCTTTACGACTCAACGAGCGGCGGTCTGCTGCGCGACGTCCGCACCCTTGATGTTGTTCTGAAACGGCGCGCTCTTGACGACTCCAAGCACCAGCGTCGAGAAACGGTAGTCGGCGGCGGCCGCGTCGCGCACGAGCGATCGCACGAGCGGCATGTCCGGCGCTTCCACCCCGCGACCCAATCCGTAGGTCAGGAGCTTTTCCGCCACCACACGGACGAACATCTCTTTGTTGCGCAGCACGAGCTCGCGCAGGCTGGACACGCCGTCGATCTTCGTGCCGTCAGCAAGTACGCCCGACGCGTCGATCGGCTGCCCCTCGTCCTTCACTCTCCAGGCGCCGACCCCGTCGAAATTCTCGAGGGAGAGGCCGATCGGCTCGAACAGACTGTGGCAGCTCGAGCACGTCGGGTTGATGTGATGCATGGCCATGCGCTCGCGCATGGTCGGTTCTTTGCTGTTGCCCGTGTTGTCCTGCGCCGGCGCCTTGATCATCGGCACCACGGGCGGCGGCGACGGCGGGCTCACGCCCAGGAACGTCTCCAGGAACACCTTGCCGCGCGTGACCGGCGACGTCCTCGTCGCCTGCGAGGTCACCAGCATCCAGGCGCCCTTTCCGAGGAGGCCGCGCCGCATGTCGAGGTCGGGCCCGAGCGTCACCCGCCGGAAGCGGCTGCCGTAGACGCCCGGCATCCCGTAATGCTTGGCGAGCCGCTCGTCGACGAACGTGTAGTCGCCGTTCAGCAGGTCCAGCACGCTGCGATCCTCGTGAACGATCGCCTCGAACAGGAGCTCGACTTCGCGGCGGAACGCCTCGCGCAGGTTGTCGTCGAAGTCGGGATAGACGCTGGGATTCGGCGCCACGGTGGCCAGTGCGCGGAGGTTCAACCACTGCCCCGCAAAGTTCTCGATCAGCGCCGCCGATTTCGGATCGGCCACCATCCGGCGGACCTGCTTCTCGAGCGTCGCCGGCTCCCGCAGCCTGCCCTGTTCCGCGAGCGTCAAGAGCTCGTCGTCAGGGATGCTGCTCCAGAGAAAGAACGACAGCCGGGACGCCAGTGCCAGATCGTCGATGCGATAACGCCCGCCGGCGCGCACGCCCGCCGGGGCCACCTCGCGCCGAAAGACGACTTCCGGATCCGCCAGCAGGCGGCGCAGCGCCTTCTCGACGCCGTCATCGAAGGTGCCGCCCCGGCGGCCCGACGCGTAGAACTCCATGATCACGTCGATATCGGCGGCCGTCACCGGGCGACGATACGCGCGGCGCGCCAGCGTCGACAGAATGGTCCGCGCACACGCCGCTTCCTGACGCGCGCTGGCGCCGGCGGCGGGTTGGCACACGAAGATCTTGCGGCGGCTTGGCGTGTCGGACGCGCGGCTCGCATTGGCCGGCCCCTCGATCTTCACCTTCCCGACGTGCGGGAAGAACACGTATCCCGGAATGCCGCCGGTCTCGATCGTCGCGCGCTCGAAGACGCGGTTGATGTTGCTGTCGGGCGCGTAGTTGGTGGCGAGAAACGTCACGCCAACTTTGTGCAGCCCCGCCTTGACGTGAATCGGAGGCGTGGGCACGCCGGAGCGCGGCGCCCCCACCATCTCCTTGTCCCAGTCGAACAGGTGCACCTGCTGGCCGTCGACCGTCAGCGTCAGCCGCTCGCCCGTGATCTGGCCGAACGGGTCGTTCGCCTGGCCCATGTTGCCTTCGAAGATCGGCACGATCTTGAACTCGTAGTCGCCGTCGGCCGGAAACTCGTGCTCGATGAGCGTGCCCCCGCGGGTACCGAACGGCAGCCCCTGCACGTGGTAGTTCTGCGTGGCGTCGTCGGGAACGTTGAACTCCACGAAGCTGGGCGCGGTGCTCGAGGCCATCGCCAAGCGGCTGATCTTGCCCGCCGCGCCCAGATACGCCTCCATCAGCGCCGGTGAGGTGGTCAACGCCCCCGCGATGTTGTCGAACCCGTGCGTCGAGTTGTCGGAGGGCAGGAATTTCGCGGCGTCGATCTTCAGCCCGAGGAGATCGCGAACGACGTTCTGATATTCGGTCCGGTTGAGACGGTGAATGCCAGGGGCCGGCAGGTTGGGCCCCGCATGGCGATCCAGCTCGCTCTCCATCCAGCCGATGAGGCCGTCGAGCGTCGCCTGGTCGGGGCGCGGCATCCGTGGCGGCGGCATCATGCCGGCGCGCAGCTTCAGCACCAACTTCTCGGCGACCTCCGCGTGCCCGGCAAGCTGCGAGAGGTCCAACTGGTCGAGCGCCAGCCCGCCGCTCTTCACCCGCGTGCTGTGACACCCGACGCAGTATTTGTCGAGCACGGCACGCTGCGTCGCCACGTCCGAGACCGTGGCGCGCGGCTTGCCCGCCGTAGCGCCGTTAGGCGCGGCCTGCCCCGAGCGAAGTCGAGGGGAGGCGGGCGGAGCCTGGGCGGAGACGACCGCGACGAGCAGAAGTGCCAGGAAGGCACCGACGAGCACCCGGTGGGACATGCGATTTTTCATGGCGAACAGACGCTATCCTTCAGCGCGACAACATCTTAGGGTCAGTGTCCGGGGTGGTCAACCTACATAATCGCGTGTGCTCGCAGACGGGCCAAGACCCGCAACCTCGTGCTGAATTCAGTCGCTCAGCCGTTCCCAGATGAGCGACGCCTGGACGGCCCCGCCGTTGGCGTCTTTCGTGACCGGCGGTTTCAGGATGAGCCGCCTGCCGGAGAACTCGATGAACCGTTGAAAGTCGGTGCCCTCGTCGCCCGAATTGAACGCGGCGGTCAGGTGGTGGACCACGTAGCCGCCCGGCTCGTTCACCGTATACGGGCCGAAATAGCTGGTATAGGTCCGATACGTGGCCATGCTCTCGTCCGGCGTCGGTGCGTCGCCGGTGTTCCGCCGGCGGTACGGGTCCATCATGTGCACCATGACGTGCCCCGACGCGGTGTAGACGAGAAATCCCGTCATGCCGGGGTTCGTGATCGACAGCTCGCCTTTCGCGTTGCGGCGCTCCAGCGAGATCAGTTTCCAGAAGCCGATCAGCTTCCGGTGTGTCGGCGTGAGGGTGGGCAGGTCGGGCACCCGCTCCCAGGTGAGCGCGCGCTGATCCCCGTTGGCCAGGTTGGGCGGCCGCAGCGTCAGCCGGTTGCCGTCGATCGTGAAACCGCGCTCCTGATTGGTCCCGGCGAACGACGGGCTGACGGCGCCCATGGTTTGATGCGTCACGATGCCACGCGCGTCGTTCACGGTGTACGACCCCCAGTAGGAGTTGTACGCGGCGAGCGCGGCTCGCGCGTCGTCCGGGTTGGAGGCCTTGCCCTTGAATGCCGGCCGCCGGTTCCACGCCAGCACGACGCCCATATAGCCGGCCGGGTCGTAGGTGATGAAGCCGAAGCGGCCGCCGCTCGCCGCGTTGGGGCCTGCCACGACCTGCCCCTGCGGGTCGCGCGTCTCCTCGGCCACGAGTTTCCAGACGCCGGCGAAGCGGAGGTTCGCGGCTCGATCCGCCAGGACGTCTGGCGCCGCGAGGAGAGCGATCATGGCAAGGCCGAGCGAGACGACGAACGCACGCATCCGTTCACCCTCCACATGTCGCGCCGACGGAATCGAGCGACATGACGTTGATCCGCTCGACCTTGTTCTGCCGGTTCAGCACGCCCTTCACCTGCACCTTGCGTCCCGCGAGCGACGCGCTCTGCGGCGTGACGCTCAGCAGCAGAAACGTCTGCATGCCGAGCGCCTGGGCGGCTGACGCGGCGAGCTCTTCCGGCGTCGTCCCCTTCACGATCCGGGCGCGGACCGGCCGGGGACCGCTGGCGTTGACCAGCGCCCACGTGTCGTTGGCCTGCGCCGCGAGGCAGCCAACCGTACGCACGATCGTCAGGTTGGCCAGAGGGCGTGGCCCTTCGGGGCCCACCAGCTGAATGCTGCCAACCATCTCCGGACTCAGCTCACGCGGGCCGGCGGGCAGACCGTTGGCTTCGAGCAGGAAGGCAATGATGTCCGCGTAGACGCGCGGATCGAGACCGCCGGGCATATTGCCGGGCATCGTGGTCTTGACGAAGGTGAACAGCGGCTCGAGCGTGTCTTCGCGCCACCGATCGAGAAACGCTTTGTTCGTCAGCTGCGGTCCATCCGCTTCCTGCCCCTCGTGGCACTGGATGCAGCGACTTTCGTAGGCGGCGTGCCCACGCTCCGCCTGTGCCGACGTGTAGACGCCGTCCAGGACGGTGGCCGGCGCCGGAGCTTGCGCCACAAGGGTCGCAAGGCCGGCGGCCAAGACGAATGCAGCAATAAGGCAGTGCTTCAAACAGTGAGTCTAGATCTTTACGCCGGCGAACTTGGTCTCGTGCACCGAGGGGTCGATCTTCGTCAGCGTTCCGCCATGCACGGCGGCAACCGGCACGAAGCGCTGCTTCGCCGTGCGCGTCTGCCCCTTCTGATCGAAGAGCTGGAACTGCCCCTGCTGCAGATCGATGACGGTCACGTCGGCGGGCGCCCCCGTCGCGAGCGTGCCCACCTGTTCCGGGAACTTGAACGCCTTCGTCGGGCTGAGGGTGACCCGCTCGATCACCTGCTCGACGGTGAGGCCGAGATACAGGTAGTGCGTCATCTCCCAGGGAAGCAGAATGCCGTTCGGCATGTCCTTGCCGACCGCGCCCATGTCTGTCCCCAGGAGATCGGGAATCCATCCTTGCGCGAACGCCTTTTCGGAGACATCGAACAGATGGTGCGAGTTGACCATCTGCCCTTCGGTGAGGATGCCGCGCTCCTTCAGTTCGAGAATCTGAGGCAGCACCTTGTCGGCCTGGGTGGGACCGCCAAAGAGATTGTCGACTCTCGGCGTCGGGATGGTGAACGTGTGCGTCAGGATGTCTCCGCGCTTCAACAGCGTGAGCAGCTCCCGATCGGTCGTCCAGTGCAGCATGATTGGCAGGCCGGTTTCGTCCCTCACCATGCATGCCCGCTTCAACACCTCCAGGTCGTGCATCAGCTCGGCATGGTCGCCGTTGATGCGCACCTTGATGGCGACGATCTTGTCCTTGTTGTTGGTGATGGTATTGATGGCCGCCTTGACGTTGATCGGCTGAAATGTGGGGCTGAGATACAACTCGTTGCCGAAATTCCCCACCTGCGAAATGTTCAGCATCGCGTAGATGCGCGTCGGCGCCGGCTCCATGATGAACTTGCGCAAGCCGGGAAACGTGCTCGCGCCGGCCGATCCCGCGTCGATCAGCGTCGTGACACCGGCTGGCAGCCCCACCGCATCCGGATCGACGGAAATCGGATAGACGTACCGGTACAGGTGGGCGTGCACGTTGATCAGCCCCGGCGTAACCAGCTTGCCACTCGCATCGAACAGCTGTTTGGCCCGATTCGCCGGAATGTTCGCCGCCACCGCGGCGATCGTGCCGCCCGCAATGGCGACGTCCATCGCCCCGTTGATCTTCTGCGAGGGGTCGATGACACGGCCGCCCTTGATCAGCAGATCGTAGGAGGCGGCCGCCTGCCCGCCCGCCGGCGCGCCGGCGGACAGATCGGCACCCAGCCGAATCGAGGAACCCAATTCCGGAAGGGCGACCGCTGCTGCCCCGAGGGTGCCGAGAAACGCCCGGCGACTTGAGCCTGACATGTCAGTTCTCCACCCCGCTCAGAAATCGAACTGAGCGCTGATTTTTGCGATCCGAGCCTGATGAATGCCCGTCGGCACCTGCCACGCCGCATAGTTGTTGTTGACTGACGTGATCCCGCTCGAATTGAACGCATTGGCCAGGTCGAGATTGACGGATGTCCGGTAGCCACCGAACCTGAGGATCTTCGAGAAACGCAGATCGAGGAGGTTGGTTTGCGGGGTGAACATCGTGCCGGGCTCGACGACATTCACCGTCACGGTGGGCGCGCCGCCCGAGAGCGGACGACCGAGCGAGGGCTGCACCACCGCGTTCGATGCGATGTAGTTCGACACGATGGACACTCCCGGCAGACTCCGGTAAGTCGCGGCGATCTGGACATCCACTTTCGGCACCGCGTAGGTGCCGAGAAACTTCACCTGGGTTTGGAATTTGCCGGGGATGCTGCAGTTGGGTGACGTCGGGCCGACGACGTAGGGAGCGCCCACCGTCAGCTCAGGCAACTGCGCGCGCAGATCGCAGACATCCAACGAGGTGCGGCCCGTGCTCGTTCCGCCCTGCAGGATGGCGCCCTTCCCCAGCCTCAAGCTCAGGTTCACATCCACACCGTTCCAGGTCTCTTTGTAGTCGCCGTAGTTGTTGGCCAGGGTGAAGAAATTGTTGACCTGACCCACCTTGTCCGGGTTGAGGTTGTAGAGGTCCCCGACTGTATAGCCTCCGCCATCCGGCAATCGAGCGTCGGCCGGCGCAGGGATGCTGAACTTGGCGTAGTCCGACACACCCGTCAGCGTGTTGTCGGTCACGGTGAAGTTGCCATACGTGCGGCGGAAGTAGCCGACCTCGAGGCCAACCCGTGGCATCAGCTGGTGCTGAACACTCGCCTCCCACTCCCACTGGTCCGGCCGCTTGCCCCAGCCATGGAGCATCGCCGGATCGGACACCGTGCTCGGGATCGGCTGGCCGAAGCGCAGGTCCGAGATCTGCCCGCAGAAATCACCGCCGCTGGCACGAAGGTCCTGCGCCAGCGGGTTGATCAGGTCACAGTCCGGAATGTAGTCGGTGTCGGTGTCGGTCCAGGTGCGGGTCACGCTGTTGGCCATCGCGTTGACCGGATTGCCCAGGTTCGTGTAGTTGCTGGTCAGACGCTGCGCAAGGACGTAACGGCCCACGTTGACCTTGAGGGCCGTCTTTCCGGTGCCAAGCAGGTCGTACACGGCGCCGATCCGTGGGGAAATGTCCTTCCAGCCCAAGTAGTCGTTTTGCGGAAACGTGATGTTCCGATTGGGCACGAGCCCACCGGGCACGAGACTCTGTTCGGGAAAATTGATGTTCAGGTAGTCGAAGCGCATGCCCACGTTGAGCGTGAGCCGCGAGAGCGTCCACTTGTCCTGCGCAAAGACCCCGAGCTCCGCGCCCAGGTTGCTCCGGAAGCCGTAGGGCGTCGCGATTTCGGTGATCTGGTTCGGCACGCCGTTATTGAAGCGATAACGGACGTTGGCCGGGATGTTGTTGTAATCCTCCCGTCGCGTGCCGAAGGTATCGAGAAAGCCGGCCTTGAACGCATGGGCGCCCGTCACGTACGAGACCGACGCTTGGGCCGAGGCTATATGCCCTTTCACCCGGATGAACGGCCCCAGGCCGGTCTGGCCAGCACCCCGATAGAGCAGACCGGGAATGAGACCACCTTGCTCGGTCACCGCGATCAGCTCCTTGAACACATCTGGAAGTGGCTCCGTGAACGCGAGGCTGGAGCCTCCGTTCGGGTAGCGGTCCTTCCAACCCTGGATGATGTCCGAGACCTTCGCATCGAACAGCCATTTGTTGCTGATCGTCGAGGTATAGCTGCCGGTGAAGAACTCGTTCTCCGGGAAATCGTATTTCGTGGCCGACTCGTACGAGAGGGTGGGACTGAGCTGCTCCCAGACGCGATATTGATGCTCGCCGAACACGGCGATCTTGTTCCGCGGGCTGAGTTGCCACGTCATGCGCGTGTTGAAGCTTCTCTGGACCAGGGGCTGGAAGGCGCGGCGGCCGAGATCCGGCTCGTAGGCCCACTTGGTCGGGTCGCCCGCATTCTTGTTCTCGTACAGGCCGGCGATGTAGCTCTGCGTCGACTGCCAGCGGGCAGCGGAGTAGAACCACAGCTTGTCCTTCACGAGCGGGCCGCCGGCACCCGGATTCACGTCGTAGACCACCTTGAGGGAATTGGGCGTCCGCAGGCCCGCGTCCTTTAGTTCATCGGTGAAATTGTCCGACTGCCAGCTCTCGTTCGCGCCGGTGGCAAAGAAAGATCCCTTGAACTTGTTGCCACCTTCGCGCGGAATCAGGTTCATCTGGACGCCGCCGAACGCCTGCTCGGCCGAGCCCGCCGAATAGCTGACCGCCACTTCCTGCGTGGACGTCATGTCGGGAATGAAGTTGCTCAGTTGACCGTTGCCGGAGGTGGCGCTGATCGACATGCCGTCCACCATCACGCGCTGGTCGTCCGCGCGGCTGCCGTGGACGGTAATCGTGTTCAGATTGAGGTTGTTCTGGCCGCCGTAATCGAGTGGCCCGGTCATCCCGGGAATCAGATTGGCGAAATTGTGCTGGTTCCTTCCCGCGGGAATCGCATCGAGGACGTCCTTCCCCAGAGTGACCTGTTGCGTGACGCTCTGGACGTCGACGACGGATGCCTCCCCGGTCACCGTCACCGTCTCTTCCAACGAGCCCACGCGCATGTCGGCGTTCACGGTGGCGGTGAAAGTGCCGGCCAGCTCGATGCCGTCCCGTTTGAACGTGTTGAAGCCGGGCAGCGTAAAGGTCACGCTGTAGGTGCCGGGGCGGAGATCGACGATCTTGAACTGGCCGCTCCCGTCGGTCACCACCGACCGGACCTTCTCAATCAAGGCGGGGCTGGCCGCCTCGACCGTCACACCGGGCAACACCGCGCCGGACGAATCCTTCGCGACACCCGCAATGGATGCCTGCGCAAACGCCGCCGCTGGAACGAGCACGAAACACACGAGCGCGAGCAAGGTTGCCTTCACAAAACGCACAGGCTTCTCCTTCGCCGGAAGTGGCGCGAAACCCGACAGGCCGGGCGGGCGGATTCTAGGGATCGCCTAAACGGTGGGTCAATACACGCGATCAGGTGTGTCGCGGTTTAGGTGAGCGCGCGCTATGCTCCGTCGCGCTTATGACACCACTGCTGAGACGCCGTACCGTGACGTGCGCGGGCGTGCTCGCGTTGAGCGTCGGGCTCGGGCTGGCCGCGCAAACGCGCGGCGCCGTGCAGGCGCCGATGTTCGAGGTCGACCCCTTCTGGCCCAAGCCGTTGCCGAATCACTGGGTGCTCGGCGCTGCGGTCGGCGTCTGGGTCGACGCACAGGACCACGTGTGGATGGTTCACCGGGGGGACAACCCGAACACCCTCAAAGGGCTGGAGATGAAACCGCCCTTCAGCGAGATGTGCTGCGCGACCGCGCCCCTGGTACTGGAGTTCGACCAGAAGGGCAACCTGCTCCGGCACTGGGGACCCGGACCGAATGACCCGTGGATGGACCAGGAGCACGGCATCCACATCGACCACAAGAACAACGTGTGGCTGGGCGGCGGCGGGGGCGGCGATTCGCAGATCCTGAAGTACACGATGGACGGCAAGTTCGTGATGCAGGTCGGCAAGAAGGGCGCGCGCCTCCGCGCCGGGGCCGCCCGCCCGATCAACGATCCCAACAGCCTCGACATGGAGAGCTTCGGCCAGCCGACGAAGATCGTGGTGGACGCCAAGACCAACGAAGCCTATGTGTCCGACGGCTACGTCAACCACCGCGTCGTCGTGCTGGATGCCGACACCGGCACGTTCAAGCGCATGTGGGGCGCCTACGGCAACAAGCCGGACGACACGCCGGTGCTCGGCCCGTTGAACCCGCACCGTGGCAACCAGAACGCGGGGCAGCCTGCCGATCGCGGCGCGGCGCACGACCCCGATGCGCCGCCGCAGCAGCAGTTCCGCAACCCGGTTCACTGCGTGATCATTTCCAAGGACGACCTGGTGTACGTCTGCGACCGTCAGGGCGATCGCATTCAGGTGTTCACGAAAGACGGAAAGTTCGTCAAAGAGAAGCTGATCGAGCCGAAGACGATGAACGCCGGCTCCGTCTGGGACGCGGCGCTGTCGAGCGATCCACAGCAGACGTTCCTCTACGTCGCCGACGGCGAGAACGCCAAGATTCACATCCTGCGGCGCGACACGCTCGAGGTCCTGACCGCCTTCGGCGAGGGCGGGCGCCAGCCGGGCCAGTGGCACGGCGTGCACAACATCGCGACCGATTCGCGGGGCAACATCTACACGACCGAGACCTACGACGGGAAACGCATCCAGAAGTTCACCTACAAAGGGCTGGGGCCGGTGACGAAGCCGTATCAGGGCACGCCCTGGCCGGCGTCCGCGAGGTAGGATCGCCCCGGTCTATGCGCCCTCTCGTTCGGCGGATGCGCGCGCTGACGGTGGCGATTGCCGCCTGTGCCCTGCCGGCCGCCGCCGCGGCCGGCGCCGACGCGCCTCCCACCGTCCGCTACGCGCTGGCCGCGTGGTCCACCGAGCAGTCCGGCGACGTGCTCGCCATCGCGCAGGACCTCGACGGCTCTCTCTGGCTCGGCACCTCCGACGGTCCCGTCCGCTTCGACGGGACGCGCTTCCAACGGTGGTCGCAGATTGCCGGCACCGCGCTGCCGGCGCGGCCGACGGGCGCGCTCGCCGCCTCGTCTCAGGGTGGTGTGTGGGCCGGCGTGAGCGGCGCCGGAGGCGTGGCGCGGATCAATCGTGGCAGCGTCACCCTCTACGCCCCCACCGACGGAGCGCCACCGGAAGTCAACGCGCTCCTCGAGGATCGTCGCGGCACGGTGTGGGCGGCGGCCAGCCACGGCCTGTTCCGCTACGCCAGCAACCGCTGGTCGCGCGTGACCGAGACCGACGGCTACGACGGTGAGCAGGCGTTCAGCGTCTACGAGGATCGCGCCGGCCGCGTGTGGGTGGGCGCCGCCCGCGGCCTCTATCGCTACGACGGCACGCGGCTGCACCTCGTCGACGGCAGCGCCACCTACGTGGACAGCCTGGCCGAGGACGACGCGGGCAATCTGTGGGGCACCGATCGCGCGGCGATCGTCAAGAAAATCGGCTCGAAGAGTCCGCTGCGCCTCGATCCACGCATCCGCCTGCCGCTGCCCGGGTGGCGCATCATGGCAGACGGCCGTGGCGGGTTGCTGGTGGCTTCGTTCAGCGGCGGCCTGTTTCGTCTCGCCAATCCGACCGGCGCCCGGCCGCTGCTCGAACCGATCGAATACGAGCATCGCCTGCGCGGATCGCCGCGGGCGCTCTATCGCGATCGCGACGGCAACGCCTGGGTGGGCATGCGCGGCGGCCTGCTGCGCCTCTCGGAGAACACATTCGAATACACCGGTCCGCTCGACGGCCTGAATCGGGACGGCGTGCGCACCGCCGCGGTCGCCACCGACGGCAGCATGTGGATTGCCACCACGCAGGCGTTGAATCGGCTGACCGGCACCAGCCGGCAGTCGTTTGCCGTTTCTCAGACACGGGTCCTGCACGCCGATCGCGCGGGCGCGATGTGGCTCGCGACCGACGAGTTCGTCGGCCGCTACGCGATGGGCCGCCTGATCAAGGAGCGGATACCGGACGTTCAGGCCAGTCGCGTCAACGGTCTCACGACGACGGCCGATGGTGCGCTCTGGCTGTGTACCGCGTTCGGCGGCGTGCTGTCGTGGGAGCGCAATACTCTCGTCTCGCACCGGCAGCCCGGAGAATCCGGCCGGCAGTGCTCCAGCATCCTGGCGGATCGTAACGGCCGGGTCTGGGCTGGCTTCGGCGGCGGCGGCGTGACCCTGCACGACCACGGCACCGCGCGCGCGCTGACCGAACGCGATGGCCTGGCGCCCGGCTCGGTCTGGCAGATCGTCCAGGGCAACGACGATGCCGTGTGGTTTGGTGCGGCAGGCGGCGTGAGCCGCTACCAGAATGGTCACTTCACATCCATCACCACAGTGCACGCCCCCATCACCGGCGTCGTCCCGGTGCTGGTCGTGGATACGCAGGGCTACGTCTGGATGGGCATCCAGTCCGGCGCCGTGCTGATGCGCTTCCCTGCCAGCGAGATGGACCGGATCGAGAAAGATCCGCGCCATCGTCTCGCCTACACGCTCTACGACGAGAGCGATGGGCTGCAACCCGGCACTCAGATGTGGCAGAACGGCGCCGCGGGCGTGCGCGATCTGGCGGGACGGATCTGGGTTGTGGACGGGGCGGGCATGACGATCATCGACCCGCGGCAACTGCCCGAAGCGCGCCGTGCCTCGCCTCCGAATCTGGACGCCGTGACCGTCAACGGCGAACGCGTCAACCCGGCGGCCGTCCGGCGCTTCGCCAACGGCAGCACGGTCCAGCTCGAATACGCCGCCCTAAGCTTGTCAGGGACGCTGAAGCTGCGCTTCCGACACCTGCTCGACGGCGTCGACGCGGACTGGGTGTACGACGCGGACGGCCCGCGTGCCACTTACGCGAACCTGCCGTCCGGCGACTATCGCTTCCGCGTCAGTGCCACCGAGGGCGGGCCGTGGGTCGACGCGTCGCTATGGGCATTCACCGTGGAACCGCCGTTCTATTTGAGCCGCTGGTTCCTCATCATCACCGGCACGCTGCTGATGGGCGGAATCGGCACCACCGCGAGGCTGCGCGTCCGGGCCGTCAGGGCGCGCTATGCGCTGGTGATCGCCGAGCGCATGCGCCTGAGCCGCGAGATCCACGATACGTTGCTCCAGAGTCTCGCGGCGCTCGCCCCTGAACTCGAGGCGCTGGCCACGCGGGTGCCCTCGCGGGAAGACACCATGACCTCGGAGCTGCGCCGCCTGCGCCGGCAGGTCGACCGCTCGGTGCGCGACGCGCGCGAGTCGATCCTCGAACTGCGGCGCAACCCCATGGGCACACCCCGGCTGGCGGACTCGCTGGCGGAGCTCGCCGACGACATCGAAACGCGGCACGGCGTCCGCCCCACGGTGGCCGTGGTGGGGCGCCGCCCGGACAACGCGTCGCCGGACGTGGACCTGCAGCTGTTCCGCATCGCCCAGGAGGCGGTGATCAACGCCGTCCGGCACGGACACCCGACGCGCATCGACATCAACGTCTCGTACGAGGAACGGCAGGTCACGCTCACGGTCGCCGACAACGGCTGCGGCTTCGATGCCCACGCGCAGAAGGGCGCCGCCCGCGACAATGAGCACTTCGGCCTGCTCACCATGCGCGAGCGTGCCGAGCACGTCGGGGGTGGGCTGCGCATCGAGAGCGCGCCAGGCAGCGGGACCACGGTGCACGCGGTGGCGGGGCTGACCAACGAATGGCTGTAGCGAACCGGCGCATTCGCGTGCTGTGCGTGGACGACCATCGCCTGATCCGCGAGGGCGTCGCGCGGATTGTCGGCGTCCAGCCGGACATGGAGGTGGTGGCCGAAGCCAGCAACGGCGAGCACGCGGTTGCCCAGTTCGTGGCGAGCCGGCCCGACGTCACGCTGATGGACCTGCAGCTCCCCTTCACGAGCGGCACCGAGGCGACCCGTCGCATCCGCGAGCTCGATCCCTCGGCGCGGATCATCGTGCTGACGATGTACCACGGCGACGAGGACATCCACCGCGCGTTCCAGGCCGGCGCGATGGGCTACGTGCTGAAGGACACGATCTCCGACGACCTCATCCGCGTCATCCGCGAGGTGCACGCCGGCCGTCCCGTCGTCACACCCGAGATCCAGCAGGCGCTCGACGAGCGGGCGCGTCAGCCGACTTTGAGCCAGCGCGAACGTCAAGTGCTGGAGCTCGTGGCCGAAGGCATGCGCAACAAGGAGATCGCCGCGGCGCTCGGCATCAGCACCGATACCGCGGGCATGCACGTCAAGAACCTCTACACCAAACTCGACGTGCACGACCGCACCGCGGCGGTGGCCAAGGCGATCCGCCGCGGCATCATCCGCATCCAATGACACGACTGCTCAGCGCATTGCTCGCCACGACGGTGGTGATGGCCGCGCAGGCGCCGTCCGCGCTGCCGACGCCGGCGCTGCATCACGTCGGCCTCAACGTACTGGACCCGGCCAGGTCACAGCAGTTCTACAAGACGATGTGGCCGCAGGGTGAGCTCGCCACGGTCGCGGGCCTGCCGGCGTACAAGTCGGAGATGTACCTGCTGTTCACCAAAGTGAGCCGGCCTGCGGGTGGCAGGTTCGACCTGATGGCGCACCGGTCGCTCCAGCAGAGTCCGCTCTGGCACATCGGCTTCGAAACGCAGACGCCGACCGCCACGCTCAAGGAGCGCATGAGGGCGGCAGCCGCGACCGTGGTGCCGATGTTCTCGAGCAACACCGACACGGGGACGCTCTGGCGCGCCGGTGAGATGGGCTACGGCCGCAATCCGATCGTCACCGCGAAGATGCTGGCCGAGCAGCCACCGGGCAGGCCCGAAGAGGGGGGCTATGCCTACTTCCTGGGGCCGGATCAGGAGCTGGTCGAAGCCGGCGGCGGGCCGGGCCAGGAGGACATGTTCCATCACGTACACTTCCTCCACGAGAAGCCCTGGTGCGCGGCGCAGTGGTACGTCGACCACCTGGGATTCAAGCGACAGCAGGGCCGCAACCCCGCGACGAAACAGGTGATGGAAGTGCCGATTCCGCAACCCTGCGACGTGCCCCCCGGACCGCCGAGCTGGCCGTCCATGATGCCGGCAGGCACGCTGCGGAATCCGCGCGTGACCGTCGACTTCATCAACAACAGCTTCTCCTGGTATGCGCGCCCCTGTCAGGCCGGGCGCTGCCCAGAAGGCGACGTCGCGCTGGTGCCCTCGCGCGGGCAGGTACTCGACCACATCGGCCTCACCTATCCGGACCTCGGCACGCACGTGCCGCGGCTTCGCAGGGAAGGCGTGAAGATCCTCCAGGACATCCACACGTGGGGCGACACCCGCGCCGCGATGATTGAGGACCTGGACGGGCTGGCAATCATGCTCATCGAACGGAAGGAGCCCTGAGCTATGCGTGGCTATGTCATTGCGAGCGTCGTGACCCTCATCGGCTTCGCCGGAACGCCCGACTCGGCCCGGGCTCAGGCCAGGACGTCGGCCGAGGCGTCGGCCGCGGCCGCCGTCAACCCGAAGTGGACGGCACCGAAGCTGGCGTGGGGCCATCCCGACCTCGAAGGCATCTGGACGAGCGACGACATGCGCGGGGTGCCGATGACGCGGCCGGCCCAGTTCGGCACGCGCCGCTATCTCACCGACGAGGAGTTCACCGCGCGCGCCCGGGAGCGCGAGGCCGCCCGCAAGGTCGACAACGCGCGGACCGGCACGTTCCGCAACGAAGAAGGCACGCGCGACTTCGGCTATACGTCGATGGTGATCGAACCGGCGGACGGTCGTATGCCAGCCCTCACCGCCGAGGCCCGCACACGGCCGGCGCCACGCGGCACTGGCGGCCTGGGCCCCTTCAACACCATCGACGACTTCAGCCTGTGGGACCGCTGCATCACGCGCGGCCTCGCCGGCTCCTGGCTTCCGGTCGTCTACGGCAACGGCACCCGCATCATGCAGACGCCGGACACGGTCATCATCGCGCACGAGATGGTGCACGAAGCTCGTGTCATCCCGCTCGACGGGCGGCCGCACGTCGGCGCCGGCCTCCGTCAGATGATGGGTGATTCACGGGGCCACTGGGAAGGCAACACGCTCGTCATCGAGACGACCAACTTCACCGATCGCATTGCCGCCAACGGCGGCGGCGTCCGCTTCAGCGAGGCGATGAAGACGACCGAGCGGATCACCCGGATCGATCCGCAGATGGTCGAGTTCGAGATTCGAGTCGAGGATCCGAAGACCTACGTGGCGCCGTGGACGCTCCGGATGACTCTCACCAGCCAGCCTGGCTACGAGATCTACGAGTACGGCTGTCACGAGGGGAACCGCTCGGTGGCGAACTCGCTGAGCGGCGAGCGCGAATACGAGCGGCAGGCGGCGGAGAACGCGAAGAAGGGGCTGCCGCCGCCCGAGCGCGTATTCGAAAAGGTCAACGGCGACGACCGCGGCCGCTGAGCCGTCAATCCGGTTCGGCGCAGGCGGCGCGGCCGGGCAAGGTCCGCGGCACGCGCTTCGTCCCGCGCAGTTCGGCCTCTGTCTGCAGGATGTTGTCCCGCGCCACCGCGTCGATGAACGGCCAGCGCCGGAATCGCCGCTTCAGGTCAGGCAGCACGGCGTCGACGACGGCGTCGCCGTTCCTGCCCTCCGCCCGCGCCGCGGTGACCGACGTCCGGAGTGCGACGAGATAGTCGCGAAACGCTGCCACGTCGTCCGGCGTCGCGACGTCGCCGTGGCCCGGCACGAACGTGTATCCAGGGTAGGTGGTCAATAGAAGATTCAGCGTCTCGATCCAGGTGCGCGTCGTCGCATCGACGAGCGTCGGAAGCATCTCGCGCCAGAGAAGGTCTCCCGCAAACACGACCCGGGCACCCGGTACGACCACCACGGTGTCGGCGCCCGTGTGCCCCGGCAGATTGCGTAACCGGACGTTGACGGATCCGAGCGGCTGGTCGAGCGCGTTGTCGTAGACGCGCGTGGGCGGCTCCAGCCCGTCGGCCATCGCCTTGAGCGCCGGCGGGATCTGCGGGCCCAGCAGGCGCAGGTTCTCGGAGCGGATCCAGCAGCGCACTTTCCGCTGTGCCCACACGCCCGCGCCCGCCTCCTTGAAGACGCCGTTCCCGGCGACATGGTCGACGTGATAGTGCGTGTCGACGACATACGCGATCGGACGCGAGGTGCGGAGGCGGATATCCGCGAGCAGCTCGCGCGCCGCCTCGACCGTCCCAAGCGTATCGACGACCGCCACCCCATCGTCCCCGACGATGAATCCCGCGTTCGAGCCCGCCGGCGCGGCGGACTGTTCGTTGTCGATGGCGGCCCAGACGTTGGGGGCCACCGTCCTGAGGCGATACGGCGGCTGCGGTTGACCCGCAAGCGCCACGCTCGCGGCGAGAAGGCAGGCAACCCACAACTTTGTGGCCGGCGGTCCCCACATCGACATGTTTGGACGCGGACAGCCATGAACCGGTCTGCCGCGATCGATGGCCATGCGTTGGCACCCCCGGCGACTCCGACAGATTTGGCTGGGTCTCTGGACCGAAGACACATTGGCGTCGCCCGCACGATCCCTTCTCCACACCCCTGGCAAGCGCTTCGACGGCGCTTTTGGCTGTGAATATCAGCCGAACACCCACGGACGGCCGCCGACGCCGGGACGGCCCGGCTCTTGCTCACGCTGTCGGCATCCACCCACTGCGCCACGTCGCGCTTCGACCACACGTCTGCGTCACGAGTCCGCGCAACGTGTTCGCCACGTCCGCGAAGTCATTCGTTCTCCCGGGCGAGATCGCAACGACACATGCGGTCGCTACCGTTGATCGAGCGACAGCAGCTGACCGTGAACCCGCAGAACCGAGGGTGACAAGCAATGACGCCGAATACTTCGCACCGTCGATGGCATGACCTCTACCGCGGGCGTCCCGACGCAATCGAGCCCGCCAGCACCACCGCACTCGACATGTTTCGGGCGACCGCCGCCCGGCAGGGCGACCGCGCGCTGGTGCACTACTTCGATCGGTCGATCAGCGCGGCGCAGATCGACGCCATGTCCGACAGCCTCGCCGTGGCCCTGCAGCAGCGCGGCACCGAGCCCGGCGATCGCATCGCGCTCTATCTGCAGAACATCCCGCAGGTCGTCGTCGCGGTGCTCGCCGCGTGGAAGTGCGGCGCCGCGGTCGTGCCCTGCAATCCGATGTGGCGCGAGCGCGAGCTCTCGAAGATTCTCAGCGACTCCAGCGCCCGCGTCCTGATCTGCCAGGACGATCTCTACCGCGAGGTGGCGCGCGCAGTGGTGTCGACCACCGCGGTGCAGCACATCATGACGACCTCGGCACTCGACTTTCTCGTCGACCCGGCGGCGCCACCCCGAATGCTGGCGGCGTCCTCTCGCGAATGGCACGCCGACGCCGTGGACCTTGTCGAGGTCATGACGAAGCATGCCGGAGAGGCCCCGGAGCCGATCGAGATCGCCGGGCACGACGTGGCGTTCATGGTCTACACGTCGGGCACGACCGGTGATCCGAAGGCGGCCTTGAACACCCACCGCAACGTCGTCTTCGCCACGACCGTCTATGAGCGGTGGATCGGCCTGACCGCCGAGGACACGATCCTCGGCCTTGCTCCGCTGTTCCACGTCACCGGACTGGTCGGCCACGTGACGCTCTCGATGCTCACGGGCAGTCCGCTCGTGCTGTTCTACCGCTTCGACGCCGAAGAGGCGTGCCGTCTCGCCGAAATGCATCACGCGACGTTTACAGTGTCGTCGGTGACGGCGTTCATCGCTCTGCTCAACAGCGGCGCGATGTCGAGGTTCGAGCTGGCGTCGCTGACCAAGGTGTATACGGGAGGCGCGCCGACGCCGCCGGGCGTCCTCGCCGATTGGCATCACCGCACCGGCACCCGCATTCAGCCGATGTACGGCCTGACGGAAGCCACGTCGCCGACGCACATGACGCCGCACGGCGCCGTGCCCCCGGTCGATCCGCGGACCGGCGTGATCTCGATCGGCGTCCCGGTGTTCAACACCGAGGTGCGCGTGGTGACCGAGCGCGGCACCGACGCCGCCCCGGGAGAGATCGGCGAGCTGGTGATTGCCGGACCGCAGATCATCCCGCGTTACTGGAGACGCCCCAAGGAAACCGCCGTGTCGCTGCGCAATCGGGAACTGCGCACCGGCGATGTGGGCTTCATGGACGAAGCGGGCTGGTTCTACCTCGTGGACCGCGCCAAGGACATGATCATCGCCTCGGGCTTCAAGGTGTGGCCTCGCGAAGTCGAAGAGGTGCTGTATCTGCATCCGGCGGTGCGTGAGGCCGCCGTGGTGGGAATCCCGGACCCGTATCGAGGCGAGACGATCAAGGCAGTCGTCAGCCTGAAGCCTGGGCAGATGGCCACGAGCGACGAGATCGCGCAGTTCGTCCGCACCCAGCTGGCCGCCTACAAGTACCCGCGCATCGTCGAAATCGTGGACGATCTGCCCAAGACGGCCACCGGCAAGATCATGCGCCGGATGCTCAAGACCTCTGCCGAACTGATGCAGAACGACGCGGCCGAATCGCGGGTGGCGTGACCAGCTAACGCTGCGCCGGTTCGAAGAGCTCCACCGGATTGCCGTCGGGATCGAGGGCCTGGATCTGCTTCCCGCCAGGCCCTGCGAGGATGTCGTTCCGGAACCTGACGCCGCGGGCACGGAGATCCGCGACCGCGGCGGCAAGGTCATCGACGGCCAGCACCAGCCGGTTCCACCCGCCTGGCAGTTGCGGCTCACCCCCCGGCAGCGGCTGGGCTCCAGAGCTTGCCGCACCGCTGAGGAGCAGGTCCACGTCGCCGCAAGAGACGGCGGCGAATGCTTCGCCCTGCTGATGCTTCAACTTGAAGCCGAGCTGCTGCGTGTAGAACGCCACCGCACGCGAGACATCCCGGCTCTGGTAGCGGACGCCGTGGACGCGATACGTCATCATGACTCCCGACTATCCAAATCCTGCGCCAGGGTGGGGAAGGCGGTCATTCCAGCTCCGGCGGTGAGACAATCGCCGCCACAGCATGGACCGTCGTCAGTTCCTGGCGTTGAGCGGGGCGGGGCTGCTGGCCCAGGCGGGGCTCGAGCGGCCTGGGCCTGTCGTCACCACGGCCGCCGGCAGGGTTCGCGGCATGACCGACGGCGCAGTGCACATCTTCCGTGGCGTGCCGTATGGCGCGTCAACCGCTGGCCTCAACCGCTTCCAGCCGCCACGCACACCGGCGCCGTGGACCGGGATTCGCGACGTGACGGCCTACGGGCCGCGCGCGTATCAGCCGTTCCGGCCGATGATTCCCGAAATCGGAGACGCGCTCACCGGCAGCGGCCCCATGAGCGAAGACTGCCTGCGGCTCAACGTCTTCACGCCGGGCACGAGCGGGCGGCGGCCGGTCATGGTGTGGTTCCACGGCGGCGGGCAGCGCACCGGATCGGGAAATTCGATCTTCTACGACGGCCGCGCGCTCGCGCGGCGGCACGACGTGGTGGTGGTCACCACCACGCATCGTCTCAACGCCTTCGCCTACTTCTGGCTGGCGGGGCTACCCGGCACGGGCGCGCGGTTCGCCGACTCCACGAACCTGGGGCTGCGCGATCTCGTGCTGGCGCTCGAATGGGTGCGCGACAGCATCGCGCGCTTCGGTGGCGACGCGGGCAACGTCACCATCTTCGGGCAGTCGGGCGGCGGTGGAAAGACCGCGATGCTCACCGGCTTCCCCGCCGCCAGAGGGTTGTTTCAGCGCGCCATCATCATGAGCACGCTGGCGGAGACGGCCGTCACCGGCCTTCGACCCGAGCGCGCCCTCGAGGCCGCCGCGCTCCTGCTTCGCCGGTTGAACATCGCTCCGGCGCAGGCGCCGCGGCTCCTCGACCTGCCTGCCGAGCGCATCGTCGAGGCTCTGGCCGGAACCGGGCCGGACCTCTCGACGCGGTTCGTGCCGGTCGTCGACGGCAGGACGCTGCCCGCCGATCCCTTCAGCCCGGCCTCGCCTCTGTCTGCGACGGTGCCCATCCTGACCGGCTCCAACGAATGCGAGGGGATCCCGTACGGCAACCCCGACGACCCGTACTGGACCTCTGAACCGGCCGACGACACGGCGCTGCGGATGCGTATCCAGCAGCTGCTGCCCATGGGCGACGCGGAGGCGACGCGAATGATCACGCTCTACCGCTCGCATCGGCCGGCCGCGACCTCGGCCGACCTGGCCGCGATCATGGCCGGCGATGCGTCGGAGCTTCGCGCGGCGGCCTATGTGATCGCTGCAGCCAAACACGCGCAAGGCGGCGCCCCGGTCTACCTGTATCGCTTCAACTGGCGCTCGCCAGTGCGCCGCGGCACGCTGCGCAGCATGCACGGCATGGAGCTGCCGTTCGTGTTCGACCACCCCGATCTGTTCGGGTCGCTCACCGGAAACGGCGCAGACCGGCACCCGCTGGCGCACGACATGAGCTCGGCGTGGGTGGCCTTCGCCAGAACCGGCAATCCCAACCACGCCGGCGTTCCAGTGTGGGATGTGTGGACGCCGACGCGCCGCGCCACGATGGTGTTCGACACCACCACCATCGCGATGGACGACCCCTGGGGCGACGAGCGGCGGGCAATGGAAGCCGCACGAAAGCAGGCACGGCCATGACCAGAACCGCGCTCGCGACCATCGTCTGTCTCGTGATTGGATCTGCCGCCGGGGCACAGAACGCGCGCCCGAGGATCTACAAGCTCGAGGAGCTGCGGGGGCCGCAGGTCGACGCTCTCGATCGGGAGCGGACGCTGCTCATCCTGCCGGTCGGCATGCTGGAAGTGCACGGGCCTCATCTGCCGATCGGCAACGACACGATCGGCCTGCTCTACGAAGCGGCCGAAGTGTCGCGACGCGTCAGCCAGGCGCTGCCGCAGTGGAACATCGTCATGATGCCCCCCATCCACTATGGCCAGAGCGGAGCGAACGAGCTCGGTGGCAGGCTGGTGCATCCCGGCACCTACGCTGTTCGACAGTCGACGCTGCGCGCGCTCGTGGCGGATGTCGGCGGTCAAGTCGCGCAGAACGGCTTCAAGTGGATCTTCGTCCTGAACGGCCATGGGGCACCGACGCACAACATCGCCATCAACGAGGCGTGCGACTTCATCAGCGAGCGGTTCCGGGTCACCATGCTGCACGTCACCGCGCTGCTGCGAGCCGACGAGGAGATCCAGGCGAATGCCCGGAAGACCGACGCCCGATTCTTCTCCGCGGCGGCGTTGACCTCGTTCGGGCTCGATCTTCATGCCGGGGTCAGCGAGACGTCCGGCATGCTCGCCATCCGTCCGGATCTCGTGGACCCGCAGTACCGACAGCTCCCGAGTCGCGTCGGACACACGCTGGACGAAGTCCGGGACGTCGCCGCCACGCCAGGATGGCAGGGCTATCTGTCCGATCCTGCCAAGGGGACGGCCGCGCATGGGCGAGCGGTCGAAGCCGAGTGGATCGGCGGGTTCACCTCGATGATCCTTCGCGCCGTGGGCGGCGAGAACCTGTTCGTTCACCCGCGGTTTCCCGAAACGGTTCCGGCTCCGGTTGCCGGCATGACGGAGAAGGCGCTCCAGAACGAAGCCGCCTTCGCGGCCGCCCTCGACGCGTGGCTGACGGAGCGCCGGCGACGCTAGGTGCCGGGCGCCGGCCAACCCTTCTCCTCCACGTCGTCTGACCCGGGTCGTCTCTCTTATGATCGTCACATGCCGGTCGGGCGGGTCCACGCCCTGTACCTCTTCGAGGTTGGCGACGCCATCGACGTCCGTGCGATACCGGGGCTGGTCGATGCGACGACGGCGGCGCCGCTGACGATGAAGCCGGCCTCGCCCCCCTACCTGCAGTATCAGCAGCCGCCGATGGTCGTCGATGGGTCCGCCCTCGGTGCCGCGCCCGGAGGCCCCCGCGTCCGCTTCACGGTCTACGACTACGGCATCATCGCGGTGCGCGTGACCGAGCCGCTGCCCGACTCGTGGGACGCCGTCATCGAGCTTGGCCAGCGGTGGCAGGACAACCCGCGCATCCTGGCCGACGCCGAGGGGCGCTGCCGTGAGCTGGTCCGCCGCATCCGCCCTGCGGTCACGGCCCCGCGCGACTCGTTCCTGTGGGAGGACTACGTCATCTTCGTGATCACGCCGCAGTCGAGCGCCGACACCGCCGACGCCCTGCTGGCCTCACGAGGGGCAGCCCTGGCGCAGATGCTGCGCGGCGAGCGGGAGCCGCTCAGCCCGCAGGAACGCGACGAGGTCGTGCGTCATCGCCTGTCGTACTACGCCACCGATATGGTGATCGCGACCTGGAGCAGCGCGCTGGTGTTCGACAGCGAGTCAGGGGCCCAGAGCTCGCTCGAAATCCTCGAGTACGCCAACTCACAGCTGCTGCAGTTCCGCTACTACGATCAGCTGCTCGACGGCGAGCTCGCGCGCATCTACGCGCAGCTGCAAAAGGTCGGCTGGCGGCAGAACTGGGCCGGGCGCCGATACACGCGCGCCGCCCGGCAGGTGCATTCGCTCTTCATCGACGTCAACGAACTGACCGATCGGACCGAGAACGCGCTGAAGATCGCCGGCGACGTCTACGTGGCGCGCCTGTTTGCGATGACCGCCGCACGCATCGGCCTCGAGCAGTGGCGCGGCAACGTGCGCGAAAAGCTGAAGACGCTCGACGACATCTACCGCTTCGCCGTCGAGCACGCGGCCATGACGCGGGGCGAGCTGCTCGAGGTGACCGTGGTCATCCTCATCCTCCTCGAGCTGATCCTGCTGGTGGTCACGGGGCTGCATTGACGGAATCCGAGGGGGCCGACATCTGGCTTCGCGAATGAAGACCTTCGACAACGAGTGGATCTTCGAGGCCTTTGCCGGCCGTCCCAGCTTCTTCACGAAGCGGATGTTCGGCGGGCTCGCGGCGTATCTCCACGAGCGCCAGATGCTGGTGCTCGTGGAGCCGACGAAGACCGGTCGCTGGAAGTGGCACGGCGTCCTGGTCTGCACCGGCCACGAGGAACACGCGTCGATTCGGGCCGACTTCCCTGCCCTGACGCCGCACGCGGTTCTGCGGAAGTGGCTCTACATCGACTCCGCGCACGAGGCGTTCGAGCCGACCATGGAAGCGGTGGCCCGGAGGATGGCGCGGAACGACCGCCGCTTCGGCATCGTGCCGGTAGTACGTAGGGGCCGCCTTCAGGCGGCCCGGCGAGGGCCGGCTAAAGCCGGCCACGTACGTTAGCGGGTCGCGGCAGTACGCCAGCCGAGGTCGGCGTACTCGGTGCGCGCCACCTCGCTATACGGCACCGGGCTGACCGTCGCCCGGATCTCCACCTGCACGTGGCGCTCGACGGCCGGCTTGGACGTGCCGCCGTTCTCCTCGCCCCACAGGAACGTGACCTGGTTGCCCGCCGTCGCGTGCTCGGGCTCGAGAATCGCGAGCGTCAGCATCTGCCCTTCGTTGGCGCTGTAGCCCACCCAGG
>Ga0070675_100000478_pt1 | contig 27365 bp, 20 predicted proteins | sample KBSM43metaG_FD_65343 | JGI IMG/M metagenome (GOLD analysis project Ga0070675, IMG submission 65343) | Miscanthus rhizosphere microbial communities from Kellogg Biological Station, Michigan, USA - KBS M4-3 metaG | ecosystem: Host-associated > Plants > Roots > Rhizosphere > Soil ... | reverse complement strand
CCGCAGGAACACCCAAGCCGCAGTACTCGTCGATAAGTATTCCGTCGCTGGCCTTTGTTGCATATCCGATCGCTGTTGAGGAACAGCTAAAGGACTACGAGATAAAAACCGCCGACGAGAGAAAAGCCGTCGAAGACCTGTATGCCGCGGATCAAAAATACCTGAAGGAATTCACGGAAAATTTTGAACGTAATGTCCCTGACGCTCGACTACTGCGGATGGTTGGAGCCCGTCACTATATATTCATCTCCAATGAATCCGATGTGCTCTATGAAATGCGCCGGTTTATGGGGCGGCTTCCGGAATGAGTAGTGCTTCCGCCCTTACTTCAAGAACCGCGCGATCGCGGTTACGGTATCCGGTTTATCCAGGTAGGCGATATGGCCGGCTCCCGACACGACGAGAACTTCAGCATTCGGAATCTTTGCCTTCCACTGTGGAAGTTGTCCCGCCGGGATTATCTTGTCTTCCTTTCCCCAAACGATGAGTACAGGCATGGTAAGGCGATGGAGATGACGAGGGAACTTTGGATCAAACGGATGTTCCCAGAACAATCGGGCGAACGTCGTGGCTTCGCGATAACGAGCCCCAATGAAATCCATGTCGGGTTTTTCCGGAAGATTCTTCTTCAGCACGTCGAAATTTGAAACGAGCATCGGGACGATCTGCTCGCCTGGAGTGGCGATGAGGTCGAGCGCGGGGTGCTCTTTCACATCCAGGCCATAGGGAGCCACAAGGACGAGTTTGCGGACTCGATGACGGTGTTCGATCGCAAATCTGGCTGCGAGGTAACCGCCCATTGAGATCCCCGTGAGATACATCGTGTCGATCTTGAGGAGGTCAAAGAGCTCAAGGTAGTGCAGAACATAGTCATGAATGTCCGTGAACGTGGGATCGTCGCCGGATTCTCCAAATCCCGGATGATAAGGAACGATGACTCTGAACTTGTCACTCCATGCCTCTGCGAAGTCGAAGCCGTCCACGGTACCTCCACCGTGGAAGAAGACCAGAGGCTCTCCATTGCCGGCCGAGTGCACGACAGTTTTGACGCCGTTAACCACGAGTTCTTCCCGCACGAATTTGCTCATTGCGCACCCCCGGACTTCCGCAATTTCGGCATGACCTGTTCTGCGAACAGCGTCAGATTTTTTACGGCCTTCCAGTGAGGCATGTCCGCGACATGCATGACGCTGTTGATGTGATTCGTGCCCATGCGTTGCATCCACTCCCCGATGAGATTCGCAACCTTTTCCGGGGTTCCGACCGCAATGAAGAACGAGCCGCTGATCGCCTTGAAGTCGAACCCTCCGTGCATCTTGTCGGCGCCAGCGGAGCGAATCTTGAGCTGCTCGACGGAGAGGTATCCGGGAGGGGCCAGCCACTGAGGCGAGCTTCGCGCATAGTCCTCGAAGAATCGCTGCAAATGATGGATGTACTCGCGTTCGGCTTCCTCTTCCGTTTCGGCGACGTAGACGAAGTTCAGGAGCGGCAGTTGCTCGGGACGAATGGTGTGCCCGTAGTGGGCGGCGCGTTCGCGCAATCGCTGATTCAATTCCTGAGCGACCTTCTGAGGCACAAAGACGGACGAGTAACCCAACCCCAGTTCTGATGCCAGTTCGATAGTTTCCGGACTGCCGGAGCCGACGATATAGCAGGGCGGATGTGGTTTCTGATAGGGCCTTGGCCACGGATTCAGGAATCGATACGTGTAGAAGTTTCCGTAGTGTGTTGTGGGGCCATCCGCTGTCCATGCCTGCAGCATGATCTTTAGCGACTCTTTGAACTTCTCGCGTGCCGTAACGGGGCTTACAGGATGAGACCAGTACTCCATTCCGGTTCCCAGCGGGAAAGCGATCTCGAGCCGGCCTTTTGACAGGACATCGAGGATCGCGTACTCCTCGGCGAGTCGATTCGGGAGCATGAAGTTTGGAGGAACGCCCCACACGCAGATGCGTGCGTTCTGGGTCCGCGCGATCAGCGCCGACGCCAGGACATTGGGTGTCGCCATCATGCTGTAGACCGTATTGTGATGCTCGTTCAGTACGAGACCGTCGAATCCCAGCCGATCCGCGAGAACCAGTTGATCGAAATACTGCTGGTAGAGTTCGTGTCCCTTTTCAGGGTCGTAGAACTTGTTTGGGAAGTTGACCCACGTGGTCTTGTAGTCCTTGTGGTTTTCCGGAAGATGCACATACGGCATGAAGTGCATTACGTTGAATCGAATACCTGTGCCCATGACGGCCTCCAACAAAGCCGTATTGTAGGTAGCGGAGAGGGTCGCTTGCAATGAGGGGCATGGAATCAGGAGAAAACGACAGTCGAATCAGAGGATCTCGAACACTTGATAAATCGCGCCCCCTGCGACGCGATGCCCGTATGCAACGCTGACGACTCGGTTGAGCCAGCCATACTTCTGAGATGCCGTTTCGAAGTAAGGTGTCGCGCGCATGTAATACTCCGAGGGGTTGACTTTATCTCCGCGGGCGATGCGATCCAGAACTTCCTTCGGCCCGTGACGCACACCGAGATACGTCATTGCGATCAGGTCCCCATCGTCGGCCTGCATCACCAGCCGCACATTCAGCGTGGTCGCTCCATCGGCGCGCAGGGACTGCCAATCGCTGCCGCCGGAAAGGATTTTCCCTCGTAACGCTTCGCCTTCGAAACGTCCGCCGGCGATCTCTCCAATTCTGCGGTCGTGACCTGGAGTTGCACCGACAATGCTCGGCGGCTTCACTTCGATCTGAAAAATGAACAGAGGTTTGTAACGCACCGCCATGAGTTCAGGCGGCAGGATGGAAGATAGAGATTCTGTATTCATCGTCAGGGTTTCGTGAAAAAGGAGTCCTTCAGTGCGAGTCCAGGATCCAGCATCTTGAAATCAAACACCATTTGATGTTTGGGGCGATCCGGATAACGGAGCGTCATTGTATGAGGCAGGCGCAGCTCCGGCATCGCCTGTCGGTACTGTCCAAACTCCATTTCGACGCGGTCGCGCGACCCGGCGAGTTCCTCGCGCAGAACTTTTCGGGGTGTGAAATCCTCTTCGAGGAAGAAGGTGTAACGATCGGTATCGGACGTTGCGATAAGAACCGGAAAACCATCCACCCGCCCTTTCTTGACCGCGAAACCATTTCGAATCCTGATCAGGACGGCCGGAAGACGCAAGTCGGCCACATGGCGAATGCTTTGCTCCAATTCTTTCGCAAGCGGTGTTCCCGCGAACCTCCTGTCCCCATCCGACCGCGCAATCTTGCCGTCATAGGTAACGGTCCATTTGCGGCCGGTAATTTTCATTTCCCACCGCAGCTTGTCGGGCACAGCGGCTTCAACGAGTTCCGCATTCCAGTCACCGATACTTGCGGGATCGCCCTTGATCGTCATGGATCCATCATCCTTGGACGTGACGGAATAGAGGATGAGATTGGCAGGACCGACCCGTTGTGTCATGAGCTCGATCACATCGATGGCAGACTTTCCGGCCCACTCCTCAACAGCAAGCTTGAAGGTGACGTTCGCGGTGTTTGGGGCTTTGACCGCAGCTCTGCTCGAAGCAGGACGGAAGCCGTCCGCTTCAACCTGAATGACGTATTCTCCATCCGACAGCTCGTCAAACGATCCGTGGCTCTTTGTTGTGGAAATAGTCTTTCGATACCCATTGGGGCCGGTAACCAGGGCGACGCAATCGGGTTCGCATTCCACGTCGAGAGTCCCTCGCACAGGATCGAGCTTGAAGGATCGGCGAATCGTTTCACCCGGGGTAATCCGGAACGTTTCCTTTTGAGACTTGTAGGCGGGCGGGGCGCCCACTTCGACGTTCACGGAACCGGCGATAACCGAAGTCGTCAGTTCTCGCTCTGAAGTCTTCACGGGCGGTTCACTGTTGATCGAAACGGAGCAGTCCGGTTCGCACGCGATAATCAAAGTCGCCATTCGATTCTGCCTCTTGATCTCACTGATGAGATCGGCGGGCATCTTTAAACCGGAAAGCTCTCTCTCCCTGGCGGGGTCCAGCGCGAATCCAACGCCATTCTGTGTGACTCTTTCGCGAGTGATATTTTTGCGAAGAGTCTCCGCCGCCTCGGCCTTCCAGTAATCCAGTACCTGCTCCCACGTAAGCGGACGAGGATTCGCCGCTTGAGGGACAGCCGACGCCATCGTCAGGACGAACATCAGAAGAATCAGACTCGTTGTGATGTGTTTGATTCTAATCATCGGTTTTGAATGTTTACCTTTTCAAATTCTTCCTGTGAGGCTTCTGCTTTTTTGAGCAGTGCCTTTGCCTGGTCCACAACAGATGCCATCTCGCGTTTTCCCTGGCCCTTCGTAATAACCTGTTGTGCAAGATCCGCCGCTTTGGCATATCGCCCACTGTCGAATGCGGCGTTCCCGTCCTTCAGCAGACGACTCAACTGGTTCGTCGGCGCAGAGCTGGTGACCGGCGCTTTGACTTGGGCTTGCGGATCCGGAACATCGCCAAGTGCAATCTGGATCTTTTGAATGCTCGCACGGAGTTCTTCTGTTTCTGGAGAAGGATCTGAGTTTGCCGATATGCGACTGAGATAACCGTCCGCACTCGCCAACAACGCTCGCGCCTCGTCCGGGTCGTAGATCCGGTCATTCGCCAGGCGGACGGATTCCGTGGCCAGAGTTCGATAGATCTGATCTGTTGGCGGGGACGGGGGAAGGGGAGTCTTGAGCCTTTCGCCCATCGCCACCAGGCGCGTTTTGAGCTCCACCCCATTGGCTTTTTCCAGCAGCTGTGTTGCATGCCAGAAGTCGAGATCATCGCTCTTCGTCTTCAGATGGTCCAGGTTTCGGAGCAGGGCGTAGCCAAAGATCTTGTGATTCTCGGTGGGGCGTATAAGTACCCATGAATCCATTGACTTCGGTGGCACGTACTGAAGAATTTCAATAGATTCTCCCGCCGTCACTGCTCCTGTTGTTTCCGTTGACTCATTAGGCTCACGATGGAGCGCCAGCGCTTCGAGAGCTACGCCGGTTCCGACCGGCGTTAGCGCCGGCGCGCGCCTTGCAACTATCAGCGTCACGACGACAGTGGCCGCAACAACAACAATGAGACCAACCAGCGCCGCAACCGTTCCAATTCCTCTGCTTGACCCACTCGAAGAGCTCAAGATTGTTCCTATCGTGAAAGAAGTTTTCAGCCGCTATCTAAGAAGAGATTCTCTCCTAAACCGATGATTATGTGGACAAGAAAACAATCAGCCCTGGCGCGCATCGATTTCTGCCGGCGGGTGTATAAACTCACATCCAACACCAGATCGGGAGGCGTGCAGTGGCCATTGATCCTGAAGAATTGCGCAAACATTACACATCGCTTAGCGACGATGAGCTTCGTCTCCTGGAACGTGAGGATCTCACGTCCCTGGCCCACAAGGTCTTTGACTTTGAAGTTCGACGCAGAGGCCTGGATATCGAACACCCGGATGACGCCGACACCCACTCCACGGCCTCGTTCTCCTTCTTTCGCTCTCCGAAAGAGGACGATGCCGACGAAGATCATTGGTCGGAGAAGGCAGTCGCCGTGACGATATTTTCAGGAACACTGCCCGCTGACGCCGCAAGTGCACGTGACGCGCTTCTTGCGGCGGGTATCCCTTGCGAAATTACCGAACACGAGGTTGACCCTTCTGAAGAACCTGTGTCTCAGCCCTACAAAGAATACCGGTTGATGGTTCCCGAAGCGCTCAACCTGCAGGCCGCGAGTGTTCTGGATACGGCAATCTTCAACGAACGAGCCGTAGTCGACTGGAAAACCCAACTCGAGAGTCTTTCGGATGAAGAACTGGCCGCGCTGAACATTGATGCGCTGTGCGCCGGACTCCTTGATCGCGTCGAGCGCATGCGAAAGGCATACAGAACTGAGGTCGCACGGCGGTCAAAATAAAAGCTCTCGTTGACCTCAGGTCGGTTTGAATCGCCTTCCTTCTTTCCTCATGAAGTCCTGATGGGACCATTATGCATTCCTTACGCCCCGAGCTTTAGAGTGGAAGAGTCGAGCAGATATGACAGAAACATCGACTCACGCTTTTCGCGCAGTTTTTCACGATTCAAGAGTTTGCAGTCTTCACCCTCTCGTTAAGGATCCTCCCGCCGAAGCCGCGTCGCTGCGGATCTATGTTCTGTTCACCGAAATGGCTGAGACCACGGCGGCCCTCCGGTCGGCGGTGGCCCTGTCGACAAATCTGCCTGCAAGGATTGTCCTGCTGGTTCCGCTTACCGTTCCCCACCCTCTGCCGCTCGAAAGGCCTCCGGTGTCCCTGGAATTCGTCTGCAGGCGCATTCGTGAACTGGCGTCGGTGGTGACGATTCAGATCGACGCCTTTGTGTATCTCAGCCGGGATCCGCATCAGTCGATCCTGGACATGTTGAGGCCAGCGTCTCTTATCGTGATCGGAAGCCGGAATCGATGGCTGTTCGAAAAGTCCAAGCGTCTGGCGCGAAAACTCCGGCGCCGGGGTCATCACGTCGTGCTCGCAGATTTCTAGACAGGAGAGATTCATTTTGTCCACGCAAACACGGAGCACCGCTACCAAAGTCATTGTCGCCAGCACGGTGATGCTTTCGTTTATTTCTTTCTGGCGCGCCGCAGCCATCGTTCTGAATGATCTCGGCTCGTCCGTTTTCTACGTGGGTGGCATCGTTGAACAGGCCATCGGGCCGAGTGCGCCCTGGTTCATTTTGGGAGTGATGTTGTTCAGTTTCGCGGTGCGGTCGGTCTACATGGAAAGCAGCAGCATGTTTGTCCGCGGAGGCGTGTATGTTGTCGTTCGCGACGCGATGGGACCTTTCGTGGCGAGGCTGTCGGTATCGGCGCTTCTTTTTGATTACATCCTGACAGGGCCAATCAGCAGCGTGAGTGCGGGGCAATACCTTGGCCGTCTGATCAACGAGACAAGCGAACTGCTGCAGTCCGGCTTTCGAGTGCCGCCCGAACTCCTCGCCGTGATTTTTGCCATATCGGTGACGTGCTATTTCTGGTGGCATAACATCAAAGGTATTCCGGAATCGAGCGGGAAGGCGCTGCGTATCATGGAAATCACGACTGTGATGGTTGTGGTGTTCCTTGTCTGGTGCGGCGTGACCCTCATCGTCCGTGGCCCGGCGCAAATCCCACCGGCGCCTGTTGCCTCGAATTTGAAGTTTACCGATGAGAGCCTGGGATGGTTTGCGCAGACGCGACTATGGACGATTCCGATTGTCGCCATCATCATCGCGTTTGGTCACTCGCTGCTTTCAATGAGTGGTTTTGAGACTCTGGCTCAGGTCTACCGTGAAATCGCGTCGCCCAAGCTGAAGAACCTGAAGATCACAGGAAACCTGGTTTGCATCTATGCCATTGTCTGTACGGGCGGGTTGACGCTTCTGGCGTCGATGATCATCCCCGATGCCACTCGCAGAATGTACGCGGACAACCTGCTCGGCGGTTTGGCCATGCATCTTGCCGGGCCGGAGATCCTTCGACTGATGTTTCACGCCTTTGTGGTGATTGTCGGGGTGTTGATTCTATCGGGAGCCGTAAACACATCCATCATTGGGGCGAACGGTGTCATGAACCGGGTTGCGGAAGACGGCGTCCTGCATCCCGCCTTTCAGAAGCCCCACCGAAAATATGGAACCAGCTACAGGATCATCAATCTCATCACGGTCCTTCAAATTGTCACCGTCATTCTGAGTCGTGGCGACGTCTATCTGCTTGGTGAGGCCTACGCCTTCGGTATTGTGTGGAGCTTCTTCCTCAAGGCGCTTAGCGTGCTCGTCCTGCGATTTCAGAGAAAGGACCAGGAGTACAAGACTCCGCTCAATATTCGGCTCGGAAAGTTCGAGGTGCCCATTGGCCTGGCACTCACGACAGGAATTCTATTCTTTGTCGCCATTGCCAATCTGATCTCGAAACGAATCGCCACCATCTCTGGAGTGATCTTCATGCTGGTCCTGTTCGTCATCTTCACCATCTCGGAGAGACTGACCCATCGGAGAGGGCACAAGGGGCTGGAGCAGTTCAACCTGGATGTGTGCTCCGATGTTGAGAATGAGAAGGTGGGCGCGCGACCGGGATGCGTTCTTGTTGCTGTGCGCGACTTCAATAGGCTCACTCATCTGTCGTCGGTTCTGCAGAAGACGAATACGAGAAAACACGACATCGTGGCTGTCGCTGTACGCAACGTCTCGACGGGTGCAGGGGAGTATGACCTCAGCACGTCGCAACTCTTCACTCACTATGAACAGGAATTGTTTTCCCGAGTAGTCGCACTTGCGGAGAAGGAGGGGAAAACCCTCGAACTGCTGGTGGTCCCCGGCATTGATGCTTTCGACGCTCTGGTCAGGACGGCCGCAAAGCTCCAGGCGTCTCGTCTGGTCACCGGAGTTTCGGCTCGTATGGATTCAGACGAACTCGCGCGACGGATCGGCAGGGCCTGGCAGAAGCTTCCCGAGCCGCGACTCGGCTTCTCGCTCGAGATCATTTCTGCAGACCGACCGACCGTGTTTGTTAATCTCGGCCCGCATCCTCCAAGGCTGTGGCCTGAAGACGTCGATACGGTCCATAGCCTGTGGCTCGACCTCAGCGATGAGTTCGGTTCAAAGATTCACCATCGAGATATTGTCGGCGTGGCGCTCCGACGTATGGTGCGAGACATGAATTCCGGAATGCGCGATGAGGTTGCTCGCGACGTCGCGCAGGAACTGACCCAGAGGCACGCGGAAGAAAAATTCACGATTCCTTCCTGACCGGCGCAGGACCTGCCGTCGTAAAATGGCCCGTCCCTGGCAGGAATCGTGGACATATTGTCGGCAACAACAGCGCAGGGCCGCATCGGCCATTGCAGAATTGAGAGTGCTGGAACACTGCTCGAGTGCCTTGCAGCATTCGGCTTGAGCTTCGAAGAAGGGAAGCGGCTCCTGTCCTTTGGGGCCGTCTACCACGAGCGCGAGCGAGTGAGTTCAGATCGCGCTCTCCTGCCCGGGCAGTACGTTCGGGTGCACCTGCAGCCGAAGCGGTTTCCTGTAGAAGCGGTCGATTGGCTGGAAACGATCGTTTACCAGAATGATCAGTTCGTCGTGGTGAACAAACCACCCGGTATCCCCGTGCATGCAACAGTGGATAACGGCGTGGAAAACATCCTCCATCAACTCAGTCTTAGCCTTCGCTTGCCGGTTTTTATTACCCAGCGCCTGGACACCGAGGTAAGCGGTCTGGTTGTGCTCGCGAAGACAAAGGAATTTCAACGGCACTTCAATCAGCTGCTGGTGGACCGTAAAGTAAGGAAGAGATACCGTGCGCTCGTCGATCAAGCTCCTGAACCTGGCAGGCACATTCACTATATGGAACCCGCCAAGCGCAGCCCACGAAAGGTGCAGAGTGTGGCTCGCTCCGACTGGCTGGAGTGCGTGCTGTGCATCGACAACGTAACCTCAATCAGCACCGATCGCCATGCGCTTCCGTTATTCGAGATTGAAATTGATCTGGAGACGGGCAGGACGCATCAAATTCGAGCTCAGCTTGCCTCGATAGGAAGCCCGATCCTCGGAGACAAGCTGTACGGCTCCCTCAGGGCGCACGAAGTGAATGGAGCGTTGCGCACGGGAATCGCGCTTTGTAGCACTTCAACGTCCTGGTCGGATGAGCACGACCGAGCCTGGTCCTTCACAATCGATCCGTGCTTTCACTCCCCCCGCCAGCCAGGCAGTGGGATGGCAACCCATTGAAACGATTGGGCTCTCCTGCCTAAAGGAAGTCTTCGGGTCTGCCGATAAGAGGATATAGCGCCAGGAATCCACGGTCCGCAAATACAGCCTGGCAGACGGTCGAGACTGAGAGTTATGAGGGGCACGACGCTTCAACAAATGCCAGGGAGGCCTGCTAAGCGCGAGGAAGGTTTCTTTCTCATCGTTGTCGCGCTCATGCTGATAATTCTGTTGGGATTTGTAGCGTTAGCGGTGGACACCGGAGTCCTGTACAGCGCGCGTACTGACGTGCAGGAAGTTGCCGACGCTGCCGCGATGGCTGGAGCTTTCACGTTTACAAATACCCCGAGCCTTCCTCAGCCGGAGACGGCGATCAACTATGCCACTGGCGTTGCCACATCCAACACCGTAATGGGGAAGGCGATCAGCGCTGGAGACGTCACGGTCACCCCGGATGTCGCGAAGCGACGGGTCACGGTTTCGATTCGAGTCAGTCAGACAACCTATTTTGCAAAAGCTCTCGGAATCGGTTCAGCCGACGTCATCGCGACAGGTATTGCAGAGACAGCGCACTATTCGACCGGAGCCGCATGCGTCAAGCCCTGGTTCCTTCCCAACACGGCTCTCAGTGGTGGAGACATATGCGCGGGTGAGTGCGATCCGTCGAAGTTGTTGATTGACCCCAACTCCCGTGAAGTTACTGCCTTCGGTATGTCGAAGATCGGGCATCAGTTTTCCGTAAAGCCTCAGGATCCGAGCGACGCTCTAACATCAAACAGCTTCTTCGTTATCGAGTTTCCAGGTGATACCGGTGCAGACGACTATCGGGATTCCATTGCCACCTGCGACAGCCCGTATCTTCGATGCGGCGACAGGCTCTCGGTGAAGACCGGAAACATGGTCGGACCTACGGTGCAGGGTGTTGATCTGCTGATCGGAAAGCCGCCGCGCTTCACGTGGCTCGCACCCGGGCAATATCAACGCGCGTCGGATTCGAAGATCTTTGATCTGAGTGAGAACGTGGTTCTGGTTCCGATCTGGAGTTCCTGCGGAAGCGATTTTTGCCCGGCCGCCAAGGTGAAGAGCCAATTGCAAATCATCGGTTACGCCGCGGTCTTTCTTGAAGGGATATCCGGAGACAATGTCGTGGCAAGGTTGCTTGGCGTTTCTTCGTGCGGTCCAATGGTTGCCCCGCCTGAAGTCGGTGGAACTGTATTCTCAGTTCCCTTGAGATTAGTTCGAGAGTGATCGTTCTGTAGAGCTTCGTGGCAGTTCAGTCAGTCAGGCTAATTTCCAAGGCCTCGACCATTTCCGTTGCCGTTCCCATTTCCGACACCGTTGGCGTTTCCGTTACCGCGGCCATTCGCGTTGGCGTTGCCATTCCCATTGCCGTTTCCATTTCCGTTCCCGCCCCCATTACCACCGCTGGGATTGCTTCCGCTTCCGCCGCCAGTCCCGCCGCTGCCTGAGCCTCCGCCGCTGTCACCCGTGCCGGTGCTGGCGCTATCGCCGCTACTGCCGGAGCCCGAACCATCATCACCGCTCTCGGAGCCAGACATGGCGACGACGAGCCTGCTGAAAGTATTCTTAACGGAATCTCCGAAGTAGGCTCCAAACGAGAGAACGACAATCGCAACGAGAACGAGCATCACGGCATACTCAACTGTGGTCACCCCGCGCTGCCCGATTCTTGCGATACGATGCTTGAATGCGTTAACGGCTTCCATGCACTTTGTTCCTGCTCTCATTGCGACCGGCTCCTTGCCACTTCACGAAACGTCTTGTCTCGCGGACCCGTCGGAAGGTCATGCGGATTGTACGGCCAAAGTGTCGGCGAGCGTCATGAAAGCGTCAATTCCTTTCGGGAATTTGGCACCCTGGCACCGTTGATCTATTGCTTACGCAATATCAAGCTTGCCATGAAGTTAGAGAGCCTTCGACACCCGCCGACCACGAACTAACGCTGGTCAGTCGGAATGATCAGGGGCATTCCATTTCTGGGATTGCCGATGATCACCACCTTTGAATTCGTGGCATGCGCGAGCTGCTGGGTTGCCTCTATCCCCTTCCAGGCGAGGAGCTGGTCGCTGATTCCCGCACTCACGATTTTCTGAAAGTCCGAAATGCCCTGGGCTTCGATTCGTTTGCGCTCTGCCTCCTGTCGTTCCTTCTCGAGGACGAAACGCATGCGAAGAGCCTGCTGTTCGGCCGATAGTTTTTCTTCAATCGCGTCCTTTACTTTTGGTGGAAGCTGTACGTTACGAATCATCACCTGCTCGATGACAAAACCGCGTCGACTCGCGAGTTCCTCGTGCTGAGCGAACAGGTCCTGCAGTCGTCTGCCCAATAACGTGTTCATGCTCTGGGCAAGTTCCTCCCGCCGGCTCGAATAGGCTTCCTGGGCGGTAAATCCGGCGATCGCTTCGCGAACCGCGGTCCGCGCGGCAGGCCTCACGATTTTGTCTACGTAGTTCGGACCGATGTCCCGATAGAGCCACGGCGCATCGGCGGATACAAGGCGGTAGGCCACCGTGATGTCGAGCGGCATCAGTAAGCCGTCCGCTGATAGCGCCTGAATCGAGTCATCTCCCTTAACGGCACCCTCGTTCATTACGGAAGACATCGTGTAGGTCTCGGTCCGGACCGTCATGTCGTGCACCACAGCAAACGGATTGATGAGATTCAGCCCTTCGGAAAAGCTTCGAGTTCGCACTTTGCCAAAAACGACTGCGACACCCACATGACCCGCAGGAACGATTACGACAAAGCTCAGTACCCCGCACAGAGCCGCAACAACCAGCGCAAGCGGGTTGAACCTGCGAACAAGTCGTCGCAATTCGGGGACAAGACTGTCGGCCAATACACGAAGGCTGAAGAACGCGGCTGTCAGGAGCAGCGCAAGCCAGATCATAGACACTCCTTTCAGAGATCGAACACAGTTCGAAAGTTCTTAGGGGATCTTGGTCGCCGGTGCGGCTAGAGGATCGCCCTTCCCAATGCCTGCGAGGTTAGCTGACGGGCTCGATCCAGGAAGTGATCTTGGAGGCCGTCTCCGGCCGCCGTTCGCCCCATCCCGATACTTCGGGAAGTTGGTTCCCCCGCGCCGACCCTGTGGCAGAGCCGGCTTCGGCTGCAAAACACGATTTCAACCCTACGCCTGCAGCCATGCGTTGTCAATCGGACGAGACTCCTCCCGTTTCGCAACACGCTGGTTTTGATATAAGTAATGTCAAAGCCTAAGGAGGACAAACCCCATGAATGACCGCGTCACAAGACTGTTGCTTGGCGCCTTTGGCGCGTTGATGTTTGCGGGAATGCTCTCACAGCAAGCCGGCCCGAGAGGCCAGGCGACTGACGTCACGTTCATCAAAGATGATCAGACGGCGACGATTGATTGCAACCGCAATGCAGTCAGCATTACTGGAGATGACAACAAAATCACTGTGAAGGGAGAATGCACCAGGTTGACCGTCATAGGGGACGACAACGAAGTGAAGGCAGATAACGTCAACGAAGTTTCCGTAACCGGGGACGATAACAAAGTTGCTGTCAACACCGTTGCCACGATCAGTGTGAAAGGCGATGACAACAAGATTGGGTGGAAGAAGGGCGCAGGCGGCAAGAAACCCGAGGTTTCCAATATCGGGGACGACAACGACATCACGCAGGATTAGCAGTTTTTTTGAACAATTTCCCGTCGCGCGCGCTTTGAAATGACAATTGGCAATCCACCGTGGTAGGGCTTTGCCAATTGTCATTCCAGCTGCAGCTGGCCTCGGTATAATCCCACCCCATGTCGATATCCCCCGGTTCACGCATCGGTCCATACGAGGTGACAGCCCCGCTCGGCGAGGGCGGGATGGGTGTCGTGTTCCGCGGTCGCGACTCTCGATTACAGCGAGACGTTGCGTTGAAGCTTTTGCCGGAAAACCTTTCCAACGATCCAGACCGGCTGTCGCGGTTTGAGCGTGAGGCGCAGGTCCTGGCATCGCTCAATCATGCCAACATCGCGCAGATCTATGGTCTCGAACAGGTGAATGGCTCGACCTGCATCGTGATGGAACTTGTTGAAGGTGAGACTCTCGCCGAACGCATCAAACGGGGGCCGTTACCACACGACGAAGCGCTCGAAGTATCCCGGCAGATTGCCGATGCACTCTCGGTTGCGCACGAGCGCGGCATCGTACATCGTGATCTGAAGCCGGCGAACATCAAGTTGACGCCGAATGGTACCGTCAAAGTCCTCGATTTCGGATTGGCCAAGGCGGTCGGGCAGAGAGGGTCGGATGCCACCATGACCGCAATGCCGACAATGGCGTCCGGATCCATCGTCGGTTCAATTGTCGGGACTCCAGGGTACATGTCACCGGAACAGGCCCGGGGTAAGGAAGTGGATGCGCGCACCGACATCTGGGCCTTCGGATGTGTCCTGTATGAAATGCTCACCGCTCGACAGGCCTTCGACGGGGAAACCGTAACAGATGTAATGGCCAAGATCGTCACAAGTCCGCCCGATCTGGACCTTCTGCCGAAAGACACGCCCGCATCAATGCGCCTGCTGCTTTCTGTCACGCTCAACAAGAATGCTTCGCAACGACTCCAGCACATCGGAGACTCGCGATTGTTTCTTGATGGCTCTCTGGCTCCCGCCGCGACAAAGGAACAGACCGCGCCGGCCCCTGCAGGCATGCTCGGAAAACTGCTCGCCGGCGCACTTGTCCTTGCGATCGCAGCGGCGGTTGTTTTTGCCATGCTCTATTTCCGCAAAGCTCCAGCCTCAGTAGATGCCATGCGTTTTGAGATGACGTTCCCACGCCTTACAGGCCAGCCGCTTCTTTCTCCAGACGGGAAATGGATCAGCTACGGAGGAGACGCTGGTCAGGGGAAGCCTGCTCTTTTCATCCGCCCGATCAATTCCGACATCCTTCGACAGCTGCCCGGCACGGACGGTGTTGGAGGCGCGTGGTGGTCCGCAGACAGCAAACGGCTGCTCTTTGTGGACAACAAGAAGTTGAAAGCGTATGACGTGGCGGCAGGTTCCGCGCGAATTGTCGGTGATCTGGATTCTGTCCGATTCACGTGGGCCTCAACGAACCTTGCCGGTGATCTCCTGGTTTCAAGCACGAAGGAAAATCAGAACATCATCCTGAGAATTTCCGAGTCTGGTGGGCCTGCCACTCCGGTCACAAAGCTGGACGCGGCACGGAACGAGGTTGCCCACTTTTTACCCGTGTTCCTCCCCGACGGAAAATCCTTCCTGTACGTCGCTACCGGTGGCCCGACGGAAGAGACTGGCGTGTTCCTGACATCTCTCGACGCGCTGAGCAGGAACGAAGCCCCGAAACATGTTCTGCCACTGTACGTGAATCGCTTCAATGGACTGGCCTATGTTTCCGGATTTCTGCTCGTTCACAATCTCGGCAGCCTGACCGCATATCGAATGGACACCAGCGGGAAGATCGAAGGTGAACCCATCGTGATAGCCGAAGACCTGGACGGTACGCTCTCCGCATCAGGCAACGGGCTGCTTCTATTCCACAGGGCTGCGCCCGTTGCAGGCGAGCAGTTGATCTGGTACGACCACCTGGGCAAACCCGGTGATCGCGTGGGTGCCGTCGGGAATTATGGAAACGTCGATATCTCTCCACAGGGAGATCGCGCGGCCGTGGACATTACGGCGAACGACAATCGAGATGTCTGGGTCATTGACCTGACGCGTAATGTTCCTTCGCGCATTACGGTAGATCCCGCGCTGGAATGGTCGTCTGCCTGGTCTCCGGACGGAGAACGCCTGGCGTTTGTTTCGAATCGGGGAAATATCAATCAGATCTATGAAAAGGCATCGACGGGCAACGGCACAGAAACGCTCTTGCCCACCGAAGGTGTGGCGGCAATACCGGTGTATTGGTCGCCGACCAACGATTACATCGTGTTTTCACGCCTTCGACCAACATCCAGCGGTGGATATGACACCTGGCTCCTTCCACTGGCTGGTGATCGAAAGCCCAGGGCGTTCCTCGAATCTCAGTTCGACAAATTCCATGCGCGCGTTTCTCCCAATGGACGGTATATCGCGTTCGCTACAAACGAAACCGGCACCTATCAGGTTGTTGTGCACACGTTCCCGGATCCAAATGGTGGAAAGTGGACCATCAGCGCAGAAGGGGGCGTGGAGCCTAAATGGAGTCGAGATGGACGTGAACTCTACTACCTCGCGTTCGATGGACGCCTCATGTCGGTTGCCATCACTGGCCCGAACTTCAACGCCGGCCGCCCGACTCCGCTGTTCCAAACGCCGCTCCGGGTAACGCCTGCATCGCCGACACGCGACCGCCGATATGATGTCGCTCCCAATGGAAAATTCCTCATTGTCACACCGGGTGAGCGAGGAGCGTTCGCTCCGTTCACGATTGTTGTGAACTGGATGAAGGGACTCTGAGAGGTTAGCAAGTGTGGAGCGCGCCAACTTGTCCCCCTAAGTTAGGGGGACAGCGCGATCGAAGATCGCGCGAGAGGGCGTTCCGGAGCCGCGCTTTCAAATTTCCCTTGGGAACCACCCCTCGCCTGATCTTCGATCACGCTGCCCTTTTAACTTAGGAGGGCAAAATGCGCCTGTCTATCGTTGCTTGCACCTCTTTCGGGTGCTCTTTCATGCCTGACGTTTGCGAGCGGCTATTGCTTTCGCGTCCACACCGAAAGTTTGCGCGACGTTGCGATACCAGGTGTCATCGTCGGCCGCATTCCAGTCCACCCACTGTTCATCCGACAGGGAGGCGCGCCATTGTAAATAGCCTTCCGCATCCGGCCCGGCTGGATGACGCAATCTCCAGGAACCGCTTTCGATGATCTCTCGGATTTTTTCTCCGACTACCTGGGGAGGCGTTGGCTTCTCCAGAGAAGACGCGAAAAGAGCCGTAAGCCGGTCAGTCTGCGGATAAGGCGAGGACGCCCCGCCCGTCCGTGCGGTGAACTCCCGAGGCATGTCGGTGTCGATGAGGCCGGGTTCAACAATGGCGACCCGGATATTGAACATCTTCGCCTCTTGCGCGAGCCCTTCACTGAGCGCCTCGAGTGCGAACTTTGATGCAGCGTACGGGGTCATCGGAGCAGAGGCCACGCGGCCCGCGACCGAAGTGATGTTGATGATGCACCCACTGCGCCGCTTTCGCATATCTGGAAGCACGGCATGGATGCATCGCAGCGCGCCGAAGTAGTTCGTCTCCATGATTCTGCGAAATTCAGACAGCGGGAGTTCTTCCACAGGACCACTGCCCTCGACCCCGGCGTTGTTCACCAGCACGTCGATCGGTCCATTTGATTTAAGGATCGATCCAATCGTTTCCCGCACCGATGTGTCGGAATCGACGTCCATTGTGGAAATTGTGATCGGCAGTTTCTCCTTTTCCGTCGCTTGGGCGAGTTGCGGCGAGCCGCCCGGATTTCGCATCGTTGCGAAGACCTTGTGCCCATTGCGCCCCAGAATAAGTGCGGTAGCCAGACCGATGCCCCTGCTTGCGCCGGTAATAAGTATGGATGCCATGTCGAATACCTCATTTCTCAGTTCGTTCGATCGAGGCTAACATCCTACTCCCTGGCTGGTGCTTCAGCTTTCGTGAAATTCCCGCGATAGACAGCTGCTCTCCTGACCAGGTGATCAGGAGAGCAACCTCGAACTAGAACGCGAATCGTAATTGAGCTTGAATCGATCGACCGCCTGCCTTGCTGGTGATCTGCCCGAAGGGATTTGCCGAATTCGCCGAATTGAGCGTGAGGCTTGGCGCTGTCGGCTGCGGGTGATTCAGGATATTCTGAACGTCCGCTCGGAATTGCAGCGTCCTGGATTCACCCAGCTTTAGGGATTTGCTGATGCTTGTATCGAACCGGAACACGGGCAAATCGCGGAGCACGTTCCGGCCAAGGTTTCCTCGAACTCCAGGCAGGGGGTTTTGAAGGACGAGCAGTCCCCATTGCGTGGGATTGCCTCCAGCATCCGCAGCTGTGACGATCGCTCCCGGAGTCGTTGACGGAACTACCTTCGCCAGCGCCTGCAGCGTGCAGCGAGGCGTTCCGCCGCCGTTGAGGTTCTGCAACGAGGTCACCGTTGCGCATTGAGGATCCGCCACCTTCACCCAGCTATTCGGATCGAAGTACCGGCCTTCGAGCAGGGCATTGTTACTGGCCGGAACACCCCACCGAACCTCCGCCTGATTCAGCAAGTCATCCAGCAAAGACGGGTTTACGACGTCTGGGACGCCATTTGCGTACAGCGAATTGTTTGTCGTGATGCTGGTCCACCCGCCGGAACTGAGCGTGTAGATCACGCCCAACTGCCATTGCTCAACAATGCGGGCCAGGGCGCCCGAACTGTTCTTCAGGAACAGCTTGTTCGGACCAAAGGGAAGTTCAAACGTGCCGTTGGTGCGCAACACGTGTGGATGGTTGTTGTTGACGATCGAATAGTCACGCGCACGATCCACCGGGTTTGTGTACGTTGTTCCGATGCCCAGGTTCTTGCTCCAGGTGTAGTTGGCTGACCCGGCAAAGCCGTGAGTGGGACGGAGAGTGACTTCTGCCTGGAGCGAATGGTAATTGCTGCTTCCCATGTTCGAGAAGTAGTTCACCGTGCTGAATTGCGGATTTGTGGCGATGAAGTTTTCGGGGAATCCATTGAATCGCAAAACAGCGCCGCGAACGGTCGAAGGAATATCCGGCAGGTTGGCATTCGCGGTGCTCGTCTTGACGTAGTTCAGCGTGTTGAGCGAGGTTGCGACCGCTGAATAGTTTCCGTTGGCGAGATTCGCCTGGAAGGTGGAATTGGATCTCATCTGCTGCGCCGCGGTTTGCTGCACACCTCCAACGGATGTCCCAATCGCGCCGTATGTCACGCCTGCCGCGCATCCGGTTGCGCAGATATTGATTCCGCTCATCATGGCGTCCAGGAGCGGCGACTCACCTCCGGTGCGGATGCTGTTCAGTTCCTGCAGCAATCCGTTGTACAGGAAGTTGGAACTGTTGAGATTGATGCTGGTGTACTGCTTCTTGGAAAGGGTTCCGATATAGCGGAGATCCACCGTGATGTTCTTTCGCACTGCACGTGTCACCGAGAGTGTAAGGTTCTGAACGTACGGCGACGTGTATTCGGGATCGAAGATGGTGATTGCCGTATTTCGATCCGTGATGGGAATCGGTGTCATTGGCGCAACGGGTATCGGGGTCGGAATATACGAACTGATGGACGTGAGATCGAGATAGGGATTGTTGCTGTCTCCACCGTAGGTTCCCGGATAGGTTTTTCCGGGCGGATTGCTAAGTGGACCTTCCAATGTGCTGAAACGTCCGCCTCCCTGATAGGTAATCTGATAACCGCCACGCACCGTCGTTTTGCCTTCACCAAACCAGGGCAGCTGCCAGGCGAATCCGATGGCAGGGCCAAAATTGTTCCAGTCATTCTTGTAGACCGACGTGTCTGAATTCGGCGAATTCGGTCCCACAAACTGGAGGGTCGTGTCGTCTCCGACGCGCGGACTGGGGACCATCCATCCTGAGAAGTCGCGTCCCGACCAGCCGAACGCGGCTGCTCCGCCACCGACCGGTGCGACGGTGAGGCCCGACGCCGCATACGGAACGCCGTACCATTCGTAGCGCAAGCCCACATTGAGTGTCAGGTTCCTCGTAATCTTATAATCGTCCTTTGCGAACAGATCGAACTCGCGCTGCTTGATCGTGTTCGTGATCAGAGACGCGTTGCGATAGTCGGAAAACTGGTTCGCAGTAGGATCTTCGAGGAAGTAGACGTTGTTGATGGACGTCAGGGAACCCGCCAGGTAGTTCAGCATGTTTCGTGCTCTCGTGGCGTTGTTGGTCTGCAAACCGGTCATTGCAGGATTCGAACTGGAGATTGAACTCGGGCCGGACGTGAGCAGTTGGGAGCCTGGCGCGGCGCCACCAACCAGCACAACAGGGGCCTTGGAGTTGGTGAAGAAGGCATTGCCTGGACTGCTGCCCGTTGAAGTGCTGCTGTTGAATCGAATTTCACCGCCGATCTTGAAGCTGTGTGTGCCTCTGGACCAGGTGAGCGTATCGCCATAGGTCCAGCTCGGTGTCTTATCCCGCGCTGTCGCGGTAATATTCGCGCCCAGAGGATTCCCTCCAAGACAATTTCCCGGAGGCCTGGCGCCTGTAATGGGGTTGCAGAGTCCGAGGGGTCCGCTCAGGTCGGTAAGGACGAGAAACCCATTCGTGACCGGAGGAAGATAGGCGCTGATCGAACCCTGGTTCTCCTGTAGATCCCAGGGCGCGATGACATTGGTGCCGTTGACGCGATACCCGAATCTTCCCTCGTTCACCATCGAGCCCGAAAGAGTGGAAACAACGGCCGCAGTGATCACAGTCGGCCGGTGGTAGTTCTGATTGCTCCACGTTCCGGGAAGTCCGGCCACGGTGTCGTCGGAGACGACGCGCTCATGTGTGAAGCCGACGTTCACCTTATGGTTTTGACTCAGATTGTGGTCGATTCTGACGTTGATCTGCTTTCGATTGCCGGTACCTTCGCCAACGCTGAACAAATTGTCCAGTCCCTTGTAGTGTCGAAGGAATCGATAGCTGGCCACGTTGAGGCCGTCAACACTTGCGCCGCCCGCGGTGCTCCAGTCATTCGGCGCCGGCATCAGATCAATCGAGCGTGTGATGAGTCCCGTTGCATCGAGGCCCGTGCGGAAAGAATCCCACGATCCGTTGACCACGGCATTGGAACAGTCGGAGTTCGGCGTGCCGCCCGTGAACGTAACCGGGCCGTACACGCTGACATGACGCAGAGGCGCTCCGGGTGTTGGAGGCACCGGATTGCCGTTGGCGTCAACCACCGCAGCCGTCGCATTTGCACCGCCTGTTGTTGCCGTCCCAAAGGCTCCGTTATTGACGCCGTCGAAGTACCGAAAGATGCCGTTGCGAGCGCAAGGCGTCAGCACCGTCGCATACGTGTTGGCTCGTCCGCGGTTGAAGTTCATATCCCAGAGGGCGAAGAAAAACGTCTTTTGCTTGATGATCGGCCCGCCAACACTGATGGTGCCCTGGTTGATGTTGCTCCAGTTGGGAAGCAGGCGTTGCGGCTGATTGCGATTGTTGGACCAGGTGTTTGGATTCAGAGCCGTGTTCTGAACAACCCATTTCGCTGCGCCGTGAAACTCACTGGTTCCTGAGCGCGTGGAAATCTGAATGGCTCCGTTGCCGCGACCCAGTTCCGCATCGACGGGCGCAACGATGAGCCGAATCTCGCCGACGAGTTCCGGATTCATGACGGTCGCTGTATTTATTCCGGTGGGATAACGCTGGTCCTGCACCATGATCCCGTCCCGAAGCACGGGTACAGCCTGGGCACTCACGCCAGCCAGAGTTGTTCCTTCGCGGCCAAATGCGCTTTGACCTGGGGCGCTCGTCGCAACGTAGTTGTCGAGTCCGCCCAATAACGTCAGAAGATCCAGAACATTGTTGCCAACGACCGGCAAATCTTCGACCTTTTCCTGGGGCAGGACTTGCCCGACTGTTGGGTTCGAAACCTGAAGGGCGGTATCGGCGGGAACAGATATTTCCAGAACCGTACTCAGCGATGCGACGCTGAGGGTAAAGTTCAGACGAACCGTGACGGCGTTTCCCAGAGAGACATCCTGATAGGTTCGCTTCTGAAAGCTCGGCAGCTCAGCTGAAACTGAGTACGTGCCGGGGATCAGACTTTGGATGTTGTAGACGCCGGATTCGTTCGTGACCGCCGAAGTAATGACTGAGGTGGCATTGTTGGTCGCCCGGATAGAGACGCCCGGTAATACGGCTCCTGAGGAGTCAGAGACCGTCCCCGTTATCGTCGCGTTGTTGACTTGAGCCAATGCTGCCGTCGGTAAAACGAAAAACAGAAGCACACAGAACAACGATTTTCTAGCCATGGTATGTCTCCCACGAAAAAATGAGGGAAGGGGAAACCCTCGTGACCATAAAGGGGGCCAGTGCAAGGGAGAGGAGAGGGGACCTCAGTGCAGATCGAGCTGAAGAACCGGCGATACCTGAAATGGAGGGCTGCTGGACGGTTCGAAATCCCCAGCCGAAATCTGCTGGGCTTAACTCAATCACCGAAGAAGTTGGCGTGTCAATACGAAAAAATTGCACCCGCCCAATAGCAGTATTAGTCTCCGTCGCAGTGGGACGTGGCTCCATTGACGGTATCTGGCCCGGAGGTGTAGAAAGGATCTCTAGTCTTCAGAATCTCCAATCGATGACCTGAAGTGCTTTTTGCATGGAGGTCTCTATGAAACGCAGCTTCGCTTTTACCGTTTTTGCATTGATAGCCTGCTCTCTGCTTGCCCAGGCCCCAACGTCGCTGCCGACTCCGAACCCGGTCATCGGCATTTGGAAGCAGAATGTGGAGAAGTCTACGTACAGCCCTGGACCGCCACCGCCCAGCGGTGTCGGAAGCGTCCGACAATACGCGGCCGGGCTGGATGGCTCGATTGTCGCTGTGACTTTCAACGTCAGCGCGGCCGGGTTGCCTTCTTTAGGAGCCATCTCCGCCGCAAACTATGATGGCAAGGACTACGCTCAACACACGGTCGCAACTCTGGCAACATCGCTGGCTTCGCATATCGGACCAAGGATCGAACGGACAATCGCGTATCGCCCTGTCAACTCAAACACCGTCGAGATCATTCAAAAGCAGGATGGCGAGGTGGTGGCGGTGAGCACGAGAACGATTTCGAGGGACGGACAGACTATGACGGACCGTTCCGACTACACCGATCCCAACGGGCAGCGTGTAACAAACGTTCTTGTCTTTGAAAAGCAGTAGCTCCGCGGTTAGAAGCGAATCACCGGGCCTATGGTGATTTCGCCCTGAGAAACAAGCTGGCCGGTAAGGTGAACGACGCAGCCGACTCTGCAAAAGGCACTGACCTCTGGCGAGACCCACAGGGGCAACCACTGGGCCTGAAGCTTGAAGCCCAGATGCTCGGATGGAAACGCCTTGATTCCTCCGCCCACCCCAAACGAGAAGCGCGTGAAGCTGTTGGTTGCTTCCGTGTGGGAAATACGCGTCCAGCCTACGCTGCCGATGATGAAGGGGCGCGCCCAGGCCGGCCACTCACGGACGACATACTCGCGAGAAAAGTCGAAGTGGAACTGATCGAGCAGCACCCGTTGCCGTGGTAACACGACTGCTCCCGTCACTCTCATTTCCGTGTCTTCTCTGGCCCACCGAAATTCGGCAACGTTCACGTCCGCGAATCGCACGCCAAAGGCCACGCCGAAACTGGGATTCGCATCGAGAATTATTCGGGAGTTGACTCCGTCAACTGGAGGTTCGGTATCGAACGTCATGCTGGTGCGATAGCCGACCTGGGGCGTGATGTCGATACTCCAGGGCCTGGACTGAGGTTGGCTCTGAGCTTCCAGGTACGATGGAATCGAACACAGCACCACAGCGAGAACGAGAATTTGTCGCCAGATGGCGTACTTCATATCTTCTCCTTGAAGATCTGACGAAGCAGTCTTGGATCTCGAGTCTTCAGTGCGCAGCGGACTACCGGCCGAAGTCACGCGATGCAGCGCTGCCCATATTCATCGTTGCTGTCGGCGTAACCGACGCGCACAGCTTCTGGGACATTCTTCGTCACAGCAACGTGGCTAGCGGCCGCAATCCAAACGCTGATTGCGGAATGGTGGCTCAGTACGACCAGACGCTCCGGCCTTGAAGTGAAAACCTGGGGCGCAGCCTACTCCAGGCCGAACGCAAGGAAGACATTCCCGGCGCGGGCGGCTATGCCGCCGTATCCTGAGTTCACGAAGATCATGCCGTCGGCCACAATCAGCGGGGAACCGTCGATGCTGGCTCCTGTGGCTTTGACACCGTTCACCGTCGTGAATTCCTTATTCGTATCGAACTGCCACAGCACCGATCCATCCGTCGTGGAATAAGCGCGAAGACCACCGTCGTGCGAACCTGCGATCACGGCGCCGGGAATCAATGTCACCGCTCCGCCTTGTGCCGAACTGCAGCGTTGTTGTCCGGCGCAAAGCCGTGGATTCGGACCGGGCACACTCCAGATTTGTTCACCTGTTGTGAGTTTCACCGCGCGAATGCCGCCGGGATTCTGGCTCTGACCGTCTCCGACGCCGAAGTAGACATTCTGGGCGTCCGCCGCCGCTCCCCATTGGCCGCCGAGACCGCTGCCCTGGCCGAATCGATATTTCCATACGACATCGCCGGTGTCCGGATCGAGAGCGTGCGCCATTCCTGATTTTTGTGGGGTCACGAGAAGTTGACGGTTGCCGACAGTCGCGAGCAGGGGCGAGGCCGAGAAATCGAAATCCGGGCCTTGCGTTTCAGGGCAGCCGGGATTTCCCCCGTTTCTGGCGCCGCACCCGCCGAGCCAGTTATCGTTCGCGGTCGCCTGATAAGACCACTTCACCTTACCGGTATCGATATCCATCGCGATGATGGCATCGGTCAAAGGTTGAGGTGGATCCGCATAGGCATTTCCAGTAGACACATAAACCGTGCGGCGCCTCATATCCACAGTCGGCGAGGACCAGATCGCGCCCCCTGCGGGACCGTAAGCTTCCTGGCCGGAGCGAGTATTGGTTCCGCGAACCTTCGGCTCATCGACCGTGTAGGTTTTCCAGATGACGGCGCCGGTATCGGCGTTAAGCGCGGTGAGATTACCGCGGAAGCGGCAGCACGGTGTCTGGCCGCGACCGCCGCTGCCTTCTTCCTGCAGTCCCTGAACGGGTACAAAGACTTTGCCGTCCTGAATTGTCGGAGCACCTGTGATTGCCGCTGTGGGATATTCATCGACTTTGCGTTTCCAGATCAGCTTGCCTGTGATGGTGTCAACCGCGTAGGCGTTCGCGCGCTGGTCACCAAAGAACACGGCATACGCGACCTGACCTGCGTTGCGATACGGCGCAACTGTCAGCGCGCTGCGCACGCCAAAGTCTGCTTTGAAGGTCCAGAACGCGCAGCCGGTCCTGGGATCGAGTGCGTGTAACTCCGCGTTATCGCTGGCGACGAAGAGTTTGCCGCCTGCGAGTGCCGGCTGGACTCGCGCTGTCGTGATGCCTTCAAAACCAAAGGCCCATTTCAATTTCAGTCGAGGAACGTCAGCGGCTGTCAGGCCGCCCTGCGCCACGAAGCGCGAGTTGGATGTGTCGTTGCCCCAGTTCATCCAGGACGGACCGCGTGCAGGATCCGCTGTCGGCGTGGGTGCAGTGCAACGATTCGCGGGTTGATTGGCGGCGGTTGCGGTTGCAGGCGCCCGGCCCGTCAGGAACGTTGCGACTGCCACGCGTTCAGCAGTAGAGAGGCCCGCGCCCTGGGTGCTCATCTTTCCGATGGTCAGCGCATTGACGATCGCTTCCGGTGTCAGCGTTCGGAGTAATTCTGGTGCGGGAACTTCCTTCTCCCCGGCTCGATGACAGCTTGCGCAGGATCGATCGAAGATCGCGCTGCCGTTTGGCTGCACCTGTGCCGGCGTCTGCGCCTGCTGCGCTGTCGCCGCGAGACCAACCGTTAGAAAGATTGCCAACACCACAATGATGTACCGCATCAAGGCCTCCACTAAGAACTCGTCGGGTAATCATACATGGTGCAGGGGAGCTTTTTCGCACATGGCGCACTATACTTTTCGACGCGATCTATGAACATTCTGGGAATTGTCCTGCTCCTGTTCCAGGTACAGCTGGGAAGCCTGAGCGGCATCGTGACCAAGCCGGGCGGGACCGAGCCTCTGTCGGGAGCGACCCTGACCCTCAGCCCGGCTGCTTCGAGTCAGGCCTTACTTCCGTTAGGCGTAACTCTCGGCCCCGGCGCTCCCACCCAGAACCCACGGGTTCGCACGGTCACTTCTCAGGACGATGGACGCTTCGTCTTCGCCGACATTGAACCCGGCGAGTATCGGCTTCAGGTCCAAAGCGCGCGCTTTGGCAGCGCGGCATATGGACAGCGCAGACCCAACGGGCCCGGCGGCGCGATCCTGACTGTCCGGGCAGGCCAGCGGCTTTCCGATCTCAAGATTGCGATGGTTCCGACGGGCACGATCGCCGGTCGCATTACCGGACGCAGCGGAGAACCCATCGTCAACGCGAGTGTGCAGGCGATGAAGTACATCTATCAGGAAGGCAAGCGCGTGTTTTCGGTGGCGCAGATGACAACCACCGACGATCGCGGTGAGTATCGGCTCTTTTGGCTGACCAGCGGCAAGTATATCGTGGTCGCTACGCCGCGCTTTTCTTCTGTAAATATGGGAATGCCGAACCCCGTCAAACCTGGAGAGGGGGGGCGAGCCGACAGCATTATCCTGACCGTGGCACCCCTGGGGCTGGTGCCGGACGTACTGCTCGATGGAAGCAATCTCGTGAAACGCATTCTGGACGACGGCACAGTTCAGGAGGAGTCCGGGACGCCGATGTACTATCCGGCGACGATCGATCCGACACAGGCCGCGACGGTCGAGGTTAACGTCGGTGCGACTGTGCCCGGCATTGACATCACGCTCGGGCCCTCACCCGTTCAGAAAATTCGCGGACGTGTTACAGGACTTCCTGCGGGAAGCCAGGCGACAGTGTCGTTGTCTTATGGAGCACAGGCCCTTCTCGGACGGTTGATCAATAAAGGCGCATCGACCATCGACGGCTCTTTTGAATTTGCCGGCATTGTTCCCGGCCTCTACTACCTGGCCGCGCAGGATCGAACCGGACTGGCCTCCACGCCCGTGGCTGTGCTGGTTGGAAGTCGCGATGTGGAGAACATCTCTCTTGCGCTGTCGCCATCGATGCCGGTTTTCGTGCGTTTTACGACGGAAGGGATCGCCCCCGGAACGCCAGACCCGTTGAGTGGTCTAACGGGTACACTGCGCGCTGACCTGGACACGCCGTTCGGCATAGGGAACCTTCCGACGAAAACCGCAGTGCTTCCATCCGGAGGCCCGATGATTTTCACGAACGTGGCGCCCGGCGATTACCAGTTCAATATCGGTCAGAGCGCGCGGGAGAATCAGAAACGGCTCTACATCAAGTCCGTTCGCCTCGGACGCGAGGACGCGTTTAGTAAGGTACGCATCTCGTCGGACACACAGAATCCTACCCTCGACGTTGTTCTCACAGCGGCAACGGGCTCCATCGACGGTGCTGCGCTGGCGCGCACCGGAGATCCTGCAGCGAATGTCACGGTTGCTCTTATTCCGGCAAATGCGCGGAAACGATCGGCTCTCTATCAGGCGATCGTCACAGGCAGCGACGGGAAGTTTGGATTCAAGGAGATTCCGCCCGGTGATTACAAGCTCTTCGCCTGGGAGGACGTCGAAACGGGCGCGTGGGAGAACGCCGAGTTCATCGGCTTGTACGAATCGAGAGGTCATGCCGTTCGCGTGTCTGAAGACAGTAAGGAAAATGTACAGCTGAATGTGATCTACAACCCATGAGAGCTCTCACGCTGCTGCTGGCTTTACTTCAGTTGCAGCAACTGAACCAGTTGCTGCCGTTTCCGCTTGAGCAAGGTCCGCCGCTCTCTCCGGCATCCGTGAGCGGGGCGGTGATCGATTCTCAAACGAAACAGCCGCTTGCCGGGGTAACTGTCATGGCTCAGGGCAGTGGTGGTCTTGGAGGAAAGCTGATAG
>Ga0070675_100000477_pt1 | contig 27407 bp, 60 predicted proteins | sample KBSM43metaG_FD_65343 | JGI IMG/M metagenome (GOLD analysis project Ga0070675, IMG submission 65343) | Miscanthus rhizosphere microbial communities from Kellogg Biological Station, Michigan, USA - KBS M4-3 metaG | ecosystem: Host-associated > Plants > Roots > Rhizosphere > Soil ... | reverse complement strand
GCCGTACGGGCCGCCACCCTGTAACCACCACCACCCCGAACGGACCGCGCTCGACGTCGAGCGCGGTCCGTTCGGGGTGGTGGTGGTTACAGGGTGGCGGCCCGTACGGCGGCGGTCATGCGTCGCGTGTCGGTGGGGAGTGGGGTGGTGATCCCGTTCGGGGTGACCAGGGTGAGGATGCCGCCTGCGGTCCTGGTGACCACGTACCCGCGGCCGTCCTGGTCGCGGTGGGCGGTCCTGGCCTGGCCGTCGAACATGGTGAGGATCGCGGCGTCAACGACCAGGGTGATCACGGCCCTGTGCTGCGGGGTGACGGTACGGACGGCCCGCATCCTGGCCCGCTTGACGGCGGGCGCATCGGAGGGTGCGACGGTCTCCACGATGCGCCGGTGACCGACCCACGTGATCCCGTTGTACGTGGTCCTGACGGCCTGGTCGAACCGTCCGCCCGCGGCCACGTGAGCGGCGGTCCGCTCAGGGGTGACCGTCTCCGTGCCCCGCTCCCTCCGGAACGTGGTCGGGGTGTACCGCTGGTCCCCGTCGGTGAGAGCCTGCCGCGCCTTGCTCGGGCGCCACTGGAGGCGGACGCGGTGAGCGTCGGTGAGGCGGGCATCGGTCCCCGTCGCGGCATGCGACCGGACGTACGCGACGCCCTCCGGAAACGCCCGGAATGGGCGCCAGACGTACACCACGTCCGCGTGGTCCGGGTGCTCGGGACCGGCCACCCCAGGCCGGAGGACCGGTCCCCGTGAGTACGCATGGAAGCCGCCACGGAAACAGGCGACCGTGCACGCGTGGCCGGAACGCTCATCCTCCGGCAGGGCCGCGTCCGCCGCCGCGATCGGACACTCTGGGTCCCCCACGATGGTCGCCTGCCAGGCCTTCCCTCCGGTCCCGATGAGGCGGTCTAGGCCCGCCCCCAGGGCGTCGGCCGTGACCATCGCGGCCCGTGCCATCGCGTCCCTCGTGCGCTCACTGCGGGACTGGGGGACGTTCGCCACCGCGGCGCCCGGGGACCGGCTCTTGCGCGGCGCACGAGGCGCCGTCACGGACGGGTCATCGGCCCGGGCCGTCCTGTACATGGCGTCCCGCGCGTCCGGCCGGGTCGTGCTCCCGGGGATCGCACGGAGGGACCGAACCAACGCGATGCGTCCGCAGCGCTCCACGTACTCGCGCCACGTGGCGCCATGGCGGTCCGGCCGACCGGCGGTGTCCACCGCGTCATCCTCCGCGACGATGGTCCGGGCCGTCGCAATCGCGAGCGACAGGAAGGACGCGAGGACCGTGCCATCTCCCTCATCGGACGATGCGTCCGCGAACGTTTCGCCGTGTTGGCACAGGGCCACGGCGGTCACCAGGGCGGACGTGGCGCCCGGGGACGTGACGGCCCGCCGAACGTCGGTGAGGGTGTCGACGTCGAGTACCTCAGTCAGGACGTCGACGGCCCGTGCCGCCACGGTCCCCGGGATCGGGGACGCGGCGCCCGTGACCAGGGCGCGGCACTCATCGGCGGACAGCACGACCGCGGGACCGGTGAACCGGTCGACGGGGACGCGCCAGGGGGAACCCTGGTCTGGGGTGGTGGTGGTGGTCATGGTGACTCTCTCTCTGGTCGTGGGCCGGTCCTCCGGCCCGGGGACAGCATGACACGGCCCGTGACCAGGGGGAACGTCCCCCAGGGGGATACCTCCCTATGCACGTGCGACTTTCACGGAGCGTGGTGGAATCCGCCGATCCCGACCACAGCTAGTGATAGTCCCTGGTCACGGCCCTCGACGACCACGGACAGTGGCCGGCGACCACGCAGAGTGAACCTCGCACGACGGGCCGGACTTAGTGAGGGACCGCCACGGCGGCCCACCCTCCCCGGGCCGGGCCGGTCCGGAGGGCGGGCCGGGCCGGGCCGGTCCCGCCGCCGCCACGCAGCGTGGCCGCCGCCCACCAGGGGTGACGGTCACGGGGCGTGGTGGTCGACCGCCGAGCGTGACGGTCACCCAGCGTGGGCAGACCACGCAGCGTGACCGACGACCACGCAGAGCGGTCAGGGGGCGAAAGCGCCGGAAAAAATCGGCGGCCCCCCCACCCCCCCAGACGGGGGAGCCTTCTGCCTCCTAGAGGGGCCCGTGCAACTCCCAAGACAGGGGAGTCTGCCCAAATACCTCCTCACTCTCCGTGAGGCTCGCACACCCGGCTCGACTGGGTGAAGGGGTCGCACGGCGGGACCCGGGGAGAAATCTTCGCCCCCCCCCACCCCCCGGGGGGGCCCATGCCCCCAGGAGGGCTCCATGTGCCAGATCTGCGGGAAGCCCGTGGACCGGCGGGTTCCGCACGTCACGATCGTGTGGTCCTGCGAGTTCCACGAGACCATCTCGTGCGGTGGCGCGACCCAGGTCGTGCCCCTGGTGGCTGAGGATCTGATCCTCTTCCACAACGGCTGCGCCCCTCACAGGGAGAACTTCGCAGCCCGCATCGCCTACTGACCGTAGGCCCATAGCTCCCTCTCGCCTGGAGGGGCACGCTCGCATCAATGGGGAACCGCCTTGCGCGGATGCCCGCCCTGGTGAGGGTATTCACCACAAGCGTGCCCCTCCTGACGGGAGGAGGTGAAATGGAACAGATCCTCGTCTACAAGAAGACGACCGCTGGCACGTTCGTGCTGGAGGCGGAGACGCCGGAGGACGCCCTGTGGGGCGCCACCCGCACGCTCTACCTCAACAAGGTCGTGCTCGGCCAGGGCGCCAAGACCCCCAAGAAGGTCAAGGTGACCGTCGAGATCCTGGAGTCCTACGACTCCGCCCCCGAGGCCTAGGAGGGCTTCATGCGCCTCTGGCGCCAACTCCGGTTGCGGGCCTTCGCCTACCGCATGGTCCGCAGCGCTGGTTGGGATCGCAAACGCTCGCTCCACCTCGTGTGTGAGCGGGCGTTGGTCCCCGCCACACGTCCGCTCCACGAGCTGGACGCCGACGCCTACTTCGGCGACGCCTACTGACCCCTGGAGGGTCCCATGCTCAACCGCACCGACGTGATCATCGTCGAGATGGGGGCCAACATCCCCAACCCCGACGTCCACGTCAACAAGCCCTCGGTCCAGGAGATCCTCACCGTCTGCCACAGGCTGGCCGACGACCTCCTGGAGATGCACAAGGCGACCGGCATCTCGCTCGACAACTGGTGGGCCGCCCGCACGTTCGTCCAGGCCTTCACCGGCGACGCGGTCGAACCCAACGGCGCATGAGCGCCCGGAGCATCGCCGCCTGGAACCGCTACGCCCATGCGTGCAACCGCGGCGAATCCCAGGCGGTCTGCAACATCTACCGGGCGTGGTATCTAGCCACGCTCTAGGAGGCGCATGTCCTTCGCCGCTGAGACGGCTCGCCGCTGGGCGATCTCCGTCACCACGAAAGAGCTGGAAGCCAACATCGTGGCGCTCCAGCACCAGCCCGACGGCCCGCAGACCATCTCGTTTCGCGACGGGTGGGTCACGGTCGTCACCACGGCCGACATCCTGACCGCCGCCCACGGGGTGCTCGCCGAGCGCTCCTGACCTGCCGGAACCCTGGAGGTTTCACCATGGACAACACCACCGTCGTCGTCTCCGACGCCGTCCTCATCAAGAACTTCTTCGCGCCGGACACGAAGGCCTCCGTCTTCATCCCGGAGTACAAGAAGCTCTCCACCGCCGAGAAGGAGATCCTCGCCGCGGGCATCCGCGACGGCTCCCTCACGTACTGACCGCTCCTGGTCGGACGGTAGGGCAGCGGGTAGCAGGAGCGACTACTCGCCCTGCGCCATCCCCGCTGCCCCTCCGCCTGCCCAAGCAGGGGTAGGACAACAAGATGGAGGTGGGGCTATGCCTCGCAACCTGACCAACCACGTGTGCGAGTGGGACGGCTGCACCGTCCGGACCGTCAGCAGGCTCGACGGGGTCACCCCGTTGAAGTACTGCAAGGGCCCGGGCACGCCGAACCACAAGGCCGCGGCCCAGCAGCGGTGGAACGACCGCAAGGAGGCCGAGGCCTTGGAGCGGGCCAACCGCGACGCCACGTACCGCACCATCCTGGAGCAGGCCATGCGCGCCGGTGTCGACGCCGTCGACGCGACGCCGCCTGGTGCCTTCGCCACGACCGTGTCGAAGACGATCGTGTTCCAGGCCAACCGGAAGTTCTCGAACTTCCTCGTCCGTGAGCACCTCGCCACGGTGACGCCCGAGGGCGTCGTCATCCACTTCCCGCCGACGCCCGGCACCGCCGAGCAGGCCCAGGCCGTCTTCGAGACCCTGGCCCCGCTCACAGCGACGGGTCAGCCGCTGGAGGGCCAGCGCATCACGGTGCGATGACCACCATCTGGAAGTTCCCGGCCTTCGCTGAGGCGACGGCTCTCGTCGGGGACGATCCCATGATCGTCCACGTCGGGAAAGACCCTCAGGGCGAGGTGTGCGTGTGGATCGAGCACGACCCGGCCCCGGAGATGAAGCCGGTCGAGTGGCTGATCGTGGGGACCGGCCACTCGTTCGACCAGACCGGCAAGGTCCATGTCGGGTCCGTCGTCGACGGAGCGTTCGTCTGGCACGTCTACCAGGTGCTGTGATGACCACCATCACGGTGACCGTGAAGGTCACTGGTGGCACCGAGAACGACCTCGGCACCCTCGTCGACGACATCGAGGTGGCTGTCGTGGCGTCGCTCATGCACCAGGAACCGGAAGACCCGGGCATGAGCACCGACTGGAAGATCCTGAGGGTCAACGCATGATCGCCGAGGTGATCCTGCGGGTCAACGACGGCGCCGTCAACATCACCGGCTGGGGAGCGTTCCTGTGGATCGTGACGCTCATCAGCCTCACGACCGCCATCCGGGAGGGCCACAAGAAGTGACCTCCGCAGCTGTGGCGGTCATCGGTTTCACCCTGTTCGTGGTGATGGTGTTCGCCATCTCACGACGACGACAAGGAGGGCCTCATGGCCAACAACCCCATCCCGGTCCCCGTCTCGCCTGCGGCGGGCAAGGTCGAAATCGACGAGCGGCACGGTGTGACGACCGTGATCGTGCGTGACCTCGCCCATCTGCGAGTCGGCGTGAACATCTCCGACAGACTCGCCTTCAAGCAGGCGGCGGACCAGTGAGCGGCCGCCGCACACAGACCATCACCGTGGTGCTGCCCGAGGGTCGCACCATCGGCGAGGGTTACCGGATGTCCCTCGACGGGAGTCTCGTGAGGGTCGTCGACGCCAAGCCAGTGAAGGAGGTCGAGCGGTTCTCGTACCTGGTGCATGTCGGCGTCGACGCCGACTTCGCTGGCGGGATCGCCTCGGCGGCAAGCGTGGAGCGGAACATCCGCGACGCGTTGAGCACGAGTGGCCTCCCGTTCGTGCTCGTCGACGACCGCAACCTCACCGTCACCGTCGTCGAAGGCCCCAAGCTCGTCCACTGACCAGATCGCCCCTCGGGGGGTGACACGGCGCGGTTCTTCCCACGTCGTGTCGTTAGCAAGGAACCTGGCAGACACCCCGCTTCAAGCCTTCGGCCTCTCAGGCTGGGTTCACCGGTTCGCCCTCCGAGGGGACCAACGCAGAAGGAGACATCCATGACGATGCGTCAAGTCATCACCGTCGAGTACCCGGACAACTACGGGCCGTTCAGCGCGGGCGGCACCTTCCACGCCATCCGGGTCATCGAAGCCACTGCACCGCTCCGGCTGCCGGATCGTTCGCTGTTGACGATCAAGATCGAGATCGACCGCCCGTCGTCCAGGGGTGACCTGATCGACGAGGTCGCCGAGTCCATCTTGGTGTTCCTCGCCGATGACGCCGAAGGGCAGCGGATGCCGCTGATCTCGCGGGCCATGCGTCCAGAAGTGCGAGAGGTCGACGTCACCAACATCGTCACCTGATTGGAACGTGATCGTTCACGATCCCCTAACGGGTGAGACGAACAATCGTTGCCGCGGCAACAACGTCGCGCCAACCGACACAAGAGGAGCAACTCCATGCGAAAGACCACCATCCTCGGCGGCCTCGGAGCCGCAGCGACGATCATCGCTGCCTCCTGTGTGCCGCCCGCCCCGGACGCCAGGATCGACAACCCGGCCTACTGCGGTCAGACGCAGGACGGCAAGGCGGTCGTCGCTGAGCACGTCAACGCCGGTCTCTGCACCCGTCAGCTCGGCCAGAAGCTGATCCTCGTCGCCGAGCCGTGCGGCCCGCTGTTCAAGGACTCCAACGCGGTCGACGACTGCTGGCGGGGCAACGTCCCCGGCCGTCCGAGCCCCGACAACTTCCGGCTCGGCACGATCCAGCTGGCTGGCGGTCAGGCGCTGAACATCGTCGCCTCGGACGCGACCGCCTGGTGAGATCGAGCGGGGGCCGTTTATCGACGCGCGGCCCCCGCTCACATCCTCCTCTCCTGTGGGGGGCGCACGACAAGCTGCGGGCGATCTTCCGCACGTTCGGATGCGTACCGACTACGCGGTGGGTGTGCTCGGCCGGAATGTCGGCGGCCGAGCCTTTCGTGCGCTCCACCAGAGGGAAGGAGGGACCATGGATGAGCTACCCGTCTCTCGACGTGAAGAGTTCTGGACGTGGTGCTGGGCGTTCCTGACGGTCGGGCTGCGTCGCACCAAGGTCGACCTGGATGGCGACGTCACGATCCTGTGGTGCCGCAACTGGAAGCACGAAGTCGTCGTGCTCCGCATCTTCGTCAAGGACAAGGAGAGCTGACATGAGGGAGAGACGCCCGGTCGACCATTCCGGGCACAACATCCGTGAAGGCGACATCGTCAGCATCGACCAGCGGCGGCTCCCGTGGGGGCGGCGTGATCGCCTGTACCTGGTGAGGCGGCTCGTCAAGAACTCGGCTTTCCCGCAGCCGTGCGCGGTGATCACCCCGATCGACAAGCCGTCCTACGACCTGACGTACTACGTCGGCTACCTCAACAAGGTTGACGTCACGACCATCCCGGCAGACAAGTGGGATGAGTTCATGGAGTGGCTCAACGACTCGGAGCCCGACCCGAAGGTCGTCGAATCCCTACGGAAGCTGTTTGCTTCCCCAACCCCTTGGGAGAGTGAAGAAGTGATGTTGGAACCTGAGACGTCTGGCAAGCACCAGGCGTACGTCAGCCGAACCCTCGACCACACGACCATCGTGGTGATCGGCCATGACCTGATCGTCGAGGAGTACTCCCAAAGCTCGGAGTCGTTCACCGACGGGGTCCGACTCGGCCTCCGGGGCGCAGGGATCGAGGTGCTCCCATGAACCAGAAGGTGTGGCAGGTCCACCTCCCGACAGGCAGCGACAGGGTCACGCAGATCCTCACGCTGCTGCCGGGCGAGACCATCGACAAGATCGTCGTCGTCAACGACCACCGCGCGATCGTCGTGGTGAACCAGCCCGAGGGGGAGGAATGACGAAGAGACTCACGTTGCAGCAGATGTTTGACAACGCGGTGCGTGGCATCTACGCCCAGGGGGAACGGGCCTACGGCACCCAAGTGGAGAGCTGCTTCTACCGGCTGGAGCAGAACGGAAAGGTGTTGAAGTGTGCGATCGGCCACTCGATCCCCGACAGCCTGTACGTGGCCGAGATGGAAGGCAAGGGCCCGCTCGGTCTGCGAGAGGACTTCCCAACGATCAAAGCGCTCTTCCCTGACGACGTCGGCACCGTCGGCGCTCTAGGAGAGTTGCAGGCCTGCCACGACGAACAGGACCCCTCGTCATTCATGGAGGGCTTCCTCTCTGACGCCTGGGTGTTCGCCCGGGAGCACAAGCTGACCTGGCCGGGGGACGTTCCCCGGCCCGACTGACCCAACCCAACAACCAAGGAGGATGACATGCTCGCAGAGTTGTCCCTTGCAACCCTGAACATGCTGACCATCGTGTTCTGCTTCGTCGCGGCCGTGTTCGGAATCGCGGCCGTCGCAGCGGCGGTGTGCTTCGGATTCACCTTCGAGATCACCAGCTACACCAGCGCGGAGACGAAGAGGGCGAAGGAGGCACGACGTGTGCCTTCCCTGATCATCGTCGTCGTCTCGGTGGTGCTGATGCTCGGAGCGATCACTGTCGCTGCCTGGTCCGGTACCGAGTACTCGGTGCGTCACGACACGAACATCCCGCAGCGGGTCAACCGCTCGGAGGTCAAGATCGACTCGAACGCCCCGACCGGCGTGATCGTCGACGGCCGCTGAACCCAACCCAGAAGGAGCAGATGATGGAGAAGACATTCCACGTGGTGAACCACGATGCACCCGGGTCGCTCATCACCGACCCACCCGACCCTGACACCCTCGCCGTGCGATTCAGCGAAGCCTGGGCGCAAGAAGACGGCCGCGGGTGGGTGGCGCACACCGCCCCAGGGGTGACGCACCGGTTCTTCAAGCAGGGCAACGCCCTCCTTCGAGCGACGGCGGAGTCATGAGCGCGACTGACATCGAGTGCGACGCCACCGGGATCATCCCGTTCTTCGTGTACGGAACCCTCATGATGGCCGACAACGGCGAGGGCGCCTGGATCGCCGACGTCGACCGGGTCGAGAGACATCTGATCGTGACGGGCTACTCGCTGTTCGTCACGCACGGCCACTTCCCGTACGCCATGAAGGTCGAGAACCCGAACGAGTTCGTGTTCGGTGAGCTGATCTGGCCCGCCGACGCCGACGCCGCCCGGAAGATGACCGCCCGGCTCGACCGGATCGAAGGTCACCCGCACTTCTACACCCGCACCCTCGTCGAGGTGACACGCAACTCGCGGTCGACGGAGGCGGCGTGGATGTACGTGTTCCACACGAAGCACGCCTGGGAACCGGCGGCCCTGAAGTCGATCGGGTCGTCGTGGCGGACATGGAAGTCCCAGAACCCGCAGGAAGACAAGGGCGAGCGGCCCTGGCAACGGCCACCCGCATTCGCCTGACCGAGCACCAACAAAGGAGAACCAATGCTGTACATCATGAACGTCGAGGCGCGCCCCACCCTGCCCAGGGTGGCGCGCATCATCGACATGCGAGAGGCGGCCCGCTGGCTCGACGCCGGTGAGCTGCAAGTGTCCGACGACGTCGGCTACATCCCCCTGTCCGGCGCCCTGGAGTGGGATTCGGGGTACGCGGTGTACACCAACCCGGAGTACGGTGACGATTGCCTCCTGGTGACGTTGGAAGACGGCCGCCGGGTCGTGACGTCCCGCACCGGGCTGGAGGCCTACGTGACCCGGACGGGTCAGGTGCTACCGGCGGATCTGCCCCGATGATCTGGACATGGGACGACGCCCACACGCCGGTGCAGTTGCCGATCCGGGTCATCATGTCGTTCCGTCGTGGCCTTCAACGGCCTGCACGGATGGACGCCACCACGTTGATCTACCGGCCTGCCGGGTTCCGTCCTGGCAGGCCGGGGTTCATCGACAGTCTCGCCTCGTACACCGTGTCGGAACTGTGGCCGTACATGGCGTTCCAAGACAACCCCGGCGGTGCCCCCATCCTCATCCAGGAGGGCAAGGTGATGGAGTTCCTGGTGTTCTGCGGCTACGGCGCAGAACACTCCGCCATCGTTGCGTCCTACCTGGCCAACACGAATCGACCCTACTTCTGTGAGCCGGAAGCGGCCGAACGCGACACCCGCCGGATCGTGAAGCTGATCGACATGAGCGTGGTTGACGACGACCTGTACGACAGCTCGGTGGGCCGGGGGATTGCGCTCCGACCCGGAGTTCGGCTGGTGGGCGACGACAACGATCTCATCTCCACGGAAGGGCGGTTCCAGGTGTACCCCGGGAGCGCTGACCGGTGGCTCGGGGAACTGGCTGACGGCACCCTGTTCGTCGGTCAAGCCGCCTTCATCCTGATGTGGCTGAACGATCACGACCAGGACGTCCCCGACGACCTCGAAGCGGCGCTCGCACGCGGCTAGAGGGATCTAGCCTTGGATCTGCGTCCCCAACGGGGGGACGGGAGAGAGGAGCAACATGAGGAAGAAGCTCACCTTGGCCGCCTTGGCCGCCTTGGTGGCAGGAGCGGTGTTCGTGATGACGGCAGGTGTCGCTTCGGCGCAGACCGTCACGTCGGACCCGATTCAGACCGTCCCCGGTGAGACCGGGTGCGGTGGGAACAGCCAGATCCGTGACGTCACGACTGACTTCTCCTGCGCCAACCAGCGAACCTTCCACCTCGGCCCGATCAACCGGACTGTGGTGGCACGCTCGACGTTCCGTGCCGACGGCACCGCGTCGACGACCTTCACCCTGACCGGCGGCAACGCCCCGACGAACCTGAACCTCCGCATCGTGAGCCACTCTGGCGTGTCCAGCTCGAACGGGCCGGTCGTCGATGAGGCCAAGGGTGTGATGCCGGTGGGAACTGCAGGGCCCGTGACGCTGACCTACCGCTTCGACTGCGGCCAGGTCGACATCAAGGCGATCCTCACCGGCAACGGTGACTCGGCGGGTCGGATCTCCGGTCCGTACCTCTGCAAGACCACTCCGGCGACGACGACGACCACGACGCCAGCGACGACGGTTCCGGCTTCCACGGTGCCAGGTCAGGTCACGACGGTGACGCCGTCGACCGCTCTGACCGCCACGGTGGCGGGGACGCTCCCGCAGACCGGCCCCGACGGTGACCCGACGCTCACGGCGCTGATCGCGCTCGGCGTGGCGATCGCCGGGACCAGCATCGTCCTGTTGGCACGGCGCACCGCCCACTGAACCAGCAACACCCGAAGCCGCCGGATCTACGGGTCCGGCGGCTTCTTCGCGCAAGGAGGCAAGATGCCGAGACCGACTTACACCTACGGGTGTGAGATCGAAATGTTCACCGGTTCCGCCACACGGATGGTGGACACCGCAGTCACCCTGTTCGGCGAAGCCGGGTTGACCGCCCACGACCATCTCCACGAGTACCACTGTGGCTGCACGATGTGCCGCTACAACCGGACCACCCCGAACAGTCTGCTCGCCGCCCAGAACGACCCGACGGTCGGGGTGGAGTTCATCACGAAGATCATGAAGACCCGCTCGAACGCCGACAACCAGCAGATGCGAGCGTTGAAGCAGACGTACAGCGAGGTGCTCGACGCGACCGGTTGGCGGCCGGATGGACACGTGAACGCAGGGAACCACATCCACGTCGGCTGGCCGGACAGCACGACCGACCGGCAGCGGGCCCAGGTGCATTCGCTGCTCAACGGAATGTTCCGAGCCGAGCATGACCTGTGGACGGAGACGATCGCCACTGGCGGCGCCCCCCGTGTCCGGTCCTACAACCGGGCTCCGGTCATCAGCTTCGGCGACTGGTCCGGTGGTTGGCTCGGTGCGAACACGGGGACGATCGAGGTGCGGGTGTGGAACACCCCGGTCGACCCGGATCGGTTGCTCGTCCATCCGGCCCTGTCGGTGGCGCTCGTCCACTGGGGTCTGGAGATCCTCGACGAGGAAGGCGACATTGTCGCCTTCAACCGAGCGGAGACAGCTGCGGAATGGTCGGCTCTGAGGGCCAGGCCTTCCCGGAAGCGGATCGCCAAGATCGTGCAGGACGTCTGGTCTGACCGGGTGTCGGCACGTCACGCGGCGGAACTCATCGCCGCCTGAGTCCCAACAACCAAGAAAGGGGGCCACGACCCATGTGTGGCATCGCGGGGCTACTGCTCAGTCCCGGAGACCTTCAGCGTGTCAGCGTCGACGAGATGATCAAGACGCTGGCGTTGGAGATCGAGAGCAGAGGGAGGGACGCCACCGGCGTCGCTCGACTCACAGCATCCAACCGGCTGCGGGTAGCGAAGAACGCCTGCAAGGCGACTGACTTCTTCACGAAGCATCCGCAGATCGGTGACGGCTGCCGACTCGCTCTGGTGCACACCAGGGCATGGACCCTGGGCAACCCGGCCAACAACGCGAACAACCATCCGATCACCTCGGGGGAGATCACCGGCATCCACAACGGGATCGTCCGGAACGACGCTGCCCTGTACAAGCGGCACGCTTGGAACCGGGCGGCTGAGGTCGACTCGGAGGTCATCTTCACCGCGATCCACAACCTCGGTTGGAAGGAAGCGATGGAGACGGTCGAAGGGTCGATCGCTTGCGCCTGGCATGACATGAGGGCCCCAGGGCATCTGTTCGTCGCCCGGCACACCTCCAGCCCGCTGAACATCGGCATCACCGATTCGGGGTCGGTCCTGTTCGCCTCGACGAACGCTGCGGTGGCGAAAGCTGCTGCGGTGCTCGGGTCGACGAAGATCGAGATCGACCAGATCAAGGAAGGGGTGATGTGCGAGTTCTGGATCGACGAGGAAGGGAAACTGGCGTCGAACGTCCAGGAGTTCACGGCACCCAAGTCCTTTCACACTCAGGCAGGTTCCTGGGAGTACGACGAGGGAGCCTGGTTTCCGAGAGGCCGCACCACCTACGCGGGTGGCAAAGCGGGGCTCACGAAGACGACGGTTTCTTCGGCGTCTCCGCAAGGAGGCCAGGGCTACGCGGTAGGCGGCGACGGTTGGGTGCTCCGCAAGGGCGACCAGGTCGTGTTCGTGCCGAACACCGCCGGGTACTCGCCGATCTTCGGGGAACTCGTCCACTTCGGTGTCCGCCAGGACATCGCCTACGTCGAGATCGAGTTCGACAAGGGAGTCCTGGAGGAAGTCATCTTGCCGGTCAGGTCGCTGTGGCCTGCGAAGGCGTGGAGGGCGACGCTGACAGCGGTGGCCGATCCGACTGACGCTGCGGTGGCGGCCCTGCCTCCGGTCAAGGTGGAGCACGACCTGACCGACGAGGACTTCTACATGCCGAGATCCACGGAGGATCTGATCACGGCGGTCGAGGAGATCTTCGGCGTGGAGGCTCTCGACCTGATCCCCGGGTTCCATGAGTGGCAGCGAGGTGAGCTGTGCTCGTGGGTGATCCCTGACGAGAACAATGACGTCATCGACGTCGAGGAGGTGACCCCTTATGGGTGAACCAATCACAGATCTGGACGGCACCCGGCTGGATCGGCAGATCCAACGGGCCCGGTCGAACACGATGACCCGCACCATGTACGGGGAGACGAACCTCGATGAGCTGATCCGCAGGATTCGGATGGCGGCGAGATCGGGGCGCAGCTACGTCAACGGGACCGTCATCTATGACGTGGAGCCGATCGAGTTCGACGACCTGATCGAGGTCCGCACCGGTGGTGACCGTTCGGTGATGGCGGCGCTGCGGGCGATCCCGGCGGGGAACGCCGAGTTGCAGTGGGTGTCGTTCTGGCCGCTGTCGAACATGGAGGCGGACGCCATCATGGAGGGCTGGGATGAGGCGCTACGCGCCCATCAGGACACCATCCACGACGTGTGCGTCGAGGTTGGGTCGCTGCTGGAGCAGTACCTGACGTTCGATCTCGGCTACGGCGCCTGGCTGCAGGATCAGGGGGCGTTGCGTCGGTTGACGTCGGCCCGGTTCATCGAGGAGTTGCGGGAGGCACGCAGACAGCCTGTCCCTGCCGTCATCGCTCCTCGCCGCACAAGGTCTGCCGTCTATGAGCGGCCGATAGCCGTCAACAACAGCCCCGGCCTCTACGAGCCTGTGGAGGAGATCCACAACTACGCCGTCAGCTTCGCATCCACGAGCGACGCGCCTCGCTGGATCATGGATCAGGAGACGACGTCGACGACCCGCAACCTGATCAACCCGTCGGTGACCGGGATCATGCCTGGTGACCCGCCGATGCCTGCCGATCGCGACATGGAAGACGGCGGCGTCTGGGAGGCCGACTACGTCACCGACTCGGCTGACGGCGGCCGGGTCTGGGTGAACGAACACGGGTTGGACCCGTCGGGTTACGACCCACGGAGCCCTGGCTACAGGGTCGGGTCGTGCAACTGCGATGACTGCCGCCAGGTCCGCCTCGACGAGGCGGAAGCCCTCGACATTGAGGATGACTACGAGTATGAGTATGAGGAGGAATAATGACAACGCTCGGCTTTGAGCTGGAGTTCACGTCAGGAGTGGAGCAGCTGATCAGGCTGCTCACCGAACGGGGCTTCGCCAACCAGCGAGAGGAACGGCTTCACAGCTACCACTGTGACTGTGAGACGTGCCGCGACCTGGACGGGGTGACGTTTCGGGCGCAGCGAGACTCGTCGTGTCCTGGTGGAGGGGAGATCATCTCGGGGATCTTCTCCAGCGACGACTGGGACACGGCGACCGCAGCGATGCACGCCTTGCAGGAAGCGGCGCTCGACGTGGACGCTGCGATCGACACGAACTGCGGGATGCACGTCCATCTCGGTCAAAGCGACGGCGATCTGTTGGCCCTCGCGCCGGTCCTGTCGATGGCGTGGCTTGGTGTGGAACCACTCCTGTGGGAACACGTCGCCACGTCGGTGTGGGCGCAGCGGCGAGGCTCCCAGAACCATCTTCTGTCACAAACCATGGTCGACATGGTGCAGAACTCACGGATCTGGGATCGTCACGACATCTACCCGGTCGCGGAACGGGATCTCGGGATGACGCCGATGGGGTTCCAGCAGGACTACGTCGTGGAGTTCCGGCGGATTCTCGGCGGGATGGGCTGGGACCGGCACTGCGATCTGGCCCGAGCGAACCACGGTGGGGTCTACGAGATGCGGATCTTCAACGCTACGAGGGTGGCGTGGAGGATCGAGCTGGCCTGCCGACTGGCGGTGGCTCTCGCCGACCCGGCGGTCGCTACGCACTTCGCCACCGCGACCGACCGGTTCCTGTTCGGCGAGGAGGATCGGCTGTCGGCCCGGATGGTGATGTTGAGGAACGGCTACCGCCGCGGGGGCCGCCAGTACACCGGTCGGGATCAGCCACCGTTGGCGCAGACCCTGCCGGTGACGATGGACGACTTCATGACGACGCTGTCGGACTTCGACGAGCATCTCGGGGAGCTGATGTTGAAGCAGACCGGCTACGTCGCCGCCCGCCGTGAGGTGGGGTTGGTGCGGGGTCCGATCTCGAACGGGATGAATCTCGCCGAGTGGGATCACGCCGCAGTGCTGGAACGACTGAACGCAAGGAGTGTTGATGCCTGACATCCAACTTGGACGGTTCGCCACGGCGGTCGCCGTCCTCAACCTGTTCAAGGACAGCCCTACGGCGCCGTTGCGGGTCACGGTCGTCGAGACGGCCACGACGTTGCGGTTCAGACCCCATCTGGACCGTGTCGACGTCGGTTTGGTCATCCCGAAGGCCCGTCCTGGCGGGGTGACCGCCTACACCGCCCATGAGGTCGCATCCGACGTCTCGGAGGGCGTGGAGCTAGGAACGTTCCTCGCTTTGGAGGATGTGAAGCGTTTGCTGCGTGGAGTGCGGATTCCGCGCCGTCGCCACGAATCGCCGGGCTACGCACGGCTCGATGGGGCCCGGATCACGCTGCAGGGGCCTGGGAGCCAGCTGCCGATCATCTCGGCTCTCCGTTGGACGGATGAGTCCCTCCCCAGACGTCTACCCGTATACTTGACCGCTGGAAGCGCCGGAAACCGCATTTCGGGTTCTGTGCTGAACGCCATGGGTCAAGCCGGGCGCAAGATCTCACCCACCGGCCTCTGGTCCGTCCAGGACGGCCGGTGGGTGATACAGGACTCGCAGGGAACCGCCCTGCGGGTGGCGACCTGGTGACAGGCCGTCAACAACCCATGAGGAGCAACTCATGAACCACACCACCCACACCGCTGTCGCCGCTGGGGTTCCCCAGGTGGCGGAGAGCATCGACTTCAGCGACGAGCTGCCCCTGTTCGGCGGCTCGATCGAGGTCGTCGGCTCCCGACGCATCCGGCGCAGCGGCTTCTACAACAAGGCCAGCCGTCGTCCGGCCGGTCGGGCGGCGAACTACTCGCTGAAGAGCGAGTCGCCGGTCCTCGTGAAGCTGGTCGACGGCTCGGTCGCCGTCGCTTCGGCTGAGGGCCTCGCCGCCTACCTCACCCGGACGAACCAGGCCTGACCAGTAGCCGGGGGAGGGCACCAGACCCTCCCCCGGCTGCGGTGTCACACTGGTCGCGAGGCCAGGGTGGTCCGCCCCGCCCTGGCCTCGCTCGAAAGGAGCACCCATGTTGGAAGGCATCAACTGGGGCATCGTGTTCGTGGCCGTCGTCGTCTCGACGACCATCAGCCTGGTGCTCGCAGAGAGCATCCGTCTGTGGCGTCAGCACAAGCTGGTCAAGACCGCCATGACGGACGTCGACGAGGAGTACGAGCGGCTCTTGGAGTCCGCCTGACCCTTCGCCGGGGCTCACCGCCGAGCACCCGATTGAGAAGGTGGTACAGGGAATGGATGAGAGCACTGAGGTGGTGGCAGCACCACCCGGAGTGACTGTCGGCCAGCTGTGGAACGAGCTGTCGTGCTACGGCTTCGATCGCCCTGTCACAATCTCTTGGAGTGGTCTCGTGATCGACCACCGGGACGTGATCCCGGTGCCTCACGAGTGCCGCGGCAAGGAGGAGTGATGCGAGGCGATGTCGTCAGGATCGACCTCGAAGTCGAGATGCCCACGGGCCTTGGCTTCGACGCCGAGCAGCTAACACACATGCTGTGCGGCCGTTGCCACATCCTGGGCCTAGAGGTCCGGGCTGCTGGCAGCGCGACCGTCGGCATCTTCGACACTGAGGAGGAATGATCAGAAGCTGGATGATCAGGCGGTACGACCATCGCCTGGACTCGATCGGCTCGGCTATCGACGCCGAGTTCACAGCCGTGGAGGAGCGGGACTGCCCCGATCTTCATGACTGTGTAGGTGAGATTCACAGTCTCATGTACACAGCCATGTTGACCGAGGAAGGCTGCGACTTCGCTTACGCCCTGTGGGTGGACGACGACGGGGAGAACGCGTTCCCGTGCTACGTGATCCAGAGGGACCCGGAGCGCCCTGGTGCGCTCATCAACTTCATGACCCCAGATGTGTGGGATCTCTTCGAGTCCGTCGGTGGACAGGAGTGGCACCAGAACATCTTGGAGATCATCCGACACGACGAGGGATGATGCACTACGAACCCACACACCGCAGCCTGCGCGACGGCAGCACAGCAATGTTCGTCGCTGAACGCGATGGACTGATCGAGCTGATGAACGAAGACGGGGACACCTGGGTCGACCCGTCGGACCTCTGGGCTCCCATCGAAGCGGTCGAAGCATGACTACTGTGACGGTGTGCCCGACGCCGGGCTGCAAGAGGCTGATCTCGTACGACCCTTCGGGACCGGATCAGGTCATCTTCGACACGCTGCCCTGTATGCAGTGCATCTTCGACGAGGAGGAGGGTCACATCGTGCGAGGAGAGAAGTGAGGCGCCTCCTGGCCGCAGCTGCCGCTGTAGCGACGCTTGTGGGCTGTGTCCCTGCGCCCCCGCCACCTCCGCCACCGGTTGCGTACGGTCCGACCGTTGTCGTGATCAGTTGCGCGATCAACGAAGCGCAGATCCGTCACGTCGTCGGGATCAACGACCCGTCCGGCTACTACAGGGTGCACTGGTACGACTCGCCGTCCGGTCCAGCGGTCACCCCGTGGCAGAAGATGACAACCGGTGTCGGCTACACGTTCATCGGCTTCGGTCGAGGGCAAGTCGAATGGACGTTGGAGTTGGACGGCGACGAGACCATCCCGGCCCCCGCCTACAACGGGTTCTGGCCGTTCGGCCCTTGGCAGCCATGTAAGCAGTCCGCCTAGCCAACCTGAAAGGTCCCCCCTCATGAAGCGAGTCGTCGCAGCGCTCGGTCTCACCGCCGCGCTCCTCATCAACTCTGCCTGCGAGTACAAGCCTGACCGGCTCATGGAGAAGGTGCGGGCAGCGATCAACTGGGTCACCGACCCGGGCCCGCCCCGTGGGTTCACGTCCTGCTCGGTCACCATCTTCGACCAGCAGATCGACCCGGCTACGAACACCACCTACTTCACGCCGGTCTACCCTCCGGCGCCGGAGCTGATCTACGCCTGGTGGACGACGTGCTTCGGTGCGGGCAACGGTACGCACTCGGTGCGGACGTTCAAGGCGTCGGGCTACACGCAGGGTGGTGACCCGGCGAAGAACGCTGTGTGTTGGGCGACGCAGCCGGTGCCGAACGGGGCGTTCCGGTTCCCGTGTGCGATCGACACCCGTGAGGACTTCAACTGGGTGAAGTCCTTGAAGACATCGTTCAACGGGGTGATCGTCGTCGGGGCGTTCTGATGGGAACGGAAAGGCCATTCCCTGTCGACGACTTCACGCTCGATCAGGTGGAGCACGCCCTCGATGCCCGGCTCACCATGGTGGACGGCGAGCCCGTGGTCGTTGGTGCCGACTTCTCGCTGCCCAAGCTGCTGGAGTTCATGTCGGGCTACGACCCGAGCAAGGTGGTCCCACTACGAGACGACGACGGCTACGAGACGCCGGGCTGGGTCGAGTACACCGGGCCGCCCCTCTACACCCGGGACTGCATCATCCGAGCCCTGATCGCCGAGGTCCGACGACTACGGGTGAGTTGATTTGTAAACGAACCGTCATCTAGCCTTTGAGCGCGAGCCCGCTCTGGTAGCGGGCTCTTGCGCGTCAGGAGGAAAGATGAAGCGTCAGCTGTTGATAGGCCTCGTGGCCGTCGTCGCCCTCTCGGCCTGTTCCCCAGCGGAACGGTGGCTCGGAGGGTGGTGGCACAACCTCGCCCCCCAGGAAGCCGATGCGAACTTCGCCCAGCTCACACCAGAGCAGCTGGCGTCGGACGCCCCGGTCCTCACCTTGGAGCAGATGACCGCTCTCCAAGCTCACGTCGATGCTCTCGTGGCGGAGGCGTCGCAGCCGGGGTGCGGCCCGATGATCGCAGCGGCCCGGGCTCGGGGTGACGTCACCCAGTACGAGATCGACCGGATGGTTGGGATCGCAAACAGGGAGAGCCACTGCTTCCTGGGTGCCCACAACTACTCGACCCGGACCCGGGACGATTCGTGGGGGCCGTTCCAGATCAACTACTACGGTGCTCTCAGGGCTCGGGCCGTGACGATCGGGTCGCCCGAGTCGAACACGTGGTCGTGGGCGCAAGCCGTCGACAACATGCTGAAGCTGGCCCGAGGTTCGGGCTGGTGTCACTGGACCCCTGGGAGTTACTGCTCCTAGGGCAACCTGAGGAGGAGCAATGGACTGGAGCCAGGTAGGGATTCAGATCGCGAAGCGTCTGAGTCCCGAGATGTACGCGGCTGCGACCGCACGAGCGCAGGACGCGTTGATGGCGTTCGCCACACAGATGGCGATGAACGCTGTGATCGAGTCGCTGATCCAGGAGCTGTACGAGATGGGCGTCTCGGAGGCCCGCATCCACGAGGTGATCGAGCGGGGCGGGTCGAAGGCGTCGATGATGTCGGACCTGTTCGTCATGCAGCTCGCCGAGGAGAACGGCGGCCTCGACGATTCGTTCATCCCGCACGACTGACGTATACACTATGGGAGTGAAAGCGCCAGCGCGTAGAGCCGTCGCCAAGGACCTCGCCGACAAGATCGTCAAGTCCAGCTCAGACCTGTACGAAGCCCTCCTCGGCTTCGCCAAGATCAAGGGCTGGCTGGAGTTGGGCTACCGATCCTTCGGGGCGTGGGCCGACGAGAACATGCCGGTCACCCGCTGGGTGGCCTACCAGGAGCTGAACAGGGCCCAGGTTCTGGACAAGATCGCCACTGCCCTGGCCTTACCCATCGGCGAGATCACGTATGTCGCAGCTTCCCTGCCGCAGGGGGAGGCGAGCGCCGTCGCCGCAGCGCTCGCAGCAGACGACGAGATCATCGACGCGATCGTGGTCGACGGTAGCGACCCGGGCGAGGTGATGGAGAAGGTCAGGGCGGTGGCTGGCCGCAACAAGCCGGTCGACCCGAACAAGCCGTTGCGTCAGTGGGCGGGACGGTGCCGCAAGTTGGGCTACCCGGATGCTCTCGATAGGGAGACGTCCGACGCCCTCGTTGAAGCCCAGGAGTTCATCAAGGACTGCCTGGCGTCATGGGAGGAGAAGCTGTGAGCACACTGACCAAGCTGGAAGCGGAGCTGTGGATCTCACGCCTGGAGAACATGGTGGGGATACTCGTCAACGCGGTCGACGTTCTGACCGCGACGCCGAGGGTCTCGACGTTCTGGGAGGAGACACGCAGAGACGTCCTGGAGCACTTCCCGAACTCGGGGATCATGCCTGCCTGCGATCCCGTCGAGTGATGGAGCGACCGGACCGTGGTGACAAGCGCCGGTGGGTGCCAGCGCAGCGCCGTGACCCCCACACCATCCTCCGCATCGACACCCTGAACGACCGGGTCCTGATGAAGTACAGCGACCGCACGACCGAATGGGACGAAGGCGAGTACTACATGGCGCACACCGAGGCAGCCGATGGCTGAGCACTTCACCCTGCCCTACCCCCCCGACCTTGATGACTGGTTGGATCTTCGTGCCCCGTACTACAACGTCAGCATGGCGGCGGCCCTGTTCGGGGAGCATCCGTACGAGTCGCTCGGCGACGTCTGCGTCCAGAAGCTGACCGGGAAGAGGGTCGAGGAGAACGACGCGATGCGGCGGGGCACGGCAATGGAGCCGTACATCCGTGAGATCGCCTCCGACATCCTGTCCCGCAAGCTTCAGCTCCCGTCGCTGCTCTACGGGTACGGGCCGCTGCTCGCCACGCTCGACGCTGTCGACCCGGACGACCCGGAGATCCACGTCGAGGTGAAGTCGACGACCGACTGGATCGGCGCCGACACCCCCCGCTACTGGTACTGGCAGGCGATCGGGCAGATGGGTTGCTACGGGTCGCGCACCACGATCATCGCCTACCTCGACGGACGGCTGGAGGTCGACTTCCTGGAGGTGCCGTTCAACGAACGGGACTGGGAGCGGCTCGTCGAACGGGCCTCCGACGTGATGGCGTGCATCACCCTCGGTGAGGTGCCAGGCGGGGTAGACCTGTCGGCACGGAACGTCACCGATCTGCACCCGACCGACGACGGGGAAGCGGTGTCGCTCCCGGACGACGCCCACACCTTGGAGGTCATCTTGGCCTACCAGGAGGCAGCCGAGCAGGCAGCCATCGCAGACGAGCAGAAGTCACTGGCCCGGGATCAGCTGGTCCGCTGGCTGGGGCGGCACTCGGTAGGGATCGCAGCGGGCATGGAGCTGTACTCGTTCAAGCAGCCGAAGCCGACGAACCGGTTCAACATGGGTCGCTTCGCCGAGGAGCACCCAGAGCTGGTCGTTCAGTACATGGAGGAGATGCCGAACTCTCGGCGCCTCCACGTGAAGAAGGGCAACGTGAAGAAGGCCACGAAACTTGTGTGGCCCGACCGTGAGGAGATTCTCTGATGGTGACAGCAGCGCAGCGAGCCGCGAAGGAAGCGATGGAGAAGGTGGAGGCAGTAGCGGACGATCCCGCGAGCCAGGCGCCGCTCATCCTTGAAGGCCCAACGGTGAACCTGCGGACGCCGTTCCCGAAGTCCCAGGTGGGCATCCTGCCCCGCTCCGGCGGGTTGGAGTACGTCGGCCACGGTGCCGTGACACAGCGTCTCCTCGACGTCGACCCGGAATGGTCATGGGAGCCGCTCGCCTACGAAGAGTCCGGCGCCCCGCTCCTCGACAAGGACGCCCAAGGCAGGCCGGTCGGCCTGTGGATCAAGCTCACCGTCAACGGTGTGACCCGGCTCGGGTACGGCGACTGCGTCGGCAACCAGGGCTCCGCCGTGAAGGTGCTCATCGGTGACGCTCTCCGTAACGCTGCGATGCGGTTCGGTGTGGCGTTGGAGTTGTGGGTGCGGGGCCAGTCGGAAGACTCGGAGCAGTTCCGGGACACCCCGTCGGAGCCGCCCACCCAGCTCGACCCGGTCGAAGAGGAGAAGCTGGACCGGTACCGGGCCATCATGAACCGGGCGATGGACCTGAAGAACCTCGACGAGGCCCACATCGTCGGGCTGCGTGCCCGGGCCACGGCGGCAGGGTTCCAGTCGGTGAACGACTGGGGCAAGGCACACACCGACGAGTTCGAGGAGGCCGTCGCCGGGTTGGAAGAGCTGGTCAAGCAGCAGGCATCGGGTGAGCCGGTGCAGGAAGGAACCGATGACGCATCGTGAGATGCGGCCGTTCGAGGTGGACGTCCTCGAAGAAGCCGAGCGTGCAGTGCTCGGAGACTTCGAGAGCGTCCACCAGATGGCGCGCATCATCGTCGAAGACTGCATCGAGGCTGGCTATCCGCAGTGGATAGCTGAGCGTTACGGGCAGCGCATCCTGGACGAGTACTTCGATGGGCTCGCACGAGCCCTGAAGGGACAGCAGCATCATGGCGAAGACATTTGAGGAGGCTGTGGCCATCTGGTTCGGCCGTTGGATCGACGAGTACACAGCCAAGACCGACCCTGCGTTCCATGGGGTGACGCGTGACAGTGTTGACTGGACCCAGCCCATCACCCTTCACGTCGAAGGCGACAGCGGCTGCTACTACAGCTCCTACACCTGGGAGTCGGGCACAAGCTCGATCACAATCCGCTTCACCGGCACCAACGCAAGGTACGCGGTGGTCGAAGTGATCGACGCCCTGGAGTCACCGGAGAAGGTGCCAGTCATGATGCGCGAGCTGTTCGCGATCGGATTCGAGCCATGATCCTCCACTACTCGACGCAGCGCGGCAACCAGACCGCCCACCTCTACAAGGTGGTAGCCGACAGCGAGTGGGAGCACCCGGAAGTCCAAGAGGCGAACATGGGCCTGGCTCGTCAGCGTCTCGCCGCACTCGTCTTCGAGACGTGGGAGGTCGACGTGGAGGAGCTGGATGAGAAGCCCGCCGACATGCACATCCGCGAGTGGGAATCCCTGGTGAAGCTCGATGCTCGTCCGACTGACTGAGCGACAGGCGGCGTGGGTGCGGCGCGCCTTCGTCGGCCATCCCCGTGAGGATCTGATCGAGAAGTGGTACGACGAGGCGGACACCGCCGGGTTCTCCGTCGACATCGTCATGTCGCCTGAGGCGTGGCTGTTCGCATCCAAGTGGATGTACCGCAACATCTACACGTCTGGCGGTGGGGTCACCCCGACCGCAGGGTCAGCAGGGCAGAAAGCGCATCAGCGGGTGCAGCGCGCCATCAACCAGCGGCGCACCCATCCAGCGTTCAACAACTCTGCTGCGCTCGGCACCGAGAAGACGATGCTCACCGGCTGGCAGGCACCCGGCCAGATCTGTGCGTTCTGGGAGGACTGCGGTCACCCGTCGTCCAGATTCGTGCTGCTGCTCCCCACCCCCGCCAAGTACAAGGATGAGAAGGTGACGATGTGGTCGCCGTTCACCCCTGACCAGGTGTCAGGCGCTACGGACGAGCTGTCCCAGGAGAGCGTTCATGTCTGCTTCTGTCATGAGACGACCGAGATCGCTGGGGGTCCAGAGAGTTGAACCTCCGCCCAGCGCGGCGAGATGGTCGTAGGCGTAGACCGAGCAGTCGACCTGGTCGTCGTAGCGGCCACGAGGGAAGCGGCGGCACTCCTCGATGTACTCCTTGACCCACGGCCCGTCGTCGGGCAGGTAGATCATCTGGGAGCCTGCCTTCGCCGAGTAGATCGACGCCCGGTTCTCCTTCGTGCCGACAGGCTTGCGGCCGTCGACATCCCAGCGGGCCAACAGACGCTTGTAGTTCTCGACGACGATCGACCCGGCACCGGAGCGTTCCTGCTCGATGCGGATCGCGGTACCGACCCCGTCCTCCTGGGCGCAGTGCAGGATCTCCTGCTCGATCCCTTGGGGATGCTTGCGGAACCGCTTCACGTCGAGGATGTAGAAGTGGTTGCGGTAGTCGACGCCCATGAGGAGACCGACTGACCAGTCACCCGAATCCTGTGACGAGGCCAGGTCCCACACGCGGACCGTGGCGTAGCACTCGGAACGGATCTGGGGCTGCTCTCCCCACGGGTACTTCTGCCAGCAGTCGGTCGGGAACATCGACCCGCCCCGAGGCACCGGGCGCTGCTGGTAGAGCGCATCCCAGGTGGCTGGGGTCAGCTCGTTCAGGTTGCGGATGCGGTGCAACGCTTCGAGCGTCCACCGTTCCGGCCACAGCGGCTCACCCGGCTTGCGTCCGATGATGTCGCGGTAGTCGGCCTCTTCGCCTTCGTAGCCGTCTGGTGGCTCACACACGGCGGGGAACACGATGCGCTCCCAGTCGTCGGACTGCGGGCCGGAGGTCAGTTCGATCTGGCCGGACAGATCATCTTCAGCCCAGCGGGTCTGGACGTTGATCATCATGCCGCCCGGCTCCAGGCGGGGCCGGATGTTCTGCGTGTACTCGGCGTAGTGCTTGGCCTTCGTGGTTGGGGACGCCGCTTCTTCGGCGTTCTTGATGACGTCGTCCATGATGAGGACATCAGCTCCCTGCCCTGCGATGCCACCGCCGATGCCGACAGCGAGCATCCCGCCGAACGAGCCTTCCATCCGCCAGTTCCCGTTCGACGACATCGTCTTGTCGACCGTCCGGTTGAACAGATCCTTCCCGAACGTCTTCAGGATGTTGCGGACCGAGCCACCCCACTGGATCGAGAAGTCATCCGAGTAGGTGACGAGCATGACCCGCTTCTCCGGGTACATCCCGAGAATCCAAGCGGGGAGGAACACTGAGGTGAACGCGGTCTTGCCGTGGCGGGGCGGCATGTTGACCTGGAGGAACGACTGGTTCTCTGTGTCGTTCAGGTGGGCGAGGACTCGCTGCTCCAGGTACAGCAGATGCTTGCCGGGCATCCACTGGTAGCCGGTCATCGGCTTCGACACGTGCTGCGCGAAGCGTGACGGTGTCCCTATCTTCTGGAAGAGGAGACGCTGTGGGTCATCCAGATCCATCGACTACCTCAGCGTCGATGATGGTGTCGTCGAGGGCGCTGCCGGGGCCGAGCGCCCGTGCCATGCCCACGGGGTCTTCCCGCAGCATCGCCCTCAACGCCTCCTTGGAGGTCTCAATGAGCGTGACGTTGACCTGCGTGACGTTCCCGACGTCGACCCGCTTGCGGTCCGACCACTTCTCCGGGGCCTTGTTGTAGAGGACCAGCTGGGCTGCCCAGGGGACGCCCTGCTCGGCGAGCTGCTGGACTTTGGTCTCGACGCGTGCGACGGAGACCTGGTCTGCTTCGAGGACGAGCTGGGAGAAGTACCGGTCCGACATGCGGCGGCGGTACTCGGACGGCGTCCAGCCGACCTGGATGGCGGCGTCGAGGGGTGAGACGTTGGCCTGGACGAGCCCAAGGAACTCTTGGATCGCCGCCTCTTCTCCCTTGATGTCCGCCAGGTTGCTCACTCGTCGACCTCCCAGGTCAGCCACCAGGCCATCGCTGCGCCTGCCGAGGCGAGCCACACGACGGCCGTCCAGAACCACCCTACGCCGTCGCCTTCCTGCCAGCGCCACAGGGCTGTGAGCCCGGCGGACACCCAGATCGAGACGCACCACGGGCAGGTGATCAGCTCGTTGATCTTGCGGGGTAGGAGCTTGTTGGCTCGGGAGCCGAAGAAGTGCTCGACCTTGAAGCGGGTCTCCTCGAACATCGAGTCTCTGAGGAGGAAGCGGGTGACCCGCCAGATGACGAACGAGAGGATGAGGGCGGTCAGGGTGAGGGTGGTCACTTGCAGCTCCGGCATGGGTTGGGGGTCACGGACCAGGTAACCATCCTGCCGCGGTGCCAACCACGGTAGGTGGTGGTCGACCCGACGGTCTTCTTCTGCTCGTACTTCATGTGGCCCCAGGAGCGGAACCGTTCGGCGACGTTGTCGGGGGTGTAGATGCGGACGACGCCACCGTTCTCGGTGACGTTGCAGTTCATCCCGATCACCTCGGAGCCTGACGTGACACGGCAGTAGGTCAGGTGCGACACGACCCGAGTGTATACGTCATGCGACCTCGTCGACGATCATGGCCTTCAGGGCGGCGCGCATCCGCACCATCAACGTCTGCACCCCTTCCCCCTCCTCCGCCGCCTGCTGCAGCTCCGCCTCCCACGTCGTCGGGAAGTGCTTCCGCAGGAACTTGCGGTCCGTTGACCGCACCCCCCAGATCCCGAAGTCCTGTTCCCCCTTGGTGGCGTAGAACATGCACTCCCACTGGACAGGGCAGAGGGAGCACTCCCCGAGCGCGATCTTCGCTAAGGTATCTCCCGTCACCCTGTTCGTGTCGGGACCGATGCCTGGATGCTTGGCTTCGAGGAACCACACCCGGTGGGCACCCTTGCCCCGGTTGGCGCACCGGCCCCGCGCTTTCCACGAGACGTCGAGTCCGATGACCGCACGGATGTAGCGGGGGTAGGTCTCGTCGTCCTTCAGATCCAACCCGACCGGCATACGGGAAAGGATGGTACGGCCATGAGCGATGTAAACGACGGATACGTCGACAAGGTTGAGGCGAGGCGACGCAAGCTCTACCTGAAGGCCAGGGAGATGCAGCTCACCAAGCCCGACCGGATCGACCTCGTCCAGTACTTCCTGAGGCGCGACTACACCTCCTGGAAGGATCTCTCAGACCAGGAGGTGTGTCGGATGCTCGACGCCTTCGAGGGCTACGAGCTGCTCACCTTCATTCAGGGCACAAGGCACGAGCAGCGTCCTCTGGCAACCTTCGACCTGGAACCGACTGGATCGTGAGCCGGTTGCCGGTCGCGTAGGCCGACGCCGAAGCTATGTCCCCCGGGGCGAAGAGCTGCTCCGATGGAGTGCCCTTGCCGACGAGGAAGAAGTACTCGTGCTGGCAACGCCCGCTGTAGTTCGGGCCCGAGATGCCGCGCACCTCGACCGAGGGGCGCTTCTTCCCGCCTCAGGGCATGTCAACCTCGGCATCAGGAAAGAGCAGGGCTTCCCTGCTGGTCCTGAGCGCAGCCGCGGCACCGATCATCTCTCGGGCCAGCACGGCGTCTCGGAAGTCGAGACGGTCAGCCGCCGTGACTGCGAGCGCGATGAGGTCATCGAGGGAAGCGGTCTCCACGAGGGACCAGCGGCTCTCGGCCTCAGTGATCATGTAAACAGCATACACTCGACGTCAATGTCGCTGCTTTCCCTAGAGTTCGCAGGCCCAACCCTCACCGTGAACAACGCCAACAAGATGCACTGGTCAGAGCGCAGCAAGATCATCGCCTTCTGGCGCGAGCAGTGGGGATGGCTCGGCCTCACCACCCGAGTCCAGCTAGCCCAACCTGTCGGCATCGAGGTGCGGGTGTTCGGCCCGAAGGTCGGCGGCCAGGCCGACGCAGCAGGCCACGTCCTGCTCGCCAAGGCAGCCATCGACGGTCTCGTAGATGGGAAAGTTCTGAAGGCTGATGACGGGCAGCACGTCCTGTGGTCCCGGTACTGGGCGCCCTTCCGCGCGGACGACGTCCCCAAAGGGATGGTCCGCCTCGCGATCGACCTGGTCGGGGCCTAGTAGAACCACTCCAGGGTGCCGCCGTACTCGGTGTGCAAGATGCCCTGCGGGTTCGAGCTGGTCACCGCAGC
>Ga0070675_100000475_pt1 | contig 27444 bp, 22 predicted proteins | sample KBSM43metaG_FD_65343 | JGI IMG/M metagenome (GOLD analysis project Ga0070675, IMG submission 65343) | Miscanthus rhizosphere microbial communities from Kellogg Biological Station, Michigan, USA - KBS M4-3 metaG | ecosystem: Host-associated > Plants > Roots > Rhizosphere > Soil ... | reverse complement strand
CTTCTCCGGTGAATTCGGAAGTTTTGCAGGCTGGAATGGCGCGGTGTTCAAGGATGTCGACGGCTCGCTCGGCGGTGGCCCCAATTCCTATATTGTCCTCGACACTGGGATCGCGGCCGCCTCCGATGACAAAGACTGCAGAATCGAGCCAACCTGGGGCGCTGCCGTGTGTAAGGGTGATTTGGGTCGCGTCACGATAAACGCCGGCGGCGCTGGCGGCGGAGCTCGTGGCGGAGCTGGCGGCGGTGCCCCCGCTGCAGGTCGTGGCGCAGCGCCCGCTCCTGGCGCAGCCGCTCCTGGCGCAGCCGCTGCAGGCCCTGGCGCGGCAGGCCCTGGTGCTGCTGGCCCTGGCGCTGCTGGCCCTGGCGCTGCTGGCCCTGGCGCTGCTGGCCAAGGACGTGGTGGTCTGGGTGCAGCTCCTGCTCCTGGTGCCGCGGCCGCTCCTGGCGCAGGCGCCCCGAGAGGCGGCGGTGGCGCAAGAGGCGGTGGAGCGGCTAACCCGATCGTTCTCAGCCGCAATGGCAGGAATTTTACCGTCACCGGGGCCACCAATGTACGCGCCGGCACCGAGATCAAGGCGGAAACCCAAGCGGCGTCCGTGTCCATTAACCTGAGCGAGCTGGACAGCGGCTCATGGGTGATTTTCGAATTACCGGGATTCACCACTGCAGCGACGGGCACAGCACAAAACAGCCTCGATGCACTGCGCAGCGCAACCAGCACCTCGTACTACAAAGGCGAGGACGCACTTTGGGTCAAGGTTGTCTCGACCGGCGGCCCCGCAGGTCGTGGCGGTCGTGGCGGTGGTGGCGGGGGCACTGTCCAAGTCAGCAAGTAAGCTGAACCCTGCTCTAAGAACAAAAGCCCTCGGCGCAAGCCGAGGGCTTTCTACCACGATCGCTTTCGGGGAACTGGGACGTCGTTCGGCGATAAGCCGCGCGTTTTGGTCGCTACTGAACTCACCCGAGCTACAAAGAAAACGTCTCTTCGATGTAGGGCGTTTCATCAGAGAGGTGTTCCGTCGTCAGGTATCGACTCCGCTTTTTCAAGGCTCGCACCAAGGTGCCACGCGGCACCTCCGATCGATTCGCCGTGTCCCCATGTTTATCGGGCATCGTTGAGTTCATAGAAGTGAGTCGATCAGAGCGATTGCGTTTGGCGGCCATCACCTTGAATAATGTTTTAGGTGTTGCGTTTCGGCTCCCGTGATGACCCACCTTGTAGAGAGTCACGTCCTTCAACGTCTCAAGGTTCTTCTTTGCGTCGGGAGCATATCTCAGCGCGTACTCCCAATTCTCAATTTGAGCGTCGCCTGGGAAGAGGAACTTTCGGGAACCTATCTGGAAGAGCAGTATCAGACTGGTGTTGTTCATTGCGCCATCCACGATTCGGACCAGGGACAGAAGTTGCGATGCCCGAACTTGATCGCAGTTCTGAACGAACCAGCGAGCGCTCAATGGAATGTCGTTTTTGCGCGTCGGTTGAGGTGTGGATACTGCTTTCCGACGATCGTTCATCATTCGCGCTTGCCCCAGCCAGAAGATTGACTGCAACATCCAGAACTCAGGATTAGTCTCTGCCTCCGTCTTCACCCGAGCGTGTTGCGTAATCGTCGGCGGTCCCAATACATTCACTTTGACGCCCGGCAGAATCTGCTCAAGTTTGGTGGACGAACCGTAGCTAAGGTACTCGCCCTTCAGGCGGGCGGCCTTGGCCATTTTCATGAGGTTTCGGACAGCTGATTCGTTCTTAAGATTGTCTTCACCAACAAAGGCAAGCTGTCGTCGCTCTTGTACCGAACGCAAGGTCATGAAACGGCGGGCCTCTCCGCCAACAAGTGATTTGGCAAACTGTGTCATGTTGCCCAACATTGACATATAGCCGCGATTGGACGTTCGAAATCCCTTGGTTCTTGAACCCGGCGAGGCAGATCCCTTGGAGTCTCGCGGTGCTTTCGGTGCCTCCGTCCACGGCTGAACCACCAGATCAGGCGCCAATTTGGCGATTCGAGTGCCACAAGCCCCATCCGACGGATCGGTGCTGAAGCCACGGATATGATCGCGATGGCGATGCGTCACAACTACGGCATCCAATTTGGCTTTGCCGCGAGCATCCGTGCAGTGTTTGACGATGAGGTTCGCGACACGCGACAGCGTGTCTTTATCCTTGCCGGAACGGCTTCCGGTTGTTCCAAAATCTACCAAAACATGCCGGTCGCGCTCTTTGTAGTGAAATGTGAGTAGGAAGCAGTCGCCAAAGCCAACGTCGTAGGCTCGAACCGTCAGACTGTCGGGTTTAGAAGCTCTCGCCATAGGGACCGTCCTTCGTGAGGGCGTTGGTCGCGCCCAGTCGACGCCGGCGGTGCATATCCGCAAAGCGCCTTGTAAGAGATTTACCGCTGCTATTCTGGGAGGAGAAAAAGCCACTGTCCCAAAGGTTGTGCAAACGTTGCCGCTGACGTTTCGCGTTTAGGATCTTGCTCCGCACGTGATATTTCAATTCACCCCGATCTGAAAAGATCAGTGCTCCTCCCCCATAGAGTCGGAAGCTGAGATTCCCCGGCATCTCTGGAGGTTTTACCGGCGTCTCGAGCTTGACAGGCTTCTGGGGCGGAAATTGCGGCTCATCCCATGGCAAAGATGCGAGCTCATGGGCACGTACGTTCAGAATTTGCACATACTCAACGACGGTTTCCCGGAGCACGAAACCTGCAGGCGATATTCGGATGCAGGGACGAACCGACTCGACGCGCGTATATGCTGGTTCGTAAAGGCAGAGCTTGTCACGATTTTGCCAAACAAAACGGAAGACCTCGTCCGCATCCCGTTGCATGCTCTCGAATACGGTGTTGCTGTAATCCATTTCGATTCTTGGTGGTTCCCAAACGGCAGGATGGCCATCGAATCCGTCTGAAGTCGGCTCAATTCCGAAAAGTTTGAAGTTGTGGAGCAATCTGGCTCGATACTCATATCGGTCAACGGGCCGTATCTCCAGATCCGCAGTCAGAAGGGCACTGAGAAAATCACTGAAGCGGATATCGACAGTCGGCGTGTAATCGATCGCACGCACGATCATCGTGAGTAGATAATCCGCTGTAACCCTGCCTTCCTCAGCAACTCGGCTCCGATCCATTCCTTCTTTGCCATACACTGGGCCGACCGTCGACAGGCGTTCAAGCCAAATATCGAGGAAGGCATTCATAACGGCAGCCACGATCAATTCACCAAGTCGATGAGCCTCATTACCCGTCCGAATCGCGTTCGCTTCCTCGGGAGTAATCCGAACGGATCGCCGGAGGGCGTTAAGTCGTTCGTTAGGATCGGCCATTTCTTCACCTAAGCCCAGGAGGACGCCTTCCTTTAAGGCTTCCTTCTTGAGCCATTTTCTGGCGACAGCTCTGGGATCGTTACTCCTGCTGGTTGTATCTTTGACTTCCTTCAAATCCAGTGCTTTTTGCACCAGACCAGGTACAGAAAAGATGGACAGGAGTGCCACGACATCAGCGAATCCCTCGTGGAACGCGGCTTGTTCATCTGATGAAGGCTCGGTGAAGCGTGTCCGCAAGCCATCGAGAAGCGCGTGGGTCGTTTCGTGCGCGACGACATCATGTGACAAGCACGTATACACTCGCTTTGACCCACGCTTTCCATTTTTCTCTGTATCGAAATAGCCAAGGAACAGGCCACGATCGCGATTCGAATAGAAAGCGTTCGCGTCCACAAATGCGGTTGGCGCAACGTGCAGTTGATGGCCGTCGAAGCCCCAACTTAACCTTCTGCCTAAAGCGAACTCGAAGCGTGCAAGAACGCGCATCACTATGGCATAGGCATTGTGTGCGCGGAATGCGCTGTTATCCATCAACCGATCCAGCTCTTTCTTGGTCAGCTTTTTCTCGGATAATTCCTTCTTGGTAAGATCGACGAGCAGTTCGGAGGGCGGGTTGAACTCGCCGGTCGACGCGTCGTAGTCAACGACATAAACGCGCGCCCCCTTAGGACCCGGCGCGGTAGGCTCGAAGGGCACGTCGATCAGGCTCGTGATGATTCGTCCTTCCGAGTCCCTCACGCTCGGGTCTTGGGCAACAATCAACAATTGCCTGGAGCTGGGAACAGCAGCCAGAATCGGTCGATCAGACATCGTCGTTACCTCAAGACAGGCATTGATTCCGTTAAGAGACGAAAACCGGCCATCTGAGCAGAGATGCCCGTTGAGCATGACTAAAGACGGCGTCCGAAATTTTGTGGCGGAAGTCCTCTGATAGGCGATTTACGGAGGTATTGACAGCGTCACTCGTGAGAAGCATCCAAGAATCAAGCAGCATCAGAAACCTCGCTAGCCACGTTCAACCCCCCGGAGGAGAGCTAGCCTCATCCTCCCTTGCGGCGTACCGCGAGTGGCGTTAAAGACGATTGTGTAGGAGTCAGCGAACGCAGCCGCGGGCAACAACAGAAGCAGCTCAAGAAAGGCAACGCGCATAATCCCTCCTCTTGAAGCCGCAGAAGATAGCACGGAAATCTACACTAGCCTATTTTCGCTCGGACCGTGTGCACGCTTACGCGGCGGTAGAACACGGCGTGGGGTAATGTCGTGCTCGGTGCGCTGATCGAGTCCATCAGCGGGCAAAGCTATGAAAGCTTTTTGCGCCAGAACATTTTTCAGCCGCTCGGGATGAAAGATTCCGGGTATGACCCCAATGCCGCACTCATTAAAATATCGGTGACGTTGACCAAATCATCAAGGGCAACAATAGTCATCGGCTGAGGAGCGCCGCATGGAAGGACGATTCGGCTACCTGCGGCAAGGAATCGAGATCTACACTCCCAGAAAGAAGAAATGACTACGCGGCAGTCTATACAGGCGATTATGTCAGTATGAAATTGGAGGGACCTGAATGACGTGTGCCGTTCTCGGTTTGATTCTCCTGTTTCCTTTGCTGCTGTCAGCCCAGAGCGGTGCTGGCATTATTGAACGGACGTACCGCCCCAATCCGGACGTTGATGCCCTTGACCGCGAACTCCTCGATCTAACTATTCTTTTGGCCGATGACAAGGGGCGGTCATTGACGAGCCGGCGGACTCTCACAGCAGGCGAATATGTGATGTGGACCTCGGAAGGCGAGGCTCGCTCTCTTCTGTTGATGCGAATCTACGATGTCGTCCTCGCCGATTTGGATAGGGCGATTGCCGAGCAAAAGGCGGTCGGGAAGGAGTCCGTCGATCGACGGAGAGTTCAGTTCTTCGTAGCACACGACGACATTCTGAAATTTCGCCTCGCTAATGCCGCTATCGAACGCACTGACCAACGACTGCTCCAACTTCGGTCATCGCTTGAGGCGACGGAGAGGGAAGTTGAAGCGTTGGAGGCTCAGCAGCAGGAAATGCGGCGACAGTTATTTCCCGCAGATCTTTTGGGTCCCGAGTCCTTGTCGATTTCGGGGAACGATGTCGAGGGGAGATTGAACAACATCTGGAGGCTCGCATTGAAGGGGCTACAGTCCAGGTCCGCCGTTCCAGAGCTCGTTCGGAACATTTTGGATCCCCGAGAGAACCCTGTCATTCGTATGAGTGCGCTCGCCGCTGTGGGACATATCGGCGTCGATGGTCTCACGGCCAATCGCATTGTGGAGGTCGTGCGTAGAGACTCCCGCGTGTTTGGCGGATCGGGATCGGCCGGGATCGGGAATGGCGGCTTTGAACTGAACTTTGATGGCGTCGCAGCGCTTCCGCCTGGTTCCGTCACCATCCACAGCTGGATAAGTAACGCGGGCATTGTGGCGTTTCAGGATCAAGTGAGGCGGCCCGGCGGCAGGGTTGCGGTTGAGCTCGGCCCCCGGGATCCGCCCGGTTGTATTTCCCAGGCGGTGATGACGACTCCTGGGCAATCCTACGAGTTACGTTTTTTCACTGCGACCGGTCGCGACTTTCAATTCAACAACCGTCTGAGCGTCAGCGTCGGGGAACTCGCCCGCACGATCACCGCACCGGTTGGCAGTGTTTTTGAACTCGTGCGCGTACCGTTCAACGCGGGATTCCCACTCACCACGGTCACATTTTGCGCTGAGGGATCCCAACAGTTTGGCCCATTCATCGACGACGTCAGTATCGGACCGCAGTAAGGATTGCTGCCCTTCCGTAACTTTAGTCTTGGACGAATCCAACGATTGGCCTCGTAACACTGCTGAACAAGATGACAGGCGAGACCGTTTGGACGTAGTGCGGATCGGATAGGGCAGTATCCGAAAGGACATGGAGACTCCTGCCATCCCCTCCTTGTCTCATGTAATCACAAGTCTGTTAGCCTCGCGGCCCTGGTGGGCGAAATGCATTAGCTGCAATCATCTACCTGTGAAAGGGATTACTTCGTGAAGAGAGTATTCGGTCGTCTGGTTATTCTGATCATGCTGCTATTGCCGAGCGTTATGAAACCGGCAGCTGCCGGGAAACGCTTCACGCTGCGCCTCGGCCAGGGTTTCCGCTTCAAGGACGGCGCCGTCGTTGTCGCGAAGCCGGACGAACAGCCGGACATCGTCTTCAAATACCTCGCGCCGCAAGGAGCCGGGCAGGCGCTGCGGTATAACGAGCAATCGCAGCAGGTGGAGACGGGATCGGAACCGGCGCTGACGTCGGCAGTTCCGCTATTGATCTCGACACACATCAGCGCATTTGACACGAAGCCTGACGTCGCTCGCATCACCTCCGGTGATATCGCGGACTACTGGAACCAGGCGCCAGTCTTCAGGAAGATGACCAATGCCGGGATTAGCGTGCTTCATGTAAGCTGGAGAAAAGGCGGCCGCGTATGTGTAAAACCATCAAACACAAAGTTCGCTTCAAGGCTCCACCCGCGACGATCTACGAACTGCTCGCCGACTCGCGCAGGCGGACGGAAATCACTGGCAGGAATGCTGTCATGAGCGACAAGGTTGGTGGGGAGTTTTCAACTGACGCCGGACAGGTGACCGGCGTCAACGTGGACCTCGTGCCGGGACGCCGGCTGGTACAGGCGTGGCGTCGAAAGGATTTTCCCGAGGGTATCTATTCGATGGCAGCCATTACGCTCGCGCCCATTCCCGGCGGCGGGACGGAACTCGTGCTCACCCATCGAGGCGTACCGAAAGATCTGCTCGATCAGATAGAAGACTACTGGCGCTTCGTCTACTGGGCGCCGATGAGAGCACGGCGGTAACAGCTCTCGGGTTCTCCGAACGTCATTGGTTCTCCTCTCCATCAGGTCACACCCGCACCTGGTTCGCACGCGAAGGGCCACTTGATGCCGATGATAACCCCTGCCTCGTCGCGCAGTATTTACCAATCGTTGTCACGCTCGAAGTGGACGTATAAGCGCCATACCGGAAAAGTGGTGTTGTGGTTTGGGGAAACTTCCTAAGCGGGCTAGCGAGAGGTCGGGTTTTGGCTACGTCACGTCCGCCTTGACCGACCGTGACTGCCGTACTACGATCTCGAAAACCTTACGCGAGGTAACCTCCAATGAAACTTCGGCTTTGCGTGCTAACGATCACCGCGATGCTGTGCACGGTCGTTCAGTCATTCGCGCATCATTCCTTTGCGGCGGAGTACGATGCACAGAAAGTGATGACCATCAAAGGAACCGTCACGAAATTCGAATGGACGAACCCGCATGTTCGTTTTTACGTCGACGTGAAGGACGACAAAGGCAACGTCACGAACTGGGATCTTGAACTCATGAGCCTGAACACGCTCACGCGTGCAGGCTGGGACCGGCACACCTTGAATGTCGGAGACGTGGTTACTGTCACCTTTTACATGGCCAAAGATGGTTCCAAACGAGGCAATGCCCGTGGCAATGTCGAGTTGGCGAATGGAAAGAAGGTATTTTCAGCCGGCGACGCTCGCGGCACCGGAGCCGAGCGATAGGAGAACTTATGAGAAGGCGTCCGCTCTGCGCAATGTTTCTGGCGGCGACTGTGTTCGCGTGCACTCAGCCACTCGCACATGCACAAGCCCGCGGGCAAACGCAGGCACAACCCGCTCCAGCACCGCCCGCGCCACGACTGGCGAATGGGCATCCGGATCTGTCTGGTGTTTGGATGGGTGGCGGTGGCGTTTCTGCTCGAAATCTGAAACCGGGAGATCAAATTCTGCTGACTCCTGAAGCGAAGAAGATCATGGATGCGCGGCTCTCGAAGGACGATCCGGAAGCCAACTGCCTGCCCACCGGCGTGCCGCGCATGAATCCGTATCCGTGGCGAATGGTTCAGTCGTCAACAGATAAGCCCGAGAGCCACATTTTTATTCTGTTCGAAGGCAACATCCATAGCTACCGGCAGATCTTCATGGATGGCCGTCCACATCCGCCTGACCCCGACCCAACGTGGTACGGGCATTCAATTGGCCGGTGGGAAGGCAGCACGCTCGTGGTCGACACGGTCGGATTCAACGATAAGTTCTGGTTTGATTTCGATGGTCACCCGCACACGACGCAACTTCACACCGTCGAGCGATTCACGCGAACGGACCTGAATACTCTGTCGTGGGATATCACCATCACCGATCCCGGTTCGTACCAGAAACCGTTTACGGTTCAGACGAAGGCGAGGTTGGAACCGACGTGGGAACTCATGGAGTACATTTGCCAGGAGAACAACACTAACGTGCCGCACATTCAGGGACCTGCCAAAGTTCAGTGAGTCCGATGAACGATTCTCTTGAAGCCAGGCTCGGGGATTTGTGCGACTTCTCTCTCTGACTTCTGTAAGCACGCTGTTGTTTGCCTCGCCTCTCCGTGGTAGGTTGAGGCTCGGCGTACAGGCCGCCCCCCGTCCGCGGATAGGACTGAGTCCACCTGAGTAGATAGCCAGAAGTTCGGAGTGATCGCCGAACCTCCTTTGCCCAGATGCCAGCGGACCGCGGGCTCATTCAAGGAGGCTCCTCATGCCTGTTCGTCGCTTGCCCGTCCGGCCCGACCTGAATCAACTTCAGCGTCAGGCCAAAGAACTCCTCCGCGCTATCCACGCCGGCGATGCGAATGCGATCGCCGAATTACGTGATAACCATCCGGAATCGATCGACCCATTTGCCGCAAAGTTGGCCGACGCGCAACTCGTGCTTGCACGCAGCCATGGCGCTTCGAGCTGGACGAGGCTCATTCACGCGGTGCGACTCGGTGACGCGATCTGGCGCGATGACCCCGACAAGGTCCGCGCGCTCATTACGCGCAACCCAGCGCTAATCCATGAACATGTTCTGATTCATAACAACAGCAACTGGGGCCCACCGATGACGTATGCGGCGAACCTTGGCCGCGACGGGATCATTCGTCTTCTTCACAGCCACGGCGCCAGGGACTTCGAGTCGGCGGCCGGTAGGGCTGCACTCCAGGGTAAGGCCGAAACCGTGCGCATGATCCATGAACTGGCGGGGCGACCGCTCGAAAAACAGTCGCTCGCCGGTCCTGCGTACACGCTGAGCGCAGAAGGAACCGCTGTCCTCCTCACGCTCGGTGCCCGTGTTGTGGGCCCCGATGGTGTCGTTGACACGAACACCATGGAGCACCTCCTCGGTACCGACAGCCGCAGGCCGGCCGACAAGCATCGGATCCTTGAGATGTACGTCCAGCAAGGCTTCGAGCCTCCCGACACGCCGGTGATGGCGCTCCATCGCGGGCGCATCGACCTGCTCGAGTCGCACCTCGCCCGCGACCCGGACCTTCTTACGCGCACGTTCGACATCACGGAGGTCTTTCCGCACGCTCCCGCCTGCTCGCGCGAGCCATACACCGCGCAGGGAACGCCAGTGCACGGGACCACTCTCCTCCACATCGCCGCTTACTTTGACGAACTGGAGATCGCGGAGTGGTTGCTCGAACGGGGGATGAATCCGGATGTGCGAGCAGCTGTCGATGCCGACGGGTTCGGCGGTTACACCGCGCTCTACTCGACGGTGGTCTCGCAACACAATTTCTGGGTGAACTATGGGAAAGGACGGCCAGACGACGGACTCTTCACGCGTCTTTTGCTGGATCGAGGGGCCAATCCCAACGTTCGGGCGTCTGTGCGGCAGCGTCTTGAGGAGGGACACGGAGGTGGGCCGTTGCGCGAGTACCGGGCGGTGACGCCGCTCGGGTGGGGAGAGCAGTATCACGCGCGGATCTTCGTGAGCCGGGAGTCGCTTCGGTTGATTGAGACCCGGGGAGGCGGTCGGTAGTCTCCCAGCCGTTGATTCAGCAAGCGCCCAGCCTAGTCTGGAATCTAAGGTTTCATCGAGGTTGGCGCTTACCCTCAGGGTCCGCATTTGTGTCTTTCTCTGGATGGTATTCGTTCAGGCAGACATTCAGTGGATTGCCCTGCTTGTAGATACAATCGCAGAAATGTTGGCAGGCGTACGGGCTGCCACTGTTCTTGCACACGTTTGAACATTCAATTTCAGAATTGCCGGGCCGTATGTCGAACAGAAACGCATTGATGATAATTACTGAAACGGCCGTCGCGAAAACACACGCGAAAAAGAAAACTGGGAACCTATTTGTCTCTACGACGTGATGATCTCTGTCGTGGCGGCTAAACGGCAAGATGCTCTTCAACCGCTGATAATCCCAAACCAGCAAGAACAGGTTCGCCAATAGCATGAGCGTGGCTATGCGCGTTCCTTCAAACCGGGTGGCATAGGTCAGGACACAAATGTTCAGGATGATGGGAAAGTAGAAGATCGCTCCCAGAAGCGCTGTTCTTGGTATAAGCAACAGAAGCGCTGCAAGCAGCTGGCCGACGCCTATGAACGTGTAGTAGTAACCGGTCAGGTGTAACGCGTCGAAATAATGGCCCAGAGGATGGTTGGACGGCAAGCCGGTAAACCGTTCTCCCGTCACCTTTACGATGCCGGATGGGATAAACCCAAGGGCCAACGCGATGCGGCAAAAAACGGAGAAATAGCGAAGCCACTTATTCCGCTTTAATTCAGCGTGCAGCCGTTCAAATTCCGTAAGTAGGGTCGTCGCTTGCAAGGCCTCTCCTAGGAGGTTAGTTCTCAGCGCTACACTGAATAAGGGCGTGACACTTCATTGTCAAGGACTTTTCATTACAGAGTAAAGGGTGTGTCTCGAGTGCAGCGACAACTCGGGGCTCGATCAAAGTCATCAATCACGCCCCGATCATCGCGTCTCTCGTGAATACCGCTGGATGTCAACGTTCGGCAGCCGTTAGTTCTATCTCACCTTTATTAGGCTCGCGGCATTGGTGGGCGAAATGTATTGGCTGCGAACGTCATCCCGGTATAAAGGAGGGTCGCGTCGTGAAGAGACTGAATTGGATTTCAGGTGCGCAGCCGCGAATCATGCTGGCCGCCGCGATTTTTTCTCTCGCTGCCGGATGCCAGGGGGCATCAGCGTAGACCAAGCCCATCACCGCAAATTCCGTGATTCCAGTGCCGTGGTGATCGAGAGCACGAAAACATACCTTTCGGCCCTTAACAAGACCGAGCGAGATCACTACATTTACCGCCAGGCGTCCGGTGTAAGGCAGATTCAACTCATTCAAATCGATGAAGTCCAGGTGTTTAGCCCCGACGCCATTGGGGCGCGCCTGCGGGCGCTCGATCAGCTAGCCGACTACACCGACCTTCTGTACCAACTCGCAACGTCGAATGCACCCGAGACGGCGAAAGCCAGAGCGGATGACCTTGGTAAGGCTCTGGTCAGTGTGTCAGACGAAGTCAGGAATCTGTCGGGTGCCGATAACTCGGGATTCAAATTGGCGGTTGAGAAATCGTTCCCGATCATCGGAACCGTGCTGCAGGCCATCGTGTCCAAACGGATCGAGGAAGCGCTGAAAGACGCCGTCGTGGCCGGCGATGAACCGGTGAACAAGTTGATTCAGGCGATCAAAGTAGACGCTGAGGTTGGTTATCAGCGCAAGCGCCAGGCGCTCTCAAAGCGCCGGGCCGATGTGGTCACGGAATACAACCGCGAGTTTGAAAAAGGGCCACAGGCGGACCTTGGAAAGTTGAAAGCGTACGAGGACGATGTATCCGCGACGGAGGACCGTTGGGAGGCCTTCCAGATCGCTCGACCGGTAGAAGGCCTCACTGCGATGCAAAAGGCCAACACGGCGATGGTTGCATTTGCGAAGACGCCGAAACCGGCTATCTCCGACTTTGAGACATTCGTCGATGCGATGGAGACGTTTGCCGCTACGGCTAAACGAGTGGGAGAGGCTGTCGCGCAGCTCAATTTGGACTAGACCCGAACCATGGGGAAAGAGAGGACGCCATGACACTACTGGAATCGATTAAAGCGGTCGGCGATATTCTTACGGAACTCGATGTTCTCATGGGGAGCTTGCTGCCGAGCGATGCCCGGCAGCGGGACCTGCGGGATTTGCGTTTGCTGCTCGACGATCGTCAACGGGAGCTAGCCAGGCAGATTTTCGACGAACTCAGTCAAGTTTCAACAAGCCGCAGAGGAGTTGCAGGCCGTTAATAACCAGATTCGCGGCAGTATTCGCCAGATCGACAAATTGAACCAAACCATTCAGAACGTGACGCGGTTCCTGAATGCCGTGACCGGTCTCCTCGCGACCACAGGGACTTTCGCATAGTCCAATGCGCGGCGACCGGAATTGCACTGATATTGCAGGCGCCTCGTCGCGCAGCAGACCAAATGCAGGTGAAGTAGAATTCGTGATCCAAGGATGGACCTTGGGGGTCCCAGCCGATCGCGCTACCGTCGCCGCCGACGGCAGGGATCTCTCTTTTGTACCTCTCACCGTCACCAACAAAAACAACCTGATGGTTCGCTGTGAGTACTCATAGCAGGATGTCTGTAACCGGGAATTGATACCTTCGCCCCCGAACCCCTTCTACGCGAGCACGCGTCGTAGCCTCCCTCTGCCTCCGATCAAGAGATTGTTATAGACGACCGGCTGTAGCCGATGCATTTCCCCGAAGCTCGGGAATGGTCATGGCTGCAAAAACACGGACGGGATTTCCTCTTGACAACCTAAAGGTGCGACTGTAATCATTGCGCTTCTATAGGATACCTAAGGGAGGTACGTCTAAAGTGCCGAAGATCGATGTCCCTCAAGGCACGCTCGAATTACTGATCCTGACAATCCTGAACCGGGAACCTATGCACGGGCACGGCATTTCGCAGCGGCTATCGCAGTTGACCGCGAATGGGTTTCAGGTCAATCCGGGGTCGCTGTTCCCAGCGCTCTACAAGATGGAACAGGATGGAAAGCTGGCCGCAGAGTGGCGGGCCTCGGACAACAATCGAAATGCGAAGTACTACCGGCTCACCCGGACAGGCAAGAAGCAATTGGAGCGGGAAAGAGAACGCTGGAACCGCGTGAAGATGCTTATCGCAAACGTGCTGGAGGGTGCATGATCATCTTCCACCGTCTGAAGTCTCTTGCACGCTGGGTATTTCGTCGTGGCGAAGTCGAGAGGCAGCTTCATGACGAACTCGAGTCGTTCATCGAGCTTACGGCGAAAGACAAGATACGCGACGGCGTTGCGCCTGATGAAGCGCGGCGCCTGGCCAGGCTGGAGCTGAGAGGGGTTGATCAAACCAAGGAGCGGGTGCGCTGGTATCGCTGGGGCGCGCAACTCGATGTGCTTTTGCAGGATCTTCGTTACGGCTGGCGGTCGCTGACCAACCAGTCGGGCTTTACTGCAATCATAGTGGTAACACTGGCGGTGGGAATCGGCGCGAATACCGCCGTCTATAGCGTCGTCGACGCGACACTCTTGCGACCTCTGCCGTTCCGCGATCCCGACCGCCTGATGGCTGTCTTTCTGATGGAGCCCTCATTCACCGGATCGCCGTCGCGAATTGCCTGGTCCTATCCGAAGTACGAGACCTTTCGAAATAACCAACAGGTTTTCGAGGACTCCGCTCTTTACCGGACGGACTTGATCAATCTGACAGGTGATGGCGAACCCGAACGGCTTCGGATGGAAGAAGTCAGCGCCGGGTATTTTCCGCTTCTCGGCGTGGAAGCACAACTGGGCCGAACTTTCCTTCCCGCGGAGGATGCGATTCCTGAACAGAGCTTCGTGACAATACTAAGTGACAGGTTATGGAGGCGCAGGTTCGGGGCAGATCCATCCGTCATAGGTCGCACGATTGACCTCGACTTGAAACCTTATACAGTCGTGGGCATATTGCCGGCCGGATTCCAGGCTCTGGGTCAGGGCGGCCCGGCGGATCTTTGGGTTCCCGTGCACAGACTGGACTCAGAAACTCTCGGTCAACCCTGGCAACACAACTGGTCGCTCGTGGCTCGGATCAAACCTGATGTCCGCGTCGAACAGGCGCAAAGCGCCACGACCGTACTGGGAAGAGTCATCGACCAAGCCCATCCGGACAGCGCGAACGTTCGGACTTCGTGGGGCGCGACGGCTGAACCACTCGAAGAATTCCGCATCGATCCCGCGATTCGAAAATCGGTTCTGGTCTTGTTCGGAGCTGTCTCATTCGTGTTGCTGATCTCATGTGTCAACGTCGCGAATTTGCTCCTGGCCCGCGGCAATTCCCGAAAGCGCGAGATTGCCATTCGATGTGCGATCGGCGCCGGCCGCATTCGGGTGATTCGGCAACTCTTGACGGAGAGTCTGATGCTCGCAATCCTGGGCGGAGCGGCCAGCCTGGCTATTGCGTACGCGAGCATTTACGTGTTGAGTGTGGTCAATCCATTCGGCGCAGCTTTTACGTTTGATCGTCGGCTTCCCGGCCTGACTTCATTGACGCTCAACTCGATCCGTCTCGACTCGAGGGCGCTGTTGTTCACGTTGGCCATTGCGATTGCGACAGGCGTCGTCTTCGGATTGGCGCCGGCGCTCCAGGCAGCCCGCGGGAACGTAACCGATTCGCTGAAGAGGGGCAGCGATCAGATTCGCACGCGGCATTTCATGGCCGGTAAGGGCATTCTGGTAGTCGTCGAGATTGCGCTCGCGTTTGTGTTGTTGGCAGGCGCAGGGCTGATGATTAAGAGTCTCGACAAACTGCTCAGCACCCGGATCGGCATCGATCCCAACAATGTTCTATCCGCTCGGTTGACCCTTGCGGCCGGCCCTGGCAGCCCGCAGGCTGTCGCCGGTTTTTTCGATGAAGTAGAGCGGCGCGTCGCATCGCAGCCAGGCGTCATCTCAGCCGGGCTATCCAGCTGCCATGCATTGGAAGGCCGCGCATTGGACGGCCGCTGCGGGGAAAACATCATCCGGTTTCCCGACCGACCGAAAGCACCGGCAGGAACAGAGCCGACGGTTGGTACACTTCAAGTTTCACCCGACTATTTCAAAACAATGAAGATCCCGCTGCTTCGCGGCCGCTTGTTCAGCAGCGCGGACCGATGGGGTGCGCCGCTGGTTGTGATCGTCAATGAAACCGCGGCCCGTCGGTTTTGGCCCGGCGAGGATCCGATCGGCAAACGGGTATCTGTGTGGTTCGCTGCTTTCACGAGAGGGGCTGAAGTTGTGGGAGTCGTCGGTGACGTACGCTATGGTCCGATGGATCGTCCGCCACGACCAGACGCATACCTGCCCTATAAGCAAGCTCCGCCCCGCACGATGATCCTGTTTGGCAGGACTGCGGGAGATCCTGTCTCGCTGGTCGAAGCTGTACGTCTGCAAGTGAGCACACTAGACCACGGCTTGCCGATCTACGACTTCAAGACGATGCGTCAACGCGTCAACGATGCCACCGTTCGTGTACGTTTCAACGTAATCCTGCTGACCGCTTTCGCCGTCATCGCGATCGTGCTCGCAGCCGTGGGGATCTATGGAGTCATGTCCTTCGCGGTGCGGCAACGCACAAACGAAATCGGTATTCGGATGGCCTTAGGCGCACGATCTGAAGATATTGTGCGACAGGTTGTCCGCCAGGCCAGTCGTCTGATCCTTATCGGCACCGCAATCGGTCTTGCGGGAGCGCTGGTAGCGACGCGTGTTCTGTCGTCGGCGCTGTACGAAGTTGATCCTCGCGATCCACAGACATATGTGGCGATCGTCATGATCCTGGTAGCCGCCGCGCTACTGGCCAGTTATCTTCCTGCACGGCGAGCCAGCAGAGTAGATCCGTCGATCACGTTGCGCATGGATTGACGCAGAGGAATTATGGACAAACCGCGAACAGGAGTGGCTCGGATCAAAAGAATCCAGCGCATTGTTCTTATGGCGACTTTCGTTCTGTTGGCATCGGCAGGCACTTACGGCCTGACGAAATTGAGGCCTGCAGCGCCCGCTGTTCCCCGCGCCACGCTTTGGCCGGATAAGGTGAAACGCGGATCGATGCTCCTCGACGTTCACGGCGCAGGCTCGCTTGTCCCTGAGGATTTCCGGTGGATTCCATCCAGCCGGGATGGCCTGGTTCAGAAGATCAACGTTCGCATTGGGGACACGGTGTCGCCCAACACGATTCTTGCCGAGCTCAGCAACCCGGAGTTGATTCAAAGCATGGAGGACACGCTCCTGCAGATTCGCGTGGCTGAGGCCGATCTGGCCAACACGCGCGCGGCGCAAGAAAACAGCGCGATGAATCAGCAGATTCAAGTCGCGAGTTTGGAGAACACCGCCAAACTGCTGCGCATGCAGGCCGATGCCGATGAAGAACTCAACAAGAAGGGCCTTAACAGCAACCTTATCTCGAAAAGGTCGCGGCTCGAAGCCGAGACTTCTGCGGCTCAGGTTGAACGCGAGAAACAGCGCGTCGCCATCATGGCGCGTGCCGCAGAAGCACAGATCCAGGCACAAGAGGCGCGCATCGAGCAGTACCGGGCCAGTTACGATCTGAAGAAGCGGCAGGTTGAGGAGTTGAAAATCCGAGCTGGCGTCTCGGGCGTCCTGCAGCAACTTTCGATCGAGCGCGGACAGCGCATCGGCGCGGGCACTTCCATTGCGAAAGTTGCGGAGCCCGGTCATTTGAAGGCGCAGCTGAAGATTCCGGAAACGCAGGCTAAGGACATTCTCTTAGGACAGGTCGCTTCGATCGACTTGCGCAACAGCATCGTGCCTGGACGCGTGGTTCACATCGACCCGGCTGCTGTGCAGGGTACGGTCACAGTGGACGTTGAGCTCGAGGGCGAATTGCCAAAGGGGGCGCGGCCGGACCAGAACGTGGATGGAACCATCGAGATCGAACGCCTTTCCAACGTTCTCTACGTTGGCCGTCCTGCGACTGCACAACCGGACGCTTCGATTCAAATGTTCAAGATCCTTCCGAACCGGGAGGCTGTCAGAACCCGTGTGCGCGTCGGGCGGGTTTCGGCGAACTCGATTGAAATCCTTGAGGGCCTTGCAGAAGGCGACGAAGTGATCCTTTCCGATATGTCCGGCTGGGACGCCTTCGATCAGGTGAGGCTGAACTGATACAGGAGCGAAGTAATGGACGATACCGTAATCAAACTCGAAGGACTGACAAAAGTCTTCATGACAGATGAACTGGAGACGCATGCGCTCTCTGGTATCCACCTGGAAATCGAACGTGGCGACTATCTAGCCATCGCAGGCCCCTCGGGTTGCGGCAAGTCGACGCTGTTGTCTATTCTTGGCCTTCTGGATTCTCCCAGCGAAGGGGAGTACACGCTCAACGGTCGACCGGTACAGGAACTCACGCATGGCGAACGAGCTCGCGTACGCAACCGCGAGATCGGATTCATCTTCCAGGCGTTCAATCTTATCGGCGATCTCACGGTATACGAGAACGTCGAGCTCCCCCTCACGTACAGAGGAATGCCGGCATCGGAGCGAAAGCGGCGGGTGCAGGAGTCGCTCGAGAAAGTCGAAATGGCGCACCGCATGAAGCACTATCCTTCTCAGCTCTCCGGCGGCCAGCAGCAGCGCGTTGCTGTCGCCCGAGCCCTGGGCGGACAGCCGTCAATCCTTCTCGCAGACGAACCGACGGGTAACCTCGATTCTCGCAACGGCGAAGCCGTTATGGATCTGTTGGGCGATCTGCACAAGGAAGGCACGACCATCTGCATGGTGACGCACGATCCTCGCTACGCCAGCTATGCCGATCGCACGATCCATCTGTTTGACGGACGTGTCATCGAGGAAAACACCATCGCCCGCGAATTATGAACGGTATGTGCTCTTTAACGAGTATCCCCCTTCCGTGCTGCAAACCACGAGGCTCGACCGATCCTCAATCGATCCTTGAGCATTTCCCCTGCTCCATTAATAGAGGATGCGGGGAGGTTCCGCGGTTTCGCGTATCAGCCCGCGTTGCAAGCGTGCTTGATCCCTACCGGCGAATAAGGGGCAATGCAATATCGGGTACGGCGACACCCGCTCTCACGGTCACCAAACGTCCTCGCGGCTCGTACGTCGCCATGAACTCGGCATTCTCATCTGCGCCGGCAGGCAAGGCTTCCCAAGAATAAAGCTTGTAGCTACCGACTGGAATATCCGTCAGAACGAAACGCCCTTCAACGAGCGATGCACGCTTGTGAAGAAGGAGATTGTCGCGTCGGGAGCCCTCTGGAATGAGGCTGACGCGAGCCGTGCTGGAGGATTTGTCCGCACCTTCCACCGTTCCATCGATTCTCCCACCATCGGCAGAAAGAACCACCTCAACGGGCTCGGCAACATCCTTGCTCACGGTAATCACCCCTTGATCATAAACGCTCCGCGCACCCTGGCGGATATCGGAGATATAGACACCGGGAGTAGTCACGGGGATCACGAATGCATATGTACCTTCGGGACTGCACGAAACTGAATGTTGCCGTCCGTGAAAGAGGGCGAGCCACAAGGTTATTCGCCGTCAATGGACTGGGTAACGTGTCCACAGGACGCAGGCCCAACCGCAAGTTTGGCAGGGCAAAGGAAGGAGCGGCGCGGCCATTCACCCTATATCCGCATTGTGTACGTCGATGCCGGCAGCTTTTCAAACACAAACCGGCCCGCATTGTCGGTCGAACTTGATCGTTGGGGCAACGCGCCCGCAAAAGCGCCCGTGCTCTCAGGTAATCCCATTAACATGACTGGCACCGCAGCTAAGGGTTCACAAGACGTATATATACGTTTAAGTCAACCGCTTGTTTTGGAAAGGCATGCATGGTTCCGGTTCGCCGACTTCTCTGGACTTCGAGTTAAGGGTTCGGCAACGCTCGCGTGTCGCTGGTGCGGCGAACAGATATAATCAACTGCATGATCCCTGCTTCCTACAAACCGAGAAAGAAGTTCATGGAGTTGGCCGTCGCAGAGGCCAAACGCGCCGGTGACAGAGGTGACTATCCCATTGGCGCCGTCATTACACGTCTCACAGGCCAGCGCGAAGTCGTCATTGCAAGTGCAGGTAACCGTGTAAAAACTTCAGGTTCAAGCATCAAGCACGTAGAGTTGGAAACACTCAAATACGTGTCAAGCGGCTATGGTCGTTACCTGCCCGACTTTGTTCTCTATTCCACGCACGAGCCCTGCGCTATGTGCGCTGGCGCCTGCGTGTGGTCTAGAATTGGCGGGGTCGTCTACGGCGTTTCGCAAGAAGACATTGCCGCATACGGCCGCAAGCGCGGTACGGAAGACTACAAGTGGCGAGCCTGTCTCATCTCCTGCCGGCTCGTCTTCAAGAAGGGCAATCACTCCATCCCCGTGACTGGCGGTTTTCTCCGAAAAGAATGCCAAAAGCTGTTCAGCTACACACCTGCTAAGTGATCCCTGCTTTTAGGTCACGTTTTCGAAGCAGTTTCCGAAGTGCCGACTTCACAGGACTTGGCATCCGATAAGTAAATCCTTCGGCGTTCTTAGCCCACAAGCACTAAGAATGAGCAGGGTGCGGTAGGGATGCTGCAACACAATGTGGCGGCTGTGCTACGACCACTAGACGTTCCCAAGACCCCGGGCTATGCTTCGCAACCAGATGACGGAATTGAAAAAAAACCTGCGGCAGGTGCCGTTCCTGAATTCTCTGGAAGACTCTCAGCTCGACTATCTGGTCGAGATCGGGAAACGGATCCCGCTCAACGACGGGGAATTGCTGTTTCGAAAGGGGGATCCCGGCCGATCGATGTACTTGATCCTCGAAGGCCGCATACAGATCTATATGGAATCGAGCGACGGACAGGCTGCCGTGCTTCGTGTGCTCGAGTCCGGTCAGTTCTTAGGCGAAATGGCGCTGCTGGACGGTGGAGCGCGTTCCGCAAATGCGCTGACTCTGACGCCATGTGAAGTCTTCGTCCTCGAACGTGCGTCCTTTCTGAATCTAATAACGCTATATCCTGAACTTTTGACGCGGCTGCTTTCCGGGTTGACCGAGCGGCTGCGTCGTACCGACGAACGCTATTTGGCGCAGATGGCGGGCGTCGCGCAGGAAGTCAGCGCTCCCCTGGACGCAATCAGCGCGAACGTCCGTGCGATCAAAGAGGACCTTGCAGCGGAAAGCGGATCCCCTTTACTGAGGCCGTTCGTGGACAAAATCCGGAACGCCGCCGATGTTATCGAGAAAGACGGTGCCCATGCGAAAGCCCTGCTCCAAAACTTTCGTCGCCAAACGAAGGACTGACTGAGTAGTTTTGACCGTCGGGTCCCAACGGCGAAGCACTCGCCCGGGGTTCGCTGTTCTAACCGCCCCCTCCGACACCAAGTGATACCGCATCACGACGGCGACCATCCAAGCCGCCTATGTCTTCCTGAGCAGATCTGTGGAGTACCAATCGAATAGGGCAGTATCCGAAAGGACACGGAGACTTCTGCCATTCCAGCCTTTTCCCACTGTAGACAGAAGTCTGTTAGCCTTGCGCCCGCGGTGGACGAAATGCTTTGGCTGCAAACGTCATCCACCAAGTAAAGGAAAAGGAGGAGGCAATGCTGATCTCTGTGGTCAATCACACTGGCGGAAAGCTTTCTGACGAGAAAGTGCAGGACGGTATTCGGGCGGTGAATCGCCAGATCGCACACGATTTCCAGCCTCACTGGCACATGGCTGCCGAGCTTCGTCTCGAAGGGGCAATCGGGACGGATCCCGATGAGGAAGGGCTCCCCGAGCTTCGCGGCGACGCCATCATCTACTTGTGGGACGAAGTCAACGTCGAGGACGCGCTTGGCTACCACGATCGGCACGCTCGCGGCGTCCCCTTTGGATTTGTATTCACCGATCTCGTGAAGGACCTCGGCGAGCCCTGGACGGTCACGTTTTCGCATGAGGCGCTGGAACTTCTCGCAGATCCGGAAGCGAATCTCCTTGTGGCCGGACCGCATCCTGCAGACCCGACGGTCGAGGTGTTTCACTGGTACGAGATGTGCGATGCCGTACAGAATGAAACCTACAAAGTCGACGGCATCGAAGTGTCGAACTTTCTGCTTCCCCTCTACTTCACGCCGGACGTTGAAGAGGGCGGGCGCAATGACTTCCTTGGCCGAAAGTACAAGGGCAAGGTGCTCGCTTCATTTGGCATCAATCTCGGTGGATACATTGGCTTCTACAATCCTCAGAGTGGGAAGCACGAGACTTTCGCGCTAAAGGGCGACAAGCGCGCGCGTACCCGAATGACCATCAAGGGGAAGGCGCAACTCACGCGGCGCTCGATGCGATACAAGGCCGGTTCGACATATCCGCAGCAGATCAAACAAATTGTGCAAAGAACGGCGCCGCGACGAGCGGCCGCGCCAGCGCGCAAAGTCGCGAAGGTGTCGCGCTCAGTGGAGATGATTGCTCAGGCTCCCAAGCGTCCTGGCCTCGGTGTCGATTGATCGAACGTCGGGAAATGTGCGCTAGAAGTTTGGAGATTTTCTGCAGTGTTGGTAGCCTCTAGGCCGCTAATCCTAGGAGGTCTCCATGCGGTACGCGGCTATCGCGGTAGTGTCGTTCGTGTTCTTCGCGTCTTCAGCAGTTTCCCAGCAAACTCCCCAGTCCGCAACTGCATCGATTGAGGGAATCGTCACGCGTGTGGATACAGGTGCGCCGGTTGTCGGCGCACAGGTTACGCTGACGGTGTTGAACCCGCTGTCGGCAGCCTTGTTGGGGGGAGCAGATCCCGCGACAATTCTGGCGGCGCAGGCGGCGCAACCTGTGGCACAAACGCCACCGCTGCAGATTCCTCCAATCAACACGGACAGCGAAGGCAAGTTCCTATTCAAGAGCCTTGCCGGAGGATCCTATAACATTGTGGCGGTAGCGAACGGATTCGTTCGCCAACAGTATGGGCAGCGTTCCCCTAATGGACAGGGAACGCCGTTTGTTCTAGCGGCGAACCAGAACGTGAAGGACATCGCACTCCGCTTGACACCTGCAGGAACCGTCAGCGGCAGGATCCTCGACGAAAACGGACAGCCTGCGCTCGGGATTCCGGTGCAAGTTCTTCGGGCTGCATACAACGTCACAGGGCGGGTCTACCAGGCCGTCGGCACCGCTGCGGCGGATGATCGCGGCCAGTACCGGCTCTTTGGCGTTCCACCTGGACGGTACTACTTGAGTGTCGGGAATCCCCCGGGACCGCCCAGAACGATATCACCCACGGGCGGCGGACCGATCGGTCCGCCCGGGACCGGAACGGTATATGCGTTCAGCTACTTCCCAGGTGTTGCCGACGCGGGCCAGGCCGTGATGATCGAAGTGAAATCCGCGCAGGAAGCTTCGTTCGACATGACAGCCAGACGGCAGCAGATGTATCGCGTTCGGGGAACTCTGCTGGACTCGCGAACAGGACAGCCGCCTGCAGGCAACGTGCAGGTCTTGCTTGCGTATCGCACTCCCACAGGTGGTGGTGGGAGTTTCAGCAGCGGCCGAAACTACGATCCCGCTACTGGAAGGTTCGAGCTTCTGAATGTCATACCGGGGCAGTACGCCGTGCAGGCACAGATTCAGGAGGCCCTTTCAGGCCCGATATCAGCTCAGCAAATCGAGCAAAGGATCGCAACGCAGGCGATGCAGCCAATGGGGCGAACGCCTATCACGGTGACGAACGCAGATGTAGAGGACGTCGCCATTACATTAACCACTGCTGCAACTCTTCCCGGCAAAGTTGCTGTCGAAGGGCAGTCGTTGTCAACGTTGACCGGGATCGATCGAATGCGCGTGACCCTTCGAGCGGCACGGGGCGGTATTCCAGACGTTGGTGTGGGACAGCAGCCGGGGCCAGGAATCGTTGGCGCCGACGGATCTTTCCAGATCGCGGGACTCCGTGAAGGCGAATACATCGCGGCGGTCAATGTTGCGTCCGCCGGGTTTTACGTCAAGAGCATTCAATATGGCGGCTCCGACATCCTGAACAACTCGTTCAAGTTTTCCGGTTCCGCCTCGGGAAGCGTGGATGTGATTCTTCGCCCCGGCACAGCGCGCGTCGGCGGCATCGTCAGTGATGCGCGGTCGCAGGTTTTATCGGGCGTTCAAGCAGTCCTCGTTCCGGAGCAGCGTAATCGCACCGATCTTTACAGAACGGCGACGACTGACGCGACCGGCCGGTTCAACTTTACGAACGTCACGCCCGGCCAGTACCGCATCTTCAGTTGGGAAGCCTTTGAGTCGGGGATGCAGTTCGATCCGGATCTGCTGAACAAGTCTGAGCAGCAGGGAAGACTCATTCAAGTGGCCGAAGCGTCAGACCAGCATCTTGATGTGAAGATCATTCCCATGAACTGAAGCTAAAGAGACTCACCCCGAACGGGTGGCAGGAGTCACTTAACGTTTACCAGGTGTGTCGCGCCTTGCGCTCCACACCTGGCTAAAATCCGAGCACCGCTCCGCGGTGCTAACGAGTTCGAGCGGCCTTTACCGCTTCGACCTAACCGCCCGAATTTGGAGGCGTGCTCGATTCTCTCAGAACCTGAACCGAAGCTGACCCTGGAATTGACGATGTGCCGTCGATTTTGCGTTCGCGCCGGTGATCAGTCCGAAGTTTGCGCTGTTGATACTGAGAGTCGGCGTTGCAGGCTCCGGATGATTGAGAATGTTGCTGCCATCGATCCGGAATTCGAGCGTCTTGGACTCAGTCAGCCTTACGACCTTCTGCAAGTTCGCATCAAATCGCCAGATTCCCGGCACCTGGATCGCGCGCTGTCCAAGGGTGCCGCGACGTCCGGGAAGCGGATTCTGAAGAACGATCTGATTGGTGCGCGTATCCCTGATCGCGTTCAGAGTGCAAGACGCGGCGAGGTTCTGCGCGGCCGTCACTGTGGCGCATTGAGGATCTTGAACGGCCTGGTATAGGCCGGGCTCGAAGTAGTTCGCGCTGGTCGCACTGGTTCCCGAGCCCCATTGGACTTTAACGGCTTTCGGATCGAATGCTCCGACAACATCCGGAGTTCCGCCCGCGTACAGCATGCTTTGCGCAGTGATGTTTGACGGCGCGCCGTTAATCAGGTTCACGACCCAGCCGGTTTTCCAGCCTTCGATAATTCGCGCCACAACACCGGAACTGCTGGAGAAGAAGAGCTTGTTAGGGCCGATCGGCAAGTCGAATGACCCATTTGTCCGGAAGTCGTGTGTTCGAGTATCGCCAAGCACGGTGTAGTCTGCATGCCGGTCGACCGGATTCGTATAGCTGTTGCCGAGGCCGGCGCCCCCGGACAAGCCGTTGTTTCTGCTCCAGGTGTAGCTGCCCTGCATCGTTAAGCCGTGCGTCGGTCGCAGAGTGACCTGCGCTTCCAGGGAATGGTATTGATTGTTGTTCATGCTCGCGATCATGAGCGTGCTTGTAAATTGCGGGTTCGTGACGACGAAGTTTTCCGGGAACCCGTTGTAGCGAATTACGCTGCCACGGGAATTCGGGGGTGGATCCGGAAGAACGGCATTGCCGGGGAATGATTTGGTGTAGTTCAGAGTGTTCAATGTCCCTGCCAGACCAAAGTAATTCCCATTAGCAAGATTGCTCTGGAAGGCAGCGCTGCCACGCAGGTGCATCCCGGCGGTTTGCAAAACGCCGCCCACCGTGTCGCCTACCGGACCGAATCCAGTACCGGCGATGTTAATCCCCTTGAACATTTGCTCGAGCACCTGCAGCGCGGGATTGCTGTCGTCGCCTGCGCGAGCCGCGTCAAATGCTTCCTTCAGTCCGTTGTAGAGGAAATTCGGCACATTCGTGTCGAAGGCCACGTTCCATTGTCTCCTGCCCAACGTGGCGATATAGCGCAGATCCAGGGTGACCTTCGAGTTAATGCTCCTGGTCACGGAGAGTGTGATGTTCTCCGCGTAAGGATTTCGGACTGTGCCTGAGGGGATATAGATTTGCTGCGACCTGTCGTAGATCGGGACCCCCTGCATCGGCCTGATGGGCACGGGAGCGGGAATGACAGATTGGACGCTCGTCAGGTCGAGGTACGGAGCGTTTGAGGGATCTCCCTGATAGTTGGCGGCGTAAGTGCTGCCCGGCACGATGTTTTCCTGCGTGAGCGCGTTTGGAACCTGCCCCTGCTGGAAAGTCATCTGAAAACCGCCGCGCACTGTGGTCTTGTTCGCGCCAAACCACGGAACCTGCCAGGCGAAACCGACCGCCGGTCCAAAATTGCTGTAGTCATTCCGATACCACGGGGTATCCGGGTTTGGAGAGTTCTTGCCGACAAATTCAGGCACGGTGAGATCTGCACGAATTCCGGGTTTCATCCAACCATCAAAGCTTCGTCCGGAGACTCCGAAAATCGCACCCGGCCCGTCGGTCGGCAGAACCATGAGACCGGAAGCCTCATATGGCACACCGTAACGTTCCCAACGGAGGCCAAGATTCAGCGTCAACGTTTTCGCGATCTTCCAGTCGTCTTTGAAGAAGATATCGCCTTCGTTCTGCACGGTGTCTCGAATTCTGTTGGGAAAGGTAAGGTAGTTTTCGAACGTGTCGAAATTCTTTGGGTCTTGCACGTAGTAGAACTGCGTCACCTGGTTGAGAGAGCCTGAGAGGAAGGTCATCAGATTTCGCAACGTCTGGTTATTGCCCGCCGCGCTGTTACCAGCGAGTCCCACAAAAGCGGGGTTCGTATTGCTGATTGCATTATTCGGAATGAGAGCATTTGGCGCATCGCCGCCGATCGCTCGCGGTATTGACGTGGGGTTGATTCCCGCATCGTAACCGAGGCTGTGGGTCAGACGAATCTCACCGCCAAATTTGAAGGCATGGGTGCCCCTCGTCCAGCCTATCGAGTCGGTGAACGACCATAGACTTGTAGTGTCGTGGTAATCGGCAGTTGTTCCTCCGCCCAGTATCTGGCTGGACTGGAAACTTACATTGCCGGTTCCCAGACCGATCATGACCGGATATCCAGCGTAGTTCGGAAAAAACGCCTGATTGGCTTTGCCGGTATCCGGGTTGGTCAGACCGTTTGAGGTGTTTCCCCCTACACGTCGCATACCTACCCGCGCTTCATTGATGAGCGTCGGCGATAGAGTCGATGTGAAATTCACGGCGAGGAGTTGCGGACGTCTGAAAGATTTTCCGCGAAACCCGTCGGGCCAGTTTTCGTAGTTGGCATTGCCCGAGGAGTCCTCGTACGTGTAGGTCACCGAGGCCTTATTGCTCTCGTTGAAATTGTGGTCAACCTTCGCGTTGATTTGCTTGCGGCCGTTGCCGCTGATGGCGGAAACAGTTGGTCCGACGGCAAAGATGTTTTCGCCCCCGCTATTTTCGTTGCGCGTCCAGCGAAAACCAGCCGTATTCAGTCCGTCACCCACTTCGTAGTTATTTGGCAGTGGCATCTTGCCCAGAAGACTCGGCACGAATCCTGTGGAATCCACACCTGTTCGATACTGGTCCCAGGCGCCGTTTGCCGTCGACGCTGGACCGACCTGGACGTTCGAACAATCCGAATTCACCGTGGTTGGATTCAATACCGTTCCAAAGACGCTGGAGTAGCGCAAAGACCCCGTGAATGCGCTGCCATTGAATGGAGCGGTGTTCGGATTATTTGTAGGCGTTACAGGATTGCCGATTGCGTCGACTACTGGAATTGTAGGCGTGCCGCCTGTGGTCTGCGGCGTCTGGAAGAAGTTGCCGTTGTTCCAATTATCGAAATACCGAAAAATGCCTTTCCTCGCGCATGGCGTCAACACAACAGGATTTTGAGTGGTGCGTCCGTGCATGAGGGTGTTGTCCCACAACGCGAAAAAGAAGGTCTTGTTCCTGACAATCGGCCCGCCGATGCTGGCAGTGAACTGATGATTGTTAAACCAGTTTGGCTGGGTGGGTTTCCACGCGCCGGTCTTGGGATCAACGGCTCTGTTGTTGGCCCAGGTATTCGCGTCCAACGCAGTGTTTCGCACTGTCCACGCGCCGGTTCCATGAAACTGATTGCTGCCGGACCGGGTTAGAAACTGAAATTGGCCGTTGCCGCGCCCCATCTCCGCGTCGATTGGGGCGACAACGATACGCACCTCGCCAATCAGGTCCGGGCTCATGTAGGTGGCGCCTGTAAGACTCGCTCCAAAGCGAGCGGCGCCAACGTTGTCTACTCCATCGCGCGTGATGTTGACCGTTCCGAGTCCGCCCAATCCTGAGACGCTGCCGCTGTTTCCTGTGTCGTCGATCCGGATGCCGGGTATGAGACG
>Ga0070675_100000474_pt1 | contig 27485 bp, 21 predicted proteins | sample KBSM43metaG_FD_65343 | JGI IMG/M metagenome (GOLD analysis project Ga0070675, IMG submission 65343) | Miscanthus rhizosphere microbial communities from Kellogg Biological Station, Michigan, USA - KBS M4-3 metaG | ecosystem: Host-associated > Plants > Roots > Rhizosphere > Soil ... | reverse complement strand
GCCACCAAGGTCGCGCTGACCGGCACCACGCTGGTGGTGCTGCTGGCGATGGTGGCCGCCGTGGTGACGCGCATGGTTGTGAGCCCGGTGCGGTTGGCCGCGCGTACCGCGCAGCGGCTGTCCGCCGGCCTCCTCGACCAGCGCATGGAGGTGCGCGGCGAAGACGACCTGGCGAAGCTCGCCGCCGCGTTCAACCAGATGGCGGCGAACCTGCAGCGGCAGATCCTGCGCCTGGAGGAGATGTCGCGCCTGCAGCGCCGGTTCACCTCCGACGTCTCGCACGAGCTGCGCACGCCGCTCACCACAGTCCGGATGGCCACCGATCTGATCTTCACGGCCCGCGACGACTTCGAGCCGGCTGTCGCCCGCAGCGCCGAACTCCTGCAGGCCGAGCTCGACCGCTTCGAGGAACTGCTCACCGACCTCCTGGAGATCTCGCGCTTCGATGCGGGCTTCGCGATCCTCGACGCCGAACCGGCCGACCTCGTGCCGCTCGTGCGCCGGGTGGCCGACCGGCTGGATTCGCTGGCCGAGCGCGTCGGCTCGCCGATCGTCCTGGACCTGCCCGACCACCCGGTGATCGCCGAGGTCGACCAGCGCCGGGTCGAGCGGGTGCTGCGCAACCTCATGGGCAACGCCGTCGAGCACGGCGAGGGCCAGCCGGTGCGCGTCACGCTGGCCGCCGACGACGCGGCCGTAGCGATCACCGTGCGGGACAGCGGCATCGGGCTCAAGACGGGCGAGGACAAGTTGGTGTTCAACCGGTTCTGGCGGGCCGACCCGTCGCGGGCGAGGCAGACCGGCGGCACCGGCCTCGGCCTGTCGATCAGCCTGGAGGACGCCCGCCTGCACGGCGGCTGGCTGGAGGCGTGGGGGGCGCCGGGTCAGGGCGCCCAGTTCCGGCTCGCGCTCCCGCTGCGGGCCGGTGACCGCCTGGTGTCCGCGCCGCTTCCGCTGGTTCCGGCCGGTGCGGCGCCCGTCGTCGGCGATCCGGCGGTCGCCGTCGAGGCGTCGGGAGCGCCTACATGACGACGAGGAGAGAGGTTCTCGGGTTCGCGGCCCTGCTGGCGGCGGGGGTGGGCATGAGCGGATGCGGCGTGCCGGACGAAAGCAGGCCGCTCGTGGTGGGTGAGGCGCCCGGGCTGGGCGGCACGGTGAACCGGCCGGGCAGCGTGGTGCTGCCCACGCCGGCCGGCGCGAACACGCCGGCCGTGCTGGTCAGTCACTTCCTGCAGGCCGGCGCCGCGGCGGACTGGGATCCGGCCCGCCTCAAGGAGCGGCGCATCGCCGATGCCGTCAACCACGCCCGCCAGTTCCTCGCCCCGCCGATCCGGCAGTCCTGGACGCCGGTGGCCAACTTCGTGCTCGTTGTCGACGCGGACATCCAGGCCGGGCCCAGCTCCGTGCTGGTGACTCTGCGGTCGGTAGGTGTGCTCAACGAGAACGGGTCGCTCGATCCGGTGCCGGACAACGTCCAGATGTCGCAGTCGGTGACCTTCCAGACCGTCGAGGCCGCTCAGGCGAGCGACACCCCGCTGCTGCTCAGCAATGCCCCGGACTACCTGATGCTCTCCCTGGAAGGGCTGAACGCGCTGTTCGAGGTGCGCCCGGTCTACTACTGGAGCAAGGGCAACCGGTACCTGGTGCCCGATCGCCGCTACGTCAGCAAGGGTGTCTCCGAGGAGAAGCGGATCAAGGCGATCCTCGACCAGTTGCTGGCCGGCCCGTCGACGTTTCTGAAGGATTTCGTCGAGCCGCTGCGGGTCGACGAGTTGGCCGACAACCCGCTGTTGAACGACGACCGGGTGACGGTGAACTTCCGGACACCGGCACAGGGCGCCAACCCGGGTGAGATGCAGCGCCGCCTGGCCTGGCAGATCCGGTGGTCCGTACACCGGGCCTCCGGCCAGGTCAGCGTCACACTTCAGTTCGACGGTCGCAACCAGCTGACCGACGACGACGGGAGCTATCTGCAGGCCAACCCGGCCCAGCCGGCACAGGGGCGCAGCACGCTCGACGACGACCGGCTCTTCGCCATCCTCGACGGGCGGGTCATGCCGGTGTTCGGGAACGCCTCCCGCCCGCCGATCCTCGACGCACCCGAGAACTCGAGCGTGCTCCTCGCGGCGGTCAACCGGCCGAACCGCATGGTGGCGCTGGTGCGGTCCGGTCAAGGTGGCGCCCCTGAACTCTGGCTCGGCCGGACCGGCGGCGAGCCGCCGTTCGTGAAGGCCGAGCTGCCGGCGGCCAGCGCGATGAGCCGCCCGTCGTACCTGCCGGGCACCGATGGCCGCCTCCTGATCGCCGTCGACAAAACGCTGTACGACGTTGCCCCGGACGGAACCGCCCGCCCCGTCCAACAGTCCCCGGCTCAGGTGACGGCGGTTGCGGTGGCGCCCGACGGTGCCCGGGTCGCCCTCATCGCCGGCGGCCGGGCCCTTGTCGCTCCGCTCGACGCGACCGGAACCGTGCGCACCCTCGGCCCGTCCCGCGAACTGTTTCTGGCCGGTGCGACGGACCTGCGCGGGATCGGGTGGCTGTACGAGCACCGGGTCGTGGTGGCGAGCGTCGGCGTCCCGGCGGTGGCACTGATCGATGTGGCCGTCGACAACGGTTACGTCAAGTCGATCACGCCGAACAATCTCGCGTTGGCGCAGCTCACCCAGTTGTCCGCCGTGCCCGGCAACCCGATCGACGACGTGCGCGGCAACGTGGTCGTCGAGGCCGTCGACCGGGGCAACCGGCAGGCGTACTACCCGTACCTGGAGCTGACCCAGATTCCGCTGCCGGCCGCGTCGCCGGGCCCCAGCGCGGGCCCGAGCGGGTCGCCGGGTGGCACCGACCAGAAGCGTTTCGTCGCCCCGTTCTACGCGGACGACGTGCGGTGACCCGGCCGATGGTCGCGGCGCTGGTGGACCTGGTGCTGCCCACTACCTGTGCGGGCTGCGATGCGCCCGGCACCGCGTGGTGTGAGCGGTGCGCGGTGCGGGTGGCGGCCGCCGGACCGGTGCCGGTGGTCCCGCGCCGGCCGCTACCCGACCTTCCGCCGGTCACCGCCGCGGGCCTGTATACCGGGGCGCTGCGCGAGGCGGTCAACGCCTACAAGGAGCACGGCCGGCACGCGCTGGCCGCGCTCCTGGGGGAGCGGTTGGCCGTCGCGGTACGGGCCGCCGACGGCGTTCTGGCCGGCGGTCCCGGTGTCGTCCTCGTTCCCGTGCCGGCGACGGCGGCCGCGGCGCGCCGGCGCTACGGCGACCACATGGTGCGCCTGGCCCGCCGGGCCGCCACCGAGCTGAGCCGCGCCGGCGTGCCGGCGGCCGTGGCGCGCCCGCTCGTCGCGCTGCCGGGGCCAGACTTCGTCGGGCTGACGGCGCCCGAGCGGCTCGCGGCCGCGGCGGCCGGCTTCACCGTCCGGGGCGGCCGCGTCACCCCGGTACGGACCGCGATCGCGGCCGGGCTGCGACCGGTGCTCGTCGACGACGTGATGACCACCGGCGCGACGCTCGCCGCCGCGGCCGCCCGCCTGCGGGAGGCCGGCATCGCGGTACCGGCCGCCGCCGTGGTGGCTGCGACCCCATAACACGCGGCGTAGTCGGGTAGTGGACAAATGTCAAAGACTCGACCCGTATAGGGGTGTTCGAACGTTCCGACTTGTCCCAATGGTCGGTTGACTTTTCGAACGAGGGATGACGGGGGAGTGTCCTCGGGTTAGCGTCGAATCAGCACCCTCTCACCGCGAAGGGAGGCGAGGCAGCAGCTCCGGTCGACCGCCGCGGTACAAGATCGCGCACGCGTCGACAGCCATCGATCAAAGATTGCCCATCCTGACCTAGTAGCCAGGGAGGCCAACGCGTGGACATCGTTGTCAAGGGTCGCAATGTCGAAGTGCCCGATCACTACCGCCAGCACGTCGCCGACAAGCTGCGCAAGGTCGAGCGGTACGACGAGAAGATCATGAGCGTCGACGTGGAGCTCTTCCACGAACGCAACCGTCGGCAGTCGGACAACTGCCAGCGCGTGGAGATCACGTGCTTCTCACGGGGACCAGTCGTCCGGGCCGAGGCCACAGCGGGCGACTTCTACAGCGCACTCGACTGCGCAATCACCAAACTCGACAGCCGCCTCCGGCGCGCGGCCGACCGCAGGCGCATCCACCGCGGTCGCCACGCACCCGTATCGGTAGCGGCCGCGACCGCGCCGCTTGCCCGGCCGACGGCCACCGTGGGTGCGGGCGCCTCGACCGGCACGGCGGCATGGGCCACCGACGACGAGTCCCACGAGGTCGACATGTGGGAGGACCCGGATGACAACGACGGCCAGCCGTGGCGCATCGTCCGGGAGAAGGAGCATCCCGGCGAGCCGATGACGGTTGAAGACGCGCTGTTCCACATGGAGTTGCTGGGCCACGACTTCTACCTGTTCAACGACAAGGAGTCGGGCCGGCCGAGCGTGGTGTACCGGCGCCGGGCATACGACTACGGGGTGCTGAGCATCAGCGAGAATCCGTGAGGTCCGTCGCCAGGAGGGCGTAGGAGACCACGTCGGCGCGGCCGCCTCCGGCGGATGGCAGGTGGCCGCGCTGATACCCCTCCCGGGTGAACCCGGCTCCACTGAGCACGCGCTGCGACGCGGAGTTCGCCGGGTCGGTGCCCGCGACGATGCGGGCAAGCCCGGCCGGCCCCAAGGCCCACGCGGTGAGCAGTCGCACGGCCCGGGTCGCGTAGCCGCGGCCACGCCACGGCGGGAGCACCGCGTATCCGATCATCCCCTCGCCGACCGGTGACAGGTGGAACAGGCCGATGTCGCCGGTGAAGTCGCCGGTCGCGACGTCCACGATCGCGAGATGGGCCCGGGATCCGGCGAGCCAGTTCGCTTCGGCGTGCCCGCACATGCGCGCCGCGGTCGCGACGTCGATCGGATCCGGCCGCGCGTTGGACGCCCGCACGTCGGCGACGCCGTAGAGCGCGTGGACCGCGTGCCCGTCGGGCGGGCCGAGCGGACGCAGGATGACGACGCCGTCGGTGAGGCGCCCGCCCGGCAGGTCCGGCAGCAGGCGGTGCGATGGCCCGGGCGGGTCGTCGGCCAGCCGGGCCCAGACCACCAGGTCGTGCCGGCCGCCGGCGCGGGTCGGCGCCGCGCCGCGCTGGACGCCCTCGCGGACGTACCCGGCCGCGATCGCGACCCGTTGCGACGCCGTGTTCTCCTGTTCGGTGCGCAGTTGCAGCCGGCCGTAGCCGGACGCGAAGGCGTAGTCGGTGAGCGCGCGGGTGGCGGCCGTGGCGACGCCGCGGGCGCGGGCCCACGGGGCGACCCAGTAGCCGATCTCGCCGTTGCCGTTCTGCTCGTGGGTGATGCCGATGCCGCCGAGCAGCTTGTCGCTGACCGGGTCGGCGATCGCGAAGTTGCCGCCGCCGCGCTCGAAGGCCGGCAATGACCCCTCCCGCACCCACCAGACCGCGTCCTCCATGGTGTACGGGCTGGGCAGGATCGGCAGGAACCGTTGAGTCAACGCGTCGTCGCAGGCGGCCTGGACGGCTGGCACGTCCTCCTCGCGGTACCGGCGCACGCGCACGCCGGCACCGTCGATGGACTCGGCAACCAAACCGAACCGCTGCGACGTCGATTCCATGTGTCGGGATCCTGCCATGCCCTGTTGGATGCGCTCGCTCCGCTCGCGCGGGCCCGGGGCCTTCCCGGCCCGGCGGGAGCCGGGGTTATGTCCGGGTTGTCGGGCGCTGTGGGCAAGCGGCCCATAGGTGCGCCTACGATGGGTGCCGCAGGACGTTGAGGGAGCGCTGACCCGTGTCGATTTTCGAGAGAATCCTTCGTGCCGGCGAAGGCCGCATGGTGAAACGGCTGAAGGCTGTCGCCGATGCCGTCAACGCCATCGAACAGAACTACACCGACCTCACCGACGCCGAACTGCGGGCGTTGACCGACCAGTACAAGGAACGCCTCGAAGACGGCGAGACTCTCGACGACCTGCTGCCGGAGGCGTTCGCCACGGTTCGCGAGGCCGCGCACCGGGTGCTCGGCCAACGGCCGTACGACGTCCAGCTCATGGGTGGCGCGTCGCTGCACTGGGGCAACATCTCCGAGATGAAGACCGGTGAGGGCAAGACGCTGACCAGCGTGGGCCCGGTCTACCTGAACGCCCTGACCGGCAAGGGCGTTCACGTCGTCACCACGAACGACTACCTGGCCCAGCGCGACGCCGAGTGGATGGGCCGGGTACACCGCTTCCTCGGGCTCACCGTGGGCGTCGTCCTGCCCAATGCGCCGTCGAGCGAGCATCGCGCCGCCTACCAGTGCGACGTCACGTACGGCACGAACAACGAGTTCGGCTTCGACTACCTGCGCGACAACATGGCCTGGTCCAACGAGGAACTCGTGCAACGCGGCCACCACTTCGCGATCGTCGACGAGGTCGACTCGATCCTGATCGACGAGGCCCGTACCCCGCTGATCATCTCCGGTCCGGCCGAGCAGTCGGCCAAGTGGTACGGCGAGTTCGCCCGCGTGGTGAAGCGGCTGGAGTCCGGCAAGGCCGACAAGGACGGCGGCGGCGAGATCGACTTCGACTACGAGGTCGACGAGTCCAAGCGCACCGTCTCGATCACCGAGCGCGGCGTGGCCCGGGTCGAGGACCAGCTCGGTATCGACAACCTCTACGAGTCGGTGAACACGCCGCTGGTCGGCTACCTGAACAACGCCCTGAAGGCCAAGGAGCTGTACCGCAAGGACAAGGACTACGTCGTCACCGACGGCGAGGTGCTGATCGTCGACGAGTTCACCGGCCGCATCCTGCACGGCCGGCGCTACAACGAGGGCATGCACCAGGCCATCGAGGCCAAAGAGGGCGTCGAGATCAAGCAGGAGAACCAGACGCTCGCGACGATCACGCTGCAGAACTACTTCCGCCTCTACACCAAGCTCTCCGGCATGACCGGTACGGCGCAGACCGAGGCCGCGGAGTTCAACAAGGTCTACAAGGTCGGCGTGATCACCATCCCGACGCACCGTCCGATGATCCGCATGGACCAGTCCGACGTGATCTACAAGACCGAGAAGGCGAAGTACAACGCGGTGGTCGACGACATCGTCGAGCGGCACCAGCTGGGTCAGCCGGTGCTCGTCGGCACCGTCAGCGTCGAGAAGAGCGAGCTGCTGAGCCAGATGCTGCGCCGCCGCGGCGTCCCGCACGCGGTCCTGAACGCGAAGTTCCACGCCAAGGAGGCGGAGATCATCGCGCAGGCCGGCCGCCGCGGTTCGGTCACCGTCGCGACGAACATGGCCGGCCGCGGTACCGACATCCTGCTCGGCGGCAACCCGGAGTACCTGGCGGCGGCCGAGCTGCGCCAGCGCGGCATCGACCCGGAGACCGAGGAGTACGCCGAGGCCTGGGACGACGCCGTCGACAAGTGGAAGAAGCTGTGCGACGAGGAGGGCGAGGAGGTCATCGACGCCGGCGGTCTCTACGTGCTCGGCACCGAGCGCCACGAGTCGCGGCGCATCGACAACCAGCTGCGCGGCCGGTCCGGCCGGCAGGGTGACCCGGGCGAGTCCCGGTTCTACCTGTCCCTGCAGGACGAGCTGATGCGCCGGTTCCGCGCCGGCGCCGTCGAGGCCGTGATGGATCGCCTCAACATCCCCGAGGACCTGCCCATCGAGTCCAAGATGGTGTCCCGGCAGATCAAGAGCGCGCAGACGCAGATCGAGGCGCAGAACGCCGAGATCCGCAAGAACGTCCTCAAGTACGACGAGGTGCTCAACAAGCAGCGCCAGGTGATCTACGCCGAGCGCAAGAAGGTGCTCGACGGCGAGGACCTGCACGACCAGATCCGCAACATGCTCGACGACGTGGTCACCGCGTACGTGCTCGGCGCGACCTCCGAGGGAGTCGGCGCCGAGGACTGGGACCTCGACAAGCTGTGGACCAGCCTCAAGCAGCTCTACCCCGTCAGCGTCACCATCGACGACCTGATCGGTGAGGCCGGCGGCGAAGAGGGGCTGAGCCCCGAACTGCTCGAGGAGCGCCTCAAGGAAGACGCGCACGAGGCGTACGACACTCGCGAGGAGGAGCTCGGCGCCGAGGCGATCCGGGAACTGGAGCGGCAGGTGCTGCTGGCCGTCATCGACCGCAAGTGGCGCGAGCACCTCTACGAGATGGACTACCTGCAGGAGGGCGTGGGCCTGCGGGCCTACGCGCAGCGCGACCCGCTGGTCGAGTACCAGCGCGAGGGCTTCGACATGTTCCAGCAGATGCTCGACGGCATCAAGGAGGAGGCCGTCGGCTTCCTGTTCAACCTCGAGGTGCAGGTCGAGGAGCCGGAGGTCACGCTCGACGAGAAGCCCGTCGAGATTCACGCCAAGGGCCTGGGCGGCCAGCGGCTGCCACGCAACCTGCAGTACTCGGCGCCCACGATCGACGGCGCGGCCGGGTCCGGTGGGGTCGCGGTGGAGCAGCAGGACTCCGCGCCGGCGCTGGGCATCGGCGTCGAGAGCGGCGGTCGCCCGGCCGGTGCGGGCACCGGCGGGCGCCGCAGCGGTGCGCGGCCGAGTCGCGCCGGTTCCGGCTCCGGCGCGACGGCGAGACCGGCGCGGTCCGGCGGAACCGTGTACGGCAGCGGCAACGCGCTGGGCGTCGGCGGTAACGGATCGGGCGGGTCGGCCGCCTCCGGTGGTGGCGGTGCGCGCCGTTCCGGCCCGGCGTCCCCGACCGCGGCCGGGGCCCGCAAGCCGTCGCCCGGGCAGGCCACCGCGAGCGGCGGCCCGAGCCGGAACGCCCCCTGCTACTGCGGCTCGGGCAAGAAGTACAAGCGCTGCCACGGCGCCCCCGGCGTCGCCTGATTCCCGGCGCCCGGGCGCACGTCCCGCGATCGTGGCATCCGGGGCTCGAAAACGAGCCCCGGATCTCCACGATCTGTGAAGGTCGGGCTCGTCAGAGGACCTGGACCAGCACGCAGAGCCAGCTGTCGTTACGACGCTCCAGGCGCGCCGACATCGCCCAGTGGTTCACGCCGTACTCGAGCACGGCGACCACCTCGGCCACCCCGTCGCGCGGCTCGCTGACGTGCAGCGCGCGCAGCCGCACCCGTTGCGGCTGTGGTGACGTGGCGCCGGGCCGGCCGAGGTAGACCCGGGTGGTGCGGCGCACCAGTTGATCGGCGACCAGGTGCAGCTCCGTGGAGGCGACCACGGCGCGCAAATGGCTGGCCGGCCGGTGGCCGTTGAGGATCTCCACGCACACCCCGACGAACCGCTGAGCCGCAGCCTGCGCGGGGGTGTAGGGCGCCGGCCGCGACGCGACCTGCGCTCGGGGCACCGGAACCGGCGCGGGAATCGGCACCGGCACGAGCGCCGGGCGTGGCGCAGCCGCGGGACCATCGCCCGAATCACTCGACGTTCCGGTGAGGACGGGGCCGCGCGGCTGCCGTGGCGTCGTCGGCCGTTGGGTGCGCGGCCCGCGACCGGGCTGCGCCAGCGGCTGCACCGGCGGCCGTACCGGGGCGCCGCCCGCCTCGTCGTCGAACGGGGGCTCGAGCGCCGGGGCCCGGCGGGCCCGGACCGGAGGCGGAACGACGGGCGCGGACATGCGACCCCCTCACATCGTTGCGTTTGCTTTCGATTGCCTTCGGCCACAAGTGTGCAGGGGCGCGCGACATCAACTCAAGACCCTTGCGTTTGCTTTCGTTTGCCTCCAGTAGCGAAGGCGACAATTCGCCCGGACGGCCGTTCCGGAAGGGGCGGGGCCTACGGCTCCTCGTCCTGGGCGACCAGCGGGTTCGCCTTTACCCATGCGGCGGTTTCGGCGTACTTGCGCTCGATGTACTCTTCGAGCTTGCTCCGCTCGATGCGCCACTGGCCGCGCCCACCGACCTTGATGGCGGGCAGCTCGCCGCTGCGCACCATGTGGTAGACCTGCGACATCGTGACGTTCAGCAACTCGGCCACGTCGGACATCAACAGGAACCGGGGCTCCATAGCCTCAGTTTGCCATCGTTAGCGTTTGACAAGCACCCCGGAGGTTCGTCGTGACCGCAGACACCGAGCTCGTCCGGGTCTACCTCCCCGCGACGATCCCCGCCCTCGCCTCCCTGCGTGCCAAGGGCGACCTGGCCCCGCCGCCGGAGGCGCACGCCGTCACCCCGGATCTGCGCGAGTGGTACGCCGAGGGCGACGAGGAGGAGCTCGAGTACGTCGCCTTCACCCGGGCCGCCCAGGGCGCGCTGCGCCTGCTCCGGCATGAGGCGGGCGCGCCCCGGCGCCGCGTCGTCGTCTCGGCCGACGTGCCGCCCGCGGTGGTCCGTCGCCGCGACCGCGACCTCGGCTCGAGCCTGGTCGAGGTGACCGGCCCGGTGCCGTTCGCGGCGGTGGCGGCGATCCACGTCGACAGCGCCGACGCCGAGGAGGCCGTGGCCGCCGCGGCCGATGTCGTGGAGGAGGCGGTGGCCGGCGACCCGGACGCCCAGTTCACCGTCGACGGCGCTGAGGACCACGAGCTGGAGTGGTACGACCCTTCGGAGCTGGATCAGGTTCCGGGGTAGTGCCCAGGGTGCGGCCGTGCGACACGATCGCCGCGATCGCACCGGTGAACAGCACCACCAACGCGGTGCTCAGCCGGCTCTTGCCCACCAGGTCCAGCGCGATCTGGTCGGCGATGTCGTTGCCGGTGGCCACCCGCAGCAACGGCCCGCCCCCGACGCGCGTCGCGAGGTCTGCCACGAGCAGCATCAGGCCCGGTGTCGCGCCGGCGGCGAGGTGCGCGGGCCACTTCAGGCCGCTGTCGGTGCGCCGCAGATACCACGACGCGGTGAGCCCCGCCGCGGCGCCGCCGAGCAGTGCCATGGCGAAGGAGACACGGCCGATCGCGGCGTACTGGGCGGCTACCGAGTCGTCGGTGGCGATGGCTTCCCGCAGTTGCCCACTGAACAGTCCCTCGACGAGCCCGAGCCCGAACCGGACGAGGCTGCCCACCACGCCCGCCACCACGACGGCCGGCCACGGCACGCCGCCCGCCGCGCCGCCGGCGGCAGCCGCCACGGCCATCGCGATCGCGAGCGACACCAGCGACGGCGCGGTGCCGTAGGCGAGCAGCACCAGGCCGCCCGCGATGCCGCCGAGCACCAGGCCGGCGCCGGCGCCGGCGAGCACGGCCCAGCGCGTCCGCTCGATGCGTCCGCTCGAAAGCAGGCGCGTGACGACGACGACGCCCACGGCGGCGCCGGCCACCAGGCCGGCGGCGATGAGCAGCGGGAGCGCCAGCGCCGCGTCGATCAGCGCGATCGACGGATCGGCGGCGTTCAGCGCCGCCGCGTGGGTGAACCAGAGCGTGCCCGCGAACCACAGCACGCTGATGCCGGCGACCACGAGCGGACCCCTGCGCGTGCGCTCGCGCTCCGTCATGCGCGCCAGCCTAACCGTGCGACGATGGAGACACGTCGTCGCCTGCGACCCAAGGGAGTGTCAATGGACGCGGTGTTCACGGTGCCCGAGCCGCGCAACGAGCCGGTGCTGACCTACGCGCCGGGTACGGCCGAGCGGGAAGCGGTGCAGCGCAAGCTTTCCGAGCTCGCGGCCGAGCGGCTCGACCTCACAATGACCATCGATGGTCGTCAACGCATGGGTGGCGGCGATCCGATCGACGTGGTGCAGCCGCACAAGCACGCGCACGTCCTCGGCGTCACCCGCAACGCGACGACCGCTGACGCGGCCGCCGCCGTCGACGCGGCGATGCGCGCGGCGCCGGCGTGGCGGGACCTGCCCTACACCGAGCGGGCGGCGGTGTTCCTGCGCGCGGCCGACCTGCTGGCCGGCCCCTGGCGCCAGACGCTGAACGCCGCGACGATGCTCGGCCAGTCGAAGACCGTGCAGCAGGCCGAGATCGACTCGGCGTGCGAGCTCATCGACTTCCTGCGCTTCAACGTCCACTTTGGACACAAGCTGCTCGAGGACCAGCCGCTCTCGTCGCCGGGCGCGTGGAACCGCTTCGACCACCGTCCGCTCGAGGGCTTCGTCTACGCGATCACACCGTTCAACTTCACCGCCATCGCCGGCAACCTGCCGACGGCGCCGGCGTTGATGGGCAACACGGTGGTGTGGAAGCCGTCGCCGACGCAGCAGTTCGCCGCCCACTTCACGATGCGGCTCCTCGAGGCCGCGGGCCTGCCGCCGGGCGTCATCAACATGGTGACGGGTGACGGCCTGGCGGTCTCCGAGGTGGCGCTCGCGCACCCCGACCTCGCCGGCATCCACTTCACCGGGTCCACCGGCACGTTCCAGCTGCTGACCCGCGCCGTGGGCGAGAACATCGCCACGTATCGCGGCTATCCGCGGGTGGTCGGCGAGACCGGTGGCAAGGACTTCGTGATCGCGCACCCGTCGGCCGACGTGGACGGGTTGCTGACCGGGTTGGTGCGCGGGGCGTTCGAGTACCAGGGGCAGAAGTGCTCGGCGGCGTCGCGGGCGTACGTCCCGGCGTCACTGTGGTCGGGGGGGCTGCGCGACCGGCTGGCGGCGACCACGGAGTCGCTCACCTACGGCGACGTCGCCGACCTCGCGAACTTCGGCGGTGCGGTGATCGATAGGCGGGCGTTCGACAAGCACTCGGCCGCGCTCGACCGGGTCAAGAACACGCCGTCGTGCACGGTGGTCGCGGGCGGCACCGCCGACGACTCCGAGGGCTACTTCGTGCGGCCCACCGTCGTCGAGTCCAGCGACCCGACCGACGACGTGTTCACCACCGAGTACTTCGGCCCGATCCTCGGCGTGTACGTCTATCCCGACGACTCCTTCGACGAGGTGGTGGCCCAGGCCGAGTCGGTGGCCCGGTACGCCCTGACGGGCGCGGTGTTCGCCACCGACCGCGCGGCGATCGACAGGGCGACGCGCGCACTGCGCTTCGCGGCCGGCAACTTCTACATCAACGACAAGCCGACCGGCGCGGTGGTCGGGCAGCAGCCGTTCGGCGGCGCGCGGGCCAGCGGCACCAACGACAAGGCCGGTTCGTGGCACAACCTGATCCGCTGGGTGTCGCCCCGCACCATCAAGGAAACCTTCGTGCCGCCAACGGATCACGGCTACCCGCACATGGGCTAATCGCGGGAAGGGCACCCGGCTACGGGGGCGTGACGGCCTTGATCCGGCTCAGCGAGAACGCTCGGTCGTCCTGGCGCAGGTGGCAGTACGCCAGCAGGCGGTGGCCGTCCAGCTCCTGGGGCTCGATCAGGCGGTCGGTGCGGCGCCCATCGCCGTCGACGTAGACGATGCGCACCGGCGTCCCGTTCTCCAGTGCGTCGGAGAGCCGGACGGCGTCGTCGAACGGCAGGCCGCGGAAGTCGTACCCGGGCCGCCGCTGCACCGGGCGGCCGCGCGCCGACTCGTCTGCCTGCGGAGGCGGCGCCGCCAGCAGCTTCGCGGCCAGCGCCGCCGCCTCGGCCGGACGCACGCAGGGCGCCTGCCGGCGGACCCGGCGCACGGTGACCGGCCGCTCGGCCCGCCGCTGGGCGGGCACCTCGAGCATGACCTCGCCGGTGGCGTCTTCGGTGACCGGGGCGTAGCCGGCCGCGCGCAGAGCCGCGAGGGTGTCGGCCGGCGTGCGGGTGCTGGCCAGCACCGTGGGCGTCAGCGCGGTGAGGCCCAGCGCGGCGAGCCGCCGGTCGGCGGCGACCTCGGCCAACAGCACCGGATCGAGCCCGTGCAGCACGCAGCCGACCGCCCGCACGCGCAGCGACCCGTGCCGCCGGGCCACGTCGTGGATCAGGTACTCGACCGCCTGGGGCAGCGTGCCGGCAACCCGCAGTGCCTCGATGAGCTCCTCGGGTGCGGTGCCGGCGTCAAGCGCGCGGCGAACCGAGGCCGGGGTGAACCGCCACACCGAGGCGGCGCCGCGGGCCTCCCGGGTGGCGCACGCGTCGAGCAGGCGGCTCAGCTCCGCCGACGGGGCGCCGGACACCACAGCGGTGAGGTCGGCCTGGAACGTGGCCCGCTCGGCCGGCGCGGTGACCAGCTTGTCGGCCGTCGCGACCAGGTCGGAGCCGTCGAGCACGGCCTGGCCCAGCGAGGTCAGGGCGCCCCGGGCGACCAGCCCGAGCGTGGTGACCTCCTGCCAGATCAGCCGGGTGACGGCCGACGCCGTGTCGTCGGGCAGCGCCAGCGCGAGCGGCGCGTGCCACTGCAGCAACGGAAGCAGCAGTGAGCCGTCGGCCGGCAGTGCGCCGCTGATGTCGGCGAGCACGGCGAGCGTGGTGCGCCGCAGGCCCTCGGTGCCGGCCAGCCCGAACTCGCTCTTCAACGGCGCCCCGCCGGGCCGCACCCAGGTCTGCTCGCACCACGCGTCGACGAGCGCGGCGAGCCGGACCGACGGCGGATCGGCCAGCCACCGGTCGTACTCCGGCGTGGGCAGCGCCTCCTCGTACGTGGCGGTGAGCAGCCCCGCCGCGCCGGCCAGTTCGAGCACCAACCCGACCTCGAACTCCGACGATCCGGTGGCCTTGCTGATCCGCTTGAGCTCGCGGGCCCCGATCCCGCCGGATTTCAACAACGCCACGGGCGCGGCGTCGAGGACCGCGGTCGCCGCGCCGAGCAGGGCCGCCGCCGCTGCCGCGGCCTCGCGCTCGACGGCGCCCGCGTCGGCGACGGCGAGCGGCGGCAACGGCGGGTGCGGCACGAACTCGGCACGCCAGTCCGGCCCGCGCAGCGCGAGGGACACCTCGCGCGGCATCTCCGCGCTGTCCCAGCCGTCGGAGACGAGCAGCCCGCGCTCGATCGCCCAGCGCAGCTCGGTGGGCAGGTACCCGTGCTCGCCCTGGACCACCGGCCCGGCCGCGGCCAGCGCCCACAGCGTCTCGCCGAGCTCCTCGGGTGCCTCGGCGACGAGCGCGGTGACCGTCTCCGGGTCGGCCAGGCGGGCGGCCACCTCGTCGATCGCGGCCTGCTTGGTGCGCCCGGAGACCCGGATGCCGAGCCGCTCGCCGACGCGACGCACCTCGTCGGCGGTGCGGAAGGCAAGCAGCGTCGCTGCGGGCGGGCCGAGATGCAGTGGGAACTCGAACATGCTGCGCAGCGGGCCGGCCAGCACCACGTCGTCGCCGACCGGCCAGGCGAGGGCGCGCTGGAAGAGCACGCCCAGCGCGGCGACGAACTCGGGGTCGGTGGCATCCCGCCCGACCAGTGCGGCGAGGGCCGCCCTGTCAACGGCGTCGTCACCGGGGGAGAGCAGTGCCTGCGCGGCCTCCAGCAACTGGACGGCGGGCGCGCACAGCGTGTGGATGGCCGCGGAGACGTGGTGGTGCTGGCTGAGCCGGCCGGCCAGGTCGCCGAGGTCGCGCGGCACGGGCGCCGCCGTGGACTCCGGCCGGCGGACGATGATGCCCTCGAGCTCGGCCGGACCCAGGCTCCGGAGCCACCGACTCATCGCATGCGTACGCACGGAAGCTGAATTTACGCGGGAGGTACGACAGATACGGTGATGCCGTGACTGTCGAGTACCCCGAGTTGGACGCCCGGTTCGGTGAGCAGGGCGGACAGCTGACATACGGCACCTATCTCCGGTTGGCCGACCTGCTGGCGGCGCAGGTGCCGGAGTCGGATCCCGCCGCGCACGACGAACTGCTGTTCATCACGATCCACCAGGTCTACGAGCTGTGGTTCAAGCTGCTGCTCAGCGAGCTCACCGACGCGCGGGACCGGCTGCTCGCCGGGGAGACCTACCTGCCCCGGGTACGCCTGGCCCGGTGCAAGAGCATCGAACAGGTACTGGTCACCCAGGTCGACGTGATCGACTCGATGACGCCGCAGGACTTCGTCGTGTTCCGGACGAAGTTGGCGCCGGCGTCGGGGTTCCAGTCCAGCCAGTTCCGCGAGATCGAGTTTCTGTCCGGGCTGAAGGATCCGGGCTTCCTGCGGCGGTTCCGTGGGCTGAACCCCGACGAGGAGGCGCGCCTTCGCCGTCGCCTCGAGGAGCCGAGCCTGTGGGACGGATTTCTGACCGTTCTCGCCGAGGCGGGGTTCCCGGTGGACACGAGGGAGGCTCGCATGGCCTCGCTGGTGAAGATCGCCTCCGACCGGTCAGCGCACGGGCCGCTGTGGGACCTCGCCGAGGCGCTGGTGGACCACGACCAGGCGTGGTCGCTGTGGCGGGCCCGGCACGTGCTGATGGCCGAGCGGCAGATCGGCACCAAGCCGGGAACCGGCGGCAGCGCCGGCGGCCAGTACCTACGTTCGCGGGTTGAGCTGCGCTTCTACCCCGAGCTGTGGGAACTGCGTAGCAGGCTGTAACGATCACCGGAACGTGGTCCCGGATTCGTGCCACCGTTCCAGCGGGCCCGGTCGATGATGGTCTTGCGCACGTAGCGTCTCCTTTCGATAGGTGTGGGGAGGCGCAGTCATGGATGGTCAGGTGCTCGACCGCCGCTACCGGCTCGAGGCCGAGATCGCCCGGGGAGCCATCGGGGTCGTCTGGCGGGCGGTAGACGTCACCAGCGGCGAGTCGGTGGCGGTGAAGATGCTGCGGCCGGAGGCGGCCGAGGCGAGCGACCTGGTGACCGGTTTCCTGGCGGAGGCGGAGATCCTCGCCGGGCTCGATCACCCGAGCGTCGTCCGGGTCCGGAACCTGATCACCGACGACGGCCTGATGGCCCTCGTCATGGACCTCGTGCCCGGTGCCGACCTGCGGCGCCGCCTGCGCACCGGCGGTCCCATCGCGGCCGGCCGGGCCGCCACTATTGCCGCCCAGGTGGCCGACGCCCTGGACTACATCCACGCACTCGGCGTCACCCACGGCGACATCAAGCCGGGCAACCTTCTGCTTCCCGACGACGGTGGGCCGGTGCGGCTCGCCGATTTCGGGGTGGCTCGGCGCGCCGGCGAGCCGGCCGGGCCGACGCTGGCGACCCCCGAGTACGTGGCCCCGGAGGTGGTCGCCGGCGACCCGCCGTCGCCCGCCGCCGACATCTACGCCCTGGGCATCGTGATCTACGAGATGCTGTGTGCCCGCAGCCCCTACCGCGGCGGTCCGCCGAGCGAGGTGCTGCGCCGCCACGCGGGCTGCGTCCCGGTGCCGCCGGCCGGCATGCCGACGGCGCTGTGGGACATCGCCGAGGCGTGCATCCAACTCGATCCGCGGCTGCGGCCGGCGCCGGCGACGGTGGCCGCCCGGCTCCGCGCGGCGCGGGCGGCGCTGGCCGAGCACCCCCCGCTGGTGCCGCTGCCGGCCGGCGCGGTGACGCACTGGCCGCGCTCGGCCGAGGTGACCGCGCCGATGACCGCCGCCCTGCCGCGGGTGTCGTGGGTGCCGCTCGCGGCCGCGCCGGTTTCACCGGCGGCGACCGACGCCGCCCGGTTCGTCGCGGTTCCGGTCGAGGCGTCCGCCGAGGCCGAGGCCGCGGGCGGCGTCGCGAGCGCGCTTGCGAACGCCGACGCGGTGACGCGGCCGAACGGCGTCGTGAACGCCGACGCGGTGACGCGGCCGAACGGCGTCGTGAACGCCGACGCGGTGACGGCGCCGAACGGCGTGCCGGTCGCCGATGCGGTGACGGCGCCGAACGGAGTGCCGGTCGCCGATGCGGTGACGGCGCCGAACGGAGTGCCGGTCGCCGATCTGGAGACGGCCCCGAACGGGGTGGGCAACGGTGTCGCGAACGGGGGGCCCGGAACGGTCAACCGGCCCGGTCCGGACCAGACACCGGTCATCCCGATGCCCCGGGTTCCGGCGGAGTCGGTTCCCGCGGCCGCCACGCCGGTGGGTCCGGCGTCGCCCGCTCCGGTGTGGGCGGCGTCGGCCGGTGCGGCGCCGGTGTCGCCGGCTCCGGTCTCCCCGGCGCCCGTGTCGGGCGGCCCGGTGTCGCCGGCCGTGCCCGTGCCGGTGTCGAGCGGTCCGGTGTCGCCCGCGCCGCCGGCGTCGGGCGGCCCGGTCTCAGGTGGTCCGGTGTCGCCGGCTCCGCCTGTCTCGCCGGCGGTCCCGCTGTTCGTGACCCTCCCGCCGCCCGGAGCGCCCGACATCATCCCGCCGGATCCGTACGCGGCTCCGGCGGAGCCCAAGCCGGTCGCCCGGCGCCGCACGCTCAAGCGCTCGCACGTCCTCACCGGCGTCGCGGCCGCGATCCTGGTTCTGCTGTTCGTCGGCGCGGGGGTCTTCCTGAGCACCAACGTGTTCAACGGCGACAGCCGGCCCACCGGCAGCGTCGTCGACGGAGGTCCCGGCCCGGCGCCGAGCGGCACACCGTCGCAGCAGCCGCCCACGGACCCGCCGACGCAGGCGCCGAGCGCGTCGCCGTCGACCGATGGCGGCGACGACAGCGACGGTGGTGGCAACGGGAACGACGGTGGCGGCGACCAGAACGACGGCGGCGGCAACGGATCCGGCAACGGCAACGACGGAAACCCTGGCGACGGCGGCGGTTCCGGCCCGACCATACCTGGATTTCCCGGCGGTATCGGCGATCCGCTTCCGCCAATGCCGACTCCGCCGCGGCGCTGATCGGCGTTCACGATCGACTGTTCCGGCCGGATGTCCACTCGCGACTGTCCGGTCGGGACAGTGCACTGTGGAACAATGCGCGGTGAAATCCGTCGAAAACCTGGACTCCTGGCCGGCGAGATGGCAGTTTTGTTGCATGGCCGATTCCGGACTCAACCCCACCGCGGCCGCCCTCCTCGGTCTGCTCCACGATGGGCCGATGACCGGCGGGCAATTGATGGCCGCCGCCCAGCGCCGGCTCGGCCCGTACTGGTCGATGACGCGCAGCCAGGTCTACCGCGAGCTGCCCGCGCTCGCCGATGCCGGATTCGTCAAGATGGGCAAGCCCGGCGCCCGGTCCAGCCAGCCGTACTCGATCACGCCGGCGGGCAAGCGCGCGTTCGTGCGCTGGCTCGGTGAGCCCCCGGCGCGCGAGGTGTTGCGCAGCCCGCTCGCGTTGCGTGTCGCCTTCGGCGCGCATCAGTCCGCGGCGCAGTTGCAGCAGGCGTACACGCAGGCGACCGAGTACCACACCGGTGCCCTCAACGACGCGCGGGAACAGGCCAAGGAGTCCAAGAAGACGGGGGACGAGTTCGGCGCCGCCTCGCTGGAACTGGCCGCCGCGTACCACCGCGCGGCCCTGGCGTGGTTGCGCAACGCGCCGGCCAAGTAGGTTCCGCGTAGTAATACAGTTGGTGGCGTGACCGTTGCCGACCACTCCGAAGCGCTGACCGCTCTCGACTCCACCCTGCGCAACATCGAGGCGGTGCTCGACCTTGACCGTATGCGCAAGGAGAAGTCCGTTCTGGAGGAGCAGGCGTCGGTGCCCGATCTCTGGGACGACCCGGCGAAGGCGCAGCAGGTGACGTCCCGGTTGTCCTATGTGCAGGGTGAAATCAACCGCGTCGAGAAGCTGCGCGCGCGGCTCGACGATGCCCGCGTCCTCCTGGAACTCGGCGAGGCGGAAGACGACGCGGCCTCCGTCGAGGAGGTCGGCACCGAGATCTCCGCGCTGCGCAAGCAGATCGACGAACTCGAGGTGCGCACGCTCCTGTCCGGCGAGTACGACGCACGGGAGGCCCTGGTGTCGGTGCGCTCCGGCGCCGGCGGCGTCGACGCGGCCGACTTCGCCGAGATGCTGATGCGCATGTACCTGCGCTGGGCCGAGCGACACGGCTACGCCACCGAGGTGTACGACACGAGCTACGCCGAGGAGGCCGGCATCAAGTCGGCGACGTTCGCGGTCAAGGCGCCGTACGCGTACGGCACGCTCTCGGTCGAGGCCGGCACGCACCGGCTGGTGCGGATCAGCCCGTTCGACAACCAGGGTCGGCGGCAGACCAGCTTCGCGGCGATCGAGGTCGTGCCGGTCGTCGAGCAGACCGACGAGATCGACGTTCCCGACGACGATCTGCGCATCGACGTGTACCGCTCGTCCGGGCCCGGCGGGCAGGGCGTCAACACCACCGACTCGGCGGTGCGGATCACCCACCTGCCCACCGGGATCGTGGTGTCCTGCCAGAACGAGCGCTCGCAGTTGCAGAACAAGGCCACCGCGATGGGCGTGCTGAAGGCGAAGCTGTTGGCGCTCAAGCGGGCCGAGGAGCAGGCGAAGATGGACGTCCTACGGGGCGACGTCGCCGGGTCGTGGGGCGACCAGATGCGCTCGTACGTCCTGCACCCCTACCAGATGGTGAAGGACCTTCGGACCGAGTTCGAGACCGGTAACCCGTCGGCGGTCTTCGACGGCGACATCGACCCGTTCATCGAGGCGGGGATCCGCTGGCGGCGACAGCGCCAGCCCTCGGCCTAGGGCAGCTACGGAGAGTGAGCCGCTGTGATGCGGCGCACATCACATTTCCGTGTACGAGGCTTGCGTGGCCTCGGATTCCATGCTCCGGAAAGTCCCGGCATTTTCCGTAGATCGGACAACGTCGCACACCGCGGCCTTGGCGATTCAGCGCCGACGCGTAGACTGACGCCCCGTGATTCAGCTCGAACGTGTGACGAAGACATACCCCAAGGCCTCCCGGCCCTCACTGGACGACGTATCGGTCTCCATCGAGAAGGGCGAGTTCGTCTTCTTCATCGGTCCCTCCGGATCCGGCAAGTCCACAATCATCAAGCTGCTCCTGCACGAGATCACCCCGAGCAAGGGCAAGGTCATCGTCAACACGCGTGACGTGACAGCCATGCGGTCGTGGCGCATCCCGGCCTTCCGGCGCTCCATCGGCTGCGTGTTCCAGGACTTCCGCCTCCTGCCCAACCGGACCGCCTACGAGAACGTCGCCTTCGCGCTTGAGGTGATCGGGAAGTCGCAGGCGGTCGCGCGCCGGGTGGTCCCCGAGGTGCTCGAGCTGGTGGGTCTCGGTGGCAAGGAGCACCGGTACCCACAGGAACTCTCCGGTGGTGAGCAGCAGCGGGTGGCGGTCGCGCGGGCGTTCGTCAACCGTCCACTGATCCTGCTCGCCGACGAGCCGACCGGTAACCTCGACCCGGACACGTCCATCGAGATCATGCGTCTTCTCGACCGGATCAACCGGACCGGCACGACCGTCGTCATGGTCACTCACGACTCCAACATCGTGAACCAGATGCGTCGGCGGGTCATCGAGATCGAGAACGGGCGGATCGTCCGCGACCAGCCGCGCGGCGTCTACGGCTGACCGGGAGAGGACCGAGTAGCAATGCGTTGGAGATACATCCTGTCCGAGGTCTTCACCGGCCTCTGGCGCAACGTCACGATGACCATCGCGATGATCATCACGATGGCACTGTCGCTCGGCATGCTCGGCGGCGGCATCCTGCTGTTCTGGCAGGTCGACCGCATGGAGAAGTTCTTCTTCGCCCGGGTCGAGGTCTCGATCTTCCTGAAGGCCGACATCACCGACGAGCAGCGCAGCGCCCTGGACCAGGAACTGCGCGCCGATCCCCTCGTCGCCACCAACGGCGTGACGTACGAGAGCCGGGAAGAGGCCTACAACAACTTCAAGCAGCTGTACCGGGACTCGCCCGACCTCGTCGAGTCGGTGAAGCCGGACACGCTGCCCGAGTCGTTCCGGGTCAAGCTGAAGGATCCGGAGAAGTTCAAGGAGATATCCGAGCGGTACAAGGACAAAGCCGGGGTCGACGACATCGTCGACCAGAAGGAACTCCTCGGCCGGGTCTTCGACATCCTGGGTTCGCTGCAGACATCGGCGTTGCTGGTGGCGATCTTCATGGGAGTCGCGGCGCTGCTCCTGGTTGCGAACACGATCCAGGTGGCGGCGTACAGCAAACGACGAGAAGTGGCGGTGATGAAGCTCGTCGGCGCGTCGAACTGGTTCATCCAGGCGCCGTTCGTGCTCGAAGCGGTGTTCGCCGGATTGATCGGCTCCATCATCGCGTTCGGATTCCTGATGATCGGCTGGTGGGTGCTGTTCAGCAAGGGCGGTTCGCTCGAATCGCTGGAGACGGTGCTCACCCCGGTTGAATGGACGAGCGTCCTGCTGATGCTGCCGATACTCGCCGGCATCTCCGCGCTCGTCAGCGCGGTCACCGGATGGGTGACGCTCCGCTTCTACGTGCGGGTCTGAGTTCCTCCCGATCGTGGGCGTTCGTTATCGCCGGCGCGATAGCGAACGCCCACGATTGCGTCCGGGCATGGTACGAGAAGGCTGCTCCGGCCACGCCGAAAATCGGGCAAAAAACCGATAAGCCGCTAAGCGGGCTAGCATCGGTTGCGTGTCTCGCTGGTCCCGCACGCCGCTGGCAGCAGCCATCGCCGCCATCGTCGCGGTGATCGTCGCGCTACCGGCCGCCGCCAGCCCCGACGACGACAAGGCGCGCGTCGACCGAGAACTCGCCGCGGCGTCCGAGGATCTGGCCACCGCCAACGCACGCGCACAGCAGGCGGCCGCCGACTACGCGTCGGCCGTCGCCGCAATACCCGGCGCGGAGGCCGCAGCGGCCGACGCGGCCGGACGGGTCGCGGCGGCGGAGGCCGCGATGCGCACGGCCCAGCGCGCCGCGGACGCCGCGCGGGCCGAGCAGGCCGGCGCCGATGCGGCCCTCGCCACCGCCACGGCCAAGGTGGTCGAGGCCCGCGCCGGCGTGGAGAAGTTCGCGGCGGCGACCTACCGGGGTGGCGGGTTCGCCATGCTCGACTCGGTGCTCACCGCCGGCACGCCGAGCGACTTCGCGGTGCGCGTCGGCTATTTGGACGAGATCGCCCAGAACAAGCAGGCCGCAGTCGACGCGCTCACCCGCAGCCGCGGCGCCGCCAGCGAGCAGCGCAGCGTCGCCGCGGCCGCGAACCGCCGGGCCCAGGAGGCGGCGGATGCGGCGCAGCGGGCGCTCGACCGCAGCCGGGCCGCTGCCGAGGCCGCCCAACAGGCCGCCGACAAGGTCAAGGCGCTGGTGACGCAGCGCGAGGGCGCGGTGCAGGTCGCCAACCAGGAGCGCGGCGCGGTGCTGGCCAAGTACCACGAACTGGAGGAGGAGAGCGCCCGCGTCGCGGCCGAACTGCGCGCGGCCGCCGCGCGAAAGCCGCCGGCCTCGGGCGCGCCGATCCCGCCGGTGAGCTCCGGCGCCTACTTCACGATGCCGGTCAGCGGGCACAAGACGAGCAACTTCGGAATGCGGTTCCATCCGCTGTTCCACTACTGGAGGCTGCACTCCGGCATGGACATCGGCGCCGGCGTGGGCAGCCCGATCGTGGCGGCGGCCGACGGCGAGGTGGTGCGGGCCGGGTACAGCGGCGGCTCCGGCAACTACACCTGCATCCATCACGGCAGCTACCAGAGCAAGGGCATCGCGACGTGCTACGCGCACCAGTCGCAGATCCTCGTGCACCCGGGCCAGCAGGTGCGCCGCGGCCAGCTCATCGGACGCGTCGGCAGCACCGGCAACTCGACGGGTCCCCACCTGCACTTCGAGGTGCGGCTCGACGGTTCGCCGGTCGACCCGTCGAAATGGCTTCCCGCCTGTCTCTGTTGACGGGTTAACATTGTCGGCCGCCGGGGTTGCCGACAATGACGGAAGGGACGCGATGCCGCGGGAAAAGGGCCGCAAGGTCGTCGCCTCCAACCGGAAGGCCCGGCACGACTACACGATTCTCGACACCTTCGAGGCGGGTGTCGCGCTTACCGGCACGGAGGTGAAGTCGCTGCGCGCCGGACGGGCCTCGCTCGTCGACGCGTTCGCCGAGGTGCGCGGCCGCGAGGTGTTCCTGCTCGGGATGCACATCCCCGAGTACGCGCAGGGCACCTGGACCAACCACGAGCCGCGCCGCACCCGCAAGCTGCTGCTCAAGCGGATCGAGATCGACCGGCTGGCGGGCAAGGTCAAGGAGACCGGGAACACGCTGGTGCCGCTGTCGGTGTATTTCTCCGACGGCTGGGCCAAGGTCGAACTGGGGCTCGCCCGCGGTAAGCGCACCTACGACAAGCGGCAGGACATGGCCAAGCGCGACGCCGAGCGGGAGATCGCGCGGGAGGCCGGCCGGCGCGGCAAGGGCATGCGCTAGGCCCCTCGGTGTCACCTTTAGTGATCATGAAGTTGCTGTAACGACAGGGTCGCGGTCATACCCCCGGGTCGCGCGTGCACGCTGTTACCTACCTATAGTCGCTTCGTGACCGAGCGGAGCGAGGGCACCGTCGGGTGCTGGGGTGTCGATCCGCTTGCGGAGCGACACCGAGCCGATATCTCGCGGAGCGAGGTGTCAGGGTGACCGAGCGGAGCGAGGGCACCGTCGGGTGCTGGGGTGTCGATCCGCTTGCGGAGCGACACCGAGCCGATATCTCGCGGAGCGAGGTGTCGGCGTGACGGAAATTCGGCTCGACGTGGAGCTGGCGCATCCGCCGGAGCGGGTGTGGCGGGCCATCGTCGAGCCGTCCCGACTCGCCGAGTGGTTCCTGCCCGGTGACCTGAGCCCGGTCGTCGGTCACCGGTTCGTGATTACGCCCGACGGCCAGGCCGGCTTCATCGACCCGATCGAGGCCGAGGTCCTCGAGGCCGACCCGCCGCGCCGCCTGGCGATGCGCTGGCTCGCGCCGGAGCTCGACGCCCGCGTCTCGATGAGCCTCGTCCGGGTGCCCGGCGGCTGCCGGCTCACCCTGCGCCAGAGCGGGTTCTTCGGCATGCAGGGCCTGCTGCGCCGCCGCGTGCTGCACCGGGTCTACACCGAGATGCTCGGCCGTCGCCTGCCCGACCTGCTCGGCCGCATGGCCGCCGAGGAGGGCCGCCGGGTCCCCGGTGGGGCCGTGGGCGCCGCGCTGGCGCGCCGGCGCAGCCAGCGAGCCCGCGCCATCGACTCGGGCAGCCGGCGGAACACGGCCCGCCCGTTCCGCCGTCGCAACTCGTTGGGCCTGGGCCGGCGGCGCCGTGCCGTCGGCCGGGTGCGGGTGTCGCGGCCGCTGAGCCTCGAGTCCACGATCGCGATCGCCGTGACGGCGCTGCCGGGCCGCCGCCGCGCGAGCCACGCCCGCCGGCGGCGCAAGCAGCGGGAGCGCCCCGAGTGGTTATCCGTCGCCCTGGCGCGCCTGCACCGGATCCGGTCCCGGGCGGCGGACGGCCTGGCGGCGGTGGGCTCGGCGGTCGGGTCGGTGGCGGGGCGCCGCTCGGAGGCGAGCCGCACCCGGGCGGTTGCGGTCGGCGCGGCGTTGCTGCTGGCCATCGCGCTGATCCTCGCCATCGTTGCGGCCGCCACGATCATGCATCCGGCCGCGGATCCGCAGGTCGGTGGCGGTCCCGACGGGCCGGCCGGCTACGCGGAACTGCCCGGGCGTCCGGCGCTGTCCACGTCGCCGGGTGCGAGCCGCAGTCAGTCGACGGCGCCGGTCGCCCTCGGCGGCTCCGCGGCGCCCACGGCGCGGGCGGGCGCCGCGGTGCTCACCGCGGCCTACCGCCAGGAGACCGCCCACCTGGGCGGATACACAGGGCGCGTCACGGTGACCAACCCCGGCCCGGCTCCGGCGGACGGCTGGACCGCGGTGATGGCGATCCCGATGGCTGTGTCGCTGCCGATCCTCGGCTCGAACGTGCGAACGCTCACCGGCGCCACCCACAAGCAGGACGGCGAGACCGTCACGTTCACCCCAACGGGGGAAACCCGTCTGGTTCATCCGGGTTCGTCGGTAACGTTCACGTTCGAGGTCGACGGGGTAGCCAAGCCGACCGCCTGCGCCGTCGACGGGCGGCCCTGCTCCGGGATCGGGGAATAGCGGGTGAGGCCGGCCGCGTTAGGCTGGTACGGTTCAGATCCCGTTCACGCGGTACCCAGGGGGTGACTGGTTTCGACTTCGTACGTTGCGGCAGGGGAAGCGAGCCGAGGAAGCCGACGTTGTCTCGCTAATCATCGTCGGAAAACAATAAGCGCCAGCTACAAGCAGCGCGACCTCGCTCTCGCCGTCTGAGGCGATAGCGGGTCTGTCGGTCTAGGAGTGCCTTCGGCCTAGTAACCGGCATCAGTGAGAAGGCTGGCCAAGCGAACGCGGTCACGGTGTTCGTGCGGCGAGATTTAACGTGGCTGGGCCCGTCACTCCGACTCGCTCGCGTGATCGGAGGGGCCGAGTAGAGGCACAGCGAGCTGCGCTCGGAGAAGTCCTGACAAACCGGCGAAGGACCCGGGTTCGATTCCCGGCACCTCCACAGAGAAGCGGCGTCCCGATCTGAAGGTCGGGGCGCCTGCGTGCTTCTTGTCGCTACCTCCGGCTCAACGCCGTTTGTCTGCAGGTCGGATGGACTGGAGCCATACCCGGCTCCCGGTCGCGTTCTTGATCTGCCAGAACCCCCAGCCGTTCCGGTTGTCGTTGATGCTCGGGTTATAGAGTGGACTAACGTTTGTGGGGTGGAAGGGCGGCGTCGGGCATACGAGCCCCTGACTCTCGTGCGGCTCGGAAAACTGTTGGTCGGTGCGACCGAGTCGGCGCGATGGCGCTTCGTCGCTGAGTTCCTGGAGGAGTACCGCTGGGAGCCGGTGGGATCGCGGGCAAGGCTGCTCGACGAGGAACCGGCGACTACCGGCGACGAGCGTTGGGACGTGTTCCTCGCTGCGTTGGCCGAACATGTGGCTGCCCGGGATGGCCGGGACGGACCGGCATGGGCCGGATCCAGGTCGCTGCGGCGGTTCTGGTTCCCGTTCAACGGCCGTGCGGCCAGGGCCGACGCGATCGTTCACGCTCCTGCGGCTTTTCGCCGACGTGGGGTGTTCGTCGCCCGTCAGGAATTGGAAGTGGCATGACTGACGACGGGGTGCTGCTCGATCGCCATGGGATCGAGGACGCCTTCCGTCGGCTTGGTGACCGGCTGGCGCGTCGCGGAGTTGTCGCAGATGTCTACGTCTTCGGCGGCGCCGCGATGTCGCTGGTCTACGACAGCCGGCGCGCAACCCGTGACATCGACGCCGTGTTCGCGCCGGACGGGGTGGTGATCGAAGAAGCGCGCGCTGTGGCAGATGAACTGGGCCTGCCGCGGTGGTGGTTGAACAATCAGGCCAGCGCCTACATCGCGCCGGGGGGCGATGTCGCCGCTTCCAGGGTCTTCGATCATCCTGGACTGCGAGTCTCGGCTGCCTCCCCGGAGCACCTGTTGGCGATGAAAGTATTGGCAGGCCGCCGCCGGGACGCCGACGACATCAGGGTGCTGATCGCACACATGGGTCTTGTCTCGGTGTCCCAGGTGCTGACGCTCTGCGCGGACATCTTTCCGGAGGAAGAGGTGCCGCCCAGAGCACGGCTGATCATCGAGGCCATCTTCGATCACGAGCGGTCCTGAACCAGCGAACGCACCCGCGCCACTTGGTCGGCAGGGTTCGAGTGAGACCTCATTACCTCCACACCCGAAGGCGCCCCGACCAGATGGGTCGGGGCGCCTGTGTGCTTGCGCGTGGGCAGGATCCAGATCGCTTCGGCGGTTCGGGTTCCCGTTCAACGGCCGTGCGGCGAGGGCCGATGCCATGGTTCACGCTCCCGCAGCGTTCCGTAGGCGGGGGTATTCGTCGCTCGTCAGGAATTGGAAGTGGCATGACTGACGACGGGGTGCTGCTCGA
>Ga0070675_100000470_pt1 | contig 27586 bp, 24 predicted proteins | sample KBSM43metaG_FD_65343 | JGI IMG/M metagenome (GOLD analysis project Ga0070675, IMG submission 65343) | Miscanthus rhizosphere microbial communities from Kellogg Biological Station, Michigan, USA - KBS M4-3 metaG | ecosystem: Host-associated > Plants > Roots > Rhizosphere > Soil ... | reverse complement strand
GACGATTATGCCGCCGCAACCGGGGTATTTCCGTGGAATAGTGGTGCGGCGTGCAGTCCGCGCATTGCGTGGTTCCGGTTTCATAGAGATGGCAGGGCCCTACAGGACTGCCAACTTGGGCGAAGAGGGGCCTTCCTCGCGATGAAGAACAAGAGGAATGTCATTGAAGCAAGGCTGAGAAATCGAGCATGATCGAGCGGATCAGTTTGCCGGTCGCGCGGCGCATTGCGCTTGCGGCGCAGGGGTTCGGCGCAAAGCGCCCATCGCATCCGGGCAGGGCTCACGTTCGCGGCCTGTTGGACAGGGTGCATCTGTACCAGATCGACAGCGTGAACGTGCTCACCCGCGCACACTATCTCCCGGCTTTCTCGCGATTGGGTAGCTACGATCAGACCGACCTCGAGCGGATCGCCTGGGGACCGAAACGCGAGCGGCGCTTGTTCGAATACTGGGCTCACGAGGCGTCGCTCGTGCCGTTCAATCTGCAACCGCTGCTCCGCTGGCGCATGGCGCAAGCGGATCGCGGAGTTGCCGGCTGGAGCCGCATGCGTGCTTACGCAACCGAACGCAGGGCCGAAGCGATGGCGGTGCTCGACCGAATCCGTCTCGAAGGTCCGTTGGCTGCGTCCGACTTCGAGCAGCACGAAGGACGGAGCGGCTGGTGGGAATGGAGTGACGCCAAGCGCAGTCTCGAGTGGTTATTCTGGGCCGGCCACATCACCACGGCGGCCCGCCGGGGCAGCTTCGAACGCGTCTATGATCTGACGGAACGGGTCATCCCGGCGGATGTGCTGGCGCAGCCCACTCCCGCAGAGGCAGACGCGCATCGCGCACTGATCGAACGCGCTGCAACAGCGCATGGCATTGCGACGACCGGAGACCTCCGGGACTATTTCCGTCAGTCACCCGCGCAAGCCCGCGTCGCCATACAGGAGCTGCACGAGGAAGGCGTGCTGATCCCGGTCGAGGTTCCCGGTTGGCGACATGCCTGGCTGCATCGCGACGCGCGGCTCCCACGGAAGATCGATGCAAAGGCCCTTCTCGCGCCATTCGATCCGCTGATCTGGACCCGGGATCGTGCAGAGCGGCTCTTCGGGTTCCGGTATCGGATCGAGATCTACGTTCCAGCAAACAAGCGGCAACACGGCTATTACGTGCTTCCATTTCTGCTCGGCGACCGCCTTGTTGCAAGGGTCGATCTGAAGGCCGACCGACACGTATCCTGCCTGTTCGTGCGATCCATCCATCTCGAGGCCGATGCGCCCGATCACGCCCTCGATGCCCTGCAAGCCGAACTCAAGAGCATGGCAGGTTGGCTAGGTCTCGCAGCCTTGGCCAGGTCGGATTCCTAGCCTCACAGGGGCGGGTCGGCCTTCGATCCTGCGATTAGCGTAGTGTCTGCTTTCGACCCATTGCAGACATTGCGTTGCCAATGGCCCAGCCACTAACGCACAAAAGCGCCCGCGTAGCTCACCGCTGCCTGAATCAGTACGCCCAACCCGAATAGTGAAACCGCGGCAAGCGGTATCGCTAACAGACCTAGCGCGAGCATCGGTCCGGTGCAGTCACCGCCGCTGCAGCCGGTTGAGCTGGCCGCGTAGTAAGTCGCGATCAAGGCCATCGGTGGGATGAGGAGCGTCGACAACCCAAGTGTCAGTTTTGACCGCCGTTGCAGTTTCATCGCCACCAAAAAGCCTGCAATGAAGATAGCGATCGGCACGACAAAGCCAGCCGCGTAGTACCTAGCTAAAAAAAGCCAAATCATCAGTCGTCCTTGAGCCCACAGGCGAGCTAGCGGCTAACCCTTTGCAAAAGGTTGATTGCTAGCGTCCGCTTCCCACCCATTCGAGACGTGAGCGATCCAGCGTCCGCTTTCCACCCCCAAAGCGGATATTAGCCGGTCCGCTTCCGATCCAAGCGGCTTCCCTGATCCGTGCTACGTCACTCGAGTCTTCAGACGATACGCAACCGAAAGTTGCGCCAAGCGCTTTCTGCCGAGTGGACCAACCCTCTATCGATACGGGGCGCTTGTGGACTGTCCGGCACGGTCGTGGATCCGTGGTCGCGACGGCGATCCACGATGGGCACGACCTGAGACCAGAGGTCGCCGCGCGAATGGCGCTCAGTGACGCCGACCGGCTTCGGGAGGAGGACCCGTTCACGGGTGAGGCCGTTCTGGAAGTCCCTCAATATGTGATTGCCCACCGCTCGCGCTTCGAGTTCGATCTCAACCGCGGCAAAGATAGCGCGGTCTATCGTTCGCCGGCCGACAGCTGGGGGCTGCAGGTCTGGACCGATGACAAGGTCGACCCGGAACTCGTCCGAAGATCACTGGAACTCCATGCAGAATATTACTGCATGCTGGGGAACCTGCTCGACGGACTGGCGGCGCGGCACGAGCGCTTCCTCGTCCTTGATGTGCACAGCTACAACCACCGTCGGGAGGGTCCGGACCGAGAGCCAACGGCGCAGGAGAAGGCCCCGGACATCAACATCGGCACTTTCTCCATGCCCCGCGAAGAATGGGCGTGGCTTGTCGACCCGCTGATGGAGGCGATGGCCGGGTTCGACTTCAACGGCCGCAGGCTCGACGTTCGTGAGAACGTTGCGTTCCAGGGCAAGGGTGAGCAAACCCGGTTCGTCCATTCGCGCTATCCTGGCCGCGGCTGTGCGATCGCGCTCGAGTTCAAGAAATTTTACATGGACGAATGGAGCGGCAATCCCGATCCCAGGGAAATCGCTGCGATGCGCGCCTTCATTCGCCATACGGCAGCCGTCGCCGAGCGCATGCTGGCGCAATGACCACCGTAGAGATGCAAACCGCAGATGCGCCCTTCGCGTCCCAATTCGGCAAGCGCGGCGAGCTCCGCGAGGCGGTCGGGAAAAGCGGCCGCGTCCATCTGGACCGCTGGCTGCCCTTCATTGTCCTGCAACGCTCCCCGAACCCGTCCACGAGCCTCGCCCGAAGGATCGCGGTCAACAGCCCCGCCTACCTGATCTGGTCACCTGAAGACGACCAGGCTGCGGAGCGAGCCTTCGCGGCAGTCGCCGCGGCGATGCACAAGCAATTCGGCTGCATCTTGGTCATCGAAGTTGAGGATGCCGAATGGGAACCCGTTCCCAAAGGATCACAGAAGCTGCATCCCTTTGAGATCGGCGCAGGTGCATCCGCCGGGCCGCGCGGGCGCCGCGCGCTCGACTGCCTCGTCGAAGCATTGGGCAAGATTCGCATCGACTTGCGAAAACCAAAGGTTGCGACGGCCGATATCAGCAGGCCATCGATTGGCCTCGATGGGCCCGGTATGGATTTCGATCGTCTTTCGGTGACCATCCCGCAAATCCACCGCGAGGGCGAAAACACCTTCTACCCGCAGCTGACCCGCGATCTGGCGGTCGCTGTGGGCGATGCTTTGCTCCAAGCGGCCTGCGCGTTTATGTCCGAGGGACAGCGAGCGCCGGCACCGGCCCACTTTCGCTCCCTTGGACGGAGCGCTTTCCTTTCTGCAGCGCTCGACGCCGACAGGCGGCTCGACAAGGTCGCGAGAAGTTTCGACTTCCTGCTCTCCATTTCGCCGATCAACAGCCGCGAATGCATGGAGCGGTTCTTTGACGACGGCGAAGGACAGGCGCCAAAGTTCCGGTATCGGCCACTGACCGTCGACCCCGACGCTGCGAAGCGCGACCTTTACGCGGTCGACCTGTCGATCATCGAGGACCCTTTGCTCGAACGTCTGCTGTCCGAGAAGCGGCAGGAAATCGATCACCAGCTGACGATGCTTTCAACGCGCAACAGTTCGTCGTTCAAGGCAGCGTCATTGTTGCAATATGGAACGGTCGGGTCGCAACTCCTCTCCGACGCTAACGCAATCCTGGCCAAACCGCGGGCCCCGAAACTTTCCGGGGAAAGGGTTGGTGCACGGGAAGTCGCAGCAGCGGCGCAATCCTTGGTCGCAAAATACCAGGCTGTAGACGAGCGCTTCGACGCAGAAATCGAAGTCCGCGACGATGTCGCCAGCCTCCTCGTTTCCGGTCGAAAGCTGATGATTGCGAGCAGCACATCAATGCAGCGCGCCCGCGTCGATGCGCTCCTGTCACACGAAGTCAGTGTTCATCTGCTCACTCACTTCAACGGCGCGGCCCAAGGCCTCACCGTCTTCCGCACCGGCCTCGCGAACTATGAGGGTCTTCAAGAGGGTCTTGGAGTGTTCGCGGAGTGGGCAGTCGGCGGCCTCTCTGCGGCTCGGCTGCGCTTGCTGGCGGGGCGCGTGGTCGCGGTCGACGCGATGCTCGACGGGGCCGAGTTCATCGACGTGTACCGAGGCTTGGTTGATCAGCATGGCCTGGGCCGGAAGGCCGCGTTCGACGTCGCGGCGCGCGTATTTCGGTCTGGCGGCTTCGCCAAGGACCTCATCTATCTGAAGGGCTTCCAGGATGTCATGCGCCTAGTCGGCGCGGGCGCGTCACTCGACCCCTTCTGGATCGGAAAGATCGCCCGCGATCACGTCGGGGCGATCGAAGAGCTGATCCAGCGCAAGCTGGTCCAGCCACCACTGTTCAAACCTGAGTTTCTGCAACGAGAAGACGTCGAACGCCGGATTGCGCGGCTGCTCGGTGGGTCATCGTTCGCCAGGATGCTCGACGTGGAGTGACTGACAATGATGATCGGTTTTTTCGTCAACGACCTCGAACGCGAATATGAGAATTACACCACGACGGTGCTCGCCCATCAGGCGGTGAGCCGCGGGCATCGCGCTTGCTACATCACGCCGTCTGATTTTGTCCTCAACGCCGACGATACATTGTCGGTACACGGCCGGTTTCTTCCGAAACGGAAGTACAAAGACCGCACCGAGTTCTTCGACACACTGAAGGATCCGAAGGCGATCAGCATCGAGCGCATGGACGTCACCGAAATCGACGTTCTGATGCTGCGCAACGATCCATCAATCGACGCGCAGACGCCGTGGGCGATGGAGGCGGGGATCCTATTTGGTCGCGAGGCGGTGCGCCGCGGTGTCATCGTGCTCAACGATCCCGACAGCCTCGGCCGGGCGAGCAACAAGCTCTACTTCCAGGGCTTTCCGGTCGAGGCGCGAGCCGAAACCCTGATCACCAAACACGCGTCGGACATCAAAGCCTTTGCGAAGGCCCATGGCGGCAACATCATCCTGAAGCCGCTGCAGGGATCGGGCGGGTCGGGCGTGTTCAAGCTCGACCCGAAAAACGCATCCAATCTCAATCAGATCATCGAGGCGATTGGACGCGACGGCTACATCATCGCCCAGGCCTATGTGCCAGCTGCGAAGAAGGGCGACATCCGCCTATTCCTGATGAATGGGCGGCCGCTCGAGGTCGAAGGCAAGTACGCAGCACTCCGCCGCGTGGCAGCGAAGGACGACATCCGATCGAACATCCACGCGGGAGGGAAGGCCGAGGCAGTCGAGATCGGCAAGGTCGAGCTGGAGGTAGCCGAGATCATCCGGCCCAAGCTGATGGCCGACGGCATGTTCCTCATCGGGGTCGACATTGTCGGCGACAAGATTCTTGAGGTGAACGTATTCTCTCCAGGCAATCTCCACAGTTGCTCTGATCTGGCGGGCGTCGATTTTTCGGTGGCGATTCTAGAGGCGATCGAGCGCAAGGTCGCAATCAAGTCCCAATATGCCCGTGCTTTCGACAATCGACACCTCGCGATCCTGTGAACAAGTCCTTGAGCGCGCTCTTGCGGTGCAGCTGGCTCTGTTTCCCGGAGGGGCAACGAAGATCCGAAGCGCCGTCTCGATCGATGGTGTCGATGCAATGAATAATGAACAGCGGTGCCTGAGCACGGAGACCCCCGACGAACGTGTGCGGGCCAAGCGTCGCTCCAAGGCGGTTCATCACATCAGGCCTGCCGAGCGCAGCGCATCCTCGATTGTCTTCGTGATGCCGCCGGCAAGTGGATGCGATGAGGGCTGTTTGGAACGCGCAACACGCGGCTTGTTATCGACGAGTTTCGCCAACTCGCCGGTTCGGGAAATGCGTTCGTCGCACAGGCCCCAGAAACGACAGATTTGTCGCGTCGAGGAAATTCCGGCCTCGATCATGTAGGGACCGGCCACTTCGTCGGACTGCTTTCCCACCGTGCTGAGCGGCGCGCCATGCCCCATGCCGGTGATGACATATTCCTCGATCACCTCGCGTCCCTCGGCGTCGCACCAGACGCGATGGGGATAGCCCCCAACGCTGTCAGTTCTGGAGGGATTTTTCGTCGCGCCGTGCAACGCACGCCACTGGTCAACGAGATCCTCCGCGTTGCTCGGGTCGACAGTCCTGTCACCGCTGCCGTGCCAGATCGAAAGCGTCGGCCATGGTCCGTCATGCGTAGACGCGGACCGAACGATTTCAGCAAGCTCGTCCGCATTCGGGCCGCCATGGCCGCGCATCCGGTCGAAGGCTTCCGGGATCGACTGCGCCGTCCCGAAGGGCAGCCCGGCGATGATCCCTCCACCGGCAAAGACCTCGGGATAGGTCGCGAGCATGACCGCCGCCATTGCCCCGCCTGCCGAGAGTCCGGTGACGTAAACTCGCGCGGGATCGGTGCCGTATCGAGCATGCGTCTCCGCCACCATCTGTCGGATCGACAGCGCCTCGCCACTGCCTCGGCTGGCGTCGGAACGGGAGAACCAATTGAAGCACAGGTTTGGATTGTTCGCCCTCTGCTGCTCCGGAAAAAGCAGAGCGAACCCGTGCTCGTCTGCTGCGTGCGACCAGCCCGAGTTGTGATCGTATCCCGACGGATTCTGCGTGCAGCCGTGCAGCACGACAACAAGCGGCGCACCCTTCCGGTAGCTGTCCGGAATGTATGACTTGGCGTTGAGATTGCCCGGGTTTGACCCGAAGTCGGCGAATTCCGAAAGCCTGCTGCTGGATAGGCCCGTGTCCGGCATCTCCAGTCCTCGCATGGCGGCCAGGCGGGCGATTGTGTCGTGAAGGCCTCGGATAGCTAATCTCCTGACTGCCGATGTCAAAAACTGATCGGTCGTCAGAAGATAGGAGATTTGTTGCACCGCACAAGTTTAATGCTGCACCGCACAAAATGGGGGAGCATTGGGGTGCGCTCCCCCCGATCCGGTCAGTAGGTGGTAGGCCACGCGCGGCTGGGACGCACTGTGACCGCCGTTACGAGCCAGGATCTCGAGAGGACTATCCGCCGAATTATTCCCGCAGCACGCATCGCCTGAAACGAAGGTGCCGCCATCATTGATGCGGGCTCTCATAATATCCGGCATCGTCGTCGCTGACTTCGTCCTTGAGGAGGCCGGTTAGCTCCTGAGGGATTTGCCTGGCCACCCGCTCAAAGCGAAGCAGCCACTTGCGTGTTCCTCGGCTTGTCGGAAAAACAATTAGTTTCAGGAACTTCGGCTCGTTGCGCCGGTTTGGCCCGTGAACAAGGAGAATATGAATGGCGACGAAGCAACAGGACGCGGTTGCGCTTCTGAAGGAAGATCATCGAACGGTTGAGAAGCTGTTCGATCAGTTCGAGAAGGCGACCGGCGACGGCCGCAAGCAAAAGCTAGCCGAGCAAGTCTGCTTCGAGTTGTCGATCCATGCGAAGATCGAGGAAGAGATCTTCTACCCCGCCTGTGAAGGGAAGGTGGAAGAGGATTTGCTCAAGGAAGCCTATGTGGAGCATGACGGCGCCAAAATGCTGATTTCCCAGATCATGGCTGGCGGTCCGGATGATGAGTTTTACGACGCTAAGGTCAAGGTCCTGCAAGAGCAGATTGAGCACCACGTGGAGGAAGAAGAGAAGCGGATGGAGGGTCTCTTCTCGCAAGCTCGGAAAGCGGGTCTCGATATGGACGCGCTCGGTGTTGAGCTTGCTGCTCGTAAGCGCGAACTCGAAATCGAATTCGAAAAAAATGGCCTGCCCGCGCCCGAGCTGACAACGGTGCAGTGAATTGAGCAGGCACCATAGGCAAAATGCACTCACCGATACCGACCCGGACGAACTCGCCGTTCTCGAGGCGTGATGGGCGCTCGAGCAAGCACGCCTGGCGTTAGAGCCTTCTATTATGATGCCCACGGCCGCGACCGGGAACTCCCGCTCGAGGAAGTCGATCCAAAGCAGCTGGGCGATGACAAACTGCTTTGGATCGATGTGGCGGAAGCACGCGACGAGACGCTAGCCCATCTTCAGAAAGTCCTCGATGTACCCGCGGAGACGTTGCGAGCGCCAAATCCAACCGGCCGCCCGCAGCTCCAAAATCACGGTTCATTTTATCAATTCGCAGTCGATTCGGCCCCGGGTCATCATGAACTTGCGGAAAATGGAAGCGACCGCGGAAGCGCTGCTCCACAGACCAACGAGCAGAATGGAGCCGAGCCCGGCAGCGTAAGGATCATGTTCATTGTCGCGGAGCGTTGGATCGTGACGATCCACCAAAATGAGATTCCCAGTTTCGAGCGCTTCCGTGACCAAGGTAAAGCAGAGACTTTGATTGGACTGCTGACAGGGCAAATGCTGGCTGCGTCGCTCCTCGACTGGCATCTCGGGGATTATTTCGACGAGGTCTCCCGCATCGAATCCGCCGTCGACAAACTGGATGAGCGCGTGCTTCGGGAGACGTCCAGCAAGTCGCTCCTTGGCAGGATGGTGGCGCTGCGCCGAAGGGTCTCCAGGCTAAGGGCCTTGCTGGTTGCCCAGCGAGAGGTTTTCTATGGATTGTCACGGCCCGACTTTTCGCTCGTTACAGATTCAGGAGCTGCACCCTTCTACGATGCTCTGGTGCAGCGCTTCGAAAGGGCTGTGGATGAGGTCGAAAGGTCTCGTAACGTCGTCGTCGGAAGTTTCGATCTGTTTACATCCCGAACCTCTCAGCAAACGAATGACCTTGTGAAGGTCCTTACGTTTCTAACCGCCATCGTCGGCTTTTGCGCCGCCATCGCAGGATTGATGGGAATGAATTTCAAGCTTGCATTCTTCGACACCGGCATGACGGGTTTCAGTATCGTAACGGGGGCTCTGATCGTTACGGCGGCCGTGGCTGTCGCATACGCGCGTTATCGCGAATGGATCTGAGCCGCGAACGGGTCCCGCCCGCGGCCTAATGTCTGCATTGGGTCGATTGCTGCCACAAGATAAGTGGAACGCCGACATGGCCGGTTTTCCGACGTCGTAGGGCTAAGCGGGCTGCGGCTCCAGATCGCGAAACCCCACCAATCGGCCGCTGCGCTCGTCCCAAAGAGCCAGCCGCCAGCATCCCAGGCTCTCGCGCAGAGTGATTAGCTTGGCCACCCCATCGAGTTCCGGAGCAGCGTCGAGACAGGCCTGAAGCCGGTAGTTGGGAACCCGGCTGCACAGGTGGTGCACGTGGTGCAGCCCGATATTTCCGGAAAACCATTGCAGAACCGGCGGCAGCTTGAGGTAGGAACTGCCGACGACGGCCGCTTCGTGGAAGTTCCAATCGCCATCGCGCTCCCAATGCGCATCTTCAAACTGGTGTTGCACGTAAAACAGCCAGTTTCCGACCCAGGACGCCATGATCATCACGGGAAGATAAGTCCCGAAGACAGGACGTACGCCGAACATTGCGCAGGGGAGCCCGAACGCTACCAGCAACACGAGATCCAGTGACAGAATGCTGCGGAGCGACTGACGGTTCCGCCACTCGTGAGCCTTCGGGAATCGCTGCAGCAGGATGAAGTGGATCGGGGCACCGAGCACGACCATCACGAACGGGTTCCGGAAAAGTCGGTAAGCGAGCTTTCTGAGCCGCGACGATGCCTGATATTCGGCAACGGTCAGGGTCTCCACGTCGCCGCGCCCACGGCGGTCGAGATTGCCGGTGGAGGCATGGTGCGCGGCGTGGTCGCGCTTCCAGCTGTAGTACGGAGTGAGGGTCAACACGCTCAGCGCGCGTCCGACGAAATCATTGGCGGCTCGCGATCTGAAAAACGAGCTATGACCGCAGTCATGCTGGATAATGAATAGCCGAACGAGCAGGCCGGCCGTCGGGATCGCCAACAACAGGGTTAGCCAGTAGCGATCATGCGACGCCCACCCCATGACCGCCAACAAGGCGATGAAGGGCGTCGCGGTGGTGGCCAGCTGTACGATGCTTCGTTTGGTATCTGCGCCATAAGTGGTGAACCGCCGGGATAGCATCGGTCCGAGCGCGACTGCGCCTGGCGTCCCGTGAACGTCCGTTCGCTCCGACGCAGTCACCGACGAAAGCCCCGCCGCCTGGGGCCAGACGATGGGCCGCCGATCTTCTCGCGATAAACGATCCTGCCCTTGGACAGGTCGTACGGAGTCATCTCCACGTGAACCCGGTCGCCGACGATCGACCGAATGCGATAGCGACGCATCTTGCCGGCCGTATAGGCGATGATCCGGTGCTCGTTGTCGAGCGTCACCGCGAACCGACCGTCCGGGAGAATTTCGTCGACCACGCCTTCGATTGTAAGCAGTTCTTCTTTCGCCATCGGCAGGGTTATCCTTGTTCGCCGAGATGCCCAACAGCGGGCAGTTCGTGGCTAGCTGGCGTTACGGATGGAGAGAGCGCGAGATAGCGCGAAAAACCGTCGATATCGGCTGGCAGCATGAGCCTGATAGCCGTGTCGTGAGTCAAAAGATACGCTGAGGGCGCAGATAGACCCTGGGCTCTTTAGGCTAACGACCGCAATGGGTCGAAAGGTTCGCGATCGCTTCGGACCGCAATTCGCGACCTATTCGCTTGACCCATGTGGGCTTCCGAAACTCCCGAAGACGCATCTCGTTACCTTTTCGCGCTCTAGTGCCCAATCCGGCGTCTCCCGATTAGTCACCCACGGGCGTGTGTTCCAAAGGAAGCGGCCTAGCTTGCCCCCTTGCTAGGCCGCTTCGTGTTATCTGTAATCGGGTCGTAAGCGCCAAGTCGCGCTCAGCATGATACGGCAGTGCCGCAGGCTGGATTCGCTTATCGGCCGGCCCGCAAGCTAATGGAAGGATGCCTGTGAACCAGCAACGCGCTCACGCTGATAACGACCGTCGGGCACTAAGGTCATGGCACGAGTGGGAGTTTAAGGACGGCGAGCGCCGCACGATCCTATGCGTCGAGACGGGTCTGGAAATGCGATCTGGCGAACCAGGGTTTGACGCCGATCAACTCTCAATGCTGGTCCAGGAAGCGATGGAGATGATGCGAACTAGTCCCAGCCCCATCGATGCGCTCCGCATCCTGCCGGAACACTGATGTGGAGTTATGGAGTGGTGCCGCTTGCAGGACTCGAACCTGCGACCCCATCATTACGAATGATGTGCTCTACCAGCTGAGCTAAAGCGGCTTGCGATCGAAGGCCGCATGGGCGGGCCTCGAAGCGGCGCAGTCCCTAACAGCGCCTCTCCAGCGCGGCAAGGCCAAACCTCTCCCCGACGACCGCGCTCCGAGCTGAACATTTAGGGTTAACGGTTTCTTCAGCCTTCCCGACCATCTTTCTGCGCAAACAGGTGGGGAGTGGGTCCGGCGTAATGGACAGCTATCGCGAGCATCCTAACGACTTCGGTCCGGTTTCGGAGCCGGAGGTTTCGGCATCGGCCGAGGTCTCCAACGATATCGGCACTGACGAGCGCCGCATGCATGTGCGCGCGTACAATTACTGGGTCTCGCTTCTGGACGGGCGCGAATATCCTTCCATCGAAGACCTGGAGCCTGGTGAAGTCGAGGATTTCGCCGCGAACAGCGTTCTCCTCGATTTTACGTCCGGCCGCGATAATCCCGCTACGCCTTATATCGGTGCTGCGGTCCGCGAGGAGTGCGGCCTCGACGAGGGGATCAAGAGCATCGATCAGGTACCGAGCCGATCGCTGCTGTCCCGTCTCACCGATCATTATCTGCAGATCATCGCGAATCGCGCCCCGATCGGCTTCGAAGCCGAATTCGAGAACCAGCGCGGCCAGTCCATCTGTTATCGCGGCATACTAATGCCCTTCTCGTCGGACGGCGACACGATCGACTTCATTTACGGCGTGATCAACTGGAAGCAGCAGAAATTCGCTGCGCCGGTACTGGTCGCTGAGCCCGCATTCGAGGACGATCAAGAAGACACTGAGGAACTCATCCTTGGGGATGAGGATCAGAGTGAGGATCAAACCGTCGTCGAAGTTGCGCATGAGCTCGACGACGAGCTCGTCCTCGAAGATGAGATGATGCCGACGGCCCTGAACGACGAATCCGACGTTCTCGAGCTTACGCAGGACGAGGCCGGGGAGGGGCAGGCAGCGGACGAAGCGCCCGCGGAAGATCCTTTCAAGGTCATCACCCCCACCGTGCATTTCTCGTGGGAGGACGGCCCGCTGCACGATCCCGATTCCGATGAGGTACCACCGGAAATCGTCCTCGATGAAACTGCTGGCCTGGCCGACCGCCTCTGGGCGGCCCGCGAGACGGCCGACGCCGTCAAGACTGCAGATACCCGCACTCGCGCGGCTCTCTATCGCGCGCTGTCGCAGGCCTACGACTTCGCGCTCGCGACGGAGCGGGAGCCCGAGGATTATGCCGAGATGCTCCAGGAATCGGGGGTGAAGGCACAGGCACGCGCACCGATGACTCCGATCGTGAAGCTCGTCTTCGGTATCGACTATGACAAGTCGCGATTGACGGAATTCGCGGCGGCGCTTTCCTATGGCCGTCGTCAGGAGGTCGAGCAGGGCGGCTTCTTCAAGTTCATTGAGGGTCAGGCCGGCGGTCTCAAGGCCCTGGTCGCGGCAGAGCGCCAGGCGAAGCGGCCTGAGCCGCGGACCGACACCCGCAGTGAGGCGGCCAAGGCGAAGCTACGCGTTGCGACGCCTATCGCGCTTGGGACGATCTCTGCAGAGTCGGAGTTTGCCCTGGTGCTCGCGCGCCGCCGGGCCGATGGCGGCGTGGAGCCCATCGCGGTCGTTGAAGATGAAGCGATGATCGAACGGGCGATCAAGCGGGCGGGAATCTAAGCCCGCCACGGGGTTGTCCCCCTGATGAGCGCGGGTCTATAGGCCCGCCCGACACGCCACCGGTCGCCGGAGCTCATCGTTTCATGACTGCCCACACGCGCCTCGCGAGGCCACTCGTATCGTCCATTCGCAAGGCTCTCACCCAAAATGCGTTGCCTGGTGAGAAGGAGGGGCTTGGCTCGCAGGCGGAACAGGCAGCGGCGGAGTTTCTCGCCAGCGTCGGCGCCCAGCGGAAGCCCGGCCATGTTGCGATCGCCATCGAATCGACGGGCGGCGAAGCGGGTTATCGCCGGATGCGGATCGCTATCGTCAACGACGATATGCCGTTCCTCGTCGACTCGGTCGCAAACGCGATCGCTCGCCACCAGCTGACCATCCACCGCCTGCTTCATCCCGTGGTCTGCGTGGATCGGGACAAGAACGGGAAGCTGCTGGCGGTCGAGCCACTGTGCGGTGACAAGGATCGCCGAGAGTCGATGATGTTCATCGAACTCGACCGAGCACATGCCCGCGGCCGCAAGGAGCTTGTCGACGATATCAAGACGGTCCTGACGGATGTCCGAGCAGCCGTTCGCGACTGGCCGAAGCTGCAAGCGAAGATGCGGGAGGATGCGGCAAAGATCGAGCAGCCTGACGGCCGCGCGCTCCTCGAATGGTTTGCCGATGGGGCGATGACCCTTCTCGGTTACGAGGTCGAGCGCGCGACGGGTCAGCCCACCGACACGCTCGGCATCTTCAGCATCCCCGGCCTGCCCACAGACGAAGGCGGTGCGCTGGGTGCGATGCGCTACTTCGAGGAAGGCGGCCAGGTCCCGCTGATGGCCAAGGCGGAGCGCAAATCCAGCGTTCACCGGAGAGTGCCGCTTGACCTCGTTGTCGTTCCGATCCGCGAGAAGGGCAAGGTCGCCGGCATCGGCGTTCACGCTGGCCTGTGGACCAGCCAGGCGCTGACATGGCCGGCCGAGGACGTTCCGCTCGTACGCCGCCGCCTTGAGCAGCTCGACAAGGATTTCGGATTCGATCCGAAGGGCCACAGCGGCAAGGCATTGCGGCACGCCGTTTCGTCGCTTCCTCGGGACCTGCTCGTAAGCGTCGGCTGGGACTCGGTTCGCGATCTGGTGATGATGGCCATGTCGCTCGCCGACCGGCCCAGGCCAGCGCTCCTGCTCGTCCGAAGCATCCTCAAGGGACAGTTGTTCACTTTCGTCTGGCTGCCGAAGGACGACCTCAACACGCAGCGCCGCGAAGCGATCGGCGCGATGATGGAATCCGTCGTCGGCCGAAAGATCACAAGCTGGTCGTCCGAGACCGGCGAAGGTGACCTCGCGCTGATCCGCTACACGCAATATATCGACAATGACGCGCCGACGCCGGATTCAAAGACGCTCGACGATCGCCTCAACCAGATGGTCCGCGGTTGGGCGCCTGCGGTCGAGGAAGCGCTGATCGATCGCGTTGGCGCTCCGCGCGCGACGAGGCTGACGCTCGGTTACGCGGGCGAGTTTTCGGACAGCTATCGGACTCGCACGCAGCCACAGGAAGGTGCTGAGGACATCCTTCGGCTGGCGGCGCTCGAAGGCACCGACGATCGCGGCGTTCGCCTGTTCCGTCGTCCGACCGACGAGCCGGGACAGCTGCGAATAAAGACGTACCGGCGCGGCACTTTGATCCCGCTTTCCGACGCGGTTCCGGTGCTGGAGAATTTCGGTTTCCGCGTCCTTGAGGAAATGCCCTCGCAGGTCGGCGCCGGCGGGACGATTGGCTACATCCACGACTTCAGACTCGAACTGCCCGACGCAGACATCGACGCCATCCTGGCGCGCGCTCCGCAGATCGAATCCGCAATCTCCAGCGTCTTCAGCCGTGAGGCCGAAAACGACGAGTTCAATCAGCTTGTCCTCTTTGCCGGCCTCGATACGCAGCCGGTCGTCTGGCTTCGCGCCTGGTTCCGCTATTTGCGTCAGACCGGCAGCTCGTTCGGCCTCATTACGGTGGTCGACGCGCTTCGCCGCGCACCGCGTGCGACAGCGGCGCTCGTAGGCCTGTTCACCGCGCTTCACGATCCCAACGCAAAGCGGTCCCGCATGGTCAAGGCGGACAATCTTCGCGAGCAGTTCGACAGGGCGCTGACCGCGGTTCGTTCGATCGACGACGACCGTATCCTGAGGCGCCTGCGCGCGCTCGTCGAAGCGATGCTTCGGACCAACGCTTTCTCGCAGAAGGCGGACGAGGCGCTCGCATTCAAGATCAACAGCTCGCTCGTCCCGGGACTTCCGCGGCCGGTGCCGTGGCGCGAGATCTGGGTCTACAGCCCGCGGGTCGAAGGCATCCACCTGCGCGGCGGTCCGATCGCTCGCGGCGGTCTGCGCTGGTCTGACCGGCGCGACGATTTCCGCACCGAGATCCTCGGCCTGATGAAGGCGCAGTTGGTCAAGAATGCGGTCATCGTGCCCACGGGCGCGAAAGGCGGCTTCTATCCCAAGCAGCTTCCGCCGCCGACGAACCGCGACGCTTGGCTGGCCGAGGGCACCGAAAGCTATCGCATCTTCATCCGGTCGTTGCTGTCGATCACGGACAACATCGTCGAGGACAAGGTCGTGCACCCGCAGGGCGTCGTCGTTCATGACGACGAAGACCCTTACTTCGTCGTCGCGGCGGACAAGGGCACCGCGACCTTCTCCGACGTGGCCAATGCGCTAGCACTCGAGCGTGGATTCTGGCTGGGCGACGCTTTCGCGAGCGGCGGTTCTCATGGATACGATCACAAGGCGATGGGGATCACGGCCCGCGGCGCGTGGATCTCCGTGCAGCGGCACTTCCTTGAAATGGGGATCGACGTCCAGTCGGACCCGATCACGGTCGCCGGCGTCGGAGACATGTCGGGCGACGTGTTCGGCAACGGCATGTTGCTTTCGCAGGCGATCAAGCTGGTCGCCGCGTTCGATCACCGCCACATCTTCATTGATCCCGACCCCGATCCGGCCTCGACCTGGAAAGAGCGCAAGCGGATGTTCGACCTGCCGCGGTCGAGTTGGGACGATTACGATCGCAAGCTGCTGTCGAAAGGCGGCGGCATTTACCCTCGCAGCCAGAAGTCGATCGAACTAAGCGCGGAAGCTCGGAAAGTGCTCGGCATCGAGACAGCCTCGGTCGATCCCGTGACCCTGATGAACGCCATACTGAAGAGCCAGGTCGACTTGCTCTGGTTCGGCGGGATCGGCACTTATGTGAAAGCATCGACCCAATCCAATGTCGACGTCGGCGACCCGGCAAACGATGCCATCCGCGTCGACGGCATTGAGCTCAGGACACGCGCGATCGGTGAGGGTGCGAACCTTGGGATCACTCAGGCCGGCCGAATCGAATTCTCCGAACATGGCGGCCGGATCAACACCGACTTCATCGACAATAGTGCGGGCGTCGACTGTTCCGACAAGGAAGTGAACATCAAGATCCCGCTCAACCGCGAGATGATCGAGGGCCGCCTTGCGTTCGACAAGCGCAATTCGCTTCTCGCCAAGATGACGGACGAAGTCGCCGAGATCGTCCTTGAGGACAATCGGCTGCAGACCCTGGCGCTGTCGATCGCGGAAAGCGCGGGCGCTCGCGGTCTTCCCGCCTTCGTGCGCACGATCGAGCTCCTGGAATCCGGCGGGCGGCTCGACCGCAAAGTCGAAGGCCTTGCGAGCAGTGAGGAATTGCTTCGCCGCGGCCAGGAGAATCGCGGCCTGACCCGGCCGGAGCTCGCCGTCGTTCTGTCCATGTCCAAGCTTGCGCTGCAGGATGCGGCGGAAGACCTGAAGCTCGCGGAAGACGCAATCGTCGGTCCCGAGCTTCTCGAGGCCTTCCCTAAGCCGATGCGCAAACCGCATGCCGACGCGATCCGCGCGCATCGCCTGGCCAATGAAATCCTCGCGACGCGCGTCGCGAACAGGGTCGTGAACCGGCTGGGACCGAGCGCGGCGCTCGACCTCACTGAGGAAGAAGGCGCATCGCTCGCGCAGGTCATTGCGGCCTTCCTTGTCGCCGAGCACTTGCTCGATCTTCCGAAGCTCTGGAAGGAAATCGAGGATACACCTCTTCCCGAGATGGTCCGTGTCGAGCTCTTCTCGATTGCTGCGCACAGCGTGCGCAATCACCTTTCGGACATCCTTCGGGCAGTCGGCGCGGAAACGAGCGTCAGCACCATGTGCAAATTGCTCGAGTCCGGCGTCCGCAAGGTCGCGGCGGCAGCCGGGAAGCTCATTCGTTCGGAAGTTCGCAACGAAGCGGCTGCTCGGCGTGAACGGCTCATCTCGCTCGGCGCGACCGACGACATTGTGAAGGGTCTCGTCCGTCTATTCGAGCTTGACGGCATCTTTGGAATCGCCGCGCTGGCCGCCCGGAAGGGTCTGGATGAGCTCGCTTTGACGCGGGCGTATACCAAGCTTGGCGAAGCGCTCGGGATCGACTGGGCTCAGCAACAGCTCGCCAGGTTCATGCCGTCCGATCAATGGGAACGTCTGCTGACTGCAGGTCTTGCGCGCGATTTCGAGCAGCTCCGCATCGACTTCCTTTCGCGCTCTCGCGGCAAGGATCCCGACACGGCTGTCGAGGACTGGATCGTGGCTCAGGGCCCGCGTCTCGAGCAGTTCCGCAACCTCATCGCGCGTGCGCGGACGGAAGGATCGGTGAGCGCGTCGATGCTTGCACAGATTGCGGCGCAGGCGCGCATCCTTCTCGCGCGGTAAGTGCGTCTCGCATTCCTCGTTCCCGCTCCGGACTATCCGGAGCCATGGCGGTGGGCGTTCGATCCGGAAGCCGCTCCGTTGCAAAGCCGCGGCGCAACGGTCGATCCGGTCGTCTGGACCGAGCCACGCGATCTCAGCGACTATGATCTCGTCATGCCGCTCGTCGCCTGGGGCTATCACCTGCGATACGCGGAATGGCTCAGCTTCCTCGATCGGATCGAGCATCAGGGCGTGCCTCTTGCGAATCCGGCGAGCCTTCTCCGCTGGAATAGCGACAAGGCCTATCTGGCCGGGCTTTGCGAAAAGGGCGTCCCGAGCGTTCCAACCATCGAAGCATCCGGTCTCCATGTGGAAGACCTGGCTTCTGCGGCGGAGCGGTTCGGAACATCCGAACTGGTAGTGAAGCCGCCTGTGTCGGCATCCGCAACGGGGACGCACCGCATCCGTGTGGGAGATGAGATTCCTGCCTCGGAGCGCGGCCGGCGGATGATGATCCAGCCGTTTCTTCCGACCATCGCGGACGGCGAATATTCGCTGATCTTGTTCGACGGCGTGCCGAGTCATACGCTTATCAAGCGGCCGAAGCTGGGGGATTTCCGTACGCAGGAGCATCTGGGCGGTACGGTTCAAGCTTGCGATACACCTCGCGGCGCTGTGGAACTGGCGCAGGCCGCACTGGCAGCGGCTCCAGCGCCGGCGACTTACGCCCGGGTCGACATGATAAGAGATCCCGCCGGCGATCTGCGGATCATGGAGCTGGAGCTGATCGAGCCCTCGCTATGGCTCAACGTCGCGCCGCATGGCGAGGAATCATTCGCTCGCGCCGTCTTCGGAGCGGTCAAGCGCCTTGCGGAAGAGCCACTGCCGTAACGCAGAGGCGAGGTTCGGCGGACTGGCCGCTTCGAGGCGTTCCGCGTCGATACGGGCGATTAGCGCATTCAACGGCTGGCCGGCTTTGGCCGCGGCCTGTTCCAAGGCGGACCAGAACATCGGTTCGAGCGCGAGCGAGGTTTCGTGGCCCGCAATGGTGACCGACCGCTTGATCGGCGGCGCGAAATCGGCCCCCCCGCTCATCAATACATGTGCTGGCCGCCGTTGATCGAAAGCGTCGAGCCCGTGACGAAACCCGCATTCTCGTCGACCAGGAAGGCGACCCCGCGCGCGATTTCATCGGCACGGCCAAGCCGGTTGACCGGAATGCGCGCGATGATCTTGCCGAGCACTTCCTCCGGCACTGCCGCCACCATGTCGGTGTCGATGTAGCCGGGGGCGATTGCATTGACCGTCACGCCGGCACGGGCACCTTCCTGTGCCAGTGCCTTGGTGAAGCCATGAATGCCCGACTTGGCGGCGGCATAATTGACCTGCCCGTACTGGCCTGCCTGGCCGTTAATCGAGCCGATGTTGACGATGCGACCGTACCCGCGGCCGGTCATGCCGTCCCACACGGCCTTGGCCATGTTGAAGCAGCCGCCGAGGTTCGTATCCATTACCTCCTGCCACTTCTGATGGTCCATGCGCTTCATCGTCGTGTCGCGCGTGATGCCGGCGTTGTTGACCAGCACGTCGACAGGGCCGACTTCCGCCTCCACTTGTGTGACGCCCTTTTGGCAGGCTTCGTAGTCGGAAACGTCCCACCTGAATGCGGGAATGCCCGTCCGTTCCGTGAACTCGCGGGCACGCTGTTCATTGCCGGCATAATTGGCGGCAACTTTCATTCCCTGGTCGCGAAGGGCGACGCTGATCGCCTCGCCGATTCCACGGGTACCTCCGGTCACGATTGCAACGCGCGCCATGAGTCTCTCCCTGTTCCTTGAACGGGAGGCACTTATGGCTGTGGCAGCCACCCTGCAAGTTCGCGCCTGATCAGCGCCGTCAGCATGCTCATCCCGTCAGGCGAATCGTTGAGGCAGTCGAGCCGCGCAAACTTCTCTCCGCCGGAGGAGAGGAATGTTTCCCGACCGCGAATTCCAAGCTCTTCGACCGTCTCCACGCAATCGGCGGAGAATCCCGGCGCCGCGATGGCGGTGCGAGTCACGCCTTGCGCCGGATAGGCGGCGAGGACCTTGTCCGTTGCGGGCTCGAGCCACTTGGCGCGGCCGAAACGCGACTGAAACGCGATGTCGGTGGGTATCCTGATCTGTTCGGACAGGAGTCGCGCCGTCTTCTGGCAATGGCAATGATACGGGTCGCCGCGCTCCAGCGTTCGCTGCGGCATTCCGTGGAAGCTGAGCAGCAGGCGCTGCGGCTCGAAATCGAGCGCCGCAAGCTGGCGCTCGATGCTGTCCTTTAAGGCATGGATGTACAGCGGATCGTCATAGTAAGGCGGAAGGGTTCGAAGCGCCGGCTGCCTGCGCATCGCAGCGAGCGTTCCGAACACGGAGTCGACGGCGCTTGCCGTCGTTGCCGCGCAATATTGCGGATAGAGCGGTGCGGCCAGAATGCGCTCGCATCCCAATGCGAGGAGGTTTGCTAGCGACTTCCCGATTCCCGGATTCCCGTAGCGCATTGCGAAGTCGACGATCAGATCATCACCAAGCTGCTTCTGCAGCGATTCCGCCTGACGGCGGGTGATCGCTGCGAGGGGCGAACCTTCCTCGGTCCACACTTGCTTGTACGCATGAGCCGACTTCTTCGGCCGTGTCCGAAGGATGATACCGTGCAGGATCGGCAGCCAGACGATGCGCGGGACTTCGATCACTCGCGGGTCGCTGAGAAACTCCGCGAGATAGCGCCGAACTGCAGCCGCCTCGGGTGCGTCGGGCGTTCCGAGGTTGATCAGCAGGACGCCGATGCGGCCATGCGCAACCGAAGGATGAGCGTTGGGCTTCAAAGGCGGTACTGGGCCTTTATCGCGAGCCGGTCGATCTTGCCGGTCCCGAGCTTCGGCAAAGGCGCATCGACGAAGATGAAGCGCGCGGGGATCTTGAACGCTGCGATTCTGGGTTCGAGATAGGATCTCAGCTCGTCTTCCGACAAAGGCATGTCCGGGTGAAGATAAATCACCGCGACGGGGACCTCTCCCAGGCGTTCATCGGGCATGCCGATCACGGCGACTTCTGCGACCGCGTCGTGACTGTAGATGTCTGCCTCTACCTCGGCGCAGGCGATGTTCTCGCCGCCCCGGATGATGATGTCCTTCTTGCGGTCGACGATGAACAGATAGCCTTCCTCGTCGAGATATCCGACGTCGCCCGTTCGGACGTATCCGTCCTTCGTGAACAAGGCGTGGGTCGCCTCCGGATTGCGCCAGTAGCATTTGATATTCGCGGCCGAGCGGATTCCGATCTCGCCGCGCTCCAGCGGAGGCAGATGCGCATCGCCTTCCCCAAGGATCGCCAGGTCCACGAACGGCTTGTGGGCGCGTCCCGTTGATTCCGGCTTGGCTGCATAGCTGCCCCAGAAATTGCTGCAGCCAACGGCATTGGTTTCGGTGAGGCCATAGCCGAGCGCCGGCTGCGCCTTTGGGAACTCCTGCTGCAGCCGTGCGACATGGCTCACCGGGCGTGGCGCACCGCCAGCCGCAATGTCGGTCAGCGACGACAGATCATGTTTGTGCCGGTCTGGATGGTTCATGAGCTCCAGGCTCATTGTCGGCACTCCGACGAAATAGGTGATGCCCTCCTTTTCGATCAGCCGCAGGGCCTCACCCGGGTCCCACTTGGCCATCATCACCATGCAGCGGTTGATGACGAAACTGTTGAGCATGACCGGGACTTCGCCCGTGACGTGGAAAAGCGGAACGTTGATAAGCGTCCGCTTCGTGCTCGGGGCACGATTTTCCTCGGTCAGCAGGCCCAATAAGACGATGAGGCCGGTCGCATAGGCGTAGACACCGGTGGTAACCGCGCGATGCGTTGAAAGTGCGCCCTTGGACTCGCCGGTCGACCCGGACGTGAACAGGATGGTCGCCTCGTCCTGCGGAGTGACCTCCGGCAATTCAGCATCCTCAGCGCCATCCAGAAGAGGCGCCAGAGCAATGCCGAGATGCTGCTCGATCGGAAGGGTGACCAGTTGGCAGCTGCCGCAAACGCCCTCGATTCGCTTGGCGCGCGGTGGATCGGCCAGAATCAGCTTGGGCTCAACCAGGTCGAGAGCATGCTGCATCTCGTGTGGCTGCCACCAGCCGTTGAGCAAGGTCGCCACGCCTCCGGCTTTGACGATCGCCATGTAGCTGACGACCCAGGAAGGACAATTGCGCATCGCTATGCCGACACGGTCGCCTTTCACGATGCCACGCGAAACCAGCGCTTTCGCGAGCTGCTCGGACCAGCGATCGAGGTCGGCGAAGCTCAGCCTTTCGTCCGCAGCGACGATGGCTTCGGACTCCGCGTTGAGTGCGCAGAATGTCCGGAACATGGACGGCAGAGTGGCCGGGAAGTTGGCGACGATCGCGCGGCCTTGCTCATCCTTTTCGATGATCAGACGCCCGCCGGGGCCAATAACCGCCGCAAGCATGTCGTCGAAACGGCGGTCGAGTTCACTCGGCATTCGGCACTACACTCCTTTGCCTTCCGCGTTGGCGACCTTATGAGACGCTCTCCGCAAACGGGGAAGTGCATTGGCGACTGCAGGATCAAACGCAATTGTGTGGAGTAACTTAGGGCTCGATCCCGTGGCGCTCGATCTCGGCTTTTTCGAGCTTCGTTGGTACAGCCTTGCGTACCTCGCCGGCATCTTCATCGGCTATTGGTATTTGCTCAGGCTGATCCGCGAGCCCGGCTCTCCGATGGCGCGCCGGCACGCCGACGACCTTGTCTTCTATTCCGCGCTCGGGATCATCCTAGGCGGACGCATCGGCTACGTCCTGTTCTATAACCTTAGCTACTACCTTCAGCATCCGCTCGACATATTGAAGCTGTGGGACGGCGGAATGTCCTTCCACGGCGGCATGCTCGGCACGGTGCTCGGCATCCTCTATCTGTCGCACAAGGAGAAGCTGAACTGGCTGCGGGTTCATGATTACGTCGCCTGCTGCGTTCCGTTCGGACTATTCTTCGGCCGTCTCGCCAATTTCGTGAACCATGAGCTTTGGGGCGCTCCGACGAATGTGCCCTGGGCCGTACGTTTCCCGGAGGTCATTCAGGGCATCTTGGTCACCGGTCCACCGCGGCATCCGAGCCAGCTCTACGAGGCGATCCTCGAGGGCATCATCCTCTTCGTCATCTTGTGCTGGATGTTCTGGAAGACGCAGGCCCGCTACGAGCCAGGCAAGCTCGTCGGAACCTTCATCTTCTTCTACGGAATCTTCCGCTTCCTGGTGGAGTTCGTCCGCGAGCCCGATGCCCAGCTCGTCGGCTTCGCCCAGGCAACCGGCTTGCACATGGGCCAGTGGCTGTCGCTGCCGATGATCATCCTCGGCGCCTGGTTGATGTGGACAGCGAAGGGCCGCCGCCAGCGGGTCGAGCCGATCGCGGGTGCGGAGAGTGTCGCTTGACGAGCGGAGGTTGGGCCTGACACCGCTCGAGCGGGCCCTTAGGGAAAGAATCCAGGCGGAAGGCGCGATCAGCGTCGAAGCCTATATGGAAGCCTGCAACGCCTATTATTACGCGACCCGCGATCCGCTTGGACGTGACGGCGACTTCATCACGGCGCCCGAGATTTCGCAGATGTTCGGTGAGCTGGTCGGGGCGGCACTTGCCGATTGCTGGAAAAGGTCGGGCGCCCCGGAAAATGCGATCTATGCCGAGTTGGGGCCCGGACGGGGTACATTGGCCGTGGATGCGCTCCGCGTCCTCCGCGCGGCGGGCTTCAGCGGTGAAGTGCATCTCGTCGAGACGAGCCCGATCCTTCGCGAAGCGCAAGCCAGGGCTGTGCCCGGCGCGATCTGGCACGACAGCGTGGAGGACCTGCCCGCCAGGCCGCTGCTTCTCGTCGCGAATGAGTTCTTCGATGCTCTGCCGGTGCGGCAGTTCGTCGGCGGCATCGAGCGGCGGGTGATGATCGCGGCCGGTGGCCTCGCCTTCGATCGCGATGGTGAGATCATTGAGGACTCGCCTGCGCGGGAGGAGGCGATGAGCGCGATCGCGACCTGCCTTGCGCGGTGCGGCGGAGTCGTCCTCGTCATCGATTATGGGCATGAGAAAAGCGCGCCGGGCGATACGCTCCAGGCCGTCAAAGGGCACCGCTACGTGCCCGTCCTTGTCGATGTTGGGGAGCAGGATATCACGTCGCACGTCGATTTCGAGGCTCTCGGCCGCGCGGCGATTGAGGCAGGGGCGTCTGTGACTTCGGTCGTTCCGCAGGGTGAATGGCTCAATAGCCTGGGCATCGGTGCCCGCGCGGCGAGCCTTGCGACGGCAAACCCGGAGCGGGTCCCGGAGCTTGAAAAAGCTGTCGACCGGTTGTGCCATGAGGAGCAGATGGGGCAGCTGTTCAAGGTCATGGCCATTCATTCGCCCGACTGGCTTCCTCCCGCGGGGTTCGCCCGATGACGATCGCCTATCGCTCATGCGGGCGCGAAGATGCCGCCGCGATCGACGCCGTCTTCCGCAAGAGCTTCTGCGACACCTTCGCTCACCTTTACCGGCCGCAGGACCTGGAAGCGTTCCTGAGCGAGTTCACGGTCGAGGCATGGGAGGAGGAGCTGGCCGACGATCGATTCGCCTTCCAGATCGCTGAGGCCGAGGGCATCCCGGTCGGCTATGTGAAGCTCGGTCCGCCTGAGCTTCCTATCGAACGGCGCGGTCCGGCCATCGAGATCAGGCAATTCTATCTGCTTCACGAGTGGCGGGGTGTGGGCGTCGCGCATGCCTTGATGGACTGGGCGATGGAGGAGGCCCGCGTGCGCGGCGCGCGGGAGATGTACCTGACCGTCTTCGTGGAGAACCATCGCGCCAGGCGTTTCTACGAGCGGTACGGCTTCCACCGGGTCGGATCATATACGTTCATGGTCGGGGAGCAGCCCGATGAGGACATCATCATGCGGGCCCGCCTGTGAGCGGCGTCGACGTCTTCCGATCCGAGTTGCTGACCGTTCCGCATGGATTCCTTGGTCGAGGCGGCGGCGTGTCCGATGGCGAAATGCGGGGGCTCAACACCGGCTTTGGCAGCGGCGACGATCCCGCACGGATTGCGGAGAACCGTCGCCGCGCGATTGCGGCCGTTTCGCCACACGCGCGGTTGACGACGGTGCACCAGGTTCATTCGTCGACTGTGGTCTATGCTGAGCAACCCTGGGCGGAGGAAGAACGGCCGCAGGCCGACGCGATGGTGACCGATCGACCCGGGCTGCTGCTCGGCGTGCTCACAGCCGATTGCGCTCCCGTTCTCTTCGCGGACCCAGAGGCCGGGATAGTCGGAGCCGCGCACGCCGGCTGGAGAGGCGCGGTCGCCGGAGTCACCGACGCCACGATTGAAGCGATGGAGCGGCTCGGCGCTAAGCGCCAGCGGATCGCCGCGGCGGTCGGCCCATGCATCGCCCGGCCTTCGTATGAGGTGGACGAAGAATTCCGCGCCCGTTTTGAGGATGCGGACGCCGACAACAGCCGCTTCTTCGTTCCCGGCCCCGCCGGCAAGCCGCACTTCGACCTCCCGAGCTACGTCCTCCATCGTCTGATGAGCGCCGGAATCGGCTATGCGGAAGCGCTCGGTCTCGACACTTACGCCGATGCGGGACGTTTCTACTCGTACCGCCGTTCAACCCATCTCGGCGAGCCGTCCTACGGCCGCCAGATTAGCATGATCGGACTGGCGCCCAAAAGCTGAACTTATCGGTTGCTCCGGCCTTGTTGATTGGCCTCCGCCGCAGTCCCGCGCTAGAGCGCCGCCGTACAGGAGACGAATTTGCCTACCGAAGACGAGATGAGCGGCTCGCCCACGCGGCGCCCGAAGCAATCGCCCACCAGCATTGGCAACCACAAGCTGAAGCCCTCGACCCTGATGCTGGGCTATGGGTTCGATCCGGCCTTGAGCGAAGGCTCGCTGAAACCGCCGGTCTTCCTCACCTCGACCTTCGTGTTCGAAAAGGCTGCCGACGGAAAGCATTTCTTCGAAGGCATCACCGGCAAGCGCCCCGGTGGCGGAATGGAAGGTCTCGTCTATTCGCGCTTCAACGGGCCCAACCAGGAAATCCTCGAAGACCGGCTGGCTTTATGGGAAGACGCCGAGGAAGCTCTGACCTTTTCCAGTGGCATGACCGCCATTACCACCCTGTTCCTGACCTTCGTCCGCCCCGGCGACGTGATCGTCCATTCAGGTCCGCTCTATGCCGCGACCGAGAGCGTCATCGCCAAGATTTTGAGCCAGTTCGGCGTCCAGTACGTCGACTTCCCGGCCGGCGCGACGCGTGAGGAATTGGACGCGGCGCTGGAAGCCGGCAAGGCCAAAGGCCGAGTGGCGATGATCTACCTCGAAAGCCCGGCCAACCCGACGAACGCTTTGGTCGACGTCGAGGCGGTCCACGCCGCCCGTGCTGCCGCCTTCGACGCGGACAAGATGCCGCCGATCGCGATCGACAACACATTCCTCGGCCCGCTTTGGGCCCGCCCGCAGGACCAGGGCGCCGACATTTCGGTCTACAGCCTGACCAAATATGCCGGAGGGCATAGCGACCTTGTCGCCGGCGGCCTCACCGGCAAGAAGGCCCTGCTGAGCCAGGTCCGTTCGATGCGCAATACGCTGGGCGGGATCGTCGATCCGCACACTGCGTGGCAATTGATGCGCAGCCTTGAGACGCTGGAGCTGCGCATGGAGCGTGCAGGAGAGAATGCCGCCAAGGTCTGCGCCTTCCTGCGCGATCATCCCAAGGTCGAAAGCGTCGGCTACCTCGGCTTCCTCGAAGAGGGCTCGCGCCAGGCCGACATCTATAAGCGCCACTGCAGCGGCGCAGGCTCGACCTTCTCGCTTTACCTCAAGGGCGGGGAGAAAGAGTCCTTCGCCTTCCTCGACGCGCTGAAGATCGCGCATCTCGCCGTCAGCCTCGGCGGCACGGAAACGCTGGCGAGCGCCCCCGCCGCGATGACCCACTTGTCCGTGCCCGATGAGCGCAAAAAGGCGCTTGGGATTACCGACAATCTTGTGCGGATTTCGATCGGCGTCGAAGACCCCGACGACCTTATCGCCGACTTTGAGAATGCGCTGATGAGCGTCTAACCCGCGGCCCTAATGTCTGCTTTGGGTGGAAAGCTGACATTACCTTGCCTGCGGTCCTAGCGGGCCGGAAAACGGATTCTCTACTGTGAGCCGGCTTTCGAGGACTGCGCCAACGCTCGGGAGAACAAACGAGACAGGGGAAGCGCAGCCCTAGGCTCATCGGTTAGTGCGGTGGGAACTGTTCCATCAGACTTATCAGCGCTGCATCAATTCGGGCCGGGTCCGGCTTGGTTTCCGACTTGATGACGTCGGTCACCCGGCCGTGCCACAGAGCCTGCTTCGTCTTCGTGTCGAACGCATCGATGTCGACCTCTCCCTCCGTGTGTGCGTAGGTGTCGGCGTAACCCCACTGGTTCCAAGCATCGAGGTCGATCTTCGTTCGCTTGCCGAGCGTCAGTACGAGCGTCATGTCGCCGGGATTCCCCTGACTATAGCCCTTGGCCGCCAGTCGGGTATCGAGGTTCGACATGATGGCTTGGTACCGTACGGAATCAATCCCGCCGGGCGGAGTAGTACTAGCCCAGGAGTAGGTGCTGTAATTAGCGAAGCTCGCGGTTGGAGCGACGTTCGTCGTAACCTGAGGCACTGTCTGGGACTCGGCGCAGCCGAACAGGACAAGTGCGCCTGCCAAGCTCAGCATGGTGAGTTTATTGTGTTGCATCGGGCTTCCCTTCAAAGGTTAAACCCTCCCCAGAACGCAACGCGCAAGCTGGAACACTATAATCGCGGCTACAATAGGACCAAACCCCTATACACTTCGAAGCGATGAACCTTTGTGTGATGTCCGCAATGGGTCGAAAGCAGACAT
>Ga0070675_100000469_pt1 | contig 27597 bp, 24 predicted proteins | sample KBSM43metaG_FD_65343 | JGI IMG/M metagenome (GOLD analysis project Ga0070675, IMG submission 65343) | Miscanthus rhizosphere microbial communities from Kellogg Biological Station, Michigan, USA - KBS M4-3 metaG | ecosystem: Host-associated > Plants > Roots > Rhizosphere > Soil ... | reverse complement strand
ACAGCTTGGACAGCACGGTCGTGATCGCCGCCGTCAGGGTCGTCTTGCCGTGGTCGACGTGGCCGATGGTGCCCACGTTCACGTGCGGCTTGGTCCGCTCGAATTTGCTCTTTGCCATTTAGAACTCCAACAGGACAGCGGGCCTGCTTCGCAAGCCCTTAAAGGTTGTCTTTTCTGCCTACACAACGCACCTGGTGCCCATGGCGCGGATCGAACGCGCGACCTCTCCCTTACCAAGGGAGTGCTCTACCACTGAGCCACATGGGCTTTCCGAACCGGCGCCCCATGGCGCCTGCCCAGTCGACCTTCAGTTTGAAAAGGACTCCGTGAAACCGAAACGAAACCCTTGTCGAACTGGAGCGGGAGACGGGAATCGAACCCGCGTCATTAGCTTGGAAGGCTAGGGTTCTACCATTGAACTACTCCCGCTCGGGAGCCCCGCCACGCCGCTCTTGCGAACACTGGCGCGCGAGGAAACTTGAAGCGAAAGAACAGCAGTTTGTCGTGGTGGAGGAGGCTGGATTCGAACCAGCGTAGGCGTAAGCCAACAGATTTACAGTCTGCCCCCTTTAGCCACTCGGGCACCCCTCCGAGACGAACCAAGGACTATAGCACGGGCCCGGCCTTTCTTCCGATGGCCCACCAGTCCACGAGGTCGGAGGTCGCCTCGAAATGACTGCCTTCGCTCATGAAGGTTCGGTTGAAGTCGTAGGAAGGATGCCGGGTCAGGAAAGCCGGTGCCGGCCCGGGGTCGGCCGAGGCCCAGAACGCCTGCGCCCTGGTTCCCCACAGAAGGAACGCAGGCGGCGGTACACGCCTAGATAGCACCTGCACGATTTCGACAGTGAGCGCCTGCCAACCACAGTCCATATGACTGCCGGTGGCGCCGACTTCCACCGTCAACACCGGGTTGAGCAAGAGCACGCCGCGAAGCGCCCAGGCGTCGAGCTTCCAGACCTCGGGCAGCTCGAACTCGCCGGGGCGGTCGGCCGCCAGCACCTCGAAGACCCGCGCCAGTGAGCGCGGCCGGCCTTTTCCGGCCGAGAACGCGAGGCCGTCGGCGTGACCGGCGGTCGGATACGGGTCCTGGCCGATGACCACCACCTTGACCTCGTCCGGCGCCACCAGCCGCAGGGCACGAAACGGATCCTCCGGGGCGATCGGCCGGTCGCCCGAGACCGCCTCGATGCGGCGGCGCACCGCCCGCAGCCGCTCGGGCGTCCAGCCCGGAAGCACGGCCGCCCACGCCGTCGGCAGCGACGCGAACGCCGCGTCGAGGTCGGCCGCCTTCATCCGATCAGGCTGGCGAGCGCGACGCCCGGGTCCGGCGCGCGCATGAACGCCTCGCCGACGAGATAGGCACGCACGCCGGCGGTGCGCAGCCGGGCGATGTCGCCCGGCGCGTGGATGCCGCTTTCGCTCACCACCAGCCGCTCCGCCGGCACCCGCGGCAGCATCGCCAGGGTGGTGTCGAGCGACACCTCGAAGGTTCGCAGGTTGCGGTTGTTGATGCCGACCAGCGGCGTGGAGAGACGCAGCGCCCGCTCGAGCTCGGCATCGTCGTGCACCTCCACCAGCACCGCCATGCCGAGCGCCAGCGCGGTCGCCTCGAAATCGGCCAGCTCGGCGTCGTCGAGGATGGCGGCGATCAAGAGGATGCAGTCGGCGCCCATCGCCCGCGCCTCGAACAGCTGGTATGCGTCGACCATGAAATCCTTGCGCAGCACCGGCAGGGCGCACGCCGTCCGCGCCGCCTCCAGCGCCGCCCGGGAGCCCTGGAAGAAGCGCTCGTCGGTGAGGACGCTGAGCGCCGCCGCGCCGTGCCGCTGGTAGCTGGCGGCGATCTCGGCCGGGCGGAAGTCGGCGCGCAGCACGCCCCTGCTCGGGCTCGCCTTCTTGACCTCGGCGATCACCGCGGCGCCGCGCGCCGCTGCCGCGGTGCGCAGCCCGGCGATGAAATCACGCTGGCCACCGAGCGCCTCGGCCTCGCGCCGCAGCGACGCCAGGTCGCGGGCGGCTCGCGCCGCCGCGACCTCGTCGCGCTTGACGGCGACGATCTTCTGCAGGATGTCGCTCACCGGCTCAGCTCCGCGGCCGCCGGGCGAAGGCAAGGAACTCGTCGAGCTTGGCCCGGGCGCGGCCGTCGGCGACCGCCTGGCGCGACAGCGCCACGCCCTCGGCAATGCTGGACGCGACATTGGCGGCATACAGCGCCGCGCCGGCATTGAAGACGACGATGTCGCGGGCCGAGCCGGGCTCGTCGGCGAGCACCGCCTGCAGCATCGCCATCGACTGGGCCGGCGTCTCGACCCGGAGCGCCCGGTTGCTCGCCATCGTGAAGCCGAAGTCCTCGGGATGGATCTCGTACTCGAGGACCTCGCCGTCCTTGAGCTCGCCCACCATCGTCGCCGCGCCGAGCGAGACCTCGTCCATGCCGTCCTTGCCGTAGACCACGACCGCATGCTCTGCACCCAGCCGCTGCAGGGCGCGCACCTGGATGCCGACGAGGTCGGGATGGAACACGCCCATCAGGATGTTCGGCGCATCGGCCGGGTTGGTGAGCGGCCCCAGGATGTTGAAGATCGTGCGCACACCAAGCTCGCGCCGGACCGGGGCGACGTTCTTCATCGCCGGATGGTGGTTGGGCGCGAACATGAAGCCGATGCCGGTGGCCTCGATCGACGCCGCGACCTCGTCCGGCGTCAGGTTCAGCGGCAGCCCGAGTGCCTCCAGCACGTCGGCGCTGCCCGATTTGCTGCTGACGCTGCGGTTGCCGTGCTTGCTGACGCGGGCGCCGCAGGCGGCGGCGACGAACATGCTGCAGGTCGAGATGTTGAACGTGTGCGAGCCGTCGCCACCGGTGCCGACGATGTCGACCAGGTGGGTGCGGTCCCGCACCTCGACCTTCGAGGAGAACTCGCGCATCACCTGCGCGGCGGCGGTGATCTCGCCGATCGTCTCCTTCTTGACGCGCAGGCCGACCAGCACCGCCGCCATCATCACCGGCGACATCTCGCCGCTCATGATGCGTCGCACCAGCGACAGCATCTCGTCGTGGAAGATCTCGCGGTGGTCGATGGTTCGCGCCAGCGCGTCGGTGTTCGTGATCGGCATGGTGGGATTCCTTGGCGCCTGCATCAGCGGGCGAGGTGCTCGCGCATCGCCGCCACGGCGCGGTCGACGCCCTCGGCATCGACGTCGAGATGGGTGACGAAGCGCAGGCGATAGAGGCCGGTGGCGAGCACGCCGCACGACTTGAGGTGCTCCATCAGGCCGACCGCCCGCTGGCCTTCGAGGTCGGCGAAGACGATGTTGGTCTGCGGCGGCTCGACCGTGAGGCCGGGCAGGCCCTGCAGGCCTTCGGCCAGCCGGGCGGCAAGGGCATGGTCTTCGGCGAGGCGATCGACGTGATGCTCGAGCGCGTAGAGCGCCGCGGCGGCAATGACGCCGGCCTGGCGCATGCCGCCGCCGACCATCTTGCGCCAGCGGTGCGCCGAGGCGATGAAGTCCTTCGAGCCCACCAGCGCCGAGCCGACAGGCGCCCCCAGGCCCTTGGAGAAGCAGACCGAGACGCTGTCGAACGGCGCCGCCAGGGCGGCGGCGGGGACGCGCAGCTTGACCGCGGCATTGAAGAGGCGGGCGCCGTCGAGATGCGTCGCCAGGCCCCGGCTGCGGGCCAGGGCCGTCGCGGCCTCCAGGTAGTCGAGCGGCAAGACCTTGCCGCCGATCGTGTTCTCGAGGCAGAGCAGGCGGCTCTTCGCGAAGTGCGCATCGTTCGGCTTGATCGCCGCCTCGATCCGCCCGAGCGCCAGCCGTCCGTCGGCCTCGTGCTCCAGCGGCTGCGGCTGCACGCTGCCGAGCACCGCCGCGCCGCCGCCTTCCCAGCGATAGGTGTGCGCCATCTGGCCGACGATGTACTCGTCGCCGCGGCCGCAGTGGGTCATGATCCCGACCAGGTTGCTCTGCGTGCCGCTGGCGACGTAGAGCGCCGCCTCCTTGCCGAGCATCGCCGCGATCTTCTCCTGCAGCGCATTGACGCTCGGGTCGTCGCCGAAGACGTCGTCGCCGACCGGCGCGGTCGCCATGTAGGCGCGCATCTCCGGAGTCGGTCGGGTCACCGTATCGCTGCGCAGGTCGACTACCGGGTTCATGGCAAGGCTTCCAGGAAGTTCTTGAGCATGGCGTGGCCGTGCTCGGTGAGGATCGATTCGGGGTGGAACTGCACGCCTTCGAGCGGCGTGCGGCTGCCGGCCAACGCCCGATGGCGAACGCCCATGATCTCACCGTCGCTCGCGGTCGAGGTGACGTCCAGCGCCGCGGGGAGGCTCGCCCGCTCGATCGCCAGCGAGTGATAGCGCACCACCGAGAAGCGCGGCGGCAGGGCGGCATAGACGCCGCGGCCGTCGTGCGCCACCTCGTCGATCTTGCCGTGCATCAGGCGCGCCGCGCGCACCACCTTGCCGCCGAGTGCCGCGCCGATCGCCTGGTGGCCGAGGCAGACGCCGAGGATCGGCAGCCTGCCCGCCAACTCCTTGATCGCCGGCACGCAGACGCCGGCCTCGGCCGGGGTGCAGGGCCCGGGCGAGAGCACGAGCGCGTCGGGCGCGAGCGCAGCAATGCCGGCGACGTCGATCTCGTCGTTGCGCAGCACCTGCACCTCGCAGCCGAGCTCGCCGAAGTACTGCACCAGGTTGAAGGTGAAGCTGTCGTAGTTGTCGATCATGAGGAGCTTCATTTCAGAATCCCTCCTCCACCAGCTCGGCGGCGCGGATCAAGGCCCGTGCCTTGGCCTCGGTTTCCTGCCATTCGAGCTCGGGCACCGAATCGGCGACCACGCCGGCTGCCGCCTGCACGTAGAGCACCTGGTCCTTGACGATGCCGGTGCGGATGGCGATCGCCACGTCCATGTCGCCAGCGAAGCTCAGGTAGCCGCAGGCGCCGCCGTAGAGGCCGCGCTTCACCGGCTCGAGCTCGTCGATGATCTCCATCGCCCGGATCTTCGGCGCCCCGGTCAGGGTGCCGGCCGGGAAGGTGGCGCGCAGCACGTCGAGGTTGCTCATGCCTTCCTGGAGCAGGCCCTCGACGTTGCTGACGATGTGCATCACGTGCGAGTAGCGCTCGACCGCGAACGCCTCGGTGACCTTGACGCTGCCGGTCCGGGCGATCCGGCCGATGTCGTTTCGCGCCAGGTCGATCAGCATCAGGTGCTCGGCCCGCTCTTTCGGGTCGCCGACCAGCTCGGCCTCGAGCGCCTTGTCCTGCTCCGGCGTCGCGCCGCGCGGCCGCGTGCCCGCGAGCGGCCGGATCGTCACCTTGTCGCCGGCGGGCGTGTGCTCCTGGCGCACCAGGATCTCGGGCGAGGCGCCGACCACCTGGAAATCGCCGAAGTCGTAGAAGAACATGTACGGCGAGGGGTTCAGCGAGCGCAGCGCCCGATACAGGCTGAGCGGCGACTCGGTGTAGCGCTTCTTCAGCCGCTGCCCGATCTGCACCTGCATCATGTCGCCGGCGGCCACGTATTCCTTGGCCCGGTGCACCGCCGCGAGGTAGTCGGCCTTGTCGAACTCGCGCTCGACCGGCAAGGCGGGGCCGCGCTTCACGGGCGGGGCGGTGACGCCGGTATCGAGCTTGTCGGTCAGCTCGGCGAGCCGGCGCCGGGCACGAAACCACGCCTCGGGCGCGGTCGGGTCGGCATAGACGATCAGGTAGAGCCGGCCGGAGAGGTTGTCGATGACCGCGAGCTCCTCGCACTGCAGCAGGAGGATGTCGGGCGTGTCGATGCCGCCTTCCTTCCAGGTTTTCGCCAGCCGCGGCTCGATGTAGCGCACCGTGTCGTAGCCGAAGTAGCCCGCGAGGCCGCCGCAAAAGCGCGGCAGCCCGGGCCGGAGCGCCACCCGGAAGCGCTTCTGCCATTCGGCGATGAAGTCGAGCGGATTGCCTTCGTTCGTCTCGACCACCACGCCGTCGGTGACGACTTCGGTGCGAAAGCCGCCGGCGCGCAGCAGCGTGCGCGCCGGCAGGCCGATGAACGAGTAGCGGCCGAAGCGCTCGCCGCCGACCACCGATTCGAGCAGGAAGCTCGAACGGGCCTGCGTGCCCACCAGCTTGAGGTAGAGCGACAGCGGCGTTTCCAGATCGGCGAACGCCTCGGCGATCAGCGGAATGCGGTTGAAGCCCTGCTGCGCAAGGCTCTTGAATTCGATTTCGGTCATGGTCGTCGCGCCGGCGGCGAAGCACGGACTTGGAAGTCAGCCGCCGGGCGGAAGCGAGGCGGAAATCATCGGGGCTGGGAGCGGGAGGTCGCGGGACCCACCTCGTTCAGCCGGTGACCGCGAAGTGCGGCACCGGGGCCGCCGGTCAGCGGCGGCCTGCGCGCGGGCAGCGGCGCCAGGGCCAGGCTCCCCGGTCCGCGGACCCGATGGCAATGGACAGCGACATGACCATCGCAAAAGTGTAGCAGTGCGACCTGCGGACTTTCGTTGCGTTGTCGGCCGCCGGGTCGACAGCGGCCATCGGCCTCAGGCCGACGTCACCGGTATTCCCCTGAACTGCCCCGCCACCGCCGCCCCCACCGGACGCGGATAGCGCTCCGGATCGAAGCGGTTGAGCAGTTCCTTCTCGCGCGCCCGGGCGATCGCCAGGCTCGCCAGCTTGACATGGCCGTAGCCGCGGATCGACCCGGGCACGTTGGCGATCGCCACCGCCACCGCCGCCTTGTCCGGCGCGAGCCCGGACAGCAGCTCCGCGACCCGCGCCTCGTACTCGGCGATCAGGCGGCGCTCGAGCTTGCGCTCCTCGGTGCGGCCGAAGGGATCCAACGCCGTACCGCGCAGCGCCTTGCCGCGCGCCAGCACCTTGAGCAGCGGGAACATCCAGGGGCCGAAGCGGCGCTTCTTCGGCGCCGCCGCGGCACCCTCGCCCTTGGGCTTCACCAGCGCCGGCGGCGCCATGTAGAACTCGAGCGTCGGCTTGCCCTCGAACTGCTCGGCGAGGCGCGCCTGAAACTCGCCGTCGGTGTAGAGGCGGGCCACTTCGTACTCGTCCTTGTAGGCCATGAGCTTGCGCAGCTGCGTCGCCACCGCGCGCGTCAACGGCAGGCCGCTCGCCACGCCGCTGACCGCCTCCTCGCGGGCGCGGACGGTGGCGACCTGGCGGCGATAGCGCTCCGCGTAGGCAGCACCCTGGTAGCCGACGAGGAAGCGGGCCGAGCGCTCGATCAGCTCGTCGATCATCTCGGGGTGGCGCGACGCCGGGTCCGGCTCGTGCAGCAGCTCGCGGCAGGCCTTCGGGTCGGCGGCGGCGAGCCGGCCGAGCGAGAACGCCGCCTTGTTGCTCTCGACCGCCACGCCGTTGAGCTCGATCGCCCGCTGCATCGCCGCCAGCCCCACGGGCACGAGCCCGCGCTGCCAGGCGTAGCCCATCGCCACGATGTTGGAGACGATCGAGTCGCCGACGAACTCCTCGGCCAGCGTGTGCGCGTCCATCGTCTCCACCCGCTCGGCGCCGGCGGCGAACTCGACCTTCTCCAGCAGCGCCTCGACCTTGAGGCTCGCGTCCGGATTCGAAAGCGATTCGGCGACCGGGATCTCGTGGGTGTTGGCGAGCACCCGGGTGCGGCCGCGACGCACCGTCTGCAGCGCGTCGGCGGAAGCCGCGACGACGATGTCGCAGGCGAGCACCGCGTCGGCCTGCTGCGCGTCGATCCGCACCTGGTTCAGGGCCGAAGGGTCCTTGGCGAGGCGCACGAACGAGAGCACCGAGCCGCCCTTCTGCGCGAACCCCATGAAGTCGAGCACGCTCGCCGCATGGCCCTCGAGGTGCGCCGCCATCGCGATCACCGCCCCGACCGTGACCACGCCGGTGCCGCCGACGCCGGTGACCAGCAGGTCGTACGGGCCGGTCCAGGCATGCGGCGACGGGAGCGGCAGCTTTTCGACCTGGGCCGCGAACCGCGCCGCGCCCGGCCCGGCGAGCGCGCCGGGGCGCTTCTTCAGGCTGCCGCCGAGCACGCCGACGAAGCTCGGGCAAAAGCCGTTGGCGCAGGAGTAGTCCTTGTTGCAGCTCGACTGGTCGATCTTGCGCTTCCTGCCGAGCTCGGTCTCGAGCGGCACGACCGCAACGCAGTTCGACTGCACCGAGCAGTCGCCGCAGCCTTCGCAGACCCGTTCGTTGATGAAGAGGCGCCGCGCCGGGTCGACCAGCTCGCCCTTCTTGCGCCGGCGGCGCTTTTCAGCGGCGCAGGTCTGCTCGTAGATCAGGACGGTCACGCCCGGCAGCTCGCGCAGCCGCCGCTGCACCGCGTCGAGCTGGCCGCGCTCGTGGAATTCGGTGCCGTCGGGGAAGCGGTCCTGGATCTCGTCGTACTTGGCGATGTCGTCGGAGACGACGACCACCTGGGTCGCGCCCTCGGCCTCGACCTGGCGGGCGATGCCGTCGACCGAGATCGTGCCGTCGACCGGCTGGCCGCCGGTCATCGCCACTGCGTCGTTGAACAGGATCTTGTAGGTGATGTTGGTCTTGGCCGCGATCGCCTGGCGAATGGCCAAGTAGCCCGAGTGGTAGTAGGTGCCGTCGCCCAGGTTCTGGAAGACGTGCGGCACCTTGGTGAACATGGCGTGCGAGACCCAGTCGACGCCCTCGCCGCCCATCTGGATCAGGCCCTCGGTGTCGCGGTCCATCCACGAAGCCATGAAGTGGCAGCCGATGCCGGCCTGGGCGCGGGAGCCTTCGGGCACCCGGGTCGAGGTGTTGTGCGGACAGCCGGCGCAGAAGTAGGGCAGCCGCTTGACCGCATCGCCGATGTTCGAAAGCAGCTGCGGCACGGTGAAGTCGACCACCAGATGGCGCCGGTCGAGCTGCGGAAAGCGCGCCGCGAGCCAGTCGGCGACGATCTCGATCAGCCGCGACGGCCGCAGCTCGCCGACTTCGGACACCAGCGGCTTGCCCTCGGCGTCGCGCTTGCCGACGATCCTCGGCCGCAGCGCCGCGTTGTAGAACTGGTCGCGCATCTGCGTCTCGACCACCGCGCCCTTCTCCTCGACCACGAGGATCTCGCTCAGGCCCTCGGCAAAGGCGGCGATGCGCGTCGGCTCCAGCGGGTACGACAGGCCCACCTTGTAGAGACGCACGCCCGCGGCGGCGAGCGCGTCGAGCGAGATGTCGAGCCGGCGGAACACCTCGAGCAGGTCGAAGTGCGCCTTGCCGCAGGTGACGATGCCGACCGTCGCCCGCGCCGACTCGACCACCTGGCGGTCGAGCGGGTTGACCTTGGCGAAGGCCCGCACCGCATCGAGCTTGGCGTGCAGGCGCTCCTCGATCTTCAGCGACGGCAGGTCGGGCCAGCGGTAGTGCAGGCCGTCGGCCGGACGGACGAAGCTGGTCTCCGCCTCGACCTCGGCCGCGCCCTTCCAGGCGGCGACGCGCGCGTTCGTCAGGTCGAGGTCCACGGTCGAGCCGCTCTCGACGATCTCCGAGAGCGCCGTCAGGCCGACCCAGTTGCCCGAGAAGCGCGACAGCGCCCAGCCGTAGAGGCCGAACTCCAGGTACTCGGCGACGCTCGCCGGTGCCACCACCGGCATGTGCCAGGACTGCATCGCCACGTCGCTCTGGTGCGGCATCGACGAAGAGACGCAGCCGTGATCGTCGCCCGCGATGACCAGCACCCCGCCGTGCGGCGACGAGCCGTAGGCGTTGCCGTGCTTGAGTGCATCGCCGGCGCGGTCGACGCCCGGGCCCTTGCCGTACCACATGGCGAACACGCCGTCGGCGGTGCGCTCGGGGTCGTCCTCGACCCGCTGCGTGCCGAGCACTGCGGTCGCGCCGAGCTCCTCGTTGATCGCCGGCAGGAACTTCACGCCCGCCTTGTCGAGCAGCTTCGAAGCCTTCCACGCCTGCTGGTCGACCATGCCGAGCGGCGAGCCGCGGTAGCCGCTGATGAAGCCCTGCGATTTCACGCCCGCGGCGGCATCGCGCGCCGCCTGCATCAGCGTCAGGCGGATCAGGGCCTGCGTGCCGGTGAGGAAGACCACGCCGTCCTTCGCCGCGAGGTTGTCGGCGAGACGGTAGTCGGGGCGGGCAAGGGTCTGCGGCATGGGGCCTCCGTCGGGCGCGGATGAAGCCCGCAATTTACGGGTCCAGGCAGAGAATGTGCTTCTTTCTTTGTCGCCTTATCCTTCTCGTGGAGAATGAATGGCTGGTTCTTCGTATAGAAGCAGCATGATCGTTCTCGACCGCACCGACCACGCCATTCTCGAGGCGCTGCAGCGCGATTCGCGCCAGACCGTGCAGCAGCTCGCCAGCGCCGTCGGCCTGACCTCGACGCCTTGCTGGAAGCGGGTGAAGGCGATGGAGGCCGCCGGGGTGATCCGCGGCTACGGCGCGGTGGTCGACCGGGACAGCGTCGGCCTTGCCCTGTGCGTGCTGGCGGAAGTCAACCTGACGCAGCACAACGAAGGCACGGTACGCGAGTTCGAGCGCGCGGTCGCCGCCTGCCCTGAGATCGTCGCCTGCTACAGCACCACCGGCGGCGCCGACTACAGCATCAAGGTGCTGGTGCCCGACATCCGCAGCTACGAGCTCTTCCTGCACGAGACCGCGTTTCGCCTGCCCGGCGTCACCCACATCCGCTCGAGCGTGGTGCTGAAGGAGGTCAAGGCCGAGGCCGGCGTGCCGATTCCCGGCGCCGGCCAGGCCGGCTCGGGCCGTCCGCGCAAGCCGGCGCCGCGGCGGCGCGGCTCACGCGCCGCCGGCTAGCGAGGCGCGCGGGTCGAAGCCGCTGAACGCCTTCGCCTGGCTTTCGTAGGCTTCGCGTGCCTTGGCGCTGTCGGCCGGCGGCAGGGCGATCGTCAGCACCACGTACAGGTCGCCGGCGGTGCCGCCGGCCCGCGTCGCCGGCAGGCCTCGCGCCTTGAGGCGGAGCTTGCGCCCCTGGGCCGAGCCCTTGGGGACCGTGAGCTGCACCGTGCCCTCGGGCGTCGGCGCGTCGACGCTCGCGCCGAGCGCCGCTTCCCAGGGCGCGACCGGCAGCTCGACGTAGACATCGGCGCCCTCGACCTTGAACAGCGGATGCGGATTGAAGGCGATCTCCAGGTAGAGGTCGCCCGGCGGGCCGCCGTTGCCCCCGGGTGCGCCCTGCTTGGCCAGGCGCAGCTGCTGTCCCGGGCGGATGCCGCGCGGGATGTGGACGTCGAGCCGTCGCTCCTCCAGGGCGACGCGACCGTCCGGCGTTTCCTTCGGCACGCGCAGGACGATGCTGCGCTCGGCGCCGCGGTAGGCGTCTTCCAGGTCGATCAACGCCTTGGCACGGTGGTCCTCGCCCTGGGTGCTGACGCTGCGTCGCGCCGAGGCTCCGCCGGCCCCATGCGCTCCACGGGCGCCGCGGCCGAACAGCGACTCGAAGAAATCGCTCGGGTCGAAGTCGGCGCCGAACGGGCTGCCGCCGCCGCCGAAGCCGCCGCCCGGCCCGCCGCTGCGGAACTCGAAGCCGGCATCCCAGTTCGGCGGCGGCTGGAACTCCTGGCCGGCCTTCCAGTTGCTGCCCATCTGGTCGTAGGCGGCCCGCTTCTCCGGGTCCCGCAGGACCTCGTTGGCCTCGTTGACCTCCTTGAAGCGCTGCTCGGCGTCGGCGGCCTTGCTCACGTCCGGGTGGTACTTGCGGGCGAGCTTGCGGTACGCCTTCTTGATGTCGTCCTGCGTGGCCGAGCGCGGCACGCCGAGGGTGTCGTAGTAGTCCTTGTATTTCATCGTTCGGTCAGTGCGAGTCGCTGAGGGCGGGCTCGCGAGCCGCAGATGGGGGCGCCTTCGGCCCGCCGCAAGCCGGCATCAGCGGCTCGGTCGAAGCCTGCAGGGTGACGTGGCCGATCGCGAAGCGCTCCTGCATGCGGGCCGCCGCGGCCCGGAAGAAGGCATCGTCCGGATGACCGCCGGGCATGACGACGTGCGCCGTGAGCACCACGTCGGTGGTGCCGGTCGCCCAGACGTGCAGGTCGTGAACGCAGTCGACGCCGGGCAGCGCCTCGAGCTCGGCGCGCACCGCGTCGAGGTCGATCGAGCTCGGCACGCCGTCGAACATGAGGTGCAGGGAATCGCGGAAGAGCTGCCAGGTGCCGACCAGGATCACCGCGGCGATCAGCAGGCTGGCCACCGGGTCGACCCACAGCCACCCTCGCCACAGCACCAGCGCGCCGGCGACGACGACCCCGGCCGAGACCGCGGCGTCGGCCGACATGTGGAGGAAGGCGCCGCGGATGTTGAGGTCGTCGTGGCGGCCGCGCATGAACAGCAGCGCGGTGCCGAGGTTGACGACGATGCCGATCGCCGCCACGACCATGATGACGCCGGGCTGCGTCGCCTCCGGCGATTGCAGGCGCAGCACCGCGGCCCAGACCAGCGAGCCCATCGCCACCAGCAGCAGCAGCGCATTGGCGAACGCGGCCAGGATCGAGGCCCGCTTCCAGCCCCAGGTATGCCGGTCGTCGGGGGCGAGCCGCCCGGCGAACGCGCCGGCCCAGGCCAGCACCAGGCCGAGCACGTCGCCGAGGTTGTGGCCGGCATCGGCAAGGAGCGCGAGCGAATCGATGCGCCAGCCGGCGGCCGCCTCGACGGCGACGAAGGCGATGTTGACGGCGATGCCGATCGCGAAGGCGCGGTCGTGGCGTGCGGGCCCGTGGGCGTGGCCGCCCGGGCCGTGCCCGCCGTGCGCATGGGCCTGCCCGGCCGGCGCCGGGTCGTCGTGGGCGTGGTCATCGTGCATGTGGGCGTCATGCGCAGGGCCCTCGTGACGCGCACCGTCGTGCGCAGGGCCGTCGTGCTGATGAGGATCGTGCCCGGGGCGACTCATGGCGAGCGCCTGCTCTCGTCTTCAGCCGGCGAGCCGGGCGCGCATCGCGGCGATCACCGCGCGGTAGTCCTTGGCACCGAAGATCGCGCTGCCGGCGACGAAGGTGTCGCAGCCGGCATCGGCGGCGGCGCGGATGTTGTCGACCTTGATGCCGCCATCGACCTCGAGGCGGATGTCGCGGCCGCTGGCGTCGATGCGCTTTCGCACCTGCTCGAGCTTGCGCAGGGCCGAATCGATGAAGCTCTGCCCGCCGAAGCCAGGGTTGACGCTCATCACCAGCACCAGGTCGACCTTGTCGATCACCCAGTCGAGCACGTCGATCGGCGTCGCCGGGTTGAAGACCAGCCCGGCCTTGCAGCCCAGGCTCCTGATCAGCTGCAGGGTGCGATCGACATGCGCGCTCGCCTCGGGATGAAAGCTGATCCCGTCAGCGCCGGCCTTGGCGAAGGCCTCGGCGATCGCATCGACCGGCTCGACCATCAGGTGGACGTCGATCGGCACCGGCTTGCCGTCGGCCCGAGCGGCGTGCGGCCGGATCGCCTGGCAGACCATCGGCCCGATGGTCAGGTTCGGCACGTAATGGTTGTCCATCACGTCGAAGTGGATCCAGTCGGCGCCGGCGGCGATCACGTCCCTCACCTCCTCGCCGAGCCGCGCGAAATCCGCAGAAAGAATGCTGGGGGCGATGAGGGGGCTGGCCATGCGGTACCTGTCGATCCATTCTAGGTCGGGGTTTTCGCGCATGCCTGCGAGAATCGGTGCATGGCCAGACCCGAGTTCACGACCACCGTGACGGTTCGTCACCTGCCCGAGCAATCGGACCGGGACGCGGGCAAGTACGCCTTCGCCTACACCATCTCCATCGTCAACAGCGGCGACGTCACCGGCCAGCTGATCGCCCGGCACTGGATCGTCACCGACGCCAACGGCCACGTCGAGGAGGTGCGCGGCCTGGCGGTGGTCGGCCACCAGCCGGTGCTCAAGCCCGGCGAGAGCTTCGAGTACACCAGCTGGACGCGGCTGGCGACGCCGCACGGCACGATGCGCGGCACCTTCCTGTGCATGACCGAGGATGCGCAGCCGTTCGACGCGCCGATCGGCGAGTTCGGACTGACGCTCGCCTCCGCGCTCCACTAGGCCCCTCGGGCCTGCGCGTCGCATGGCGAAAGCCGGCACCTCGCCCTGGGACTTGACCGCGCTGTTCAACGCGGCCGACCCGAAAGCCGGCATCGCCGAACGCCATCTCTGGGTGATCCGCTTGGTCGAGTGGCTGCACCGTGCGCCGCTCGAGCGGAATGAAGTCCCGGAGGCGCGCGGCGAGCCGACGCCGGTGCTGCGCCTGCGCTTTCTCCTCGGCGTTCTCGAGCGCAACGACGAGCACCGGCTGCGCGCCGCGGAAATGCTGCGCCTGTTCCTGCGCGAGGTCGACAGCGCCGCGCTGCTCGCCGACTTCGGCTTCGCCCCGCGCACCGGCCTCTGGGCCGAGTTCGGCATCCGTCTGCGCGCCCGGCTGCTGCCGCTGACGCCGGCGACGACCGACCTCGGCGAGCTGTTCGCCCTGCTCTTCACGCGCGGCCAGGACATCGCCTGGCTGAGCGCGATCGACGACGAGACCCTGGCCCGTCTGGCGCGCGTGCTCGAGGCCGGCGACACCGACCGGGCGCGCGCCTGGCGAGGCCCTTTCTTCGAAGCCATCACCTTCCTCGCCAGCTCGGTGCGCGCCTCCGGCTTCTCGGCGCAGCTGCGCCAGCGGATGAGCCCGGAGCTGCTGGTCGACGCGCCCTTTCACCAGCTCGCCCGCGTCGCCGAGCAGCTGCGCGAGCACGGCGAGTCGAGCCGGCCGGAAGACCGGGCGCTCTTTCTCCAGGACGCGCATTACCTGCGCGCCCTGCTCGACGCCTGCCGGCGCTGCGCCGCCAGCGTCCACGACCATCTCGAGGCGCACGGCGTCTCGGTCGACATCGTCTTCGAGGTCGACCAGCTGCGCGAGCGGGCGCATCGCATCGACCTGCTGCTCGGCTGCGTGCTTGCGCCCGAGGCCTCGCGCGAGATCGTCGGCCTGGTCGCCGAGCTGGCGGCGACGGCCGAGGACCGGCGCTCGATCCGCGGCCTCTTCTCCCGCCACTATTCGATGCTGGCGCGCAAGGTCGCCGAGCGCAGCGCCGCCAGTGGCGAGCACTACATCACCCGCGACCGGACGGAGTACCTGGCGATGCTGCGCGCCGCCGCCGGCGGCGGCGCCGTGCTGGCGGCGACGACCTTCGTCAAGTTCGCGCTCGCAGCGGTCGCGCTCGGGGCGTTCTGGGGCGGCCTCGCCGCCGGCCTGAACTACGCCGCCTCGTTCGTCCTGATCCAGATCCTGCACTTCACGGTCGCCACCAAGCAGCCGGCGATGACGGCGCCGGCGATGGCCGAGAAGCTCGCCGACGTCTCCAACGATGCCGCGGTCGAGCGCTTCGTCGACGAGACCGCGCACCTGATCCGCTCGCAGGCGGCGGGCATCTTCGGCAACGTCCTCGCCGTGATTCCCCTGGTGCTCGCGGCGCAATGGATCGCCCGCGCCGTCTCCGGCGCGCCCCTGGTCGGGCCGACCGAGAGCCGCTACGTCCTCGATTCGCTGACCCTCCTCGGGCCGACGCCGTTCTACGCCGCCTTCACCGGCGTGCTGCTGTTCGCCAGCTCGCTGATCGCCGGCTGGTTCGAGAACTGGTTCGTCTGGCACCGGCTCGACAGCGCGATCGAGTGGAATCCGCGGATCGTCGCCCGGCTCGGCGCGGCCCGCGCGCGCCGCTGGTCGGTGTACTGGCGCAACCACATCTCCGGCTTCGCCTCCAACATCTCGCTCGGCCTGATGCTCGGGCTGGTGCCGCCGATCGCCGCCTTCTTCGCCCTGCCGCTCGACGTCCGCCACGTCACCCTGGCGAGCGGCCAGCTGGCGGCGGCGGTCGGCGCACTCGGCCTGGGCACGCTCCTGAGCGCGGCCTTCTGGTGGTGCGTCGCCGGCATCGCCGTGACCGGCCTCTTCAATCTCGCGTTCAGCTTCTTCCTCGCCTTTCGCGTCGCGCTGCGCTCGCGCGGCATCCGCCTCGCCGACGAAAGCCGGATCCGCAGCGCCTTCCGCCGCCGCCTCTGGCAGCAGCCCCTGTCGTTCCTGCTGCCGCCCCGCCAACCCGCGATCGCCTCGCCTGCCTGACCATGCGAATGCCGCTCTGGACCCTGCTCGTTCCTGCCGTCGCCCTGCCGTTGGCCGGCTTCGCCCTGGCCATGCCGCCGGGGCCGGTGCTGGCGCTACTCTGCGCCCTCCTCCTCTGCGCCGCGGTGCTTGCCTCGGTGCATCACGCCGAGGTCGTGGCGCACCGGGTCGGCGAGCCGTTCGGCACGCTCATCCTCGCGATCTCGGTGACGGTGATCGAGGTCGCCCTGATCGTCTCGATGATGCTCGCCGGCGGCAGCGACAAGTCGGGCCTGGCGCGCGACACGATCTTCTCGGCGATCATGATCGTCTGCAACGGCGCCGTCGGCCTGTGCGTGATCGCCGGCGGCCTGAAGCACCACGTGCAGAGCTTTCGCCTCGAGGGTGCGACCTCCGCCCTGGCGGCGCTGATCGTCATGGCGACGCTGTCGCTGGTGCTGCCGGTGTTCACCACCAGCGTGCCCGGCCCGGACTTCTACTCGACCTCGCAGCTCGCCTTCGCCGCCGTCGCCTCGCTCGCCTTGTGGGCGGTGTTCGTGTTCGTGCAGACGGTGCGCCACCGCGACTACTTCCTGCCGCCGGCCGACCTCGGCGACGAAGGCGTGCACGCGGCACCGCCTTCGGCCGGCCTGGCCTGGGCCAGCTTCGGCCTGCTCGTCGTCTCCCTGCTGGCGGTGATCGGCCTGGCCAAGACGCTCTCGCCGACGATCGAGCGCGTCGTCGCCTCGGCCGGCCTGCCGCCGACGGTGATCGGCATCGTCATCGCCATGCTGGTGCTGGCGCCCGAGACCTGGGCAGCGGTGCGCGCCGCGCGATCCGACCGGCTGCAGACCAGCCTGAACCTCGCCCTCGGCTCGGCGCTGGCGAGCATCGGCCTGACCATTCCGGCGGTGGCGATCCTCTCGATCGCTCTCGACCGGCCGCTCCGCCTCGGCCTCACGCCCAAGGACCTGGTACTGCTGGCCCTGACCTTCGCCGTCGGCGCGATCACCCTCGGCACCGGTCGCACCAACGTGCTGCAGGGTGCGGTGCACCTGCTGATCTTCGCCGCGTTCGTCTTCCTGGCGATCGTGCCCTGACGAACCTGCGGGGTGGCGGCCGCGCCGCTACAGGAGGAGGAGTGTCATCGTCGCCACCGCGGTCGGCGCCAGCGCGCCGAGCAGCAGGCCGAGGGCGCCGATCGACCCTTTGTCGAAGCCGGCGCGCAGCAGTGCCACGCCCGCGGGGTTGGGCGCGTTGGCGATCACCGTCAGGCCGCCGCCGGCCACGGCGCCGGCCATGAGCATGTACTTCGCCTCGGCGCTCATGCCGTCGATCAGCGACCCGAGGTAGGTCAGCGCGGCGTTGTCGGCGATCGCCGTCAGGCCGAGGGCGCCGAAGAACAGCGCCAGCGGCTTCAGTCCGGAGAGCAGCGGCTGCAGCCACCATTGCTGCAGGCCGCCGAGGACCACCAGCCCGGCGAGGAAGAAGCCGACCAGCAGGGCTTCCTTCAGCAGCAGCGGGCTCTGATGCTTGGCATAGGCACGGGTGTAGCCGAGGAAGAGCAGGAACATCCCGAGGAAGATCACCGGATGGTGGGCGAAGACCACCGTCGCGATCAGGAAAGCGAAGTGGATCGCGGTGACGGCCAGCGGCACTCGGGCGTTCTCCTCTGCGGGCACGGCGGCATCGGCCAGGTGCCGGCGCAGCAGCAGCACGACGCCCGTGGCATTGACCAGGACCGCGATCGCCGCCTTCCAGCCGAAGGCGGCGAGCATGAAGGCGCTGTCCCAGGTCCAGGTCGAGGCGACGATGAGCACCGGCGGCGCGGCGAACGAGGTCAGCGTGCCGCCGATCGAGATGTTGACGAACAGGACGCCGAGGGCGCCGTACTTGAGCGGCTCGGGCAACTCGGAGCGAAAGACGAGGGGCGCGAGCATCAGCGCGGCCAGCGTCATCGCCGCCGGCTCGGTGACCAGCGAGCCGAGCAGGGGCACGAGCGCGAGGCAGAGCCAGGCCTCGGCCACGACCGCGCGCCCCGGCAGCCAGCGGGCGAGGAGCGCGACCAGCGCCCGGATTCCTTCGAGCACCGGCCGGGATGCGGCGATCACCATGATCACGACCACGAACACCGGCTCGGTGTACTTCCGGCTCTCGGCGTACTCGATCGCCACCGCCGAGCCGGCGATCGCGCCGATCGCCGCCACCAGCACCGCCGCCCAGAAGCCGAACACCACCTCGACCTCGCCGAGCAGGTGGAACAGCCCCGCGTGCCGGGGATGGCGGTACGCCAGGCGCTCGAACACCTTGGTCGAGAGCGTGTGCAGCACGGCGACGGCGAACAGGGCCGCGGCGACGAGTTCCAGGATGCGCATGGGTCGGCGGATTGTCCGGGACGGCTCGTGACCCGGACCCGGGTCACTCCTCGTCGCGGCGCTCGCCGCGGCGCCGGCCGGCGAACATCGTCCACCAGACGATCCCGCCCAGGAGCGCGAGCGCGACCCCGGCTTCCAGCAGAATGACCCACATGTCGACGACCTTCCGGGGCGCCAGGCGCCTGGCGGGGACCATTCTAGGAACGCTCGCCGCCGGCCTCGTGGCGCTCCTCGTCGCCTGCTCCAGCACGCCGGTCGCCGCGCCAGCGCCAGCCGCACCGGCTCGGCCCGAGTCCGCGCCGGTCGACGACGGCATCCCGGTCGCCGTCGGCGGAACGATGCTGCGGCCGCGCGCCCGCTGGCTGCTCGCGTCCTGGAGCGAGCTGCCGGGCTGGAGCGCCGATCGCGCCAGCGAGGCGATGCCGGCGCTCCTGCGCAGCTGCGAACGACCCGCACCGCCATGGGCCGGCGCCTGCGCACTGGCCCGGCGCGACGCGGTGGCGCTGCTCGCCGACGACGCCCTCGCCCGGGCTTGGCTCGAAAGCCGCCTGCAGCCCTGGCGGGTGGAATCGCTCGAGGGCGAGACCGCCGGCCTCGCCACCGGCTATTTCGAGCCGCTGGTGGAAGCCTCGCGCCGGCCGCGGCCGGGATTTCGCGTCGCCCTGTACGGCCCGCCCGCCGACCTCGCCACCCGCAAGCCCTACTGGACCCGGCAGCAGCTCGACACCCTGCCGGCTGCGCGCCGCTCGCTTGCCGGTGCCGAGATCGCCTGGTTGCGCGATCCCCTCGATGCCCTGCTGCTGCAGGTGCAGGGCTCGGGGCGCCTCAGCTTCGTCGACGAGCAGGGCAGGCCGCGCGAGCTGGTGCGCGTGGCCTATGCCGGGCACAACGACCAGCCGTACAAGTCGGTCGGCCGCTGGCTGGTGGAGCAGGGCGAGCTGCGCCTCGAGCAGGCGTCCTGGCCGGCGATCCGCGCCTGGGCGAAGCAGCATCCGAAGCGGGTCGACGAGATGCTCTGGGCCAATCCGCGCGTCGTCTTCTTTCGCGAGGAGCCGCTGCCCGATCCCGCCGTCGGGCCGAAGGGCGCGCAAGGCGTGCCGCTGACCCCCGGTCGCTCGATCGCCGTCGATCCGCTGAGCGTGCCCTACGGCACGCCGGTGTGGCTGGACACCTCCGAGCCGCTCTCGGCGACCCAGCTGCGCCGCCTGGTCGTCGCCCAGGACACCGGTTCGGCGATCATCGGCGCTGTCCGCGCCGACTATTTCTGGGGCTGGGGCGAGGCCGCCGAGGTCCAGGCCGGGCGGATGAAGCAGACGCTGCGCTATTGGGTGCTCTGGCCGAAATGAGCCCCGATACGCCCTCTGCCGACGAAGGTCTTGCAGCCCGCCCCGCCCGGCGCCGCATCGGTGAGCGAAAGAATCTCGACCTGCCGACGACCAAGCGTTGCGAATCGAATTTCCTGGAGAACCCGCGATGACCCGCCGACCTTTCCTTGCCGCCCTGTCCGCCCTCGGCCTCGGGCCCACGCTCGCCGCCGCGCAGGGGCCGACGCCGAAGATCGACAAGCTCGTGCTCGCCGACGCCGAGTGGCAGAAGCGCCTGTCGCCCGCGGCCTATCAGGTGCTGCGCCACGAAGGCACCGAGCGCCCGGGCTCGAGCCCGCTCAACGCCGAGAAGCGCAAGGGCGCATTCCATTGCGCCGGCTGCGACCTGCCACTCTTCAGCTCGGACACCAAGTTCGAAAGCGGCACCGGCTGGCCGAGCTTCTATGCCGCGCTGCCCGGCGCGGTCGGCACCAAGACCGACGTGCAGATGATCATCCCGCGCACCGAGTACCACTGCGCGCGCTGCGACGGCCACCAGGGCCACGTCTTCGACGACGGCCCGGCGCCGACCGGCAAGCGCTACTGCAACAACGGCGTGGCGCTGAAGTTCGTCCCCACCGCCGCGTAGGCCGCCGGGCGGCGGCCGGGCGATCCTGGAGGAGACGGCGGCGCGAGCCGCCCTTCCGTAGACTTGCCCCTCATGGCCGATCCCGCCGACGTCGCCCGGAGCGCAAACGCCGAGGACGAACCCGATCCGACCGACCCCTGGGCCCGCCTGGCCCAGACCTTCCCCCGCCTGAGCGAGGAGATGGTCGAGCGGGTCGCGCGCTACGGCGAGACCGAGCAGCTCGCGCCGTTCGCCGAAGTGTTCTCGCGCGGCGACCGGGGCCGCGACTTCCTCGTCATCCTCGAAGGCACGATCGAGATCTACGAACGCGAGGACGACGGCAGCGTGCGCCCGCTCCGGTCGCAGGTCGCGCGCGAGTTCACCGGCGAGCTCGACCTCTTCAACGATCGCGCGATCCTGGTCAGCGGCCGGGCCGGGCCCGAGCCGACGCGCGTCGTCCGCATCCGGCGCGCCGACTTCCGCCGCCTGGTGCAGAGCGAGCCCGACATCGCCGAGATCATCATGCGCGCCTTCATCCTTCGCCGGGTCGGGCTGCTCCGCCACGGCCAGGGCGCGGCGGTGCTGATCGGTCCGGCGCACAGCGCCGACACCCTGCGCCTGCAGCAGTTCCTGAACCGCAACGCCTATCCGCTGCGCCTGTACGACACCGAGCAGGACGCCGATGCCGGCGGCTTCCTCGAGTGCTTCTCGCTGACCGCGGCGGAGCTGCCGGTGATCGTGCTGCCGGAGCATCGGGCGTTGCGCAACCCGACGCTTGCCGCGCTCGCCGATGCGCTCGGCATCACCGAGGACTTCGACCACGACGCGGTGTTCGACCTCGCGGTCGTCGGCGCCGGGCCGGCCGGGCTGGCGGCCGCGGTCTACGGCGCCTCGGAAGGATTGCAGACGATCGTCCTCGAAAGCATCGCCCCCGGCGGCCAGGCCGGCACCAGCTCGAAGATCGAGAACTACCTCGGCTTTCCCACCGGCATCAGCGGCGAGGCGCTGGCGGGCCGGGCGCAGGTGCAGGCGCAGAAGTTCGGCGCCCGGCTCGCGGTCTCGCGCGCCGTCGTCGCCCTCGATTGCGACCAGGAGCCGTACCGGCTTTCGCTCGACGACGGCGCCGCGATCCGGGCCCGCGCCGTCGTCATCGCCACCGGCGCGCGCTACCGCAAGCTCGATGTCCCGGATTTCGAGCGCTTCGAGGGCCAGGGCATCTACTACGCGGCGACGGCGATGGAAGCCAATCTCTGCCGGGAATCCGAGGTGATCGTCGTCGGCGGCGGCAACTCGGCCGGGCAGGCGGCGGTGTTCCTGTCGCGGAGCGCGCGCCATGTGTACGTGCTGGTGCGCGGCGAAGGCCTGGCGGCGACCATGTCCGACTACCTGGTGCAGCGGATCGAGCACTCGGCGCAGATCAGCCTGCACGCCTGCTCCGAGATCGTCGGCCTCGAGGGCGGATCGGCGCTCTCGGCGGTGGTCTGGAGAAACCGGCGAAGCGGCGCCGAGACGAGAAGGCCGGTGTCGGCGATCTTCGCCATGATCGGCGCCGAGCCGAACACCGGCTGGGTCGACGGCTGCCTCGAGCTCGATGCGCAGGGCTTCGTCCTCACCGGCGCCCGCGCCGGCCAGGGCGCGGATTCGCCCTATGCGACCTCGCGGCCCGGTGTCTACGCCGTCGGCGACGTCCGCTCGGGCTCGGTCAAGCGGGTGGCGTCGGGCGTGGGCGAAGGCTCGGTCGTGGTCCAGGCGGTGCATCGCTTCCTGCATCCGCCCGAAGCCCAGGCCTAGGGAGAAGCAGCGGTCGCGGCCGGCGCCACGACGCGCGGGGCCGCGGGCTTGGGCAGGAGCAGCAGGGAAGCGAACGCCGCCAGGCCGAGCGCGCAGGAGAACCAGAGCGCGGCGGCGCCGAAGCGATCGAGCAGGATCCCGAACAGCCACGGCGCCGAGGCCTGCGCCACCCGTGCCGGCACCATCAGCACGCCCTGGCGCAGGCCGTAGCCCTGCGGCCCGAACAGGACCAGCGGCAAGGTGCCCTTGGCGATCGTCAGGATGCCGTTGCCGGCGCCGTGCAGGATCGCGAACAGGGCCGCCAGGGGCGCACCGAGCAAGGCCAGCAGGGTGGCGCCGAGCGGATGCATCAGCGCCGCCAGCCGCGCCGACAGCAAGGGATGGACGTGGCGCAGCAGGCCGAATTCGAGCAGTCTGCCGCCGACCTGCGCCGGACCGACCAGGGCACCGATCGCCACTGCCGCGGCGAGCGTGGCGCCGCCGGCCTGCAGGAGACGCGGCAGGTGCGCCGCCATCGCCGTGCTCACGAACCAGGTCACGGCGAAGACGAAGGCGAGGATCAGCGCGGCGCGCCGACGTCCGTCGCGCTCCGGCTCGTGCGTCGCTGCGCCGGCGGCGACCGCCGGCGGCGATGGTGGCCCGGCCCGCGGCAGCGCGAGGTTGAGCGGCACACCGAGCAGCAGGTGCAGGCCGGCCCAGGCGAAGCAGGCGCCGCGCCATCCGACCTGGGTCTCGAGCAGCGTCGAGAGCGGCCAGCCGACGGTGCTGGCGAAGCCGGCGATCAAGGTGATGCCGGTAATCAGGTTGCGCGAGTCATGGCCGTGCAGACGCACCAGCGCTGCGAACGCGGCTTCGTAGAGGCCGCAGGCCATGCCGATGCCGAGCAGCACCCAGGCCGCGAACATCGCCGCCGGCCCCGGCGCCAGGCCGAGGCCGGCGAGGCCGAGAGCGAACACGAGGTTGCTGGCGACCAGCACCGGCCGGCCGCCCCAGCGGTCGATCGCCCGGCCGGCGAACGGGCCGAGCGCGGCCGAAACCAGCAGCGCCAGCGAGAACGCCGCGAACACGGTCGGCGCGGTGACGCCGAGATCGCGCGCCATCGGCGTCGCCAGCATCGCCGGCAGGTAGTACGAGGAGGCCCAGGCGAGCGTCTGCGCGCTGCCGAGCATGGCCACGGTAGCGATCGCTCGCTGCGTCGTTGCCATCTCAGCCGGCCCTGCCGGCGCGCTCGAGCAGGAGCCGGCGTTCGGCCTGGTTGCGCGTCAACGCCGCGGCGCGCTCGAACTCCGTGCGCGCTTCGGCGGCGCGCCCGAGGCGGGCGAGCAGGTCGCCGCGCACCGTCGGCAGCAGGTGATAGCGGGCGAGCGAGGGCTCGTCGCGCAGCGCATCGACGATGGCGAGGCCGGCCTCGGGCCCGTGCGCCATGCCGACCGCGACCGCGCGGTTCAGCTCGACCACCGGCGACGGCGCGACCTCGGCAAGCTCGCCGTAGAGGGCGGCGATCCGCGGCCAGTCGGTGGCGTCGGCACTGCGCGCCTCGGCATGGCAGGCGGCGAGCGCGGCCTGCAGGGCATAGGGGCCGCGCCGGCCGCCGAGCGCCCGGCAGCGGCCGAGGGCGTCGAGGCCGCGCCGGATGAGCAGCGGATCCCAGCGCGCCCGGTCCTGCTCGAGCAGCAGCACCGGCCGGCCTTGTGCGTCGACGCGGGCATGGGCGCGCGAGGCCTGCAGCTCCATCAGCGCGACCAGGCCGTGGACCTCGCTCTCCGCCGGCACCAGGCCGGCGAGCACCCGGCCGAGGCGCAGGGCTTCGTCGCAGAGGGCAGGACGCATCCAGTCGTCGCCGGCGGTGGCCGAGTAGCCCTCGTTGAAGATCAGGTAGACGACCTCGAGCACCGACGCCAGCCGCCCTGCCCGCTCGCTCGCATCCGGCACCTCGAACGGCACCTTGGCCGCCGCCAGCGTGCGCTTGGCGCGGACGATGCGCTGGGCGACGGTCGCTTCCGGCACGAGGAAGGCCCGGGCGATCTCGTCGGTGCTCAGGCCGCCCAGCAGACGCACGGTGAGCGCGACCCGGCCTTCGGTCGGCAGGAGCGGATGGCAGGCCGTGAACACCAAGCGCAGAAGATCGTCGCCGATGTCGTCGGCGCTCGCCTCGGCGAGCGCGTCGACGAAGTCGGGCTCGACATGCGCCTGCAGCGCTTCCATGTCGGCACCGAGCTCCTCGTGCTTGCGCGCATGCAGCGCCTCCTGGCGCAGGCGATCGAGGGCGCGATTCTTGGCGGTGCGCATCAGCCAGGCGCCGGGGTTGTCGGGCACGCCGTCGTCGGGCCAGTGTTCGAGCGCGGCGACGAGCGCGTCCTGAGCCAGCTCCTCGGCGAGACCGACATCGCGCACCATGCGGGCGACGCCGGCAATCACCTTGGCCGCCTCGATCCGCCAGACCGCGTCGATCGCGCGATGAGTCGCCTCGGAGGTCGCCATCGCACCGCTGCGGGTCGTCGGGGTGGCAGGCGGTCGCGGCGGCCGGGGCTCAGGCCCAGCAGGGGCCGGTCTTGCGGACCTCGACCGTGCACCACTCCGCCGCCGGGCACTCGGCGGCGAGGGCCAGCGCCTCGTCGAGCGTCTCGACGTCGACCAGGAAGAAGCCGCCGATCATCTCCTTGGCCTCGGCGAACGGTCCGTCGAGGACCCGCGCCTTGCCGTCGCGCACTTGCAGGCGCGCCCCCTCGTCGAGCGAGGCCAGCGATTCGACGCCGCGCAAGAGGCCGCGCTTCTTCAAGCTCTCGGCGAAGCCGAGCATCCGGTCGTAGACGATGTGCCCGGCAGCACTGCCGCGCTCGCTTCGCTGCCCGACCGGCTCGACCATCATCAGCATGTAGGCCATGCCGACGAGACTACCAAATCGGCGGCGGCGTCAGGAACGGGCTCGCGGGCCGAAACGGCTCACTGCGGCGTCGACGTCGCGTAGGCCTTGCGGATCAGCCGCCCGCAGTAGACCGACGGAATCGCCCCGCCCAGGTCGTACCGCGCCAGCACGCCGTAGTTCGTCTTGGTTCGATCGATCCACGGATAGAAGCCGAAGGCGCCGGGGCTGCTGAAGGCGCCGTCGCCCACGCCCGGATCGTCCTCGACCCAGTGGCCGATCGAGTAGTGCCAGCTCTCGCCCGGCGGGCTGGGTGTGAACGCGGCGTTGGCGCAGGTCGCGGGGTTGGTGCAGACGGGATGGGTGCCGAGCGCGTCGTGCATCTTCAGGTCGCCGCGCACGATCTTCTGCAACAGGGTGGCGTAGTCCCGGGCGGTCGTGGCGATGCCGCCGGCGAGCTGCGGCTCGACATAGGTGAGGGCGATGTCGGTGCCGACCTGGCTGCGGATCTCGGCTGCGAGCGTGACGTTGTTGAGGTCGCCGAGGCCGTTCAGCGACGCGTGCTTCTCCATGTGACCGCCGCCATACGAGAACTTGCCGTCGTCGGCCGCGGTGTAGAGGCCGTTGGTGCCGTCATCGACGCATTCCTGCACCGTCTGGGTCGGGGACGGCTTGCACATCTTGAAGCTGGTGTAGCCGCTCTGGAAGTTGAAGAACTTGATGTCGCTCGCGCTCAATGCGCCGCCGGTGCGCTGCACGAAGTAGGTGGAATAGAACCACTTCGAGGCCGAGGCGATGCCCATCTTGGTCGTCGCCGTGTAGACCTTCGGGTCACCGCTGCTGAGAACCGTGCCGGCGACGATCGCGCCGTCGGCGTTGCCGATCTCCCAATAGAACGGACGGACCGCGCTGCAGGCATTGGTGTCGCTGTTCGCCGTGGCCGCGGCTGCCGCGCCGGCCCCGGTCGGCGGCGGAGGCGGAGGGGGTGGCGGAGCGGCATCGCTGCTGCCGCCGCCGCCGCAGCCGGAAACGACCAGCGCCGCGAGCACGCCGATCGCGTGAATCGCGAAGCGCGTCGGCTGCGGGTCACGAGAAACAAGATTCATCGAACAGGATCTCCTGATTGAATGTCGAAATTCCGTCGCAGCACGGGGACGCAGCACGGCGCGTGCCGCCTGGACCCGCCTGCCGGAAAGAGCCAGCCGCTGCCTTCAGCCCCCGGTCTTGCGGGCCGCGGCTCGGGTGCGGAAGAAGGCAGCGATCTCGGCCATCGACACCGCGCCGGTCCTGGCGGTATCGATCTGGTCGAAGTTGCGGTAGACGAAGGGCATGCCGGCCTTGGCCTCTTCCCGGGAGAGGAGGCCGTCCTGATTGACGTCGGCCGCGGCGAAGCGCTTCTTCAGCTCGGCGGCCATCTCCCGGCCGTGCCCCGGCTCGCTGGCGACCTGTGCAAGCGCGCCGGCCGAGGCCGCGGCGGCAAGGACCCCTGCCGCGCTGCAGCGAGCCCAGGACCGATGCGATGCTTTCATTTCGTTACTCCGTGCGATTCGAATTCGATCCGATGGACCTGCGTCGGGCCGGCCGGTTCCGTGACTGTGGCACGCCGGCCCGTTTCGCACGGCCGCCGTGACGAATCCCTACACTCTGGTGCGTGCAGCCGGTCGCGAGCCGGCTGGCCCCGCTTCGCTGCCGAGCTTCCCTTCGGAGTCTGAATCCTCGATGAACGCACCCCTTCCCGACGCGATTCGCAAGGCGCTCGAGACCGTCACGCTCGACGACAAGTACAGCCTCGAGCACGGCCGGGCCTTCATGAGTGGAACGCAGGCGCTGGTGCGCCTGCCGATGCTGCAGAAGAAGCGAGACGCGCTGTTCGGCCTGAAGACCGGCGGCTTCATCAGCGGCTATCGCGGCTCGCCGCTCGGCGGCTACGACCAGGCGCTGTGGCAGGCGAAGAGCCATCTCGCGGCGCAGGACATCGTCTTTCAGCCCGGCGTCAACGAGGAGCTCGGCGCGACCGCGGTCTGGGGCACGCAGCAGCTCGACCTCTATCCCGAATCGAAGCGCTTCGACGGCGTGTTCGGCATCTGGTACGGCAAGGGTCCGGGCGTCGATCGCTGCTCCGACGTCTTCAAGCACGCCAACCTCGCCGGCACGGCGAAGCACGGCGGCGTGATCGCCCTGGCGGGCGACGACCACATCGCCAAGAGCTCGACCGCGGCGCACCAGAGCGACCACATCTTCAAGGCCTGCGGCCTGCCGGTGTTCTTCCCGTCGAGCGTGCAGGACATCCTCGACATGGGCCTGCACGCCTTCGCGATGAGCCGATTCGCCGGCGTCTGGTCGGGCATGAAGACGATCCAGGAGATCGTCGAGTCGTCGGCGAGCATCTCGGTCGACCCGGACCGGGTCGACATCATCCTGCCCGAGGACTTCCGGATGCCGGCCGGCGGCCTGCACATCCGCTGGCCCGACGCGCCGCTCGAGCAGGAAGCGCGGTTGATGGACCACAAGTGGTACGCGGCGCTCGCCTACGTTCGCGCCAACCGGCTCAACCACAACGTCATCGAAGGGCCGAACGACCGCTTCGGCATCATCGCCTCGGGCAAGGGCTACAACGACACGCGCC
>Ga0070675_100000464_pt1 | contig 27701 bp, 28 predicted proteins | sample KBSM43metaG_FD_65343 | JGI IMG/M metagenome (GOLD analysis project Ga0070675, IMG submission 65343) | Miscanthus rhizosphere microbial communities from Kellogg Biological Station, Michigan, USA - KBS M4-3 metaG | ecosystem: Host-associated > Plants > Roots > Rhizosphere > Soil ... | reverse complement strand
GCGGGCAACGACAGTCATCAGTCGTGGTCGCCAGACGGCCGGTCCATCCTCTGGACGAGCGGACGCTACGGCTTCAAGGACGAGGCCTCGCTGTACGACAACGCGTTCCAGCCGTTCGGCCAGATCTTCATCATGAACGCCGACGGCACCAATCAGCGGGTTCTGACCCGGAGCAAGTGGGAGGACTCGATGCCGGCGATCGTTCCGTAGACATCTACGCGAATAGCGACCGCTGGCCTGTGGTGATTCGCATTACCGATAACCTGGCGATTGACGAGCGCGAGGTGGAAGAGCGGTTCGTGCGCGCGTCCGGCCCGGGCGGTCAGAACGTCAACAAGGTCGCGACGGCCGTCGAGCTCCGGTTCGATGTACGCGCGTCATCGCTTCCTTCCGATGTGAAAGATCGACTGCTCGTGCTTGCCGCCAGCCGCGTGACTGCGGATGGCGTGTTGCTGATTGACAGCCGGGAGCATCGGACGCAGGCGCGCAATCGCGAGGCCGCGCGGGAGCGTCTCGTCGAGCTGATCGCGCAGGCGGCGAAAACACCACGGCGCCGCAAGGCGACGAGGCCGGGGCGCGCCGCTCGTGAGAAGCGCCTCGAGGCCAAAAAACTCCGAGCTAAGGTGAAAGCGCTGCGGCGCAGCGACCAGTCGGACTAAGCTGACATCGCTGGAGCCAACGATGCTTACCCCACAAGATCGCTACACGGAGGTCGGAGCGAACTTCCGGTATTACTTGACGTGGCGAGAAAAACTCTTCGCGGGGTTTCTTGTGGTCAATGGCGCGTTGGCGCTTGGGTTCACGTGGGTCAATGACAGGTATCCGAACCTCACCTTTCTGCTGCCGGTTGGCGGCATGCTACTCAGTATCCTGTTTCTATCGCTGGATTCCCGGAATCGCGAACTCTTCGACGCCTGTGTTGCGGCAGGTGTGGAGCTGGAACAACCCGGGACAGGCGTGTATACGAAGCTAAACGCCAAGTCGCATGCGATCACGCATAGCAAGACCTTCGACCTGGCAATTTGGGTGTGGACGTTTATTCTCGGTGCTGCGACCGTCCTGTTGTTTGTGCGTATTTGGGACTGAACCGCGCATAGCGAACGAATTCGGGGTGAGCATATGGCTGACGCTGGCGCGCCCAAATCTGCGTTCGAGCTGGCAATGGAGCGACTGCGGAAGAAGGATGCCGAGGAGGGCATCACGACGCGGACGCTGTCGGACGAGGAGAAGGCCGCGATCGCGGAGGTGAGGAGTCTGTACGACTCGAAGATTGCAGAGCAGGAAATTCTTCACCAGGCGGCAATGAGGCAGATGTGGGGTGCCGACCCGGCGGAGACCGCCGAGGTCGATCGGCGATTCCGACGCGAGAAAGAACGTCTCGCATCAGAGCGCGATACGAAGGTCGAGAAGATCCGCCGCGGCGACGGTTGAATTCGCAGAACGCGTCTGACAAGCGCTATCCAAGCTCTCCATCGGGCACGATACCGGCCCGGAAGCTCGCCACCTGCTCCGGTGTGAACGGCGACACGAACAGCGAGGGCGTCTCGGCATAGGCGCGGAACAGGTGGACGATGTAGTGCATCCGCTGGCGGAGGTCGCACCAGTCCTTCGCGCCGCATTGAGTGCCGCCCGGCGGACACGGGTCATACGTCTTCACAAAGCTGTCGAGAAACGGATACGCGACGCGGAGCAGCGGTGGTACTGCCGCATCGAGGCCGTCCCCCAGCGGGAGCGCCTTGTACGACCCGTCGGGGTCGATCGGAACGGTAAGCACCATCAATGCCTGCGTCACGATTTCCCGAGTGATGGCAACCGACTCACGCCTGATACGACCCGCGATCCAGCCGATGACTCTTGCCAACGGATCGTGCGCGATGTGTGGCCAGTGCTTCGAGCTCGGAATCAGCACGTCCAGCACGCGCGCGCCGAGATCCTCAGCGGTCACAATCGGCGCATCCACGGCCGAGGCGATCTGCGGCTGCAGCCGCGTCTGTTCGTGAAGCCCGATCTTCAGATTGGCGAGCAGAATCCATGCGGCGCGGGCACCGGCGTCCGACTCGTGGCGTTGGTGCTGATAATGTGCGAACGCGTCGCGGAGATAGGCCTGCCCGTCTGGAGGAGGCCCGGGACGAAGTCCCGCTGCGAATTCGAGGAACTCCGGCGAATCCTCGGCCGCATCCACGGGCACGGTAGCGATGAAGCGCGCGAACTGATGGCCAATCTCCGCGAACACCTTCAGATTGCCGATCGCCACCTCTTTGCTCGCGCGCTCGAATGCGTCGAACGGCGTGTGAATCTCCGCGACGACGTGACCGAGCCGCGTGTCGGGTTGGAACAGCCCCTTCCGCAGCAGCCAGCGCGAAATTGATCCGAGCGGCGCGAGAATCCACGACTTCCTGCCGAGGATGCGATCGAGGGCGTCGAGAAAGTCTTCGCCGCGAATGGTGCTGCCTGCCTGGCGCGAGGCCCACGTCGCGAATGTGCACCAGTCGGCCGCCGTGCCCGTCCGCGCTCGCATCGCGGTCGAGAGCTCCGCGTAGCACTGCGTGAGCTGAAGGTTGCGCAGCACGGGATTGTCCATCGCCGCGATGGCATCAACATCGTCTACGGATGGAGCGGTGATGACAGAGACGTGGGGCACCGGCGACATGATACGCGCCAGTTAGCGGTCCAACGCTTGCCAGATTAACGACGATGGTAGGATCGGCATCCGCCGAATCCTTCAATCATCGAAGGATCGTGGCAGATGACACCGTCTGAAATGGAAGAACAGATCAAAAACGTCAATCAGTGGGCCAGCGAAGTTGCGCAATATCTGCCACTCCTCGCGACGAAGGAGGATCTGAAGGCTTTCGCGACGAAGGAGGATCTGAAGGCTTTCGCGACGAAAGAGGACCTGAAGGCTTTCGCGACGAAAGAGGACCTGAAGGCGACCAAGGAGGAATTGGAAGCGGGCCTCGAAAACGCGAAACGGTACACCGAAAATCTCATTCTGGTGACGCGTCGCGAGATACGGCAGGTCGATGAGAAAGTGTCGGCCATCGCTGCCGACGTGAGAAGAATTGCGGAACAGGTCGTCAAACTGAGGGCGCGAGGACAGGACGAAGGGTAGCCATCAGGCGACGATCATCCACGCCGCGGCGAGGATCAGCGCCACGCCGCTGACCCGCGCGGCCGCGCCGCCGAAGGGAACAAGTTTCTCCAGCGCCACCAAGCCGGTGAGCGCGACGATGACGCTCAGGTTCATAACCCCACCGGCAAACAGCAGGAGCATCAGCGCCCAGCAGCACCCGACGCAGTAGATCCCGTGATCGAGGCCCATGCGGAATGCGCCGGTCGATCCCCAGCGCCAGCGATACATCATGAAGCTCAAGGGCGACTGGCAGGCGCTCAGGCACGCGCGTTTGAGCGGCGTCAGTTGATAGAGTCCCGCGAGCGCAAGCGTTGCCGCAGTGGCCGTGGGGCTGGTGAGCGTCATCATCGGCGAGACGATCAGCAGGGTGGAGAGAATGCGCTGCACCAGCGTCGCGCCGGCGCTGAAGAGCGCCCAGATGGCGATGTAGCCGGCGGCGAGCGCATAGATCCGACGCCAGGCGCGAGCACCCGTCTCTCCCCCATAACGTCGTGCGGCGGCGCCGTACATCAGCAGCAGCGGCGACGCGGATGGCAGCATCATTCCCGCCATCATCACCGCCCACATCGCCCACAACAGCAGCACGTGGCGCGCATCCCAACGCAGCGTCATCATCCACGCGCTGGCGCCGGTCATCGGCCCGTACATGTCGCGCGCCATGACGACAATCCACCACCAGCAGGCGAGCGGAATGAGAATCAGGAGGACGGTGAACGCGGCGCGATCGTGTTCGAGCAGCCGCTCCAGACGCGTGGGCGGCTCGCCGGCGGCGAGTGGATTAGGCACTGCGCCAAACGAACGGCGCGAAATGTCCATTGTTCCTCCCGCTGTCGTCGTCCCAAGCGAGTCCCAGCGCGTGCAGGTGGCTCCTGGACGCGTGCGCGAGCGCCAGACGGCTCGAGACCGGATGGCCCGTGTTCTCGAGGAAGATCGGGTCGGTCGTGTTCGGATCGATACCTCGCTGCCCTTCCGCGGCCATGTCGAGCAGGTTGCCGGCCTTCACCGTGAACTTCAGGCCGCTGCGATCGATGCGGATGGCCGCCGAGTCGACGCCGAGAAACTTGCCAATCAGTCCCGAGAGCGGCGCCATCGGCCCGCCCGCCTGGCCGCTGGCGATGGCGGTGATCGCGTCGCGCTGCTCCGCGCTCGCGCGCTCGTCGATGATGAGGCCGACCGACCAGTTGCCCTTTCCCATTTCTTCGGGTGTGTAGACGACCACGACGAATGGAATACCGTCGAGCGAGACGCCGCCGAAGCTGCCCCGTTCGATCTGCATGGCCATCGCGAAGGTGCATGAACCTTTGGTCGGCCGAACCGCCATCTGCCCCACGATGCAAGGACAGATGAAGTCGCAACTGCAGGTCTCGATTGGCCGCTGATGTTCCACGATGGTGTCGCCATCAACTACCTCGCACGAGTTAGTAGGGCCGGCCTTCAGGTCGCCCCACGATTAGGGATAATTCGAAAGCCGTGGCGTCGCGTGCTTCCACTCTGGATGCTCGGTATATCCACTCAGGTTCGGCATCTTCAGTTTCGGCAGCGTTTGGTTGTCGAGCACTTCGTCTTCGCTCTTGATCACGTCGTTCCTGAAGAGCAGAAACGCGACCAGCGAGTAGACCTCGTCGGGCTTGAGCGAGCCTTCTCGTCCGAGTGGCATCCCCCTGTTGATGTAATCCCACATCGTCGTCGCGAACGGCGCGCTCACAGCCATCAGGCCTGGTGCCTGAATACCCATATCCATTCCAGGCATTGGCCTGCCGGCGGCGGTGGACATTCCCTTCATGACGATCAGCGTCGGCGCCTTGCCGCCCTCGCCGTTGCGGCCGTGGCACTGCGAGCATCCCTTCTCGATGAAGACGTCTCTGCCTTCCTTCGCGGTGCCGTGGCCCGGTGGGAGTTCGTGGCCGTCGGGACTGATGGCGATGTCCCACGCCTTGATTTCTTCCGGCGTCGGGGTTCTTCCGAGGTGATACGTCGGCGACTGCGCGCTCACCGAGGCGCCGAAGATGATCAGCGCGAATGCGAGCAGCCTAGAGGAAGTTCGCATTGTGCACGCTCCCATCGCCTCTGATCTTCCACACCTGGATCGTGTTGTCGGCGCCCTTGACGTTGAACTGCGGCGTGAGCGGCTCGTTCCAGAACTTGGCGACCTGCGCGCGTGTCGGCTGCACCGTGCCGAGTTCGTCCGTGCAGCGCGACATGATGTCGCATTCCTTGCCGTCCCACGTCCATGGCAGGGCGAACCGCGTGTGCGCCATGCGAAAAGCCGGTGTCCGGAATTCGGCGACCTTCCACGTCTTGCCGCCGTCGGTAGAGATGTCGACTTTCTTGACGGCGCCGCCGCCCGACCACGCAAGACCGCTGATCTCGTAATAGCCCGGCCCTTTCAACTGATGGCCGCCGCCCGGGAACGTGATGACCGACTTCGGTCCAATCTGCGACGTCAGCGCGATGACCTTCGGATCTTTCTGTAGGTGGCCGTAGTCGTTGTAGGTCATGTAATAGCGATCGACGACCTTGATGCGCCGCAGATACTTCGTCTGATAGATCCCTTCGAAGCCGGGAACGATCAGCCGCAGCGGGAACCCCTGCTGCGGACGCACGGGCTCGCCGTTCTGCGCCCACGCGACGAGGCAATCGTCCATCGCCTTGCCGAGCGGAATGCTGGAGGCGCCCTTCACCTCTTCGTCGCCTTCCGACACGATCCATGAGGCGTCCTTCTGCACGCCGGCTTCCTTGAGCAGCGTCGACACGAGCACGCCGGTCCATTCACTGCAGCTCGTCATCCCGTGCGTTTGCGCGACGGTGTTCCGTCTCGCGTTCGAGCGGTTGCCGATGCACTCGAGGAAGTGGACGCGGGTGACCGACGGCATCCGCTTGACTTCGTCGACGGTGAAGATCAACGGCCGATCCACCATCCCGTGAATCATCAGTCGATGTTTTGCCGGATCGATGTCGGGGACGTAGAAGCCGCGATGGGCGGCGACGTAATGAAGTGATGATGGCGTGATGATACCCGCCGACTCGCCGAGCGGGGTGACGACGTGGAAGGTCAGGCCGAAGGCATCGGGGGAGGGGCGGCCCTCCGCGGCCTCGCGGATGGAGTTCACGTAGCGAGATCGTTCGCCGTAGGCGATGATCTCCTTGATGTTCTTCCCCGGCGCGGCTGCGGCCCCAGCGGCTGATGCGGCTGGGGCTGGCGTCTGTGCGTGAGCCGGTTTCAGCGCTCCGGCGGCGGCTCCCGCGACAGCGGCGCCGGTCGCGATGAACTTCCTGCGGCTAGGCTTGTTACGGTCCATTACCGGGCCTCCTTCGCTCGACGTTTTATACACCGGGACCGCTGTGCCCGGTTCTGAAATCCTTTGCGTGGCCGCGACGAATCCTCTGCGCTACGCAATGCCGGCGCGCCGGGCGACCGCCGGACGAGCGAGGTGGTGCGCGACCGAGCGGAGATACCCATTCAGCGACTTCGGTCGCACCAGACTCGTCCACACAAGCTGAAGCCGGGGCTCGTTGCGTCTCACGAATCGCCCCTCGATCACACAGGTCGAGATCACCCGCTTCAGGACCGTGCGGGAGTGCCGATTCAGGTGACAGTAGCGCGTGCCCAGCGCATGGAGGACGTCAAGTGGTATCGGCGACAGGTCCGATTCATCGAGATACCAGAGCATCAGATGCAGCGGGAGGGCAGCCCAGGACCCCTGGACAAGCGTCAGGATTCGCTCCCAATCCAACGTGTCACGATGCTGGCGAATCAGCAGCGCCGCATCCAGGATCGGGTAGACACCGTGACGCGGATTGAACATCTCAGACCATCGAGCGCTGGTGTAAATCAGTTGCAGCTCGTGGTTCATTGCATACGCGGTCTGATCGCGAACGGCGATCGGCGTGAGCTGCGCGGCGATCGCCGCCTGCGAGAATCGCGGATTCCGCGCCAACCGGTAATCCCGCGGGAACACGCTCGTATGGACCTCAATCCACACACCGCGTTCAGGATCCCAAAACGGTGCGCTATGGAGGTGATCGTCATAGTTCACCCACGGGTCTATCGGGAACTGACGAAAGTTGGACCTGCGGAGGGCCTCTTCAAACGCTGCCCGTCGATCGACTGGGACAAGCAAGTCGATGTCGCCCATCGGACGCAGATGTGGTGACGGGTAATAGAGGAGTGCGGTTGCGGCACCCTTGAGCAGGATGACAGGGCATTCGATCTCTCGAGCAACGGCCAACGCACGTGCAAGCGAATCGTAGGCAGCGGTTGTCAGCGCGTGGGCGGTCAATTCAGCGGCGCGTGTCCGTTCCACATATGGACGTTCGGGAAGGCGGTCGGCGGTGCCCGCAAGGTGGGCCACGACTGGCCCAAGCCCGAGTTCGAGCGCGCGCTCGATCACCGACGGCGCAATTGCCGTCAAATCGATGTGGGTGTCCCGTGCGGCGAGCCCCCGCAGAAGGGTCAGCACCATCGTGTCGAGGTCGAGCCGTTCGCCACAGCTATGGTTACCCGAACGCGTCATGCCGTTCGGCGATGAAGTGAGTCAAACGCAGTTCTAGAACAGAGGCCAAGTGCACAGCGTGCGCCACGCTGCTGTTGAGGGCGATTCCCATCCGCACGTTGATGGCGCTTGCAGGTCTGGAGGCACGTTTCGCTGAAAGCGTCGTAGGTCGCTATTAAAAGAAACATAAATCGGCTCTTGGACGGACTTTGTCTGCAGCTGTTGTAGGGAGCGGCCTGCACGCGTTGCGTCCTATCGTGGCCTTCTGTTTGCACGTTTCGGCACGCGCTTAATGAATATGGCAGAGGCCGATAGACGACCATGCCGCAGAAGCGGCGCTGGTCTGACGGCGTGCACAGTCGACGGCGATGTGGTGATCCTGGATCGCACGAGGGGTTACGTTCATCAGCTCAATGCGACCGCTAGTCACATCTGGAGCGCGTGCGACGGCCGTCATTCAGTTGATGAGATTGCTGCAACTATCAGGGCGAGCTTCACGGACGCACCGCAAAACGTGCGCGATGCCGTCATGAGAACGCTGTCGGATTTTGAGGAACTGGGCCTGTTAATCTCCCCGCCGTTACCGGATGACACTGCATCATAGGAGACGTGATGAATCGAGACAAACAGGAACACGACGATTCGCGCCGAGGATTTGTCACTCGGATTGCGTATGCGGTTCCGGTGATTCTGTCGCTAAAAGCTACGCCCGCATACGCCGCGGCCGGGTCGGAAAAAGGCAATAACGGCGTTGGCAACGGGGTGGATCCGCAGCCGCCTGGAAATCCGCCGATCAATGACGGTCCCGGCACAGGTCCTGGGAATCCGGGTAACCGCGGCGGCAATCACTGAAAATAAGAGCACACAAAACGCCTCAGTCGGTGTTTTTCCGCTTCTATGGCGAAGTCGGCGCACATGTTTGTGTTGCGCGCATGCGACTCCACATTCCACATACGGTGCGCCGACGAGGCAATAGCTGCAATAGTCGAGGTTGCCTTCGGTGGCCTGATCGTTCCCTTTTCCCGGTCGTCCTCGGAAGTAACGGGCCGCTATCAAATTGAACGGAGCAACAGCAATACAGCACAGGGCTTCCGTGTTCGGGACTTCAATGGAGTCTACGCTCAGGTCGAGGACACGGACGCTCTTCTGTGGCACCTCGATAAGAGCCTGACTATCGCGCTCCAGCACCGACGCCCCGACCTCTACTTTCTTCATGCTGCGGCTGTGGCGCTTGCCGGTGGTGTCAGTGTGTTGGCCGCGCCTCCTGGCACTGGGAAATCGACACTGACACTCGGGCTTCTCGAGAGGGGCTTCAGCTACCTGAGCGATGAACTGGCGCCAATCGACATCCGCCAGCGGTTGGTTCATCACTACGCGCATGCAGTCGGTCTGAAGTCCCGACCACCCGCTCCTCTCCAATTACCGCAAGGCACTGTCGCGATTGGCAGTCGATTTCACGTGCCGACCTGTCGCTTTCGCGGAGCCGGACTGAGTGAAGAACCGCTGCCGTTAGTCGCAGTCATCTTTCCGGAACGGTCTTCCGAACCTCCGGCGAAATGTCGGCGTATCAGTTCCTCGGTTGCGACCGTCCATCTCCTCGCCAACGCATTGAATGCGGGCGCCCACAGTAACGACGGGCTAGACGCCGCGGTGACTCTGGCACGGCTCGTACCGTGTTTTCAGATCAATACTCGCGACTTGAGCGGAGCGTGTGCAGAAATCCATGCTGTGATGACACGGCTATCACGCTCCGGGTCCGTAGCGCCGCTGGCCGCGCCTGCGCGGAGCTGAGCCCCCTAGACGACCATCGAGTGCGGCGTCTGCGCACCATCGGGAAGCTGCGCCAGACGACCCAGCGCTTGCTCAAGGATTTCGCGCGAGCGTGGAGTTCCTAGACAGACTCGAACGGCCTTCCTCGGTGCACGCTTATCAGCCATGAAAGCGTGCGCGCCATTGACGACAACACCGCCGTCACGTGCCTGTGAAACAAATGCGTCAGACGACCACCCTTCCGGAAGATGCATCCACAGATGGGGGCTCATAGGCGAAGTCTGGCACCGGAACTTTGCCAGCATGCGAGCCGCAATTTCCTGACGTGCCGCGGTCTCCGACCGTTTCCATTCGACGATGCGATCGGCCAGACCACCGGTGATGACGCGCGCGGCGAGTTCGACCATCACGGGCGCGGGATCGATGACGGTCCAGTGGCTCGCGGCCTCGAGCCGCTCTCGTAATCCGACCGACGCGCGAACGTAGCCCACGCGCAGGCCGGGCGTGATCGCCTTCGCCAGACTTGTCACGTACACCGCTCGATCCGGCGCGAAGTTGTCGAAGAGAGGCCGTACGTCGGGTGCGAGATATCCGTACACATCGTCTTCAATGACGAACAGACCGTACTTCCTCACGATCTCGACGATCTCCTGTCGCCGCCGTGCGGGCATCGTCACCGAAGTCGGGTTGTGCAACGTTGGCATCATGTACAAAGCGCGTGGACGTCCGTCGCGACACGCCGCGTCGAGCGCAGCCGGATCGAGGCCGTGCTCGTCCATGGCAACGGCACGGGCGCGTCGACCGAGCCGCGCGCACAGCTCCAGGATGCCGGAGTAGGCAAACTCTTCGACCAGCACTTCGTCACCCGCATCGGTCCCCGCAAGCAGACTCACCAGGATTGCGTGCTGCCCTCCTGCGGTCACGGTGATCTGATCCGGATTGCTCTGTAGTCCGAGGCGCTCGAGCCAGTCGGCGCCGGCGGCACGTGCCCGAACGGGACCTACGCGTCCCTGATACTCGAACACCGCAGTCTCGCCTCCGCGAGGAGCGCAGGCCGCAAGTTGATCGGCGAGCGCGTCAATGTGCTCCACCGGCAACAGCGTGTTCGTCGCAAGACTGATCGGTCCTTCCGATACGACACGGGGATGAAGTTCGAGCTCGCGCGACCGGGCATACGTGCCTCGGCCAACTTCACCGCGCACGAGCCCGCGGCGATCGGCTTCCGCATACGCACGCGTCACGGTGGTGAGCGTCACGCCGAGTTGCGTCGCCAGCTCGCGTTGCGTCGGAAGCCGTTCCCCTGGTTTGAGACGACCGGCCTTGATTTCGCGGGCAATGGCATCGGCAATCTCGCGGTAGACCGGCTGGCGCCGTTCCTGGCGTCTGGGGAGGGAAATTGTCACCCATGCAATATGTCATTTGACGAGGATTGTAGTCAAACATAAAGTGTGACAATCGATCGTCCGAAGTGGCGACGCATCAACGTTCTCGAAGAAACATCGAGGAAAGCATTTGAGAGCACGCGAAAATGGCCACGGTACACCAATCGAAAATTGTCTCGTTCGGACCCTATCGCGTCGACCTGCGGTCAGGAGAGCTGTACAAGGGCGGCGTCCGGATTGTCCTACAAGGCCAGAGCTTCCGCCTCTTGGAAGGGTTGTTGGAGCGACCGGGCGAGGTATTGGGCCGCGAAGAGCTCCGCGCGCGACTGTGGCCTTCCGACACCTTCGTCGACTTCGAGCACAGCATCAACGCCGCCGTGCGCCGGCTGCGCCGCGCGTTGGGTGACTCGGCCGACGCACCGCGATATATCGAAACGCTTCCTCGACGGGGCTACCGGTTTCTCGGTGCGGTGCCGAGTGATGACGGGCGGGGCAGTGCAACCAGCCTTCGCATGCGATTGGCCGTGCTGCCGTTTTCGGCGATCACCAGTCAGGCGGAGCCAGACGGGTTCACCGAGGGTTTGACCGAGGAGACGATCGCGCAGATCACGAACCGCTGCGCCCCGGCAATCGGCGTTGTCTCTCGATTCGCGGTTGGCCAGCTCCAGTCCGCCCGCGGGCCGATCGAGACCGTTCGCGATGCCTTGCAGGTGGACTACGTAATAGAGGGGCGGGTTCGCCATGCGCAGACCCGCGTTCGAATCACGATTCAACTGATCGACGCGGCGGACGCCACCCACATCTGGGCGGACGCGTATGAACGCGACTGCGCGGACAACTTATCTGTGCAGAAGGACGTTGCGCAGTTGATTGCTAAGGCCGTGGCCAGCCGACTGCTCGGGTTCGACTACACGAGCCCGCAGTAAGTACCCACCTGACTCGCGCCAGTCAGGTGGGTGGCTGTCTAGTACGGGTAGCCTTTCATCCTTCGCGTTTTGGGCTTCCAGTCAGGAAGCGATGCGTAGTCGTCACCAAGCGGCATCTTGACCTTCGGAAGACTCTGTTGATCGAGTACGAAGTCCTCCGTGATGACCTCGTTGAGGCTGAGGAGAAACGCCGTCAGCGCGTATACCTCATCGGGTTTGAGTGATCCCTCTCGACCGAGCGGCATCCCGCGATTGATGTAGTCCCAGACGATCGTCGCGAACGGTGCGCGTACCGGCAGTATCCGGCCCCGTTTCCATGTCTCGACGCTTGGACCGTCCTTCGATTTCAACTCGGGAGCCCGGCCTCCGGTCCCGTTCGCCCCATGACAGGCCACGCACCCCTTGCTCGTAAAAAGCTGCGCACCTTCCTTGGCCGTGCCGCGGCCCGGCGGGAGTTCCGTTCCATCAGGACCGATGGAGATATCCCACGCGCGTATTTCCTCCGCGGTCGGCGTTGTTCCGACACCATATTTGGCCGACGACTGCGCCAGCACGGACGCTCCCAGGAGGAATCCTCCCAGGAGCACACACGCGAGAAACCTAAGTGGTGTGCCCATTGGTCACGCTCCCATCGCTGGCCACATGCCACGGCTGAATCGTGTTGTCCAGCCCGGGCACCTCGCCGAGCGGCACGTTGAAGAACTTGGCGACCTGGGCTCGCGTCGGTTGCACCGCGCCGAGTTCGTCCGTGCAGCGCGAAAGCAGCACGGTTTCCTTTCCATCCCAGTTCCAGGGACAGCCGAACCTTGCATGCGCCATCCGCTGCGGCGTTCCCTTGAACTCCGCGTCCATCCAATGCTTGCCGTCGTCGGTGGAGACCTCGACTCTCTTAATCGCTCCGCCACCCGACCAGGCCAAGCCGGTGATTTCGTAGAAGCCTTTGCCCGCCAGCTGCTGTCCGGCGGATGGGCGCGTGATGACCGATTTCGGTCCCCACTGGAAACCCAACACCGCCTCTTTCTCGTCCTGGCGAAGATGGCCGTAGTCGTTGTAGTTCATGTAGTAGCGGTCTACGAGCTTGATTCGCCGCACATACTTCGTCGAGAAGATGCCTTCGAAGCCGGGAACCATCAGCCGGAGGGGAAAACCGTTCTGGGGCCGCACCGCCTCACCGTTCATGCCGTAGGCCACGATCACATCGTCCATGGCCTTAGCGATCGGCATGCTCGATGCGCCCTTCACTTCCTCCGCGCCTTCGGCAACAAACCAGGTTGCCCCGCCTTTCACGCCGCACTCCTTGAGCAGCGTCGAGAGCAGTACGCCGGTCCATTCGGCGTTGCTGGTCATCCCGTGTGATTCCTGGACATTCTTTGCCTTCGGCGTCGACCTGTTTCCCGCGCACTCGATGAAATGAAGACGCGTGACCGAGGGCAGGCGCTTCAAGTCCTCCATCGTGAACGTCAGAGGACGGTCGACCATGCCGTGGATCATGAGACGGTGGTCCTTCGGATCGATGTCCGGCAAGAAGGAGCCACGCGTCGTCGCCACGTAGTGGAGCGACGATGGCGTGATCACTCCCACGGAATCCTGAAGCGGGCTCGCCACATGAAACACGAGGCCGAACGCATCAGGCGACGGCCGACCGCCGTGCGGTATGCGGACAGAGGTCACGAAATGGGAGCGATCGCCGTAGGCAATCAGATCCTTGTCGCCCCTGATCATCTTCGGTCCCGATGCTGCTGCCGGGCTTCCGGATGCTGGCGTTTGGCCGCTCGCCGGGGCCATTGCTCCAAGGGTCAAGCCGCCAGCCAACGTGGCGCCATGCTTGAGGAGTTCCCTTCGATCAAGTCGTTTCGAACCCATCGCTCGCTCCTTCGGAAATGAGGGCTGTGGGGAATCCCGCGGTCGAGAGTATACGCCGGTCCTGGGCGCCCGATCTCGTCCGAGCTACCCCGGCGAAGGTACGGGCGCGCCTAATGGGAGTTGGGTTGGCGCCGCCGATCGGCCTGACTTCGGCGGTCCGGCGCTCCCGTCCGCCGGTCGGACATGAACCGGCGGTCCGGCAGGCTCTGCATCCACTGTCTCGAGCACTGCGCGCACTGACACACGCCCACACGGCCAACAGCGTCAGTCCTGATGACGGACGTGTTGGCGGATGCGCAATATGGGCAGCGAGGGAGACGCGTACCCAAGCCCGAGACGTATAACTCGGATCACGGGCGAGGCCTGCACGCTTTCTGGATACTTCAGTGAACGTCCTTGAGCCCTTCGGTGAGCTCGATGTACGTGCCCCAGGGATCCTGGATGAAGGCGATCGAAATGTTCAGCGCCGGGACTTTCGTGTACGGGCGATCGAGCTTGATGCCCATCGTTTCGAGCTTCTTGCAGAACGCCTCGAGCCCCTGCACCTCGAAGCCGATGTGGTCGAGCACGCGGCCACGCGTGCCGGTGACAGGTGTCGCCGCCTGCCCGAATGAGAGATCGAGGCCCGGCAGGTTGGCCGTGTTGTAGACGCCGCGCGTTCCGGGCTTCGCGCCAAACACCTTCACGTACCAGTCGCGCATCTCGGCTGCGGGTCCGGCGAAGTGCACGTGATGAAGCGCGATCGGCGCCGGGCTGCTCTTCACCTCGAAGAACTGGACCTTGATATCGTCCGGCCCCATCACGAACGCCGAGTAGCTGCCCTGCTCCTTGTTGAACGAGATGTCGTCGGTGACGACGTCGCCCGCGCCGGCCTCCTCGCGGGTGACGATCGGGTAGCCCGCGGCCCGCGCCTTGTCCCGCATCTGACGAACATCCTTCACGGCGAACGCGATGTGGTTCACCGTGGTTCCCTTCGTGCCGCCAGTCGGCTTCTGCTCGCGCAGGAAGATCAGCACGTTCGGGAACATCACGATCTCGTTCGGGCTCGTGCCGACCTTCACCGATCTGCCGCCTAGCGTGTCGATCCAAAACTTCTTGTGTGCCTCGATGCTGGTGACGTTCAGGTGGTGATGTCCGTAGACCACCGGTCCGTCTTTGGCCGCCAGCAGTTGTGCCGAGGCCGGGATCACCGACAGCACCATCAATCCGAAGACGAGCGCGGCGCGCCGCGCGTGAACAATCAACGGTGTCATGGGCGGATTGTACCGGCTCGCTCCTTGCGCGTCATCGACGATGGTAGGATCGGCGTCCCGCCGATTCCGTGAATCTCCAAAGGAATTGCGGCGATGACCCCGACCGAGATGGAAGAAGCGATCAGAAATCTCCAACTGCAGGCGGATCGGATTGAGCAATTTCTGCCGAACCTCGCGACGCGTGGTGAGCTGGTTGCGCAGATTCAGGACGCAAGACGTCACGCGGGGATCTTGAACGAGGCTACCCGCGGTGAGATCAAGCTACTCGCAGAGAACCTCGCTCGCGTGGAAGCAACGATGGCGACGAAGGCGGAGCTCCGGGCAGCAATCGGCGGGCTCGAAGAGCAGCTCCGGGCAACGATGGCGACGAAGCAGGATCTCAAGGAAGCGATTGGCGGGCTCGAACGGACCCTAAGCGCACAAATCGGCCAGTTAGCCAGCCAAATCGCCAGCCTTGCCAAGCGTCGAAGAAGGTAAACCACGAAGCGCACGAAGAACACGACGAGAAATCAACTCTTCGTGATCTTCGTGGCCTTCGTGGTTTGAAGTTCTTCGCGACCTTCGTGGCTATGCCGTCGCGGTCGTCGGCCGATGTGCGCGCAGAAACGATCGGATCTGCCGAACCGCCAGCGGAATCCGTTCCTTCGGCTCCTTCCACGGGAACATGCTCACCTCGGCGTTCGGCGCGAGCATCGCTGCTTCCATCGCCGTCTTATACGGGTGCGCCGGGATGTCGTCCGGCAGGATCAGCACTGGCGTCTTGCACTGCTTCACGAAATCGCGGTTCACCGACCAGACGAAGTCCGGGTTGGCCTTGTACATCTTCGTCAAGAACTGCTCCACCTGCGCCATCTTCACGTCGGGGTGGCGCTTCACGTAGTCGGGTCCCCAGCCCTGCATGTTCGTGTCGAACATCAGCGTCGGCATTTCCGGGCGGAAGCCGCTCGGTTGTGCGAGCACCGCAGCGACGACGCGGTTCGGGGCGTGTTTGAGAAGGTTCCAGATCAGCGGCCCGCCGATGCAGAAGCCCATCACCATGAACTTGTCGACGCCGAGGTGATCCATCAGTCCGATCTGATCCTCGGCGAACATGTCCCACGGCCGATCGGCTTCGAGCGGGCCACTCGACTCGCCGCTGTTGGCGGTGCGCAGGTCGGCGCCGACGCAGCGGTACTCGCTCTTGAACTCGCCCGGAGCGTCGAACGGATTGGTCAACCCCTTGATCGTCGAGCCGCCGAGACCGCCGCCGGAGATGAGCAGCAGCGGAAAGCCCGAGCCCCACTCCTGATAATGGATGCGCACCTTGCCGCGCTCGTAGAACTTGCCGGCGGGCGCGGCCTGGTTGTTCTGCTGGGCGAGGACAGGCGGCACTGCGGCCATGGCGGCTGCGGCGGCGCCGGTCTTCAGGATCTTGCGTCGAGTTTCATCGACCATGGCGTTCCTCCTCGAGTGGGCACTCTTATAACCTGAATCGGGGTCGGAGCGTACCCGTTTGGACGTGATTTGCGATACGGGTTCCGCTATAAATGACGGTTCACACATCGTTTCGCAGTCGCCCCCGGAGGCCAACAGATGGTACTCACCAAGTCCGAACTCATTGGATCGCTCCAGCACGAAGTCCACATCCTGCTGCATCTGGCCGGCAAGATCGATCGCGCAAAGCTCGATTACCGGCCGACGCCGAAACAGCGCAGCATCCTGGAGCTCCTGCGGTATCTCACCGTAATGGGACCAGTCATGGTCGAAGCGGCAAAGGGAGGGGCATTCGATAGGGCGGCGTGGGGTGCGGCGGTGCAAGCCGCCGAAGCGCGTGATTTCGATCAGACGCTCGCCGCGATCGCCGCGCAACGCGACATCTACGCGTCTGGAATTGGCGCCATGTCGGACGCGGACTTCAGGGTCGAGATCGAGATGTTCGGCCGCAAGACCACGCGCGGTGCGTTTCTCGTCAACACCGTCCTCTGCGGTTATGCGGCTTATCGCACGCAGCTGTTTGTCTATCTCAAAGCGTGCGGACGCGAAGAGCTGAACACGATGAATTTGTGGGCCGGCATCGACGCACCGATGGCCGTCTGACGAGGCCCTTCCCGTCAGCGCGTCTTCTTGTCACTTCGCGGAGGCTGTTTGCGTCACCGCGGCGCCGACCGGCAGCCGCTGCACGATCTCGATGCGCGTTCCCCAGGGATCGGTGATGTAGGTGATCGTGTTTCCCGTCGATCCCTTGCCGACAGGCTGATCGAGCTTGATGCCCATCGCCTCGAGTCGCTTCACGAATGCCGCGTGGTCCTTGACGTCGAAGCCGAAGTGATCGAGGGCGCGGTGCCGCGTCGGTGCCTGGGGCGTATCGGCCGCGTTGAACCGCAGTTGCACGCCCGGCACGTCCACGACCGGCGCATCGTTACGCGTCGTCTTTTGCCCGCCGAACACGCGCGCGTACCAGTCCACGGCCTTCGCGATGTCGGCCTTCGGCACCGCCAGGTGAATGTGCCCGTTGCGAATCGGGACGCTCTGGGTCTTGTCTTCCTGGATCTCCATGCGGATGCCGTCCGGCGTTTCGACAAACGCCTGGTCCTGGCGCGTGCCGCCGCCAGGAAGCGCGTTGCCAGGTAACACCTTGACCCCCGCGGCCTTCCATTCCGCGGTGCGCTTCTGCACGTTGTCGACAAAGAAGCCGACGTGGTTGACGACCGAGCCGGTGGTACCGCCCTCACCCGTTTCACCGTTCAGGATCAGGCTGATGTAGAGGCCCGGGAAACCGATCAGTGGCTGTCCACCCGGCATGTACAGCTTGCCGCCCATGGCGAGAAACAACTTCTTGTTGGCTTCGACGTCCTTCGCGGCGATGTGCCAGTGACCCATCGTGGCGCCAGCCTCGTTATACGGCGCGAGCTGCGCGGATGCTGTGGTGGCGACGAGCGTCGAGGCGAGCGTCAGGGCAACGAGCAGAGACCTTTTCATGGCGCGGATTATAGTCGCCGTCGCGCGCATTGAGCATTTTCCTCGTCGACCCCACTAAAATAGCGTGCTCGTGTTTCGAAAGCTGTGGTGGCTGACCGGCACCTTCATTCTGGTCATCGTGCCGATCGTGCAGGCGGGTCAGGATGAAGGACCGCTGCCAGCGACCGCCGGAGCTGGACCGGCGAAGACTGGGCCGGCTAAGGCCGGCCCCGACGCAAGCGCCCCACCCGCGTTCGACTTACCCGCGGATTTCGATGGACCCGCGCCGCCGGTGGCTCCGGCGGTCATCACGCGTGATGACTCCGGCCGCGCCACGATTCGCGCCGTTCGGGTCGCGACGCCGCTGCGAATTGACGGCGCGCTCGACGAGCCGCTCTACAGCAGCGTGCCGCCAATTTCAGATTTCATTCAGCAGGAGCCGCGCGAGGGTGAGCCGGCGACAGAGAAGACCGAAGTCTGGCTCGCGTTCGACAACGACAACGTCTACGTGTCGTTTCGGTGCTGGGAGAGCGAGCCGGGTCAGATGATCGCCAACGAGATGCGGCGCGATGGTCCGAACATGTGGCAGGGCAACGACATCGTCACCTTCATGTTCGACACCTTCTACGACCGTCGCAACTCGGTCAACTTCGTCACCAACGCGCTCGGCGCACGTCAGGACGGACAGGTGACCAACGAGCGGCAGTGGAATGGCGACTGGAATACGGTCTGGGACGTGCGGGCCGGCCGCTTTGAGGGCGGCTGGACGGTCGAAATCGCCGTCCCCTTCAAGTCGCTTCGCTACCGACCCGGCCGCGCACAGGTTTGGGGCTTCAATGCGTTCCGCACCAATCGATGGAAGAACGAGATCTCATACGTCACACGCGTGCCGGCGGCGCGTGGGCAGTCGGCGCTCTATCAGGGCTCGGTTGAGGCCACCGTTGTCGGACTCGAAGTTCCATCCGGTACGAGAAACCTCGAGCTGAAGCCGTACGCCATTTCCGATGTGACAACGAATCGCGCGTCCGCCCTGTCCAATGACGTGAGCAGCGATGTCGGGCTCGACGTGAAGTATGGACTGACGCAGAACCTGACGGCGGACTTCACCTACAACACCGATTTCGCGCAGGTCGAGGCCGACGAGCAGCAGGTGAACCTGACGCGCTTCAGTGTCTTCTTCCCCGAGAAACGCGATTTCTTTCTCGAGAATCAGGGCCTCTTCGCGTTCGGCGGTGCCGCCGCGGGTGGGTTTTCAGCGCAGAACAGCGACGTGCCGATTCTGTTCTACAGCCGCCGGATCGGTCTGAATGACGGACAGCCCGTACCGATCATCGCCGGTGGCCGGACGACGGGCCGAGTCGGGCGGTACAGCCTGGGCCTGGTCGACATGCAGACGCAGGACGATCGCGGAGTCCGCTCGACGAATTTCTCTGTCGTGCGTCTCAAACGTGATCTGCTTCGGCGCAGCAGTATCGGCTTGCTGCTGACCGGCCGGTCCGTCGGGCAAAGCGGCAGCGGCACGAACGGTGTCTACGGTTTCGATGGCACGTTCGGCTTTTACGACAATCTGAACATCAACACGTACTGGGCTCGCTCGCAGACGAACGGCCGCACGGCCAACGACGTCAGCTACCGCGGTCAACTCGATTACAACGGCGACCGTTACGGTGCGCAGCTGGAACACATCGCGGTCGGCGACGATTTCAATCCGGAGGTCGGCTTCCTCCGCCGACGCGATATGCGCCGCAGCACCGCGCTGGGGAGGTTCAGTCCGCGGACAAGACGCTTCGCGTCGGTGCGGAAGTTCTTCTATCAGGGCTCAATCGACTACATCACCAACGGCAGAGGCCACCTCGAGACACGCACGTCGACCGGGGAGTTGGCGATCGAGTTCCAGAACAGCGATCGCCTCTTCGTCGACCTCACCGACAGCTACGAGTTTCTGCCGCTTCCGTTTGAGATCGCGCCGGGCATTACGCTGCCGGTCGGCGGCTATCGTTTCGACAACGTCCACGTCCAGATGAACCTCGGACAGCGCCGGAAGATGAGCGGTCAGTTCGCGCTGGATCGCGGCAGCTTCTACAGCGGCCACAAGACGACGGTCAGTTTGAGTCGGGGACGGATGAATGCAGGCGCGCGTCTGTCGCTCGAGCCTGCATATCTGCTCAACGTTGTCGATCTGAAGGAGGGCTCCTTCACGAACCAGCTTGTCGGGTCGCGTGTCACCTACACGATGACACCGATGATGTTTACGAGCGCGCTGCTGCAGTACAACTCGAGCAGCCATTCCGTCAGCGTGAACGTGCGGCTGCGGTGGGAATACCGTCCCGGCAGCGAGTTCTTCGTCGTCTACAACGAGGATAGAGACACGCTCGCGCCCCGCTTTCCGCAGCTGTCCGGCCGGGCGCTGATTCTCAAAATCAATCGTTTGTTCCGACCGTGAACCACGAAGGCCTGATAGCGGTCACGAAGAACACGAAGGGCGAGACAGACCGGGCACGAAGGTGCTGCCTGCCACCACGGGAGTCAGCGCCGCGGTGTGTATCGCGAGTGTTCGCTTATGACCTGAAGGTTTCCGTCGGTTCGATTACGTTTATCGCCTGCGCCGCCTGATTGGATCGCGCTTGCGCGCGATCGCTCCTGCGCCGACGAATCGGTCCTGTATTTCGGCCATGCCGCGCGCCTCGATTTCCTGCCGAGGACTCAGACGCTGCAGATTTGGTGGGTCGGGGTAGTCGAAACGCGAGGTTTCGCGAATCAGGTTACGCGGGGATCTCGATGTCCTCACGGCCATCGCATCCCATTGCCGACGATTGGTTCTCGAACGCGCCACGGCCGCAGCTGGTGCAAGACGCACACCCAACCGCATCAGCGCAATTTGCAGGAATTTTATCGACCGCCTAACGGCGAGGCACGAAGAACACGAAGGCTAATCAAGCTTCGTGATCTTCGCGCCCAGTCGGAACGCGTAGCGACCTTCGTGGTTTGCGTTATCGATTCGCGTTGATTTTCCAGATCTTGTTGCTGCCGTCGTCGGAGATCAGCAGGCTGCCGTCGGCGGCAACCGTCACACCGACCGGACGGCCCCAACGCTCGAGCGGCACGCCACCCTCGCCGTCATTGACGTAGAAGCCGGTCATGAAGTCCTCGAGCGGCCCCGGCTTCCCGTTCGCCATCGGAAAGAATGCCACGCGGGACCCCGACCCTATTGAGCGGTTCCACGAGCCGTGCAGCGCCACAAATCCTCCGTTGCGATAGCGCTGTGGAAACTGCGTGCCGGTGTAGAAGGTGATGCCGAGCGCAGCCGAATGCGCCGGAATCAGGACGTCGGGGACGATGGCACGCTTGACCAGATCAGGAAACGCGCCGACGTAGCGCGGATCGTAGTTCGAACCGATGTAGGAATACGGCCACCCGTAGAAGCCGCCGTCCTTGACCGAGGTCGCGTAATCGGGGACGAGATCGTCGCCCAGATTGTCGCGCTCGTTCATCGCGGTCCAGATGATGTCGGTTCCAGGCTGCAACGCGAGGCCGACAGGATTGCGGATGCCGGACGCAAACACGCGGAACCCCGATCCATCGGGATTGAATTCGAGGATCGCCGCGCGCCGACAGTCCTCACCCGCGTTGTTGTTCGACATCGAACCAACGGAGACATACATCTTCGTTCCAGCGCGGTTGAAGAGCACGTTACGTGTGGAGTGCCCGCCCGTTGGCAGATCGAGCAGCTTCTCTGGTTCGCCCTGCGCCTTCAGGTCGCCGTTGGTGTATTTGAATCGCACGAGCGATCCCGTGTTCCCGACATAGAGATAGCCGTCGTGGAACGCCAGCCCGAACGGCGCGGCAACGGTGCCCGGCCCGCGATTGTTGAATGGCGGCGGCGGCGCACATGCCGGAGCTGAGGCCCCGAGGCGTTCCCCGTTGACGTTCGGATTCACTGGCTGCCCCGCGGGAGGCGGCGGCGCAGGGCGCTGACCAGCTGGAGGCGGAGTTGGAAGATTCGCTGGAGGTGTACCGGCGTACACGCTGCGCGCCTCGAATACCCCGTCGTTGTTCGCGTCGCGAAGAACGGTGATGGTGTTGGTTGCCGGTGAGCTGACAAACAGATCACCGTTCGGTGCATACACCATCATGCGTGGCGCTCGCATCTCGGCGTACACGCTCACCGTAAAACCGTTTGGCGCGACGGGCATCGCGCTGGCTGGCTTGTCCACAAGCGAGCCGCGGTTCGGCCGCGGCGCGCTGATGGCAGGCAGCCGATCGGCGTGCGGCTGCGGCGGTGCCGACGACTTTTGTGCCGTGACGACGGCGCACATGACGCCGCACATCCCAAGCAAGCCGATGACGAGGAAGGTTGGCTTTCGCGTCGCGAGCTTCATGAGATTTCTCCTGCGCGGATTGTAACCAAGTCCCGAGGATATTGGGCTGCCTTACGTTCCTAATGCCGCGGTCAGCGGCGCAAGCGCGGGAGCGCGCTCGAGCGTGCTGACAAGCCTGATGATGGACTCCGTTTTCGCCGTGGGCCACTTTGCGAATTCCGCGTTCGTCCTGAACTTCTCGGCAACCTCGTCGTAGGTCATCGGATTCTTCGGGCTGCCTTTCGCCGGTTCCGTGCGTGTCGATAGGACACGACCATCCTTCATCTGAATTCGGATCATCATCGGCTCTTCGAGTACTGCCTGAAAGGCACCCTCGCGGCCGAGCGTGTCGAACTCCGGGTCGGCATAGAATCGCACGCGGCCGACCATGTCCTGGACTTCCGCGCGCATGACGGACGAGTCGGTGAACTGTCCCAATCCGGCTTTACCGTCGACGAGCAAGATCGCGACGGCGAACTCCATGCTGAACTTCGCTTCGAGTCCGGTCGTCGGCCGATGGCGGAACAGCGTGTTGACGTTGCTTTGGTTGCCGCCGACGTCGACGCGTTCGACGTCGGCCGCTTTGATCGCATGCTGTGCGATCAGGCGGAGTGTGGCATCCATGACCGGCTGCTGGATGGTGCCGCACGGGAACCGCTTAATCAGATCGCCCGGCGAGGCGAACATCCACGGACGACCGAGACGATTGACGATTGCAGACGGATCGAACCCGCCGCCCGCGGCCTGAAAAAATCCGAGCGGCGTCTCGAGCACGTCGCCGGCCGCCGTGAAGCCGAGCGAGGCGAGGTCGGCGGCGACGGATCCGTTTTCGGCGGCGTGTCCGGCGTGAAACGCCTTCGTCATCGATCCAAAGTTGCGTCGAATGCCGCTGGCCTGCGATGCGGCGATCCCAAGCGCGTAGGCGGTCTGCTCGGCATCGAGCCCGCGCAGCTTCGCGCATGCCGCGGCGCTGCCGAACGAGCCGATGGTGCCGGTCGTGTGAAACCCTTCTCGGTCGTGGCGCGGGAAGATGGCGTCGCCGATCTTGCTTGCAGCTTCGACGCCGACATGGAAGGCAAGCATCAGATCCCTGCCGCTGCGGCGCCCCTCCTCACACAGGGCGAATGCCGGCGGAAGGATCGGCGCTGCGACATGCAGCGCAGAGCCGGTGTCGTCGTAATCGTCCGCATGAATCGACACGCCGTTGACGAATGCCGCGAACCGCGCTGGCACTTTGACGTTGGTGCCGACAACGGTCGCCGATTTTCGCGTCAACCCGAGCGTCGCGATGTACTGGCGCACGACGGGTGCGACCACGGATGCGGACCCAGCCAGCGCGAGACCGAAGCCATCGAGCATCGTCTTCTTGCCGAGCGCGATAACGTCTTCGGGAATGTCTTCGTATTTCGAGTTGACGATGAATGCGGCGACAGAGCGTGTGAGGTCCGCTGCCTTGGCCAGCTCTTCGCCGTCCGCCGCTTCGGTTCGGGCTCGCGGATCCGGCGAGGCAGGCGCCAATCCGAGGCCTGCGAACGCCAGTGGCGTCTTGAAGAAATCGCGGCGAATCATGCGGCGGAGCCTACCACAGTGGTCCGCCTGAAGGCGGACCCCACCGCGGGCGGCCGCTATCCGCCGCAACAGATTCCTAGCGGTCCGTCGTTGTCGGCACCTCGTAACCGCTCGTCGCCACGGTTCCCGCAGGATACTTCTTGAAGATCTTGTACACCTCTTTGTTAATGCGCTTGAGGCGATGGTCCGGGCTCGACGTCGGATGCATGTCGCGCTCGGAGAGGCCGCGCCACATAAGCTCGCCGGTCTCGGCGTTGGTGATATCGACGACCAGCGTGCCCACGACGATCGGGTCGAGGTAGTAAGAACCGTAACCCCACCCGTAACCGTAGCCCCATCCATATCCCCCACCGGGCCACCCGTAGCCGTAGTACTCGGTCTGGAACGTCCGATGCGTCGTGACATACACGTCGGGGTGCGCGTTATCACGCCTCAAGCCACGCATTTCGAGCTGAGCGGCGACCGCCGCATTGGTGTTCTGCCGGACGATCGGACTGTCGTAGGCCGTCGTCTGGGACGTCTTGAGATCGGCGGGTGGAGTGTCTCTGATCGCGAAGGTTCGCACCTGTGAAAAATCCGCGGCGCGGTTCGTGTCGTAGGTGACCTTCTGTGCGAAAGCTGGAGCGGAGACCAGCATCACCGTCGTGCTGACGGTAATGATGCGAGCAACAATTTCCATTGGACCCTCCAGGGGTTCACGGCGATCGAATCCGATCGCTGTTCACCATTCAAAGACGCAAGAGGGACGCCCTATGGCTCGAGCGCAAGAACCTGTCGTTTTGATCGCTGGCGTGCCGCTCACCTCAAAGAGTTCGTGAGCTGCTCATAGAGGATTGTTGGCGCGACGCACCAGCTCGCCAGTCGTCCCGCGCGATCGCAGCTGGGTTGTCGTGCCGGAAGGAACTGAAGACGAGACCAGCGACACCTGGAATCGCGCAGAGCTCGCGCTCTTCATCGGCGCACCGCTGAGACCACTGTCGCGCCACGAACAGCTGCGTCCTGCTGCCATCGACAGCCGGTGCGTACGCAGTGCGTAGATGGTCGAAAAGCGGTGGAAGGCCATGCCCGTCGAGATAGTTCTGGACGTACCCGTCGCCGCGATGCATCGGCCAGAGTTGATGCCACATCGACGGACACTGCGATGAGTTCTGGTTCACGATCAAATGGTCGACCAGGCCGCTGCCAATCCAGTCGCGCCAGTGCAGCGTCGTGTTTCCTAGCGGCGGGCCGAGCACGTCGCCCCGTGCCACGCCGACACCAAGCCGGCGACCCGCCAGCTCTCGTCGTTCCAGTTCCTCCCGAAGTTCTCTCAAGAGCATCGTGATGTACTCGCCGAGCAGATTCCGCCAGGCCTGAAGATCGAATTCGTCACGCAGAATGTCGGCGCCGTATCGAGTACGGAAGTCAGCGCGCGTGGGTTCATTGAAGCCGAACTGATCGCCGTGATCAGCCGGCCGCGACTGCGAGCGGAAGCAGAGGAAGAGTCCATCGAACTGCGTTGGCGCAAGCAGTCCGATCCAGCGATCGATCAACGCGCGTCGCGCTTCCGGATATGCCAGTGACACGACACCATGCTGGCGGGTCAGACCGGCACGGTCGACGACAAGCCACTCGGGATGTGTGCGCGTCAGCTCGCTCCGCCATGCCACATGCTGGCCGTGCATCGCGTTGTGGTGACTCCGCCCGCGCTCGCGCGCCGTCGCGAGCGGCCATCCATCGTCGAACACGGTGAGATGCAGCCACGCCTCGAGGCCCGCGTCGTGCGCAAGAGCCGGCACCTGCGCGAAGTCGTCCCAGGCAAGCGATCGAGATGCGGTGAGTGAAGGATGTCGATAGCCGCGAGCGGCATGGAATCGTCCGGCGATGCGCTTCCGCAGCACGCGCCAGTGCAGGACGTCCGCACCAAGCTCGTCGCGCCATACACGCATTCGCCGCCAGACCTTTTCAGGCGTATCGAGACGGCCATCTTCTTCGCCGAAGACCAAATGGTCCGCCCACGAGACGCTAACGACGTTCATGGGTTCAAAGGGTTCAATGGTAGTCTCGCGCGGGCAAATGACGATGTGGGCGCGGTGGGTTCGGCAGCCGCAGAAGATCTGGCTGAGGCGGGCGCTGTTTCAGGTGCACCTCTGGAGCGGCATCGCCATCGGGCTGTACATTTTCATGATCAGCGTCACGGGCAGCGTGCTGGTCTATCGCAACGAGCTCTTTGTGGCGTCGCCGCGCGTGATGCGCGCAACGTTCTGGCTGCTCGACCTGCATGACAACCTGCTCGCCGGAGAAACCGGACGGCGAGTCAACGGCGTGGCGGCATTCGCGATAGTCGCCCTTGCTGCGACCGGATTCGTGATCTGGTGGCCGGGAATCAAGACGTGGCGTCGAAGTCTGACGCTGCCTCGTGGTCTGGGATGGCAGCGGACGTTCTGGCACCTGCACAGCATGATCGGGTTCTGGACCTTCGCGTTCACGCTCGTGTTCGCGTTGAGCGGCGCATACTTCGGATTCCCCGCGATGTTTCAGGCGCTCGCCGATCGCCTCGACCCTGTCACTGACCCGGACGCGTCCCGGATCAGCGATCAAGTGATCTACTGGCTCGCCTACCTCCACTTCGGCCGCATCAACGGGATCGGCATTCCGTGCAGCGGTCCGGGATTGTGCGATCAGGCAACAAAGGCCGCCTGGGCATTCTTCGGACTCGCGCCCGCAGCGATGTCCCTCACTGGCGCGGTGATGTGGTGGAATCGCGTCCTCCGTCCGCGACGGCGCGCGCTCACGCGCGCGAGCGCTCAGCGCTCCGCTGAGCCGATCTGAATCTCCCGCTTAATCTCCCTGAATCTCCTCGCTGATTACTGTTGAACTCGAGCAAAGGCCGCGTACAGCCGACCCATCGTGATCCGCACACGCGATCGCGCGCGTTGACGGCAACGATCTCACCCGAGCCGAACGGTGCCGATGGAGGTCGAGGTCCGAATCGGCCGTTCGCCGCTGGAGACGCCGTGGGGCGTTGGCGTGCGCCAGCGAAGCGTCGCGAAGTGGGGTGGCTGGATCGTCGGCGCCGCGGTCGACGTCTGGCGGCAGCCGCCGATCGCCGGCACTGACCCGGCCCAGGTCGAGTTCGATCTGCGCACGGGAACGCGCGTTCGCGGCCGGGTGCATCACGAGGTGACGCCTGCATGGTTCGGCGCCTCCCACGCCTCATTGATCGTCGAGGTCAGCGCCAAGAGCGCCGGTTACATCCCGGGTGAGCCGCTGCGTGGCGGCGCCGTGGCGCGCGTGGGCATAGGACTGCCGGTTCCCTGAAGTGAAGGGAATTTCATATCTTCAGGAAGCCGATCGGGCGCGCGCGACGAGTTGAGACATCGCGGCACGGGTAGTAGAGTCTCACCCGCGAGACCTCGTGGTACGCGGAAGCCGTCGTCGAGTCGTGCGTCTGCTGATCGTCGTGATGATCGCGTCGGCGAGCTATTCGTACGCACAGTTCCGAGGTGGCCTCGGCGGTTTCGGTGTACTGCGAGGCGAACAGGGTGATCCGGCGGAGTTACCACCGCCGCAATGGCCGGATCGAAATCTTCCCGGATGCCACATGCTTTATACGAGCGTCCGCCGCGAGGCGAACGGTGCCGGTTGGCGCACAGATTACCCGTGGGGGCAGCGCAATCTGCTGACGCGGTTGTCGGAGCTGACAAAGACACGCGTCAGTCGGCCGCCATCAGGTTTCCCGCACGTGTGGCTCGTCCGGCTGACCGACCCGGCGCTCTTCGGCTGCCCTTACCTGATGGCATCGGATGTCGGCACTATCGGCCTGTCGCAGGAAGAAGCCAACGCGCTGCGGCTCTACCTGCAGAAGGGCGGCTTTCTCTGGGTCGATGACTTCTGGGGAGAGGCAGCGTGGGAGCAGTGGTCACGCGAACTCGCCCGGGCCATGCCGCCGACCGAGTACACAATCGAAGATGTCCCGCTCACGGATCCGATTTTTCATTCGATGCTCGAGGTGAAGAAGGTTCCGCAAGTCACCGG
>Ga0070675_100000462_pt1 | contig 27734 bp, 26 predicted proteins | sample KBSM43metaG_FD_65343 | JGI IMG/M metagenome (GOLD analysis project Ga0070675, IMG submission 65343) | Miscanthus rhizosphere microbial communities from Kellogg Biological Station, Michigan, USA - KBS M4-3 metaG | ecosystem: Host-associated > Plants > Roots > Rhizosphere > Soil ... | reverse complement strand
CGAGGGGACGCGTCGCGAGTTCGCGCTGCTCCTCGCCGAGTACATGCCGTTCGACCTCGTGATCGACGAGCAGACGTCGTGGGGCGAGGAGGCGAGAGTCTCGAAGACGAGCGTGTGCGGGAGCTGGGGCGCGATCGCCGGTGAGCTGCGGTACTTCGCCGACAAGTTCGGCCGTCCGCGCGCGTCGATCGAGGGAACGCAGCTGCCGATGGACCTCGTGCGCCGCTTCGCGACCGGCGACGACGCGACGCTCGAATACGATGCGGAGCGACGGAAGGCGCCGCTCGTGCTCAAGCGGCGCGTGGAATACTTCGGCTTCGAGCTGGAGCGCGAGATCGAGGCGGTGGACGAGTTCCCGGCCGGCCGCGAGGACGAGGCGCGTGCCGTGCTCGCCGATGCGCTCGCGCGCGGGGAGGCGCGGCACTTCTCGGTGCGCACGAACCAGCCGCACATCGATGCGGTGCGTGAAGCGTATCGTCGCTCCGGAGGCGCACTGCCTCGACTGAGCCAGGCCGACCTCGCGGCGCTGTACCGGGAGCGATTGCAGGGGGTCCGCTCGCTGAGCGAGTTCAAGGCGGCGGATCTCGACCTCGCGCGCGCACTCGAGACGCGGTCGCCGCGAACGGAGCGCGCGCGCTACGACGCGCTGCCGGCCCACACGACGGTACGCGACCGCGAGGTGGAGATCGACTACGACGTCGAGGAGACCGATGCGGGGCCGATCGGCGTGGCGCGCCTGCGGCTGCCGGAAAAGATCGCTCGGTCGCTCACCGAGGGAGAGATCCCCTCACTCGACCGGCCGGTGCGATTCGTCGTGCTGCGCGGCCAGCGCGGCTCGGTGCGCGCGCGCACGCTCGACGACCTGCAGACGCAGCTCGATCAGCCGTGGACGGACGAGGAGGTGGCGCGGTTCAACCGGAAGCGCGACGAGCAGCGCAACGCGTCACGCGACCGGCGCCGCGACCGCGGGCCCTCGGAGCCCAAGCGCGGCCTGCGCGATCGCGGCCGCGGGCAGCGACCAGGGCGCAACGAGCGCGAGGCGCGGCGAGACGGCGCGCGGGACGATGCGCGCGGTGGATCGGGCCGGCCGCGCGGTCGCGGGGGGCGGGGGAAGAGGTAGCGGTCCTTCGCGCTGCGCGGAGGTCCGCCTTCCTTGAGCACTCCAACTGATTGACGCGGAGAGCGCGGAGAACGGCCGAGGACGCGGAGCACGGCTCTCGGGGTCGAGCTCCCAGCGCCCGCGCACCGCTCCTTTCCATCCACAACCCCAAGATTTCTTTGTTGGTCCGGCGGAGAGATCGCTGCACCGCGCTCCGCGCCCTCGGGGGTGACTCCCGCGCCCTCCGCGTCAAGCGGTTGCCCACGCAGGAGATTCAAGGGGTCAGACTCCCTCAAAAAAATTTCGCGGTCCCCATCGCCCTATTTCAACGACTCTGACCCCTTGATCGCGGCCGCGCGGCACGAGGTACTGCGCATCGCTCGGCACCCGGCGCGTGCACTCGGGCGCCGCGCATCAGGGGTCGCCAGCCCCGCTCTCCGTGCGGACTTCCGGCACGTCGAGCAGGTACTGGTCCTCGCTCACGATCGTGAACCCGCGCGCCAGATAGTTCGGCAGCGCCTGAGGTGCGTCGAGCGTGCAGGTGTTGAGCACGATGCGAGTCGCGCCGAGTGCGAACGCCTCGTGCGCCGCCCGGGTCAGCAGCCACCCGCCCAATCCACGCCCGATGAACGATGGGGCGAGGCCGAAGTACATCACCTCCACCGAGCGGTCGGGGCGCTGGCGGAGCTCGAAGTAACCCGCCGTGGTGCCGCCCACGTGGGCGCTCCACACGTGGACCTCGGGCGACGCGAGGTAGCGCTCCAGCTCTTCCTCGGTCCAGACGAGCCGGTCGCGCCAGAGCCAGAGGTCGCCGACGAGGCCGTACAGCTCCAGGTACTCGGCGGGGGAGATGGGGCGGCGCAGCCTCAGCTGCACGGGCTCGGCCGGCGGTCGCCCTGGGCGGAGCTCGGCCGGCCGCCGGAGCTCCAGGTGTGTGCGGCGCACGCTGATGCGCGTCCAGCCCTCCCGCTGCATGGGAGAAAGCTACCCGCCACCAAGTAGCCGATCCACGCCTTGACATTAGGACCGATCGGTCCTAATCTACCTTCGTGAGCAGCACTCGCCGGACGGCCATCCTCGACGCAGCGGCGCGCGTGATCCGCACGCGCGGCTTCACGCATACCTCGGTCGAGGACCTGATCCAGGCGACCGGACTGAGCGGGAAGAGCCACTTCTATCACTACTTCCCCTCCAAGGAAGCGCTCGGCATCGCGGTGATCGACCGGCAGTTCGAGCGGTTCACCGAGCGCGGGTTGGCGATCCTGAGCGAGCCGATGATCGAGCCGATCGAGCGGCTCGCGCTGTTCATCGACACGCTCGTCGCGCTGCAGCGGGAGCGGGACGGCGGCACCGGATCACCGTTCGGCAACCTCGCCGGCGAGCTGGCCGACTCGCACGAGGAGCTCCGTCGGCGTCTCGACGACGTGTTCGCCCGCTGGACCGGACAGCTCGTGACGCTTCTGGGCGAGGCGAGCGGGTTGCTGAAGGATGGTGTCGACGCCGTACGTCTGGCGCGCTTCATCATCGCCGCGCTCGAGGGCGGCATGCTGATGACGCGAGTCACGCGTGACGCCGGCGTCATGGAGGGGATCGGCGAGGACCTGAAGCGGTTCATCACGACGCATCTGCGCGACGGCGAGGCACGGGGCCTCGAGCGCGCCGCGGGAGAATGAAGGTGCGCTGGGAGGGGAGGGGGAGTGGAGACCATGTCGAATTCGACGGACCGCGAGGTGACGCCACGCGCGCACTTCGAACAGGAAGCGCTCGTGCATCTCGATGCGCTGTACAGCTTCGCCCTCAAGCTCTCGCGCGCGCGCGACGAAGCGGAGGATCTCGTATCCGAGACGGTGCTCCGCGCCTTCGAGCGATGGCAGCAGTACCGGCTCGGCACGAACATTCGGGCGTGGCTGTTCACCATCCTCTATCATCTGTTCGTGAGCCGGAAGCGGCGCATCGACGCGCGCGAGGTGCCGGAGTCGGACACGGGAATCGGGCGCTCCACGCGTGACGCGGTCGGCGACGCCGATCCCGAGGGCACGTTCTACGACTCGTTCCTCGACGACGAGATCGTGCGCGCGATCGATTCGCTTCCCGACGAGTACCGCACGACCGTCGTGCTGAGCGACATCCAGGATCTGCGCTACGCCGAGATCTCGGAGATCCTCGGCATCCCGGAGGGCACCGTGAAGTCGCGGCTCTTCCGCGGACGACGTCTGCTGCAGCGAAAGCTGCGCGGCTACGCCGAGGAGATGGGGTACGTGAAGGCGCTGGCGCTCGCGTCCTAGGGACGCCGCCGCTCAGGCGTGCAGCTTCATGCGGTGCCGCGCGGCCTTCGCGCGGTTCCCGCAGGTCGCCATGTCGCACCAGCGACGGCGGCCATTCTTCGTCTCGTCCTGGAAGACGCGCCCACAGCGTGGATCGGCGCAGCGGCGCACGCGGCCCAGCTGATCGAGGATGAGCGCATCGGCGGCGCTCTCCACCACGGGGATGAGCAGCCCGGCGAACGCGTCTCCCACCGGCACGAAGGCGCGCGCGAACGAGCCGTCGGCGCGCAGCTCGACGCGCCGGGTTCCCGCACTGCGACCGAGCACCCGATTGATCTCGCTCAGGGCGGCGAGCCGCACGTCGCCCGCGAACACGCCGCGTTCCGCGAGCGCGCGCAGCACGGTGCGTACACGCCGCGCGTCGCCGAGCACGGCGAGCGCTCCCGCGGGCTGCTGCTCCGAACGCCGGCGCATCGTCGCGCTGCGCTCCGCGTCGAGCACGTGCGCCGCCTCGAGCCAGAGCACGAAGCGCTCGAAGTCGTGCAGCGCGTCGGCGCCACGCACGCCCGTGTCGGTGTTCACGAAGTCCAGCCACAGGCGCTCGGCGACGAACGCGAACGCGGGACGCTCGCGGCGTTCGATGCTTCCGAGGGCGGAAGTGGAGAGCTCCAGTGAGGGCGACATTGGTGCTACGTTATCCCGTCGCTCAGGCGGCAGCAACCAGTGAGGCGGCCGGCCGTCCCGAGTGTGGCTGAGGCTGGCGCACGACGCGCGCGCACGGGAGGCGCACCTTCGTCCACTTGCGGTCGTGCGCTACGCCGAGGGCACTCCCGGACGTCCGGCGTTCCGGCGCTGCAACCGCTGCAGTCCGTCGTACGCGGCGTACTTGTACACCTCGCCGAGCGACGGAAATCCGAACGCCGCCTGGATGAAGAAGTCGAGCGAGCCCTCGAGCGCGATCACCGTCATACCGACGTGGATCAGCTCACACGCGCCCTCGCCGACGATCGTCACGCCGAGCACGCGCTGTGTCTCGGGCTCGAAGAGCAGCTTCACGAACCCGTCCACGTCGCCGATCATCTGGCCGCGCGCATTCGAACGGAAGCTCGCGCGTCCGACCTCGAACGGCATGTCGCGCGCGAGCAGCGACTCCTCGCTCTCGCCGACCGTCGCGATCTCGGGGATGGTCCACACCGCGTACGGCAGGATGCTCGAGACGGTGCGCTTGTAGCGGAGATCGAATGCGTGGCACACCGCGACGCGCGCCTGTTCCATCGACGAGGACGCGAGCGCGGGGAATCCGATCGCGTCGCCCGCGGCGTAGACGTGCGTGGCCGCGGTGCGGTAGTTCGGGTCGACCTTCACGAACGACTGCGCGTCGACCCGCACGCCGATCGACTCGAGTCCGAGGCCGGCGACGTTGCCGATGCGGCCGGTGGCGACGAGCAGCAGATCGGCGGCGATCATCGTCCCGTCGCCGAGCGTCACCGCGACGCGGCGTCCCTCCACCTCGACGGTGCGAACCTCAGCGTTGCCGTACACCGTGACGCCGAGCCGCGCCGTCATCGAGCGGCGCAGCGCGTCGCTCGCGTCGGGGTCGAGGTGCGACACCAGCCGGCTTCGCTCGTTCACCACCGTGACGCGCACGCCGAGCGATGCGAACATGCAGGCATACTCGCAGCCGATCACGCCGCCGCCGAGGACGATCATCGAGCGGGGGATGCGCTGGATCCTGAGCAGCGACTCGCTGTCGACGACGACCTCGCCGTCGAGCGGGAAGCCGCTCGGCGGCTTGGGGAGCGCGCCGGTCGCGACGAGGAAGACGTCCGCGGTGAGCCGGCGCGGCTCGGTGCCATAGCGCACGACCTCGAGCGTCCGTGCGTCGACGAACCGCGCGGCGCCCTGCACGGTCGTGATGTGGTGACGGGCGATGTTCTCGTCGATCAGCTCCCACTCCGTCTCGATCACGCTGCGCTCGCGCTGCATGAAGTCGGCGAGCGTGATGTCGGGCTTCACGCGCAGGTCGATCCCGTACAGCCCGCGCTGGCGGAAGCCGGAGAAATAGAGCGCCGTCTCGCGCAGGGTCTTCGAGGGGACGGTGCCGGTGTTGACCATCGCGCCGCCGGGCTTGGGCGCGCGCTCGACGATGCAGACGCGCTTGCCGAAGTACGCCGCCTGGGCAGCGCCCTTCTCGCCGGCCGGGCCGGCGCCGATCACGACGAGATCGAAGTGGTCGTGCTCCGGCGTGACGGTCAAATCGCGGGGGGTGGGGTCGACGCCTCGGCCAGCGCGTCCTCACGGTAGACGATCCAGCCGGTGGTCTCCTCCACCACCAGCTCGACCTCGGTGCCGAGTGGCAGCGTCAAATTAGGACTGTCGTGTCCGGCTGGAAAGTCCATCAGCACGGGCACGCCGAGATCGGCCACGAGGTCGAGGACGAAATCCTCGAACTCGTCCTCTTCGGAGCGGTCGAGCGACAGGTGGCCGAACACGATGCCGCGCACCTTCGCGAGGAGCCCGGTCGCGCGCAGCTGCACGAGCCGCTCGTCGACGAAGGACATCGGATCGCGCACTTCCTCGAGAAACAGGATCGCGTCGGTGGTGTCGATCTCGTACGGCGTGCCGATCGTCTGCTGCACGAGCGCGAGGTTGCCGCCGACGAGCCGTCCCGACGCGCGGCCCGGCCGCACGGCGCGGGCGAGGTCGCGGCCCATCCGCGTGGTGGGGCGCGGCGTGGTGAGCGCCGTGAGGAGCGAGGCGGTGGTGACGTCGCGGGCGCTGGGAATGAGATCGTCCACCGTGGGTCCGTGGAAAGCGCGCAGGCCGGCGAGCCGCTCCAGCCAGATGTGGAGCACCGTGATGTCCGAGTAGCCGACGAAGGCCTTCGGATGCGCGGCGAACACCGCCGGGTCGAGATAGGGGAGCATGCGCACCGCGCCGTAGCCACCCGTGCCGCCGATGAGGGCGGAGATGCGCGGGTCGGTCCACATCTCGGTGAAGCTCGCGGCGCGGCGCTCGTCCTCCGGCCGCGTGTACTTGCGGATCGTGCTCAGCTCGGGATCGACGATGACGCCGTAGCCGGCGCGCTCGAGGGCGCGGACTCCGCGGGCCAGCCACCCGCTGCGCGGAGCGTAGGACGACGCGATGACGCCGATCGTGTCGCCGCGTTGAAGGGGCCTGGGTCGGAGGAGGGGTGGTCGCTCCTCCATGCGTCAGCTTTGCAGGGGAAGGGCCTGGCGCGCGTCGCGCTCGGACTCCAGGCGGGCCATGAAGCGCTGCGCTTCGGCGATGCGCTCGACCTCGATCGCGATCGAGTCCACCGACTGCTGGAGCTGGGCGATCTGCTCCTGCAGCTCCGCGGACGGCGCATGTCTCGGGTTGTCGATGCGCCTCACGGAGCGGTAGGTGAGGACGCCGATGCCGCACGCCGCCGCGACCACTCCGATGGAGATCGTGACGACTTGTGCAAAGACCAGGACAGCGGGATTCATGGCACGAGTGGGTGAAGTCGTTGGGTAGTATGCACTGAATCGTACGTCCCGCCCACCGTGCGGTTTCCGTCGTGGTCGTCAGGCGCTCGCCGCGGTCACCCCGCCGATCGGCGTGTCGGTGCCCTCGCTGCCCGCCTCGAGCGCGGGCCGCTCCTCGCGCAGAAGCTGTTCCACCGCGGCCTGCGCGGCGATGGATTCGGCGATCTGATCGCCCACCCGGCGCGCGGCGTCGAGCGAGGCCGTCACGGACTCGATCCCGGCGCTCCCCATCTGGAGGCGGAGCAGGTCGAGCCGGATGTTCTCGAGCGCGGCCACGGTCGTCGCCAGGCGCTCGGCGGCGAGGTGGCGGGTGGCGCGCAGGTCGTCGGCGACGCGAGTGCGCTCGGCGTCGCCGAGCGCCTCGCCGCCCCGCTCGAACACGGCCAGCTGGTCGTCGAGCTTCGCGAGGCTGTCTCTCAGGCGGCCGGCGTCGCCCTCGAGGCGGCGCACGGTGTCGGGGAGCGCGGCGAGCTCGCGGCGCGCCGCCTTGGGGAGCGCCTCGAACAGATGGTCGGTGGCGCGGCCGAGGGCGACCTCGGTGAGGAGGGGCATGCCGAGCGCGGGCCGGTCGCTCTTCTTCAAGCCGATGGAGGCGAGCCTGGCCGCGAGCTTTCCCCACTTGCCTTTCCAGAAGGCGATGGCGCGCGACGCGACGCGGTGGGCGAGGTGAAGACGGACGAACTCTCCGCCGAGCGCGACGCCGGAGATCGTCAGACCGACGAGCGAAGCGAACAGGAGACCGAAAATCAGGAGCTCGCTCTCGCGCGCGAAATCCACCACCCAGGCCAGGCCCGTCCCGAATTTGTACTGCGTCAGGACCTCCATCAGTTGATGCCTGAGGTAGGCGCCGATCGCGATGCCTCCGATCGAGGATCCCAGCAGGATGCGCATGACGCGATTGAACAGCGGCGAGCTCTGACGGCGTTCGTACTCGATCTCCTCTGCGAGCGCGAGCTGGTGCTCCCGCATCGCCGAATGCAGGTCGTCGACGTGGTACCCCTCCGCGAGCACACGACGAAGACGGAAATACGTCGGGACGAAGCTCAGGCCGACCAGTGGTGCAAAGGGCGCCAAGAACCAGGCGATGAAAGGCACCGACAGCGTGGGTCCGTTCATCACCTGGGACGCGAGGATCAACCCCGTCATCGCCCCGATGCCGACGAAGGTCAGACGCGCCGGCAGCTCCTTCTGCCCCTGACTCAACCACACCCGCAGGGGCGCCGGGATCTCCTTCGCGTGCTCGAACGCGAGATCGATCGCTTCGGCGAAGCTCTCGGCGTTGCGATAGCGCCGGATCGGCAGCTTGTGCAGACACCGCTCGACGGCCGCGGCGAGCCGCGGCGGCACCGACGACGCCACGCTCGTGATGGCCGGCGCGGTGGCCGTGAGATGCTGGCTCACCACGTCGCCGCTCGTCCCTCCGTCGAAGGGAAGCCGGCCCGTCAGCGCGTAGTATCCGGCCACGCCGAGCGAATAGAGATCGCTCCGTGCGTCGACCGGCTCGCCGGCCGCCTGCTCCGGGCTGACGTAGTGCGCGTTGCCCATCACGCGGCCGTCCTCGGTGAGCGCGTTCGCGTCCATCGCGCTGGCGATGCCGAAGTCGGTCACGAGGGCGCGCTCGCTGCCGCGCTCGAGGAGGATGTTCTCGGCGCTGACGTCGCGGTGCACGATCCCCGCGCCGTGCGCGTAGGCGAGCGCCCACGCGACCTCGCGCAGCACGCGCGCCGCCTGGCCGGGAAGCAGCGGCCCGCGCGAGCGGATCCGCTCGCCGAGCGTCGTCCCTTCGACGAACGCCATGACCATGTAGACGAACCCGCCTCGCTCACCGACCGCATACACGGGCACGATGTTCGGATGCGTGAGCGCGGCGGCGGTCTGCGCTTCGCGCAGGAACGCGTCGCGCAGCTCAGGGCGCTGGGCGAGCGCGGGGGGCAGGACCTTGATCGCGACGGGCCGTGCGAGACGGACCTCGCGGGCCAGGTACACGACGCCCATGCCGCCGCGTCCGATCTCGCGGTCGAGCGAATACTCCCCGGCGAGCGCGGACTGGAGGGCGATGAAGTCGGACATGCGGGGTTTCGGGGGTGGGGCTTACCGGTCGGCGGGGAGCGATGCGCCGTGCGCAGTGCGCACTGCGCTACAACCAGTGGGCGAGCGGGGACCCTGCGGGGTAACAGCCCTGGGAACCTTCGACGGGGGTGTTCTTCGTTGACCTTCCGTCTCTCAGCCCCCGCCGAGCCCCGCATGACCATGTTCAGCCCGTACACTAGATTTCACGGCATGGCAGCCACCGACGAGCAGAGCACCTACTTCCGCAAGGGATTCGGCCTCAAGGCGGACGTGCAGGGCGATCTGTCGGCCGACTACAATGGCCGCATCGTCGACATGTTGCGTGAGCACGACTACACGCTCACCGTCGAGGACGTCACGATCCGCCTCGCGAGCGAGTTCGGATTCTGCTACGGGGTGGAGCGCGCGGTGGAGTACGCCTACCAGACGCGCCGGAAGTTCCCCGATCGGCGGCTGCTGCTCGTGGGCGAGATCATCCACAACCCGCACGTCAACGCGAAGCTTCGGAGCATGGGGATCGAGATCCTCGTGCCCGACCCGGACGGCACGTTCGACTTCTCCGCCGTGCACGCGGAGGACGTCGTCATCCTGCCGGCGTTCGGCGTGACGATGGCGGCCTTCGAGGCGCTGCGGGCCACGGGGTGCGTGCTCGTGGACACGACCTGCGGCTCGGTGCTGAACGTGTGGAAGCGTGTGGACTCATACGCGCGCGACGGGTTCACGGCGCTGATCCACGGCAAGCACTACCACGAGGAGACGCGGGCCACGGCGTCGCAGGTGCTCAAGTACCCGGGGGGCAGCTACCTCGTGGTGCGCGACATGAGCGAAGCGCGCGAGGTCTGCGACTACATCGAGGGGCGCGGCGACCGCGACGTGTTCCTCGCCAAATACCGCAAGGCCGCCTCGCCGGGGTTCGATCCCGACGTGCATCTCCGGCGCGTCGGCGTGGCGAACCAGACGACGATGCTCGCCAAGGAATCGCTGGCGATCGGCGAGGAGGTCGGGAACGCGATCCTGCGCGCACGCGGCGCGGAGGCGCGCGCAACGGACTTCCGCACCTTCGACACCATCTGCAGCGCCACGCAGGAGCGTCAGGACGCGGTGATCGCGCTGCTCGAGGAGCCACTCACGGCGATGATCGTGATCGGCGGCTTCAACTCCAGCAACACGATCTCGCTCGCCGCGCTCTGCGCCGAGCGCGTGCCGACGTATCACATCGAGGACGCGACGGGCATCGATCCCGAGTCGGGCGCCGTGCACTTCCGCCGCGCCGGCGTGAAGCACGTCGAGGCCACGGAGCCCGCGTGGCTTCCCGCCGAGGGACCGGTGCGCGTCGGTGTGACCGCAGGCGCGAGCACGCCGAACAACAAGATCGGCGAGACGGTGGCGCGCATCCTCGCCACCCGCGGCCTGGTGCTGCAGACGGCGTGACCGACGCGCAGCCGTTCACGGCGTACGTCGCGCTCGGCGATTCCATGTCGATCGACCTGTATCCCGCGCTCGACGCGGGAGAGACCGACGTGGCCGTGGCGCTCGAGCGTGTGGCCGACGCGGGCGCCGTCGCGCCGATCGGTGCGGCATCGCTGCTCCATCGCAACGACGACACGCGCTGGCCGGAAGATCAAGGCGCCGACCTCGTCTCGTATTTCCCCGACATCACGTTCCGCAATCTCGCCGCCGACGGAGCGACGATCGGCGACGTGTTCGGCGAGCAGATGCCGCAGCTCGAGGCGAGCGACGAGCGCACGCTCATCACGATCACCGTGGGCGGCAACGATCTGCTGAGCGCGTTCGCCAACCGGCCGCGCCGCTCGCTGCTCGAGGCTATCGCGCGCGACGTGGCCGAGGCGTACGAGTTCCTGCTCGATGCCGTGCGCCGCGAGCGGCCGAACGCGCTGGTCCTCCTGACGACGATCTACGATCCGTCGGACCGCCTCGGCCGGATTCCCGGCGTGCTGGAGGATGCCGGCGCGCTGCCGCTCCCCGTGCTCGACGGGTTGAACGAGCGGATTCGCACGCTCGCGCGCGGGACGCCGGGGGTGCGGCTGGCCGACGTGTACGCGCATTTCCTCGGACACGGCGCGAGCGTGGCGCAGGAGGATCGCTGGTACTGGCGCCGCTCGCTGGTGGAGCCGAACGCGGAGGGCGCGCACGAGATCCGGCGCGTCTGGCGCGACGCGCTCGACGCCGGCTGATCGATGATCGCCGGCCTGTTGCTCGCGAGCGGCGCGAGCCGGCGCTTCGGGTCGAACAAGCTGGTCGCACCGTTGGGCGGGCGTGCGGTGGTGCGGTGGAGCGCGGAGGCGCTCGCGGACGCCGTCGACGAGACGTGGGTCGTCGTGCCACCGCACGCGGGCGAGCTTCTCGCGGCGCTCGACGGCCTCCCGATGCGACGCGTGGAGAACGCCTCGGCGCACGAAGGGATGGCGAGCTCGATCCGCGCCGGCGTCGCCGCGCTTCCTGTTGAGGCCGAGGCGGTCGTGATCACGCTGGGCGACGAGCCGGCGATCGATCACGAGGTGGTCCGTCGCGTGGTGGCGACATGGCGCAGTGCGCCGCCGGGGATCGCCGCCGTCGTCAGCGGGTACGAGGACGGGCGTGGCCACCCCGTGCTGTTCGGTGCCGCGCTCTTCGCCGACCTCCAGGCGCTCGACGGCGATCGCGGTGCGCGAGACCTGCTCGCGTCGCTTGGCGACGCGGTGGCGGTCGTCCACGTGGCTGCTTCGCGCCCCGCCGACGTGGACACGCCCGACGCGCTGGCGGCACTGCGGCAGGCGATCGAACGAACCCGCTGAAGCGAGCTTGCGGGGGCCAGAGCGCCCCCGCAGCTTCGAACCTTTCCCCCGCTCCCGACATGCATCAGCGACTCGCCGAGATCTCCGACCAGCTCGCACTCCAGCGCCGCACGCTGCTCGACGTCGCGTCCACCGTACCTGGCGACGCTTGGCAGACCCCGCCCAGCGCCGATCAGTGGTCGGTGTCCCAGGTGCTCGAGCATCTGTATCGCGTAGAGCGTGGCGTTGCGGCCCTGCTGGCGAAGCGCATCGCCAAGGCGCGCGAGGCCGGGCACCCGGCGGAGACGGAGTCGAGCTCCGTGCTCGGGAGCGTGGAGCAGTTTCGGATGTCCGAGCTCGACCGCAAGCTGATCGCGCCCGAGCCCGTCACGCCGACGGAGAACCCCGATCGCGACACCGCCGTCCGCTCGCTGACCGAGTCGCGTGCGGCCCTCGACGCGGCCATCGCGAGCGGCGACGGGCTGGCGCTCGGCTCCATCAAGCACACGCACATGCGGTTCGGCGAGCTCGATCTGTACCAGTGGCTGCTGTTCGTGGGCGAGCACGAGAAGCGACACACCGCCCAGCTGCGCGAGATCGCGCGGCAGCTCGTTCCGGCATCCTGACGTCCTCCGTTGTTCCCTCACACCATTCGGAGAATCACCCACATGATCCGTCGTTCTCTCACCACGCTCTCGCTCCTCGCGCTCGCGGCCGCGCCGCTGGCCGCGCAGGGCGCCGCCGCCGATCCCACGCACAAGGTTGCCGGCGGTGCGCTGCCGGCCGGCTGGATGGGCCGCACCGACCGCCCGGCCGACAAGCTCAGCGACGCGAAGTTCGTCGCGATGGGCTCGGGCTTTCACGCGACCTCCGGTCCGGCGGCCATCTACTGGAACCCGAAGACCACGGTCACCGGCCCGTTCACGGCCTCGACGACGATGACGCAGACGAAGGCGCCGATGCACCCCGAGGCCTACGGCATCTTCTTCATGGGCAAGGACCTCGACTCGCCGCAGCAGAACTACGCGTACTTCATCGTGCGGGGCGACGGGAAGTACATGGTGAACCATCGTGCCGGCGCCGACGTCCACAAGATCGTCCCGTGGACGGACAGCCCCGCCGTGAACAAGGCGGACGCGAACGGCAAGGCGACGAACAAGCTCACCGTCGATGCGACGAAGCCGGATTCGGTGCGGCTGCTCGTCAACGACAAGCAGGTGGCCGCGCTGCCGATGAGCCATCTCGGGAAGACCGACGGCATCGTGGGCGTGCGCGTGAACCACAACCTCGACGTGCACATCGGGGGCCTGACCGTCACGCCCAAGAAGTAGGCAGTGAGCTCACCCGGCGCCCCGGAGCCTCGCGCGAGCGAACGCTCCGCGGGCGCCGTCTCGCTCGATCGCGCGCTCGGCCTCCGCGACCTGGTGTTGTTCAACCTGGTCGCGGTGCTCGGGCTGCGGTGGCTCGCGACGGCGGCGAAGGCTGGACCGAGCGCGATCACGCTCTGGCTCCTCGCCGCCCTCTTCTTCTTCGTGCCGCAGGGGCTCGTCGTCGCCGAGCTCTCGTCGCGCTTTCCCGAAGAGGGAGGCATCTACCGGTGGACGAAGCGTGCGCTCGGCGAGCGGCACGGCTACGTCTGCGGCTGGTGCTACTGGATCAACAACGTTCTCTACTACCCCAGTCTGCTGATGTCGGCCGCGGTCATCGCGACCTACGCCATCGGCAAGGGTGACGGCGCGCTCGCGAGCAGCTGGGCGTACGTGCTGCCGGCGACGCTGATCTGTCTCTGGTTCGCCGCGGGTCTCAACATCGTCGGCGTCGGCACGGGGAAGTGGCTGCAGAACGCGGGCGGGATCGGGACGTACGTGCCCGGGGTGATCATGGTCGTCCTCGCCATCGCCTTCGTCGCGACCGGACGGCCGTCGGCCAATCCGATCACGCCCGGCAACGTCGTGCCCAACCTCGGCAGCTTGCAGGGGCTCAACCTCTGGGCGTCGATCGCCTTCGCGTTCGCGGGGCTGGAGCTCTCGAGCTCCATGGGCGGCGAGGTGCGCGATCCGCGGCGGACGCTCCCGCGCTCGGTGCTCGTTTCGGCCCCGTTGATCGCCGCCGCCTACGTGCTGGGCACGTGGGCGCTGCTGCGCATCGTGCCGGCGAGCGACGTCAACATCGTGTCGGGGCTGCTGCAAGCCATCTCCAGCGGCGCGCGGACGCTGAGTCCCGCGCTGTGGTGGCTCGCCCCGCTCGCGGCGGCGGCGTATACGCTCGGCAACGTGGGTGGCGTCGGCGCGTGGCTGACGGCGCCGGCGCGTGTCGCGTTCGCGATCGGACTCGATCGCTACTTCCCGCCGGCGTTCGGACGCGTCCACCCGAAGTGGAAGACGCCGTACGTCGCGATCCTCGTCCAGGCCGCGCTCGCGACGGCGTTCCTCCTCGTGTCGGTGCTCGGCAAGGGGACGACGATCGAGCGCGCGTACCTGATCATCCTCGACACGCAGCTGCTGATCTACTTCATACCCTTCGTCTACCTGTTCCTCTCCTTCCTGATCCTGCGCCGCGCCGACGCACCGGCCGACGTCGTGCGGGTTCCCGGTGGAGCGATCGGCGCGCGAGCCGTCGGCGCGAGCGGGCTGGTGGTGACGCTGCTGGCGATGGCGATCGCCATGGTGCCGCCGGACGGCGAGACGGATCCGCTGCTGTTCGAGCTGAAGGTCGTGGGCGGCGCGCTGGCGTTTGTTGGACTTGGGGGCTTGGTCTATTGGTCGGGACGGCGATGATGCAGCGATGCGCTCTGCTCACAGCGCGGTGCGCTTTGCGCTATGCGCGATGCGCCAGGCCTCGGGACGCCTCTACCTCCCTGCCACTCCCGCCGTAACGCAAAGCGCAATGCGCAAAGCTCAAAGCGCGCCTCTTTCCAACATTCCCATCTCGAACGCCCGATGCTGCCCTCGACCGCTGCGCTTGGCGACGTACATCGCGACGTCGGCGTAGCGCAGGACCTCGTCGAGACCGCCGTCCAGCGTCGCGGCGCTGCCGATGCTCGCCGTCATCGAGACGTCGCCGTGCGAGAGCGTGAACGGGTAGCTCATCTGCTCGCGGATCCGCTCGACGAGGCGCGTGGCGCTGAGCGACGAGTCGGCGTCCTCGACGAGCACGGCGAACTCGTCTCCACCCAGCCGCGCGACCGTGTCGGTCGATCGCGCGCAGGCCCGCAGACGCGCCGCGATCAGCGTGAGCAGCCGATCGCCCTCGGCGTGACCGTACGAGTCGTTGACCTGCTTGAAGTCGTCGAGATCGAGGTAGAGCACCGTCACCGCGCGCGCCTGCCGGCGCGCGAGCGTGATGGCGTGCGTCACACGGTCGCGGAACAGCGCACGGTTGGCGAGCCCGGTGAGTGGATCGTGGAACGCCTGGTGCGCCAGCTGGTCGAGCAGCGCCTTCCGCTCGCCGACGTCGCGCGCGTTCAGCACGACGCCGCCGACCGCCGGGTCGGCGAGCAGGTTGCTGGCGATCGCCTCCACCACCACGGAATGCCCGTCCGGACGGCGCAGCCGCCATTCGGCCAGTGGCGAGACGCCGGGCAATCGTGCCGCCATCTCGACGAACGCGCTCACGTGCGCCGCATCCTCCGGATCGCTCAGCGCCGAGAGCGCGACGCCGACGAGCGCCGCGGGATCGTAGCCGATGAGGCGCGACGATGACGTGCTGGCGAACTGAATGACGCCGTGCGAATCGAGAACGAAGATCAAATCCGACGATTGCTGCACGAGCGATCGGAAGCGCGCCTCGCTCGCGTGCAGCGTCTCCTCGGCGACGATCGCCGCCTGCTGGCGCATGGCGAGCAGCTGGCGCGCGCCGAGGAAGCACGAGACCACGACGGCACCGATCGCGAGCTCGCTCAGCGGCGACACCCAGCTGCGCACCGCCACGGTGAGCAGCAGCGCGTAGCTCGCCCCGGCGGCGAGGAAGGGGAGCGCCGAGATGAACCGGCCGTCGGGCGGGTTGCGCGCCCGGTCCGCTTCGCGCGGCTGGCGCAGGAAGAGCTCCGCGCTCACGACGAGCGCGATGGCGGCGGCGAAGTGGAGGGCGTCGGCCCACACGGGGGCGAACGGACCCGACCCAGCGAGCAGCAGGCTCCGGAACAGGTCGTCGATCACGCCGAGCGTCGCGCTGACGGCCAGCCAGTTGAGCGCGTGCCGATGGTCCTCGATCGGGCGGCGCAGCAGCACCGTGACGATCGTGACGAGGATCAGCAGATCCGCGAGCGGATACACGAGTGCGAGCGCGACTCCGAGCGGGGAAGCGATGCCGCTGGCGGCGGTCTCGCGCAGCACGAAGTACCACAGCGCCGCGCCGACGCCGGACACGACCATCCCCGCGTCGAACAGGAGCTTCCACCGATGGGTGGTGCGCGCGCCCATCGGGAAGGCGAGGAAGGCGGCGAGCGTGAGCGGATAGCTCGCGACGAGGAACAGATCGGCGATGGATCCGTCCGGGCCGCCCGCGCCCGCGAGCCCCGGCACGAGGGCGAGCGTGCGTGCGACCATCCCGACCGCCGCCGCCCCGGCGAGCAGGCGAAGCGCGCGCGCGGTCCGCCTCGCGACCGCGCCGCTGGTCGACGCCCGCCAGAACAGCACCACCAGCGCCACGTCCAGGGCGATGAACAGCGCGGCCGTGACGACGCCGCGGCGCACCGCATCGGCGCCGGAGACGCGCAGCCACAACAGGTAGCCCAGCGCCGACACGATCGCGGACGCCGTGACGACGAGTTTGGGCGGGTGGGAGGGCGCCGCGGGGGCGCCGGGAGGGAGGGGGGTGTTCAAAATGCTCGACCGACGGGGCGGACCCACTCCCAAAGTGTGTTCGTGCGCACGTTTGACGCAAGCGCGTCGCACACTAGCTTCTGCCCCGATGACGACCGCGTGGCCATGACCGATCCGAGCCAGCTCCCGAGCCGCCGGTACAGCGAGAAGGAGGTCGCCGACATCATCAAGCGCGCCTCCGAGCTCCAGCAGCTGGAGTCGACCGCCGAGTCGACGACGGGGATGTCGCTCACGGAGCTGGAGCAGGTGGCCCGCGAGGCGGGACTCGACCCATCCCTCGTGCGGCGCGCGGCGACGGATCTCGACACGCGCGTGAGCGACCGGAAGCCATCGGCGTTCATCGGCGCTCCGACCAACCTCGCGCTCGAGCGGACGATCGACGGCGAGGTACCCGTCGACGAATACGAGACGCTCGTCCTCGAGATCCAGCGCGAGCTCGGCGGCGTGGGTCAGGCGTCGACGCTCGGGCGCTCACTCGTGTGGACGATGCAGGGCGTCGCCCGGCGACGCGTGTCGACGCGCACCGTGCAGATCACGGTCACGCCGCGCAACGGCCGCACGACGATCCGCATGGAGGAGCCGCTCGGCCAGTTCGCCGGCGGTCTGTTCGGCGGCTTGATGGGCGGGCTCGGTGGCGGCACCTCGGGGATCGCGATGGGGATCGGGATGGGAGTGTTCCACTCCGCCCTGGTCGCCACGGGCCTGATCGGCGGTATGGTGGCGGGAAGCTACGTGCTGGCGCGCACGATCTTCGGCCGCACGGTACGAAGCCGCGGCGAGCGGATGCAGCGGCTGATGTCGCGTCTCGCCGAGCACGTGGCGGCGACCGCGGTACGCACCCCCGAGGTGAGCCGCCCCGCCGAGCGTCCCGCGCTCGACCGGGGCGGCTGACGGCCTACCCTAGTCCTCCCTCGACTCGGGGTTGGGGCCGGTTCTCGGATCGTTGTTGAACGAGAAGCCGGATTTCTTCTCGGACGCATCCCGCGCCTTCGCGTCGCGCTCAGCCTGCTCGACGGCGAAATCCTCCTTGTCGCGCTCGGTGAGCCCCGATTTCTCGCGCTGCATGTCCTTGTTCGCGCCGCCGGATTCCGGACGATCGCTCTGGAAGTTGTTGCTGGCCTTGCCACCCATACCGCACTCCATCGATAGAGTCGTGCGGTTGGAAGTCAGGAAGTGTGCCGTCCGCCACCGACGCCGATCGGGCGATCCACGCTCGCAGGAACCCGAACCGTTCCCCACTCGGTGGGGTAGAGCCCAGTCTAGCGACCGCTTCCGCCGTATATTCCTGCCATGCGTCTCCCCTCGCTCTCCGTCGCCGTCGGAGCGCTCCTGCTCGCCAGCCCGGTGCTGGCGCAGCGGCCGACTTCGCGGCCCAGAGTCACACCCTCCGCGCCCGAGCCCACGAAGCCGGCGCCGACCACGATTGCCCCCGCGCCCGGCGCGACCGGCCCGCTCGCCGGCTCGTCGACGATGGGCTACCTGCAAGGTGTGGCGATCGACAGCATCCACGGAACGCCGCTCGTCAACGCGACGATCCAGCTCTCCGGCACCGATCGCGTCGGCGTCACCGACTCGCTCGGCCGCTTCCTCGTCGACAGCATCAAGCCGGGCAGCTACAAGGTCGACGTCGACCATCCGATCCTCGACACGCTCGGGATCCTGCTCAGCACCGCCCCGATGCAGTTCGCGGCGAACGAGGTGACGCGCGTCGTGATCGCCGTGCCGAGCCAGGAGTTCCTCGCCAATCGCTTCTGCACACCGGCGCGTCGCGCGCTGGGACCGGGCGTGCTCGCGGGCCGCGTGCGTGAGCCGGACAGCGAGGTCGCGGCGGTGGGCGCGCGCGTCTCGCTCGTGTGGTACGACCCGGACCCCCCGGCGGTGGCCGGCGTTCCGGTGAAGATCAAGAAAGCGCCGCGCGTCCGTGAAGCCACCGTCGGCGAGGACGGCACCTACCGCCTGTGCGGGCTTCCGGAGAAGTACGAGGGGAAGCTGCAGGCGCAGCGCAAGGACGGCGGCACGACGGCCGAGGTGTCGATCACGCAGGAGGAGGGCTTGCTCGCGCTGCGCAGCATGAGCGTCGCGCCGCTCGCCGTCGCCACGACCGACAGCACCGGCAAAGCCACACCCAAGGTGATGAAGGGAAGCGCGCGCCTCATGGGCCGCGTGATCAACAAGCAGGGCGCGCCGGTGGGCAATGCGCGCGTGACGTTGAATGGAACCGGTGCCGCGACGCTCACCCGCGAGAGCGGCGACTTCGTGCTCGATTCGCTGCCCGCCGGCACGCAGGCGATCACCGTGCGTCACCTGGGCTACGCGCCGACGGAGACGACCGTGGAGCTGTCGTCCCGCACGCCGGCGCGCGTCGCCGTGCAGATGGGACCCTACGTGCCGGAGCTCGCGCCGGTCGAGGTGGTGTCGCGGCAGGAGGCGGGGCTCGAGCGCGTGGGCTGGACACAGCGCAAGCGTGGCGCGTCGACCGGATACTTCATCAGCCCCGAGCAGATCGAAGCGCGCAAGGCGACCCAGTTCACCGACCTGCTGACGACGACCCCCGGCATCCGCGTCCAGGGCACGATGGGGCGAATGCTGATCACGGCGACGCGCACCGCGGGACGCGCCGGATGCGTGAACGTGTACGTCGACGGCTCGCGCTGGCAGCAGATGGAGGCGGGCGATCTCGACTCGTTCGTGCGGCCGCAGGACGTCGCGGCGATCGAGGTGTATCCGGGGGGCGGCTCCATGCCCGTCGAGTTCCAGTCGACGGGCGGCGACTGCGCGGCCGTCGTGGTGTGGACGAAGCTCAACGTCAATCGAAAGGTCAAAAACTGATGCTCGCCACTCCGATCGTGCACGATCCGTTCGTGTTCGCGCTGGGACCGCTCAAGCTGACGGGCTTCGGCATCGCGATGATGGCGGCGTTCGGCATCGCGCACACCGTGGCGCAGACGGTGCTGCGCCAGCGCGGCGACGACGACGAGATCATGAACGACGTGACGTTCGCCGCGCTGATCGGCACGATCGTCGGGGGCAAGCTGTACTTCGCGATCAACGAGACGATCGCCGGACGCGATTTCGTCTCCGCGCTGTTCAGCCGCGCCGGGTTCGTCTACTGGGGCGGCTTCCTCGGCTCGGTGCTGCTGTCATGGCTCGTCATCCGGTGGCGAAAGCAGCCCTTCCTGCGCATCGCGGACGGCGCGGCGGTGGGGATCGCCGCGGGCTACGCGATCGGCCGCACCGGCTGCTGGGCCGTGGGCGACGATTACGGCCGCCCGTGGGACGGCCCCCTCGCCGTGTCGTTCCCCAGAGGCGCGCCGCCGTCGACCGTCGCCAACATGAACGCGGAGTTCCACGCGAACCTCCCCGCGTCGCTGTCGCCGGACACGGTGGTGAGCGTGTATCCGACCCAGCTGCTCGAGGTGGCGCTCGGCGTCGTGATGTTCTGGATCCTGTGGCGCATGCGGAAGCACGAGCACGGTGCGGGATGGCTGTTCGGCATGTACTGCGTGCTCGCGGGCACCGAACGCTTCATCGTCGAGTTCTTCCGGGCGAAGGGCGACATCGTCGGTCCGCTCACGTCGGCGCAATGGATGGCGCTGGCGATCGCCGCGGCCGGTGCCCTCCTGCTGACGACGCGCCGCACAGCGACGACGCTTGCCGTGGCGCGCTGAGCTCTCATCTCACCATCTCGCCATGACGACCTCAGTCCGTTCCCGCCCGCAGACGTCGGAGTACGCGCCGTTCTACCATGGTTACGTGGCGTCGGTCCCCGAGGGCGACGTCGTCGAGCTGCTGCGCTCGGGGGGGCGCGAGCTGCTCGAGGCGATCCGCCGCATCCCCGAGGAGCGCGCCGGCCACCGTTACGGGCCGGAGAAGTGGACGATACGCCAGGTCATCGGCCACCTGATCGACGCCGAGCGGATCTTCACCTATCGCGCCCTGCGCGTCGCGCGCGGCGATCGCACCCCGCTCGCATCGTTCGACGAGAACGCGTACGTGAAGACGGCAGGCTCCGACGCGCGACCGCTCGCCAGCCTGGCGAACGAGCTCGAGGCCGTACGCGAGGCGAGCGTGCTGCTGTTCGAGTCGCTCCCGGACGAGGCGTGGGCTCGCAGCGGCGTCGCGAGCGACAGGGAAGTCAGCCTGCGCGCCCTCGCGTACATCACGGCGGGGCATTCGCGACATCACCTGCGGATCCTTCGCGAGCGCTACGGCGTGGAGTGATCGCGCCTGGCTGAGGCTCGGCGTGACGCGCTAGACTACCGGTCTCCGACCGTCGCATCGAGCACGAATCGTTCGCCCCGATCTCTTCCGTCGTGAACCCTGCCATTCCCGCCGAAGCCGCCGGCTTCACGCTGCGGCCGGCGACTCCCGCCGACGTCCCGGCGATCCTCGAGTGCATCCGGCGGCTCGCCGACTACGAGCGGCTCGCGCACGAGTGCGTCGCCACCGAGGCGCAGCTGCGCGCGACGCTGTTCGGCGCGACGCGGTCGGCGGAGGTGGTGCTCGCCTTCGCGGGCGAGGAGCCGGCCGGCTTCGCCCTCTGGTTCCAGAGCTACTCCACCTTCCTCGCCAAGCCGGGCCTCTACCTCGAGGATCTCTTCGTCTACCCGCAGCATCGCGGCCGCGGGCTTGGCCGCCAGCTGCTGCGACACCTCGCGCGCGTCGCCGTGGAGCGCGACTACGGTCGTGTGGAGTGGTCCGTGCTCGACTGGAACGTCGACGCGATCGGCTTCTATCGCTCGATCGGTGCGGAGCTCCTCGACGACTGGCGACGCTGCCGGCTGGCCGGCGACGCGATTCCGGCGCTCGCGAACGCATGAGCGACGGCGACTTCCGCGGCTTCCGCCCCGCCGCGATGACCTTCCTGCGCTCGCTGAAGCGCAACAACACGCGCGAGTGGTTCCAGGCGCATCGTGACGACTACGAGAGCGAGGTCCGCGCGCCGCTCGTCGCGCTCGTCGAGGAGATGGACGTCCGGTTCGCCGAGCTCGCGCCCGAGATCGTCGGCGACCCGAAGCGCTCGCTCTTCCGCATCCATCGCGACGTGCGGTTCTCGAGTGACAAGTCGCCGTACAAGACGAACGCCGCGGCTTGGTTCTACCACGGCGACGCGGGACGCGGCGTGGGCTCGACCGCGCCGCACGGCGGCGCGGGATTCTATCTGCACATCGAGCCGAATGAATCCATGATCGGGGGCGGAATCTGGATGCCGCCGCGTCCGACGCTCACCCGCCTGCGCGAGCAGATCGACGAGGAGCACGCGTCGCTGCGGCGGATCCTGCGCGAGCCATCGTTCAAGAAGCGGTTCGGCACCCTGGACGAGTCGGCGATGCTGACGCGGATGCCGCGCGGCTACGCGGAGGACCATCCCGCGGCGGACCTGCTGCGACACCAGTCGTTCACCGTCGGCCGCATGCTCACCGACGCGGAGCTGTTCAGCCCCAAGCTCGCCGATCTCCTGGCGCGCGACTACGCGCGGCTCGTTCCGTTCGTGCGCTGGTTCAATGGCGCGCTCGGACTTCGGACGCTCGCGCGCCGCTGACGGCGTCCATAGCTTGAGCCGATGCCCGGTCCCGATCCCTCCGCCATCGTGACGCGTCCGGCGCGGACGGACGACGCCGCGCTGCTCGCGGCTCTCGGCGCCAGCACCTTCACCGAGACGTTCGAGTCGGCGAACACGCCGGAGGACTTCGCGGCGTACATGACCGCGGCGTTCGGCGAGGAGATCCAGCGCGCCGAGCTCGAGGACCCCGACACGACCGTGTTCTTCGCCGAGCGCGGAGGCGAGGCGGTGGGCTACGTCATGCTGCGCGAGGGGCGTGCTCCGTCGAGCGTCGCGGCGGACGACACGCTGCAGATCGCGCGGCTCTATGCGAGACGGCACACGCTCGGCAGCGGCGTCGGTGCAGCGTTGATGCAGCGCGCGCTGGCGGAAGCGGCGGGGCGGGGCAAGGACGCCGTGTGGCTTGGCGTGTGGGATCGCAACGAGCGCGCGATCCGGTTCTACGAATCGTGGGGGTTCCATCGGTCGGGGACGCAGCCCTTCCTGCTCGGCACCGACCTGCAGACCGACCTCGTCATGGTGCGACGCATCGCCCGGGAGTCCTGACATGCGGCACACGCTGAAGCTGAACGGCATCGTGATCGGCTGGTCGAACCTCGAGGAGGTCGACGCGGTGGACCGGCGCGTGTGGGGCCAGTTCCATCCGGGGATCGGCTACGAGCTCGTTCAGCCCATCTTCCGACTGTTCGTCGAGGCGACGCCGATGCCCGGCGGCGAGCCGCTCGATCAGATCAAGCTCGAGCGCTACATCACCGCTCGCGACAAGCTTCCGCTGGAGCTCGTGGACGATCGTGGCCGCACGATCGAGACCGCCGCGATCCACATCGCCGACTACAGCGAGAAGCGCGGTCCGGACGCGATGTCGCTGGATGTGTTGGTGAAGGACGATGCGTACTGGGAGAAGCGGTGAGTTGGTGAGTTGGGGCGTGGGATCGGTGAGGTGGTCCCAACTCACCAGCGATCCAACTCACCAACTCACCCGTTCATCTCATACTCCACGCTGTAGAAATGCTCCTTCCCGGCGATCTCGATCCCGACGGTGCCGGTGATTCCCGTGAGCTGGCCGGTCCCTGAGCCGGGAACGATGACGATCGAGAGCTCCTGACCGTCGGCGTTGCGGACGCCGCGGTGCGCCATGAGGAAGCTGCCGCTCCGGCCGTGGAGCGTGCCCGTCACGCGGTCGATCGCGACGTAGACGCCTGCTCCCGTGAGCGGCTCGCCCGCGGCCATCATCTCACCGTGCGCGATCGCCTCGAGGTCGCCGTGGAACTCCTTGTACAACAGCATCCGCGCGACCGCCGCATCGGGGGCGGATTCCTGGGGCGTGATCTTGACGTCGAACGGACCCTTCGCGTGCGTTGGCATGGGTGGGGCTCCTTGCGTCTTCGGTTCTCTGTTATCGGTTCACGTTAGCGGGCAGCAACGGCGGCGGCGGAGCCAGAGGCGTGTGCCGGCCGAGAACCGATGACCGACCACCGTCAACGGCGCGCTCCGCGCGCCTAATGAAAATCATGCCTCCGCGCGAACTCCGCTCCCACCGCTGCCTGCAGCGCGCGGAACTGCTGGGCGCGGACGTTCACGACCTTCTGCTCCACCTGCAGCACGCCGCGCACGAGCAGGAGCGGCGTGCGTGAGATCAGCAGCGCCTGGCGCTCGAAGCGCTGGGGCGTGACCACGACGTTGATCAGCCCCGTCTCGTCCTCGAGCGTGAGGAAGACGAATCCCTTCGCCGTCCCCGGACGCTGGCGGCAGATCACCAGTCCCGCCGTGGCGACGCGCTCTCCGTCGCGCCCGTGGCGCAGCAGGTCGATCGCGCTGCGCACGCCGTTCGGCTCGAGCACCGGCCGCACGTGCACCATCGGATGTCCGGCGAGCGAGATCCCCGTCATGCGGTAGTCGGCCTCCGTCAGCTCTACGCGCGTCATGGCGGGAACCGGCGCGACGTGCTCGCTCTCCACCACGCGACGCCGTGGCGCGAGCGGGCCCGCGTCGCCGCGCGCCGCGTCGAGCAGCGACCAGAGCGCCGCGCGACGACGCCGCACGTCGGGCTCGTGCGGGATCAGTGCGTCGAACGCGCCCGCTTCGGCGAGATGCCGCAGGCCGCGCTGGTCGAGTCCCGAGCGCCGCACCACGTCCTCGATCGACGTGAACGGTCCCCGGGCGAGCGCCTGCTCGAGCCGGTCGCGCGCCGTCGCGCCGAGCCCGCGCACGCTGCGCAGGCCGAGCCGCACCGCGGGCGCGGGCGGCACCGGCGCGCGGGTCGACGCGCCGCGGATCGCCTTCGACGCGCTCGTCGTGCGCGACGGAGCCGGTACCTCGCGCGGCTCGAGCGTCGCGTCCCATCCCGAGCGCGTCACGTCCACCGGGCGCACCTCCACGCCGTGGCGCCGCGCGTCCTCGACCAGCGTGCCCGGCGCGTAGAACCCCATCGGCTGCGCATTGAGGATCGCCGCCGTGAACTCGGGCGCGTAGTAGTGCTTGAGGTACGCCGACGCGTACACGAGCAGCGCGAAGCTCGCCGCGTGGCTCTCGGGAAATCCGTAGTCGGCGAATCCGTTGATCTGGTTGAAGATCCGGTCCGCGTCGGTCGACGCGATGCCGTTCTTCGCCATCCCGTCGAGCATCCGCTGGCAGATCGCCGCCATCCGCTCGCGGCTCCGCTTGTGGCCCATCGCGCGGCGCAGCACGTCGGCGTCGCCCGCCGAGAATCCCGCGAGCGCGATCGCCACCTGCATCCCCTGCTCCTGGAACAGCGGCACGCCGAGCGTGCGCTCGAGGATCGGCTCGAGCGACGGATGCAGGTACGTCACCGGCTCCTCGCCATTTCTCCGCCGCAGGTACGGATGCACCATGTCGCCCTGGATCGGTCCGGGCCGGATGATCGCGACCTCGACGACGAGATCGTAGAACTTCCTCGGCTTCAACCGCGGCAGCGTGTTCATCTGCGCGCGGCTCTCCACCTGGAACACGCCGATCGTGTCGGCGGCGCAGAGGTCGTCGTACACCGCCTGGTCGTCCATCGGGAGCGTCGCGAGGTCGATCGTGACGCCACGCTGCTGCCGGATGTACAGCAGGCAGTCCTGGATCAACGTCAGCATGCCGAGGCCGAGCAGGTCGATCTTCACGAGCCCCGCCGAGTCGAGGTCGTCCTTCTCCCACTGGATCACCGTGCGGCCCGGCATGCTCGCCGGCTCGATCGGGACGACCTGATGCAGCGGCTGCTCGGTGAGCACGAACCCGCCGACGTGGATCGAGCGGTGCCGCGGCAGCTGGTGCAACCCGCCGACGATCTCGGCGAGCGCGCGCACGCGCTTGTCGTTCGGATCGAGCCCCGCCCGCTCCACGACGCTCGCGCCCCCGCTCTCACGCAGCGCCGTGGTCGGGTTGCGACGCTCGGTGTGCTCGTCGCCGGCGTACGGATCCTCCCACCGGTTGCCGCGCGCCGCCAGTTCGTGCATCGGCCGCGGAATGCGCGCGAGGTCGCGCGTTCCGGCGCTCTGCGCGTTCGGGCTCCCGTACGGCTCGTACGCCGCGTTGGGCGTCGGCCGGTCGGACGACGTCATCGGCCGCTGCACCTGCTTCGCCTTCTCCTTCTCGGCGCGCGACCGGGTCGTCGCCTCCGTGCCCGGCACCATCGCGCTGCCGAGCGCGCTCGCCACCACGCCGTCGCTCGCGGCGTCGTCCGCCGGCGTGGCGCGTAATGCTTCGGCCGTGGCCTTCGCCGAGAAGCGATCGCTCAGCAGCGCGAGCGAGTCGGCCTGTTCGACGCTGAATCCCAGCACGCGCGCCGCGTCGCGCACCGCGCTCTTTCCACGGTAGGTGATCTGCTCGCACACCATCGCGGCGTGGTCACGGCCGTAGCGCTCGTACACGTACTGGATCACGCGCTCGCGCTCGCGGTGGGCGAAGTCGATGTCGATGTCCGGCGCCTCGGTGCGCTCCTCGCTGAGGAAGCGCTCGAACAGGAGGTTGAGCCGGATCGGATCGACCGCGGTGATGCCGAGGCAGTAGCAGACGGCGGAGTTGGCGGCCGAGCCGCGCCCCTGGCAGAGGATCCCCTCGCGCCGCGCGAAGCGCACGATGTCCCAGACGATGAGGAAGTAGCCCGCGAGCCCGAGCTTCGCGATGAGCGCGAGCTCGTGCTGGATCTGCTTCTCGTGCTCCGCCGTGCGCGTCGCGGTGCCGGGCGCACCCCACCGCTCGCGCGCGCCCTGCTCGACGAGCCGCGCGAGGTACTCGTCGGGGCTCACACCCATCGGCAGCGGGAACGCGGGCAGCGTCGGATTGAGCTGGTCGAGCCGGAACGCGCACCGCTCGGCGACGGCGACGGTCGCGCGCACCCCGTCGAGGTTCCCGCGCCACCGTCGCGCGACCTGCGCCGCGCTCTTGAGGTACCACTCGGCGTTCGGACGGAGCCGCGTGCCCATCGTGTCGAGAGTCTTGTCGTGCCGCAGGCACGACAACACGTCGTGCACCATCCGGTCGCGCGCCCGCGCGTAGTGCACGTCGTTCGTGACGACCCACGGCACGTCGAGCGCACGGGCGATCTCGATCAGCCGCGCCGTCGTGACGCGCTCCTCGGGGAGCCCGTGGTCCCAGCACTCGATCGCGACGCGTCGGTCGAAGATGTCGAGCAACGTGGCCGCAGCCTCGCACGCGGCGTCGGTGTCGCCGCGCGACGCGAGCGTCGGCACCCAGCCACGCGGGCAGCCGGTGAGCGCGAACAGTCCCGCGGCGTGCGCCGCGAGCTGGTCGAGCGTGACGCGCGGCACGCCGCGGTGCGCCACGTCCTGTCGCGCGAGCGTCACGAGCGTGGCGAGGTTGGCGTAGCCGTCGTGCGACTCGGCGAGGAGGGGCAGGTGCGTGACGAGCGGCTCGCCACCGCCGCCGTTCGGCGTGATGGTGACGGTGAGCTCCGCGCCGATGATCGCCGGCAGCTCGACCTCGCGTGCCGCGGTGGCGAAGCGGACGATCCCCCCGAGCTCGTCGTGATCGGTGATCGCCAGCGCGGCGAGGCCGAGCTCCTTCGCGCGCGCGACGAGCGGCTCGGGAAGCGCGGCGCCGTCGAGGAGCGAGAAGGCAGTGTGGGCGTGGAGCTCGGCGTAGTTCATGCGCGCGATGCGCGATGCGCAGTGCGCTCTGCGCTACAGCGGGAACGACAGGCAAGTAGAGGCGTCCCGAGGCCTGGCGCATCGCGCATGGCGCATGGCGCATCGCGCTCCATCAATCCACCCATCCCTGCAGCCGCCACGCGTCGTCCGCGCGGTCGAGGTACACGACGAACTCCCCCGCCAGGCTCTCGCACCGCCAGTAGTCGCGCCGGTAGCCGTCGTCCCACCAGTCGCCCGACAGCCGCTCCGGCCCGATCGGCCGCGACACGGCAATCCGATGACCGCGCCACGTCACGACGCGCGGTACCTCGCCCTCACATTCCACGTCCACCGGCTCCGCCGGCTCGAGCGCGCGGTGGGCCACCGTCGTCACCGGCACCGGCGCGGGCTCGCGCACCATCTGCAGCACGCGCGCGCCGTCGGCCGTCGTCGTGCGCGCGACGTGCGGGCTCTCGATCGGCCCCGACGCCGCTGGCCCCGGCACATGCACCGGCGGTACG
>Ga0070675_100000461_pt1 | contig 27782 bp, 29 predicted proteins | sample KBSM43metaG_FD_65343 | JGI IMG/M metagenome (GOLD analysis project Ga0070675, IMG submission 65343) | Miscanthus rhizosphere microbial communities from Kellogg Biological Station, Michigan, USA - KBS M4-3 metaG | ecosystem: Host-associated > Plants > Roots > Rhizosphere > Soil ... | reverse complement strand
CCCTCGGCGGCCGGGTGGTGCCGACGACGGCGATCGTGGCGCAGACGCTCTCACCCGACTGGCTCGTGGAGATCGAGGTCATAGCGGCCGCCTAGCCGCCGGTGGTGCGGGCCCGGACCTCGCGCGGCGTCAGGCCATTACGAGATGCCGGCTACGGCCTGCCGGAGGCGGGCGAACTCGGACGCCAGGGCGTCGACGGTGTAGTGGGCGTTCAGGCCGTTGGGCTCACGGCTGCACCGGCACGAGATCGGCGACGTCGGCGTGCAGTTGCGCCAGGCCCTGGTCAAAGGTGGCCAGACGGCCATCGTGGGTCCGGGCGAGGTGGGCAAGGTATGCGTCGGTGACCTGCCGGTGTCCGATCACCCCGGTGAGAGACACGGCGTCGAAGGCCGCGTCGTCGGGCCAGAACACATGACGCGGCTGGGTCATCAGCGCCGACACCACTGCTGTTGCGGACTGCGCGGATTGGCCTTCACGGATGAGCAGCCGCACCAGGCTGCCTTGGGTGATGGGACATGTGGCGATTGCCGCTGCGGCTTCTGCGTACCATGTTTCGGCGGCTGTGTGGTGTACGTGGTCCTCGACGACGAGGGCGATCAGAACGTTGGCGTCCAGCAGGAACGTCACTGCTCGTCGTCCAACTCGCGCACATCGTCGGTGGTGATCGTGTTCCCCAGGCGGACGAGTGGCAGGCCGGTCACCTTGCTGCGGGAGATGCCTGGGCCGGGACCTTGACCGAGACCACGACGGATAAGGTCGGCGACCGTCTCACTGAGGCTGCGTGAGGTGTCCCGGGCGATTGACATCGCCTGCCTGTGGAGGTCGTCGGGAAGGTCGATCGTGGTCCGCATGTCGTTATTCTACATCTCTGCATCGTGATGCAAAGATGCCGTCGCGGATGCCGCAATCGCCAGGGAGACGCCTAAACGTCGTCCGTGCCGACTCCGGCAGCTCGACGAAGGTCCGTGAACGCCCCCACCAGCCTTGGTGTAGTCCAAGAAGCATTGAGGCCGCTGGGGTTGGGCAGCACCCAGACGCGGGTCGGGCCGATCGTCCTGTCCTGGCGACCGGTCGATGCCTTCCGCTCGTCGAAGGCGTCGCGGTAGGCGGTCACGCCGAGCACGGCCAGCCACCGTGGCGCGTACCTGACCACCTTGGCCGCCAGCGCGACGCCGCCCGCGCGCAGTTCGGCGGCCGTCAGCTCGTCGGCGTGGGCGCTGCCGCGGTCGACCACATTGGTGATGCCCAGCCCGAGGGCGAGCAGTTGGTCCTGGTCGGCCGGCTGGAACAGGCGCGGCGTGAAGCCGCCCCGGTGCAGCGCCGGCCAGAACCGGTTGCCGGGACGCGCGAAGTGGTGCCCGCTCCACGCCGACCACAGGCCAGGATTGATGCCGCAGAACAGGACGTCGAGCCCGGGCGCCAGCACGTCGGGGATCGTGCGCCCGGCGGCGGTGAGCAGTTCGGCCCGCGTGGGCATGCGTCAGCGGACGCGCTCTGCGATCAGCGTGTACAGCACCGGAACACAGTAGCCGCCGGCGAGCCGCAGCCGGTGCCGTCCGTGACATGCGGCCCGTCGTTGGCGTACGGGAAGGCGAGCACGAGCGGGTCGACCTGTTCGACCATGCGGCCCATCGGGTGCCCGTCGATGAGCAGGAGTCGCCCGCCGGGGCGTAGAACGCCGGCCACTGAACGCATCCATGCGCCGACGTCGTCGATCCAGCACAGGACGCCGATCGTGGCGTAGGCGAGATCGAACCGACCGCGCACGGCGGAGTCGTAGTACGTGTCCTGACCGTGGACGGCAGCCCAGGCGTCCCAGGAGACGCGGTTCAGGTCGGAGCGGCGGCCGGGCACCGGTCAACCGTAGAGGTCGGCCTCCGGCACCGGCACCCGGTTCAGCGCCGTCGACAGCAGCCAGGGCAGCCCGCCGATGACGCGCCACCGGCCCGGATCGAACTGCCGCAGCATCACCACGACGTCGCGGCGTCGCCCGAGCACCCAGCCGTCGCCGGAGAACGCCTCGTCACCGGCGTGCGAGAGCGGCCGACCGCGCCGGCGGTGCACCCGCATGGCGGCGCGGGCGGCCCGGCCCGCGAGCACCCGCACCTGGAGAAGGGGATCGCCACCGCGCACCGGGTGATAGTCGGCTTCGGCCGGGCCGCCGCGCGCCTCGACGCAGACGCCGATCGCGCGGGACACCTCGAAGTCGGACACCAGGTCGGTGGCCGCCGGCACGTAGCCGCCACGCGGGAGCGGGCCGACGCCCGGGCGCGCGGCGGGTTGCGGATGACCGGCGGTCGCGGCCCGCCGGTAGCCGCGGGCGATGGCGACGACGGATGCGAGGACCAGCATGCCGAGAATGGCGGTGACGGCGACGTTGACGGCGGGGTTGAACACAGCACGGCCCTCGAGAATCCATCGGCGGGGTTGCATGCCGATGGTCGCGGAACGCGCTGCGTCGGATCCCGGATACGTCAACCATCCGACCGGGATCGCCTCGCGATTCGCGAATCCCGCTATCCGGGCAGCCGCGGACCCGCCTCCCGCTGCTCGCCCAGCCACCGCTCGACGTCGTCGGCCGTGCGGGGGAGCCCGGCCGAGAGGTTCTCCGCACCGGCGTCGGTGACCAGCACGTCGTCTTCGATCCGGACACCGATGCCGCGCAGCTCGGCCGGCACCAGTTCGTCGTCGGGCTGGAAGTACAGGCCCGGCTCGACGGTGAGCACATAGCCCTCGCCGAGACTGCCCTCGCGGTAGTTCTCCTTGCGGGCGGCGGCGCAGTCGTGCACGTCGAGGCCGAGCATGTGCCCGAAGCCGTGCAGCGACCAGCGGCGGTACAGGATGGCTTCCTTGTCCATCGCCTCCTCGACGCTGACCGGGAGCACGCCGAGGTCGTGCAGGCCCTCAGCCAGTTGCCGCATGCACGCCTGGTGCACGTCGTCGAAAGCCACACCGGGCCGGATCGCCGCGATCCCGGCCTCCTGCGCGCGGTACACGATCTCGTACACCTGCCGTTGCATCGGGGTGAACGCTCCGGACACCGGCAGCACGCGGGTCACGTCGGCCGTGTAGAACAGCCGGTTCTCCACTCCCATGTCCATGAGCAGCAGGTCGCCGGGCGCGGTGCGCCCGTCGTTCGCGGTCCAGTGCAGGACGGTCGCGTGCCGCCCGGCACCGACGATCGCGTTGTAGCCGCAGTCGTTGCCGTCGTGCCGGGCCCGGAGCGCGAAGACGCCCTCGAGCAGGCGCTCCGACACCGACCGGTCGGCGGGCAGCACGCGGGCCACGTCTTCGAAGCCGTGCACGGTGGCGGCGATCGCATCGCGCAGGGCGGCGACCTCCCACTCGTCCTTGACGAGACGAGCCTCGGACAGCGCAGTCGCCAACTCGTCGTCGCGGCCACCGTCGCCGATCGGGCGCACGGCCGCGTCGACCTCCCTGTCGAGGCCGCGCAGCACGCGGGTGCGGCCCGGGGCACATGCGTCGAGCACCGCCGCGAGTCCGCCCAGTTCCCGGGTGGTGAGGTCGAGCTCGACCGCCTTCTCCTGCGCGGTGTGCCGACGGCCCACCCACAGCTCGCCGTGCACGCGGTCGCGGAAGAACGAGTCGTCGTCGCGCGCCGAACGCGGCCGCGCGTAGAGGACGGCCTCGCCGTCGGGCTGGATCACCAGCACCGAGTCCGGGTCGCGATCGCCGGTGAGCCACACCAGGTCGGTGCCCGGGCGGAACCGGTAGTTGGTGTCGTTCGCGCGCGCCCGCTCGCCGCCGCTCGGGATCACCAGGGTCTCACCGGGGAACGCCGCCGCGATCGCGGCGCGGCGCTTGGCGTGGTGGGCGGCCTCGGGCCGCCGGGCCAGGCCCGGCAGCGGCGACTCCGCCCAGCCGGTGCGCATGAACTCGACGTACCGCTCGGGAAAGTCCGGGTCGTGGCCCTGGGTGCCGTCCTTGCTCATGAGTCAGACGCTACCGCGCTGGCAAAGTCCTCTCCCCGAACGGCGCGGAACGCGGCACGGTGGACACATGGACACACGGCAACTGGGAACCGGCGGCCCCGTCGTCGGCGCGATCGGCCTGGGCGCGATGGGCATGTCGAGCGGCGTGTACGGGCCGGCCGACGAGGCGGAGGGCATCGCCACGATCCACGCCGCGCTCGACGCGGGCGTCACCCTGATCGACACCGGCGACTTCTACGCGATGGGCCACAACGAACTGCTGATCCGCGAGGCGTTGCGCGGCCGCCGCCGCGACGACGTCGTGCTGAGCGTCAAGTTCGGGGCACTGCGAGGGCCGGCGGGAGAGTGGGGCGGCGTCGACACCCGGCCGGTCGCCGTGCGGAACTTCGTCGCGTACTCGCTGCGCCGGCTCGGCGTCGAGCACATCGACATCTACCGGCCGGCCCGGCTCGATCCGGCGGTGCCGATCGAAGACACGGTCGGCGCCATCGCGGAGCTGGTCCAGGCCGGGTACGTGCGACACGTGGGGCTGTCCGAGGTCGGCGCCGCCACGATCCGCCGGGCGCACGCCGTCCACCCGGTCGCCGACGTGCAACTCGAGTACTCGCTGATCTCGCGTGGCATCGAGGAGAAGATCCTGCCCGCCGTGCGCGAGCTGGGCATCGGGGTCACCGCCTACGGGGTGCTCTCCCGTGGCCTGCTCTCCGGGCACTGGAGCACCGCGCGTCCGCTGCGGGGCGGCGACTTCCGCACCCACGGCCCGCGGTTCCAGCCGGGCAACGTCGAGCGCAACCTCGCCCTGGTGGACGCGCTGCGCGCGGTGGCGGTCGGGCGCGGGGCCACCGTGGCGCAGGTGGCGATCGCCTGGGTGCTCGCGCGCGGCCGCGACATCCTGCCGGTGATCGGTGCCCGCCGGCCGGACCGGCTCGCGGAGGCCCTCGACGCGCTGGATCTCGCCCTCACGGAGGCCGACCTGGCGGCGATCGAGCGGGCGGTGCCACCGGGTTCGGCGGCCGGCGACCGGTATCCGGCTCCGCAGATGGCCCACCTGGACAGCGAAGGCTGAAACAATCTCGTCATGGCTTATGCGGTGGTGCTCGGTGAGGCGCTGATCGACCTGCTGGAGGACGCGTCGGGGCCGGAGCCGTGCTACCGGCCGGCGGTGGGCGGCGCGCCGTTCAACGTCGCGGTCGGGGTGGCCCGGTTGGGTGGCAATGCCGAGTTCGTCGGCTCCATCTCCACCGACCGGCTCGGTGAGCGGCTGCACGGGTTCCTCGTCGACAACGGCGTCGGCACCGGGGGAGTGCTGCGGGTGTCGGCGCCGACGACGCTGGCGCTCACCAACTTCTCCGGCGCCGAACCCGACTTCGCGTTCTACGGCGACTCGCACGGCATGCTCGGCCCGGACGACCTGGACCCGGCCCGGATCGCCGGGGCCGACGTGGTCTACACCGGGTCGATCGCGATGCTGCGCCCGCCGACGCTGGCGGCCGCCCGCGCCGCGTGGCAGGTGAGCGGGCCGCGCAAGGTGTTCGACCCGAACGCCCGTCCGCGCCTGCTCGCCGACGTCGCCGCGTACCGCGACGTGGTCGAGGAGTTCGCGGCCGGGGCCGACCTGATGAAGCTGAGTTCGGCCGACGCGGCGATCCTCTGGGGGGCCGACGAGACGACGGTGGCGGAGCGGCTCGCCGGCCTGGGCCACGCCACCGTGGTCATCACGCGGGGTGCGGCGGGGGCGCTGCTGCGGCACACCGGCGGCGTCACCGCGATCGCCGCGCCCCGGGTGGCCGCCGTCGACACCACGGGCGCCGGCGACTCGGTGATGGCGGCCCTGGTCGAGGGCCTGCTGCTCACCGGGCGGGCGGGTGAGCCCGACTGGCCCGCCCTGGTGCGCTACGCGCTCGCTGTCGGGGCGCTGACGGTCCAGGGGCGCGGCGGGGCGACGGCCCTGCCCACCGCGCAGGCCGTGCGCGAGCGGTTCCCTCAGGACGTGCCGTCGAGTTCGGCGTAGCCGCGGGCGACCGCGACCGCGGCGGTCTCGAACTCGTAGGGCGCCTTGCGCACCACCTCGTCGGCGGGCACCTCGTCGGCGTGGCCGTCCCGGATCAACCAGGCCAGCGCGGCCAACTCGGCGTGCTGGCCCCTGACGAACGAAGGGCCGCACACGGCTCCGTGGCCGGGCACCACCGTGGCCGGTTCGAGGGCGAGGATCGCGGCGAGGGCGTCCGGCCACTCGAGGGGGTAGGCGTCGTCGAACTGCGGCGGTCCGCTCTCCTCGACCAGGTCGCCGGCCACCACCAGGGCGGCGTCGGGCACGTGGACGATCAGGTCGCCGGCGGTGTGCCCGCGCCCCGGATGGCGCAGCACGGCCGTGCGACCGCCCAGGTCGAGCGCCGTCTCGTGGACCACCGGCCGGTCCGGCACCCGGATGTCGGTGTCGAGCACGCCGGAAAGACCGGGATGGGTGCGCGACCACTCACGCCATACGTCGGCCGGGTCCGTGGTCCGGATCCGGTCGATCGCCTCCGGGTGGGCGTAGACGGGCGCGTCGAGGAACGCCGCGTTGCCGAAGCAGTGGTCGAAATGGTGGTGCGTGTTGACCACGGCCAGCGGGACCGCCGTCATCGCCGCGACCATGTCGGCCAGTTCGCGGGCCTGGCCGGCCGTGGTGAGCGTGTCCACGAGCAGGGCCGACGTGTCGCCGACGATCAGGGTCACGTTCACGTCGAGCACGGGGTGCCGGAGCACGTGGATGCCCGGCGCGACCTCCACGAACCCGCTCGTCACGACGACGCGCCGAACGCGGCCGCGAGGAAGCGCCGGCGGTCCACCAGCGCCCGTTCGACCCGGACCTGCGCCACTGTCGCGTCGCCGTCGCGGACGATGACCTCGAACGTCAGCCGGCGCCCGTCGACCTTCGTCAACCGGGCGTGCGCGACAACCGTGCGCCCGACCGGCGTCGGCGCCATGTGCTCCAGGTCGACCTTGCTGCCTACGGTGGTGGTCCCGGTCGCGAGGTGGCGGGCCAGCGCGCGGACCGTCGCCGCCTCGGCCAGCGCCAGCACCCGCGGCGTCGCGAGCACCGGAACGTCTCCCGAGCCCACCGCCTGCGCGGTGTCGGCATCGGTGACGGTGAGTTCCAGTTGCGCCGCCGCCCCCACCCAGGACTCCATGGTGGAATCGTGCCATGCCCCCCGACATGCTGGCCTCCGCCCGTCGCATCACGGTTCTGACCGGAGCCGGCATCTCCACCGACTCCGGCATTCCGGACTTCCGCGGCCCGCAGGGCGTGTGGACCAGGAACCCGGGGGCGGCCGCGATGTTCACGCTGGACAACTACGTCGCCGACCCCGAGGTGCGGCGGCAGGCGTGGCGGAACCGGCGCGAGCACCCGGCGTGGACGGCGGAGCCGAACGCCGGCCACCGCGCGCTCGTCGACCTCGAACGGGCCGGCCGGCTGCGGGCGATCGTCACCCAGAACATCGACGGGCTGCACCAGAAGGCCGGCTCCGACCCGGCGCTGGTCGTCGAGATCCACGGGACGCTCTGGTACACCCAGTGCCTGAGCTGCGGGAACCGCACCGCGATGGAGGAGACCCTGGCGCGCGTCGACGCCGGCGAGGCCGACCCGCCGTGCGAACTGTGCGGCGGCATCCTCAAGTCGGCCACGATCTCGTTCGGTCAGGCGCTGGAGCCGCGGGTGTTGGAGGCGGCCGTCGACGCGGCGCGCGACTGCGACCTCCTGCTCGCCGTCGGGACGTCGCTCACCGTGCACCCGGCGGCCGGCCTCGTCGATGTCGCGCTGGCGGCCGGTGCCCGGGTGATGATCCTGAACGCCCAGCCCACCCCGTACGACTCCGTCGCCGACGCGGTCGTCAGGGAACCCATCGGCGCGGCGCTGCCGGCCATGGTGGCGGCCGCGGTGGGTCCGGTGCCCGACAGCGGTCGTTAACCTTGGTGTCGATGACCGCCAGCGAGACCGACCCGACCGGCACGTCCAACGCCCACACGACGCGCAAGCGGGTCATCGCACTGTCGATCTGGGCGGTCGGCTTCGTCGCCTGGTGGGTGCTGCTCGGGCTGCCACTCACCGACCCGCTGCTGGCCTTCGGGTGGCTCTGGCTCGCGACGATCGCCATCCGCATCGACCAGCCGCGGCGCGTGCACCTGCGGTTCGCCCGCGACTGGCTGCCGATCGCCCTGCTGCTCGTCCTCTACAACTTCTCGCGCGGCCTCGCCGACCAGGGCCGCACTCCGCACGCGATCGAGCTGATCCAGGCCGACCGGTTCCTCTTCGACGGGCACGTCCCCACCGTCTGGCTGCAGCAGCACTTCTACGACCCGGACGGCATCCACTGGTGGGACGTCGTCGCGAGCTGGGTCTACTTCTCGCACTTCGTCGTCGCGCTCGCCGTCGCGGTGGTGTTGTGGCTGCGCAACCGGCCGCGGTGGGCGGCCTTCATGCGACGCTGGTTCGCCCTGTCGATCCTCGGGCTGATCACGTACTTCGCCTACCCGGCCGCGCCGCCGTGGTGGGCAGCCAGGTACGGCCTGCTGCCAGAGGTCGCCCGCATCTCGACGCGCGGATGGCAGGCGATCGGGCTGCACGGCGCCGGAAACGTGCTCAACGCCGGCCAGATCGCGGCCAACCCGGTGGCGGCGATGCCGTCGCTGCACACGGCGTTCGCGCTGTTCGTCGTTGTCTTCTTCTTCGGCCGGGTGCGCCGCCGGTGGTGGCCGCTGCTGCTCACCTACCCGCTCGCCATGACGTTCACCCTCGTCTACACCGGCGAGCACTACATGATCGACGTGCTCGTCGGCTGGGTGTACGTCGGGCTCGCCTTCGGGCTGTGCTCGCTGGCCGAGCGCTGGTGGCGCACGAGATCGACGGCGGCGGCCGGACCGGGTGCGGCGGCCGAGCCGGGTACGGCGGCCGAGCCGGATGCGGCGGCCGAACCGGTCTCGGCCAGCCGTGCCGCGCGGGACACCTCTGCCAACTCCCCGGCCAACCCGTAGGCCGCCAGCGCGTCGCGGTCCCGGCCTACGGCGTGCAACCCGCCCGCCGTGTCGACGTGCAGGTCGGCGAGGCGCAGCAGGCGCTGCACGGGACCCTGCACCACCCGCACGCTCTGCACCCGGGTCAGCTTGGCCACCACCAGCCGGACCGTCAGCCACCCGTCGCGGGCGGCCACCACGGCGTCGGTGCGGCCGAACGCGCGCCGGCGGCGGGCCAGCGGCGAGACGAACCGGGCCCGGTTCGGCACCGGGTGCAGCGGTACCGCGTCGATGTCGACGCCGTCGAGGACGCGTGCGATCACCGCGCGCGTCGTCGCCCAGTCGGCCACCGGCAGCAGGACGCTGCCGCGCACCCCCTGCGACGCCGCGTCGTTTCCGCCGTAGCCGGCGACGTCGAGCTTGGTGCGCACCCAACCCAGCGGCCGCCACAGCAGCGGGCTGGTCACCTGCACGGCCTGCACCCGCAGCGGCGGGACGGTCTGGCTGCGGGTCTCGAGCAGGCCGTGGCGCAGCCGCAGCCCCGTCGCGTCGATCGCGATCCGGAAGTGCCACTGCGCGAAGATGCGCCGCAGCGGCGGCAGCACGACGCCGATCAGCGCGGTCGCGGCGCTGGCGACGCCGATCACGCTCCACGCGGGCGGGTCGTAGGCCATCGGCGTGATCGTGGCGAGCAGGGCCATCGGCACGAACAGGACCGGCGGGCTGAGCAGGTTCGCGATCAGCACGTGCCGGTTGTCGACGGTGTGCACGGGTACCTCGGCGGCCGCTTCCACCGTCGCGTTCTCATCGGCCGCAACCACCGCGTCCGCGCTGGCCCCCCGCGCCAGCGCGAGCAGCCGGCGCCGCAGGTCGCCGGCCTCGGCGACGCTCAGGAACGCGAGCGGCGCCTCCGTCTTCCGAGCGCCGATGACCTCGATGCGCAGTTCCGCGACGCCGGTCAGCCGGGCCAGCACCGGCCGGTTGACGTCGATCGCCTGCACCCGTTCCAGCGGGATCGACCGGGTCCGCCGCCAGATCAGGCCCTCGGTGACCCGCAGCTCGCGACCGACCGTCTGGAAGCCGGTCACCAGCCAGCTCACCACCGCCAGGATCAGCGTGATGACGAGGATGCCGGCCACCAGGGCCACCCAGCGCTCGAAGCCGAGCTGCGCGTAGCCCTGCCAGGAGATCGCCGCCACCGCGATCGCGATCGACTTCGCGCCCTTCAGCAGCGGGGTCAGCGGGTGCAGGCGCCGGCGCGCAACCAGGTCGACGCTCACAAACCCTCTTCCCGCGTCTCGCCGAGCGCTGCGAGCCGGTCGCGCAGCCGGGCCGCTTCCGGCCCGGGAAGGCCGGGGATCTGCGCGTCGCTCGCGGCCGCGGCGGTGTGCAGCCCCACCGTGGCCAGGCCGAAGGCGCGTTCGAGCGGACCGGCGCTGACGTCGACGAACTGCATCCGCGCATACGGGACGATCGACAGCCGGCGCACCATGAGCCCGTGCTTGACGAGCAGGTCCTCGGCCCGTTCGGCGTAGCCCCAGCTACGTACCGACCGCACGATCAGCACCGCCCGGACCGCACCGAGCACGACCACCGCGATCGCGCCGGCGAGGAACTGCCAGGCGTCGAACCAGGTCCAGAGCAGCACACCGGCGACGGCGAACACGACGATCACGCCGGCCAGCCGGATCTGCTCGACGACGATCAGCCGGCTGGACACCGGCCGCCAGTCGACGGTCAGCGGCCACGGCTGCAACGGATCGACGGGCGACGCGACATCGGTCACGGCCGCACCTCGCTCCGCGAGGTGCGCCCGCGGAGCCGATCCGCAAGCGGATCGGCTCCGCTCGGCCTGATGGCGCCCTCGCTGCGCTCGGTCACACCCACGAGCCTACGCATCACGCCAGCGACTCGACTTCCTGCAGGAAGCCGCGGGCGTCGAGGAACTGGCTGAGCGTCGGCAGGTGGGCGTCGCAGGCGAGCCACGTCTTGCGCCGGTCCGGGGTGTGCAGCTTCGGGTTGTTCCACCGCAGCGCGTGCACCGCCCGGGCCCGGCAGCCGCGCGCGGAGCAGATCAACTGTTCGCCGGCAGCCAGTGAGTCCACCTGTGAATATTGCCAGCCCGGCGGGCCGATCCGGCAGCGTGCGCCGGAAACACAAAAGCCCGGGCGAGGGGCCCGGGCTTGTGTTTGAGTATGCAAAGCGCCGGGCGGCCACGGGGGAAGCCGCCCGGCGACGTCTCAAATCGTACCCTCAGGACACCGGTCCATGTCTACCCGTGCCCGGTGTCCGTTCGGGCGGAACTGTGAGAACCGAAAGGTCCTCGGCCGTTTGGCTGTGCCGGTTGCCAGCCGCGACCGCTTGACCGCAGGCTCCGCTCCGCTGCGCCCGCTGGCAATCGCGGCGGGCCTCATCGCGCGGCTAGGGTCGGCATGCCACTCTTGTGGAGACCTGCGTACCTGTCGACCGTGGAGGACCGGTGGCCCAACCGACCACGCCCGCCAACCCCGAGCAGCCGAACCCGGATCAGAACCGCCCCGAATCCGGCGATTCTGCCCCGGCGCGCGCCGCATCGGACCGGCCGGAACAGCACGGGTCGGCCACGCCCACCTGGTCCACCGGCGCGCCCACCCCGGCGGCCGGGGCCGCCGCGGGCGCGGGGGCCGCGCCGACGTCACCCGCGCCGGCGGTCCAGGTCCCGCGGACCGCGCCGACGAGCGCAGCGCCGGCGCCGGGTCCCAACGGCACCCATTCGCTGACGAAGTCGACGCCGGCCCAGGACGCGGGCATCCTCGAGCGCGCGCTGTTCGAGGTCAAGAAGGTCATCGTCGGGCAGGACCGGATGATCGAGCGGATGTTCGTCTCGCTGCTCGCCCGGGGGCACTGCCTGCTCGAGGGCGTGCCGGGCGTCGCCAAGACGCTCGCCGTCGAGACGCTGGCCCGCGCCGTCGGCGGCACGTTCGCCCGCATCCAGTTCACGCCCGACCTCGTGCCCGCCGACATCGTCGGCACCCGCATCTACCGGCAGGGCAGCGAGAAGTTCGACGTCGAACTCGGGCCGGTGTTCGTGAACTTCCTGCTCGCCGACGAGGTCAACCGGGCGCCGGCCAAGGTGCAGAGCGCGCTGCTCGAAGTCATGGCCGAGCGTCAGGTGTCGATCGGCGGCGAGACCTACCCGGTGCCGCAGCCGTTCCTGGTGATGGCCACGCAGAACCCGATCGAGCAGGAGGGCGTGTACCCGCTGCCGGAGGCGCAGCGCGACCGGTTCCTCATGAAGATCCTCGTCGGCTACCCCACCGACGCGGAGGAGCGCGAGATCGTGTACCGGGTCGGCGTCCGGACCCCGGAGCCGGCGACGGTGCTCACCAGCGAGGACCTGATGGCCCTGCAGGCCAGGGCCGACGAGGTGTTCGTGCACAACGCGCTCGTCGACTACGCGGTCCGCCTGGTGCTGGCCACCCGCTCGCCGATCGACCACGGCGTCCCGGACGTGGCGCCGCTGATCCAGTACGGCGCCAGCCCCCGCGCGTCGCTCGGCATCGTGCGCGCGACCCGCGCGCTCGCGCTGATGCGCGGCCGCGACTACGCCCTGCCCCAGGACGTGCAGCACATCGCGCCGGACATCCTGCGGCACCGGCTGGTGCTCTCCTACGACGCGCTCGCCGACGACATCCCGGCCGAGCACATCGTCGACAGGGTGCTCGCCGCCGTCCCGGCGCCGACCGTCGCCCCGCGCCAGAACTCGATGCCGGTCGGGGCGGGTGCGCCCGGCGGGCGGCCCGGCGGCCATCCCGGCGCCCACCAGACGGCGCCGATCGGCGGCCCGGCGTGGCCCGGCCGCATGGCGTGACGGCCGTGTTCAGCCGGTTCCGCAAGAGCCGGGCCGAGCCCGTCCCGGCCGAGCACCACGGCGCCATCGCACTGGACTCGGGCCGCGCCGAACTGGTGCTGAACCGGCTGCAGTTGCTCATCACCCGCAAGCTCGACGGGCTGCTGCAGGGCGACTACCTCGGCCTGCTGCCCGGCCCGGGCACGGAGGCGGGCGAGTCGCGCGAGTACCGCCCCGGCGACGACGTGCGCCGGATGGACTGGCCGGTGACCGCCCGCACGACGGTCCCGCACGTGCGGCAGACCACCGCCGACAGGGAACTCGAGACCTGGCTCGCCATCGACGTCTCGGCGAGCCTCGACTTCGGCACCGCCCTGTACCTCAAGCGCGATCTGGCGCTGGCCGCCGCCGCGGCGATCACCCACCTGACGGTCCGGGGCGGGAACCGGATCGGTGCGGTGCTCGGCACGTCCGAGGCGATCACGCGGCTGCCGGCCCGGCCCGGCCGCAAGGACGCCCAGGGGCTGCTGCGCAGCATCGCCCGGGTCACCCCCCGCCCCGGCCGGGCCAGCCTCGGCGAACTCGTCGAGGCGCTGAACCGCCCGCCCCGCCGGCGCGGCCAGGCCGTCGTGATCTCCGACTTCATGACCCCTGTCGACGAGTGGTCCCGCCCGCTGCGCAAGCTCGGCGTCCGGCACGACGTGCTCGCCATCGAGATCGTCGACCCGCGCGAACTGGAACTGCCGGACGTCGGCGTCATGGTCTTCGCCGACCCGGAGACCGGCCGGGCGCACGAGGTGCAGACGGCCGACCCGGCGCTGCGGGCCCGCTACGCGCACGCGACGGCCACCCAGCGGGCCGAGATAGCGTCGGCGATACGGGGCGCCAACGCCTCGCACCTGCGCCTGCGAACCGACTCCGACTGGCTGATCGACATCGTGCGCTTCGTCGCCGCCCAGCGGCACGCGCGCACCAGGGGGACCGCTCGATGATCCGATTCCTGGAACCGCTGTGGTTGCTCGCCATCGTGCCCGTGCTCGTGGTCGCGGGCGCCTACGTCTGGCGGCAGCTGCGCAAGCGGCAGTTCGCGATGAAGTTCACCAACGTCGACCTGCTGCGGCACCTCGTCCCGCGGGGGCTGGGCTTCCGGCGCCACCTCGCCGCCGGTGCGTTCCTGGTGAGCCTCGCGGTGCTGGCGATGGGCATGGCCCGTCCGTCGGTCGACACCAAGGAGCCGCTGGAGCGGGCCACCGTGATGCTCGCGATCGACGTGTCGCTGTCGATGCAGGCGGCCGACGTCGCGCCCACCCGGATCGACGCGGCGAAGCAGGCCGCGAAGGACTTCGTCCAGCAGTTGCCGGCCGGCTACAACCTCGGGCTCGTGACGTTCGCCAAGGCCGCGAACGTCAAGGTGTCGCCGATGAAGGACCGGGCGCCGGTGCTCGCCGAGATCGACGGTCTCCAGCTGGCCGAGGCGACGGCGACGGGGGAAGCGGTCTTCGCGTGCCTGGATGCCATCCGCGGCGTGCCCACCGACGGCGCCAACGAGTTGCCGCCGGCCCGCATCGTGCTGCTGTCCGACGGCTACCGCACGTACGGGCGCTCGATCGAGGAGGCGGCGGCGTCGGCGTCCGCGGCGAACATTCCCGTCTCGACCATCGCGTTCGGTACGGACGAGGGCGTGGTGCGCATCAACAACCAGACCCAGCGGGTGCCGGTGGACCGGCAGTCGCTGCAGCGCCTGGCCGAGACGACCAAGGGCCTCTTCTACGAAGCCGCGACCGTCGAGCAGCTCAAGCAGGTGTACAAGGACATGGGCAGCTCGATCGGCTACCGGACGAAGCCGCGCGAGGTGACCCAGTGGTACGTCGGCGTGGGGCTGCTCTTCGCCCTGGCCGCGGCCGGCCTGAGCCTTCTCTGGACGAGCCGCCTGCCGTAGCCGGCCTCCGCGATCGTGGAAAATCAGGGCTCGTTTTCGAGCGCTAACTTTCCACGATCGCGGAAGGAGGGTGCGGGGTCACGAGCACAGGAAGAAGAGGTAGGCGACCCAGGCGGCGCCGAGGACGAAGCCGAGTGGCGCGAGGAAACGACTCATGATGACTCCTCGTGGCGTGGTGAAAGGAAGAAGCGCGCACGTGAAGTCGTGACGGGGCAGTGCAGAAGAATCGAGAGTGGTCAGCCGTGGCTGACCGAGGCCCGGCCACGACTGGAAGGATCGCTATCTCGCATAGCGAGTCACCTCCTGGAGTCGGTACGGCACGGGCGTAGGACCTCGCACATCCTAGCGGCCACAACCGCATTAGTCACATACCGTGGTCCAGTTGCTAGTGTCGCCACGGCAAACACCCGACAATCCGGGAGGCGGAGTGGCGCGCACCGTACTGGTCACGGGCGGTAACCGGGGCATCGGCCTGGGCATCGCGACGGCGTTCGCCGCGCAAGGCGACCGGGTCGCCGTCACCCACCGCGGCAACAAGCCGCCGGGCGACGCCGCGCTGTACGGCGTCGAGTGCGACATCACCGACGGCGCGGCCGTCGACGCCGCGTTCAGCCGGATCGAGAAGGAACTCGGCCCGGTCGAGGTGCTCGTCGCCAACGCGGGCATCACCGACGACGCGCTGCTGCTGCGGATGAGCGAGGAGCAGTTCGGCCGGGTGGTCGACACCAATCTCACCGGCGCGTACCGCCTCGCCAAGAGGGCGGCCGGCAAGATGTTGCGGGCGCGCTGGGGGCGCATGATCTTCATCTCGTCGGTCGTCGGCGTCACCGGCAGCGCGGGCCAGGTGAACTACGCCGCCAGCAAGGCCGGGCTCATCGGCATGGCCCGCTCGATCGCCCGGGAACTGGGCAGCCGCAACATCACGGCCAACGTGATCACCCCGGGTTTCGTCCACACCGACATGACCGCCGCGCTGGGAGAGGCCCGGCACCAGGAGATCCAGAGCACCATTCCGCTGGGCCGGATGGGTCTCGCCGAGGAGATCGCCAGCGCGGTGACGTGGCTGGCCAGCGACGGCGCGGCCTACGTCACCGGCGCCGTGATCCCGGTCGACGGCGGCCTGGGCATGGGTCACTGAGAGGGAGCACGGAGATGGGTTTCGTAGAGGGCAAGCGGCTGCTCGTCACCGGCGTCATCACCGATCAGTCGATCGGGTTCGCGGTGGCCAAGCTCGCCCAGGAGAACGGCGCGACTGTCGTGCTGACCGGCTTCGGGCGCATGTCGCTCGTCGAGCGGATCGCGAAGCGGCTGCCCAGCCCGCCGCCCGTCATCGAGCTCGACGTGACAAACCAGGAGCACCTGGATTCGCTCGCGTCCCGGGTCGGTGCGCACGTCGACGGCCTCGACGGCGTCCTGCACTCCATCGGTTTCGCCCCGGCCAGCTGCCTCGGCGGCGGGTTCCTCGACGCGCCGTGGGACGACGTCGCCACCGCCGTACACGTGAGCACCTACTCGTACAAGGCGCTGGCCACCGCCTGCCTGCCGATGATGAGCCCGGGCGGGGCGATCGTGGGGCTCACCTTCGACGCGACGGTCGCCTGGCCGGTCTACGACTGGATGGGTGTCGCCAAGGCGGGACTGGAGTCGGCCAACCGGTACCTGGCCCGCTACCTCGGCCCCAAGGGAATCCGCACCAACCTCGTCTCGGCCGGCCCGCTGCGGACGATGGCCGCCAGGTCCATCCCCGGCTTCGAGCAGTTCGAGGAACCCTGGGTGGCGAAGGCGCCGCTGGGCTGGGACCTCACCAACCAGGAGCCGGCGGCGCGCGCGTGCCTGGCCCTCATGTCGGACTGGTTCCCGGCGACCACCGGGGAGATCGTCCACGCCGACGGAGGCTTCCACGCACTGGGCGCCTGACGTCTGGTAGAACTTCGCTCGTGACCTTGGCCGCCGGCGTGCGCGTGCGCCCGGAGCCGTTCGGGTGTCTCGCGTACGTCGGCGACCGCGATCACTTCTTCGCCGTCGACCGAGCGGGCGCCCGGGTGCTCGACGCGGCGCTGCTCGGCGCCCCGATCGACCCCGCCGACGCGCCCGCCGCCCGGGTGCTCGGCCGCTTCGGCGTGCTGGAATCCGGCGAGCCGCCCGCGTTCCACCACGGCGTCTCGCTGCTCGGCGACTTCGACGCGGTCCCGGCCGTCGCCCGTCCGCTGGTGGTGAACTGCTTCGCGACGAGCGAATGCCCGCTCCGGTGCCGCTACTGCTACGCCGACGACCTGATGCGGGCCGCCCCGGACACCGACGTCGACCTCGTCGCCGCGGCGGCCGCGGCCGTGCCCGCGATGGTCGCGGTGCTCACCGGCGGGGAGCCGCTGTTCCGCCCGGACCTGACCGCCGCGCTCATCGACCGGCTGGCCGGGCGGTTCGCGCTCGTCGTCGACACGTCCGGGGTCGGCGATCTCGACGCGGTGCTGCCGGCCCTCGTCGCCGCCCGGGTGCACCTGCGGGTGTCGCTGGACAGCCTCGACCCGTCGGCGAACGACAGGCTGCGGCCGCTCGCCGGCCGCCACCGCGCGGTGCCGGGCCGCGCGCCCGCGCCCGGCGCTCTCGCGCCGAGCGGTGCGGCCGCGCGCGAGACGCTGCGCCGGGCCGCGGCCGCCGGCGTCCCCACCACCGTGCAGACGGTGGTGACGGCGGCCAACCACGACCCCGACCAGCTGCGCCGGCTACGTGACGACCTGATCGCCGCCGGCGTGCGCAACTGGGTGCTGCACGTCCTGGTGCCGGCCGGCAAGGCGGCCGAACGCCGCAACGCCGCATTGCGACCGGCCGCAACCGTGCGGCATGCGCTGGCCGACCTCGTCCGCGACGCGACGACGGCCGAGCTGCCGTTGAACATCCGCGCGACGGGCACTGACTCCGCCGCCAACTCCGCACTTATCATCGGCGGCAGGGGCGACCTGTACGTCGAGGGCGACCGCGGCGGGAAGGTACGGATCGCCGGCCCCGGCGACCCGGCCGACCGCGTGGCGGCGGCCCTCGCGCGGCACCTGAGCCCGGCCGCAGCCGCCGGCCGGTACCTCAACGGCAGCATCCAGGGGTTCGGCTCTGGGCTGGTCGCCACGGCACTGGCGGCCGCGGGCGGGCGGGATGACTGGCGGGCTCGAAAACGAGAGCAAGCACCGCGTCCCTGACGAGGCGGCGCTGCTGCAAGCGCTGACGGCGCTCGGGTTCGTCGCCGATCCGCAAGCCGATCACCAGGTCGACGAGTACTACGACGACCCCGGCGGCAGCCTCGGAACCGGCGACGTCGTATGCCGTATCCGGGTGCACGACGGGCGCGCGGAGGCGGGCTTCAAGGGTCCGCGCCGGTGGCACGACGACGGCTCGCACACCCGGATCGAGGTGGAGCTCCCGGTCCCGGACGTCGACGAGGTGCGCGCAGCGCTGGTCCGGCAGGGGCTGGTGGCGGTCTGGCGGCTGGAGAAGCGCCGTCGGCGGTTCCGCCGCGCGCCGGACACCCTCGTGGTGTGCCTCGACGAGCTGCCCGGGTTGGGGCTGTTCGTCGAGCTGGAGGGGCCGGTGCCCCAGATCGCGGCCGCGCGGGAAGCGCTGGGTGGGGCGATCGGCGCGGCGGAGCCGCGCAACTACCACGAGATCGCGACGGCCGACCGCCCCGACCTCGATTCGCTTGTCTTCGAGTAGGCCGCGCGCACCCTCGTCGGCGAGGATGTGACCATGACCGAGATCACGGGGAAGCCGGAGAAGGCAGTCGAGGAACTGCACCGGGAACTGCTCACCGCCTGGAACCACCAGGACGCCCGGGCATACGCGGCCCTCTTCACCGCGGACGCGACCCTCGTCGGGTTCGACGGGAGTCAGGTGGCAGGCTCGGCCGTCGAGGAGCACCTCGCCGGCATATTCGCCGACCACCAGACCGCCTCGTACGTGTGGCAGACCGTCGAGGTCCGGCAGCTCGCCGACGGGGTCGTGCTGTTGCGGGCGAAGGTCGGGATGGTGCCACCCGGCCAGACGGACGTGAACCCGGACACGAACGCGGTGCAGTCACTCGTGGCCGTCCAGGACGGCGGAGCCTGGCGGGCGACCCTGTTCCAGAACACGCCCGCGCAGTACCACGGGCGCGAGGACCTGGCCGAGCAGCACACCGCCGAGATGCGGCGGGCGCTGGCCGGCGCCGGGTAATCGTCACCGCGGCTCGTAGCGGCACGTCGTGCCGGTGCGGACCGACCGGTCCAGGTGGGCGCCCAGATCGGGAAGCACCGCGCCGACGCGGCGGATCGCGTCGCGGATGCGGGCCGTGACGGCCTTGCGGGCGCGCTCGGCGGCCGACGGGCCGAGGCGGCGCGAGCCGGCGCCCGGCCGGGTGGCGCGGCGCAGCTCGGCGAGCAGGTGCTCGCGTTCGTCGGCGGCGCGCTGGCGACGGGCCAGGTCGGAGTGCGCGCCGGCGGTGTCCAGCTCGTCGTCGAGCTCGGCGAGCCGCCGCTTGTAGGCGGCGAGCGCCGCCCGGTCGAGGACCGGATCGGCGGCTCCATCGGCCAGGGCGGCGCCGGCGAGCTCCAGCGCGGGCAGGTCGGCGCCCGGCCGGCCGAGGAGCGCGGCGAGGTCGTGCATCCCCTTGACGTCGGCCACGAACGCGGATCGCCCGCGGTAGCTCACCTGCCAGACGTCGCCCTTCCTGACCAGCCCCGGCCGCGCGTCATCGGTGACGGGCGCGGCGGCGCCGCCCAACGCGTCGAGCGCGGCCCCGCTCTCCGCCTCCCAGGCCCGGGCACCGAGCCGCCGGTGCGTTTCCCGTGCCCGGTTCAGCCACGTCGCGGCCCGCTCCGGCTCGCCGAGCGCGGCGTGCAGCAACCCGACGCGCTGCGCGTGCGCACCCATGAAACACACCAGCGCCCCGTTGACCGCGCACGTGTCGGCCAACGGCAGCAGGTCCGCCAGCAGCACCGTGCACAGTGGACGGTCGTCGAGCGCGATCGCCGCCGTCGCCAGCTCGCCGACGAACACCGACCACAGGTAGGACCGGTCGGTGCGCCACTCGTCGAGCGCCAGCACCGTGTCGAGGTGCCGGCGGGCGGCGTCGAGGTCGCCGGCCCGCGCGAAGAAGCCCGCCGCGACCGCGTGTGCGTGTGCCGGCGCACCGACCCACCAGCGCACCGCCGCCTCGGCCAGCTCGCGCATCTCGGCCCGGTCGGCGCGGGCCCGTGCGATCTCCAGCCGCTGCGACATGCGCACGTTGCCGGTGTCGCTGTCGCCGACCGCCTCGCCCAGCGCCGCCGCCTCCCGGCTGAGCCGGTCGCCGGCCTCGATGTCGCCGTCGAGCAGGGCCAGCGCGGCCTGCCGGCTGCGCAGCACGTAGTCGTGGCGGGGCTGGCGCAGCCGCTCGGTGACGTAACCGAACTCGGTGAGGCTGGCCCGGAACGCGGCCGACCCGTTCTCCAGTTGAGCGCTCGCCGCGAGCAGCAGCGCCTGGGCGTGCCGTTCGTGGTCACCGGCTTGCTTCGCGAGCTCGCCGATCTCAGCGGCGATGGCCGCCCGCTGCGTGGCGCGGCCCGGGGTCCACAGCGTGTCGTGCTGCGCGAGCAGGCAACTGGCCAGCGTGTTCGGGTTGTCGAGGCGACGCGCGATGTCGACCGCCTCCTGGGCCAGCGGGTGGGCCCGGGGCCGGTCGGCCGACACCGAGTGTTGCAGGTGCCGGGCCAGCGCCGCCGTCACCTCCGCTTCCTCCGGCGTCCCCGCACCGGCCAGCGCCGTCCGGGCCGTCTCCAGCACGGAGATCAGCTCCGTGCGCGGCATCGCGAAGCGGGCACCCACCCGGTCCAGGCCGAGGGCGACCGTCGCGAGCAGTCCGGCCGCTCCGGTGGTCACCGCCCGGGCCCAGGCGGTGTCGAGCAGCGTCCGGGCCTGCGCGGCGTCGCCGGAGCGCAGCCGGAGATCGGCCTCGTCGGCGAGCAGGCACACGACGGTGGCGTCGGACAGCCGCCGGCCCGCACCGGCCACGGCCGAGCGGACCCGGGCCAGGTGGCCGGCGGCCTCGGCGAACGCGAACCGGGCGGTGTCGGCCTCGGCCGCCGTGCGGGCCCAGGCGAGCGCGGGCGACGGGCCGGCCGCGGCCACCGCCGCGGCGAAGTGACGGGCCAGGTCGGCCGGGAACACGACGCCGCCGCGCTCGTGGCGGCGCACGAGCGCCGTGGCGACCCGGTGATGCAGATCCAGCCGGCGGGTACGCCCGAGCGCCCCGTAGATCGTCTCGCGGTACAGGTCGTGGGCGAACCGCGCGGCCGCGGCCTCACCGGCCACCGGTTCGAGAATGCCGGCGTCGAGCGCCGGCGCGAGCCGTTCGGCGACGGTGGCCGCGTCCTCGGCGCACACGTCGGCCAGCACGTCGGGCAGCAGCGCCCGGCCCGCGACCGCGGCGGCGTCGAGCAGCGCGCGGCAGTCGGCCGGCAGGCGGACCAGGCGACCGTCGATCGCGTCGCGCACGGCGGCCGGCGGCCCGGCGGCGGCCGGCGGCCCGGCGGCGGCGGCCGACGGCCCGGCGGCGGCCAGCACGCGGCACAGCTCCCGCGCGAAGAACGGGTGCCCGCCGCTGCGCTCGTGCACGAGCGCGGCCCAACGGTCGGCCGCCGGCCCGCCCGCCACGGCCGTCACCAGGTCGGATACCTCGGCGGGGGACAGCCCGCGCAGCACCACCAGCTCGGCGGCGGTCGCCAACTCGGCCAGGCCCGGCGCGACGTCGGCATGCCGTTCGCCCGGCCGGTACGCGCCGACCTGCACGAGCGCCCCGGGCCGGGCGTACCGGGCGAGGAACCGCAGGAGCTCCACGCTGGACGGGTCGGCCCACTGGAGGTCGTCGAGCACGACCACCACGGGGGCGTCGGCGCCGGCCCGCGCCAGCAGGGCGCCCACCGCGTCGAAGATCTTCAGCCGGTCGCCGCCGCCGGGCGCCGGACCCAGGTCCGGGACCACCGCCGCCAGGGCCGGATCGATGCCGCCGCCCAGCTCGGGACGCCGGTGCAGCAGCGAGCGCAGCGCCTGCGTCCACGGCCACCACGCCGGTGCCTGGTCGCCGGCCCAGCAGGTGCCCCAGATCACCGTGGCACCGAGCGCCTCGACGTCGGCGGTGTACCGGGTCAGCAGCGCGGTCTTGCCGATCCCGGCCTCGCCGGCCACGAGCACCAACCCGGCCCGGTGCGCGCCGCGGCCGCCCGGCGAGCCCGCGACCGTGCGGTACACGGTGGCGAGCCGGGCCAGCGGTTCGGCGCGGCCGACGAACTCGGACATCCCGGCATTGTCCCGCGTCCGTGCCACGGCGGGCGGCCTGGCGACCGTCAGGAAACTGCCAGCTCGGATCTGGCGGTCGCCAGCGCGGTTCTGGCGCATCATGAGGCATGACAGCCACATTCGATCCGCAGCGGTACAAGACGACGACCAGGAGCCAGTGGCAGGACGCCGCCGAGGCGTGGCACCGCTGGGGTCCGACGATCGAGGACTGGCTCGGCCCGGCCACCGAACGGATGCTCGACGGTGCCGGCGTCACCGCCGGTAGCAAGGTGCTCGACGTCGCCGCCGGCGCCGGGGGACAGAGCCTCGCGGCCGCGCGCCGGGCCGGCCCGACCGGCTCCGTGCTCGCCACCGACATCTCCCCGGCGATCCTCGAGTACGCGGCCAAGACCGCCACCGAGGCGGGGCTGACGACCGTCGCCACCCGGGAGGTCGACGGGGAGCGGCTCGACGTGGGCGAGGGCGCCTTCGACGCGGTGATCTCCCGCGTCGGGTTGATCTACTTCCCGGACCGGCAGGCCGCGCTCGGCGGCATGTACCGCGCCCTGCGCCCCGGCGGCCGCCTCTCCGCGGTGGTGTACTCCACGGCCGACCGCAACGGGTTCTTCTCGATCCCGGTCGGCATCATCCGGCGCCGCGCCGACCTGCCGCCGCCCGCGCCCGGCCAACCCGGCCCGTTCAGCCTGGGCACGCCCGGTGTCGCCGAGCAGGAACTGGCCGACGCCGGCTTCCGCGACGTCACCGTCGAGGCCGTCGACTCGCCGCTGCGGATGGCGAGCGCCGCCGAGTGCCTGCGGTTCGAGCGCGAGTCGTTCGGCGCGCTGCACCAGATGCTGGCCGGGCTCGACGACGAGGGAAAGGCCGCCGCCTGGGACGAGATCGCGCGGGCGCTGACGGAGTTCGAAGGCCCGGACGGGTTCTCCGCGCCGTGCGAGATGCTCGTGGTGTCCGGAACGCGTCGCTAGGTCGGCAGTTCGGCGGCCTCGACCACCGGAAGCAGGCCGCGCTCGTCGGCCGCATCCCGCAGGACGGCGGCCGGCGAGCGCCGGCCCAACGCGGGGTTCGCGCGCCGCAGCCAGGCACGTGCGTGGACGGGGTCCTTGAACTGCGCGAGGACGACGTGCGCCGCCCGTAACCGCTGCTCGCCGAGCGGTTCGGCCAGGGCGTCGGCCAGCCGCCAGGTGTGCAGCGCCGCGCCCCTGCCGGCGCCCAGCACGTAGGCCAGCAGGTCGGTGCCGTACGCGGCCAGGCACTCGTCGCGGACCTCGGAAAGCGGCTGCTCGGTGCCGGCTTCGCGGGTGCCGGCGTGCCCCAGCAGGCTCGTCATGCGTTCAGGTTAGTTGCTGAAATCCATGAACGCCTGTGACCTTCGGCCCGTTGTGCGGGCCGATCTTGGACGCCGGCTCCGGCCGGAGCGACAGCAGGCGTCCAAGATCGCGGAAATCACGCGGGCTCGTGGAGGAACAGGGTCGAGACCTCGCGGGCGATCGCCGTAAGTGCCCGGTCGCGCAGATGCGGGTCGCGGATCGCGGCTGTCGCCTGCTCCCAGGACTCCAGCGGCCGGTCGCCCACCATCGGCACCGGCTCGCCGCGCAGGTGGGCCGGCAGCAGCAGCGCGTTGTGCACGAGCCAGTGCAGGTAGCGGCCCTCGAGATCCCAGCCGGCGTTCTCGCAGGTGCGCTCCAGCCGCTCGCGCACCTCGACGAAGCTGCTCGCGGTGAGCAGGTCGGCGTCGTGGCGGACGTGCGACAGCCGCGGGTTGTACAGGTGCCGCACCGGTTCCGGCCACACCGCCTGCCAGAGCTTCCACATCAGCGCCTCGTCGCCACCGGCCAGCGTCACCACCGTCTCCGGCGGCTGTTCGAGCAGGATGTGGTGCAGGTGCGCCCAGATCGCCGGCGGGCTGAGCAGCCGTTCGGCGCGCGTCGTGTCCAGCCGGGTGGCGATCGCGACGGCCTCGGCGGCGGCCTCGGTGCTGTCGATGTCGGGAATGGCCTTGATCGCCCGGACGACGTCGAACAGGTTGTGGACGCGGTAGTACTCGCGCTCGACCGCCCACGTGTTCGTCGGCCGCAGCAGTTGGCGCGGGTCGAGTAGCCGATCGGCGACCCGGCCCGGCTCGTGGAACTCCTCGAGCGACACAACGCTCGGCGGCCGGGACCCGGTGATCAGGTTGAACCAGCGGTTGATGTCGCCGATCAACGTCTCCCGGAAGGCGCTGGCGTGCGCCGGCGGGTTCAGGTCGTCGATGCACAGGACCACCTGCATGCCGCACGCCGACAGGCTCGCGGCCACCAGCGCCTGCACGGTGTGGATCAGGTTGGTCTGGCGCAGCTGTACCGGCCAGAACAGCAGCTCGGGCGGCACCGTGCGGTGCGCGCCCTCCAGCCGCCAGCCGAACGAGCGGTCGAACTGGCGCAGCAGCTCGCCGGCCGACCGCTCGGCGCCCAGCCGGGCCTCCAGCACCGGCTGGCGCACCCGGTGCCCGGCCGGCGCCGCCCGCCCGGGCAGCACGCCGACGGTCAGCATCGCGGGCGCCGGCGCGGCGTCCAGGGAGCGGCGCAGCCGGGTGAACAGCCGGTCGCTGTCGACCCGCTCGTAGTAGGTCACCGGCTTGCCGGCACCGAGCGGGCCGACACCGGCCGGCAGCGCGTCGGCGAGCGTGTCGTGCAGGGCCCACAGCACGTCGACGCTGCGGTCGGTGACCAGGCCGCGCAGCGCGTCGGTGACCGCGTCGTCCCACCCGCCGTACCCGACCAGGCACACCGTCTCCTCGCGCAGATGCTCGGCGAGTGCGGTGGTCAGCAGCGGACGGTCGGCGGTGAGCTGGCCCGGGTCGTGCAGGGTGGCCCGGTCGGCCGCCGGAGACAGCGGCCGCCAGAAGCCGTTCAGGTGCACGACGGTCACGCCGTCGGGGGTGATCTCGTCGATGAGCGTGTCGTCGGTGATCGCGATGCTGCGGGCCTCGCCGCCGGCGCGCCGCACGGCGATCTCGATCAGCGGGTCGAAGTTCGTGGTGAGCACCCGGAAGTTGAAGTGCCCCGGCCAGCGGGCCAGCAGGACGCCGAGCGCCTCCACGCCGGGCGGCAGCGTCCAGGCCCGCACGTCGTTCTCCAGGATCCGGCCGCGCTGGAAGCTCATCCGCTCCCACCGCCCCGGCGGCGGCACGTCGGGCGAGCCGCGCGCGGGGTCGTAGGCGTGCAGCACCGCCTGCTGGACGACGATGTCGAACTCCTGCTGCGACACCCACTCGGCGAACGCGCGCCGGTACCGCATGTACGCCTCGACCGGCGCCTCGGCCCGGGCCCGCACCTGCCGCAGCGTCTCCACCAGGTCGGGGTTGTCGCCCCGTTCCGCGACGAACTCGTCGGCCAGGTCGAGCATCGCGCCGACGCCCGGCACCGCGGGCAGGGACAACCCGGAGCCGACGATCAGCGCGATGCGACGCTGGCGGCGCGCCGTGGCCACCAGCCGGCCGAGCAGTTCGGCTTCCCCTGGCACGCGCTACCTCGCAGTCTTCCGGGTGAGCCAGGTCAACAACGACTCGGTGGACGGGACGGCGGCCCGCTGCGCCAGCTCGGCCTCCAGCTGACCCGGTCGCCAGCCGTAGTACCCGGTGAACACCCACGCCCGCTCGACGGCCTCGGCCACCACGGCGGGGTCGGCGGCCAGCGGGACGGTGACCAGCGGCCCGCTCAGCGCCCGGGCGCCCGGGATCGGCGGACCGTCCGGCCGCAGCTGCGCCACCAGCAGGATGACGCCGCCGACGGGGCCGCCGTCGTACACCGTCGCCCGGCCGATCGCGGCCGCGAGCCGCGGCGAGCGCAGCACCTCGTTGACCGACCGCGGCACCGGCCGGCCCAGCCGCACGCCGAGCGCGCCGAGCTGCTGGTCGTACATGAGCACCGCCACGGGTCCGTAGGCGTCGTCCGCGGGGTCACCGGGGGTGAGCACGTCGCCGGATCTCGGCATCGGGATGCGCACCGGCTGCGTCACCGGCTCCTCGTCGTCGTCGGCGGAGCGCTGGTGGGCGACGTTGCGCACCAACGGGATCTGCTCGCCGCCGTTGCGGGCGCGCATCTGCGGCAGCGGCCGGTTGCGGGCGCGCTGCGTCGTCACCGCCTGGCGGTACAGCGTGGTGAGATCGAGCAGCGCCGGCCCACCCGGCACGCCGTGGCGCATCATGTCGAGGAGTACGCCGGTGAACGCCGTGAAGGGTTCGTCCGGCGGCGCGAGGGCCGTGCGGTTCGCCGGCGCGGCGACGAGCACGCAGGTGCGGTCGATCTCGATCTGGTCGGCGAGCGCTGCCGGCTCGCCCATGCCGTCGGTCGCCCGGCCGGAGTAGCAACAGTCCAGGATCACCACGCGGGCGCCGGCCGGGGCGTCCAGGAACCAGCGCCGGATCCACTCGAAGGGCACCGCCGTCGAGTGCACCGAGTTGCGGTCGGTGCCGGTCACCGCGAGGTGCAGGGTGCCGGTGCGCGGGTCGATCATGCCGTGGCCCGCGAAGTAGAACAGCAGCATGCCGTCCGGCCGCACAGCGGTCGCCGCGTCGCGCACGGCGGCGTCGATCGCCTGCGGCGTCGCCGGATCGCGCACTGCGGTGCAGTGCTCCGGCGGCAGCCCCCACAGCGCCGGATCGGTCACCAGGTTCGCGAGCCCGGTGAGGTTGTTGGCGACGGTGGGCAGCGGCGGCAGGTTCGTGTAGCGGGTGCCTCCGACGAGGACGACCCGCGACGACGCGGGGTCGGCGAGCCGTGGCATCCGGGTCAGTCCGATTCCAGCCGGCGGGCGATCGCGAGCGCCTCGTCGGCGTCGCTGGCCTCGATGGCGACCGTGCGGTCGGGGAACCGGACGCTGACCCGGTACGGCCGTGGCCGGGTCGCGCGCCAGGCGGCGATCGCCACGAGCAGTTGGCCGAGCGAGAGGCCGCTGCCGACGATCAGCGAGATCGCCGACAGCACCTCACCCATCTCGCCCGGAGGTGGGGTCTCGGTCTGCCGGATCAGGTGACCCGCGGTTCGGATCTCGGGTTCGGCCGCGAGCCAGTCGTACAGCGAACGCACGTCGGCCTCGGAGCCGTCGGGGATGTCCACCCAGAGACGCACGCCGTACCTCACAACAAAGCAAAAGGGATAAGGGGACATCGATCATACAAACGGTCGTCACCCTCCGTCGGTCCGCGGGGCCACCTGGGACACTCGTCCGGTGACGTACGACGCGTTCCTCCTGCTGTCCTTCGGCGGACCGGAAGGTCCCGACGACGTGCTGCCGTTCCTGGAGAATGTGACCCGCGGCCGCGGTGTTCCGCCGGAGCGGCTCGCCGAGGTCGCCGGGCACTACCGGCACTTCGGCGGCGTCTCCCCGATCAACGACCAGTGCCGGGCCCTGATCGCCGCCCTGGAACCGCACCTGGACCTGCCGGTCTACTGGGGCAACCGGAACTGGCACCCGATGCTCGCCGACACGCTTCGCACCATGCGAGCCGACGGCGTGCGGCGGGCGATCGCGTTCGTGACCAGCCCGTACGGCGGTTACTCGGCCTGCCGGCAGTACTGGGACGACATCGCCCGGGCCCGTGCGGAGGTCGGCGACGGCGCTCCGGAGGTCGACAAGATCCGGCACTACCACGACCATCCGGGGTTCGTGGAACCGTTCGCCGACGCCGTCCGCGCCGCCTGGACGCCCGGCGCGCGCCTCGTGTTCACCGCGCACTCCATCCCCCTGGCGATGGAGGTCCACAGTGGACCGGACGGCCACCGCTACA
>Ga0070675_100000460_pt1 | contig 27789 bp, 25 predicted proteins | sample KBSM43metaG_FD_65343 | JGI IMG/M metagenome (GOLD analysis project Ga0070675, IMG submission 65343) | Miscanthus rhizosphere microbial communities from Kellogg Biological Station, Michigan, USA - KBS M4-3 metaG | ecosystem: Host-associated > Plants > Roots > Rhizosphere > Soil ... | reverse complement strand
CACCAAGGGCCGCTACCCATCACGAACGGCTGGTTCGCGATGTTCTCCGGTGTCGCCGCCTGCCCGCTCACCGCGAATCTTCTGAAGCGGCATGCCGGCATCCGTGTCGGCAGGGCCATGCAGCTGGCCGTCGCCTTGCTGATCTTCATCGCAGGACGCGTCGCTGTCGTTGTCTTGCTCCAACGACCGTTCCTTCCGCACTGCGACAGGATGTGCTGGTAGGTGGCCTCAGAGGGCCTTGCCGAGTCGCCGCAGTTCCTCGCTGGCGCGCAAGGCACCCACCTCGATGCCGTTCCAGTTGAGCAAGGTCACGTCGCTGAGGCTTCGCATCAGCCGGGCCGCGTCGTCGTCGAGCCGAACGTAGGCCTCGATCGCTGCCGCCATCGCCACCTCGGCGGCGCGGGCGTTGTTGCCGTCGTCGATCTTGATCGCGACGCCCAGCCCGCGCTCGGGGAAGGCGGCGCAGAACACGCCCTCGGCGCCGACCTTGCAGAAGACGCGCTCGCCCAGGCGCTCCATCACCCGGGTGTCGAAGCGTCCGGTGCCGCCGACCATGAACGGATAGCGGGCGACCGCCGTGCGCAGCCGCCTCGCCGCGCTCGCATGGTCGGGGGCGAGGCCGACGCCGGTGCCGACGCGGGCGAAGGCGTGCGCCAGGTGGCGCAGCGGAATCGCATAGGTCGGGATCGAGCAGCCATCGGTGCCGCGCGCGGTGGTCGAAAGGTCGTAGCCGGTCGCCGCCTGCAGTGCCGCGGTCACGCCCTTCATCACCGGATGCTCCGCGCCGATGTAGCCGCGGGCGTAGCGGCGCAGGTCGGCGCCTCCGGCCAGGCGGCAGGCGACGCAGAGAAAGCCCGCGTGCTTGCCCGAGCAGTTGTTGTGCAGTGCCGTGGGCTCGATGCCCGCCGCGGCCATCTGCCGCTGGATCGGCTCGCGATACGGCCAGTGCGCGCCGCACTCGAGGGCGCCGGCATCGAGGCCGGCGCGCCCGAGCATGCGCGCCACGACCGCGGTGTGCTCGGGCTCGCCGTTGTGCGAGGCGCAGGCGACCGCCAGCTCCTCGTCGCCGAGGCCGAGCTGCTCGGCGGCGCCGCTCGCCACCAGCGGCAGGGCCTGCAGCACCTTCACCGCCGAGCGGGGAAAGATCGGCCGCTCGATGTCGCCGAGCGAGGCCACCGGCATGCCGTCGGCATCGACCACGGCGATCGCGCCGCGGTGCGCCGATTCGCGGATGCTGCCGCGCACCGCTTCGACCAGGATCGGGTTCATTGCAGCAAGGGTTCGGGTGGGAAAGCCGACTGTAGCCGCCGGCCGGCGACGCAGCCGCGACCGCCGGCGCCCGGCCGCTGGCGACAATCGGCCGCATGTCGGCCACGGCCCTGGGCCTCGTCCTCTTCGCCGCGCTGCTGCATGCGCTCTGGAACGTGGTCGCCAAACGTACCGGCGGCGATGCCCGCTTCGCCCTGATCTCGGCGCTGTTCCTGGTGGTCGTGTGGGCGCCGCTCGGCATCTGGGCCGCCTGGGACGCACTGCCGCGCTGGGGGCGGGTCGAGTGGGCGGTGCTGCTGGCGAGCGCGATCGTTCACGTCTTCTACTTCACCACCCTGCTGCGCGGCTACCGGCTCTCGGACCTCACCGTGGTCTACCCGGTCGCGCGCGGCACCGGGCCGCTGCTGGCCTCGCTCGGCGCCTTGCTCTGGCTCGGCGAGTCGCTGAGCGCCATCGCCGCCTGCGGCGTCGCCGGCGTCGCCATCGGCGTGTTCTTCGTCGCCGGCGGGCCGGGCCTGTGGGCCAAGGCGCACGATCCGTTGCAGCGCGCCAGGGTGCGTGCCGGCATCGGCTGGGGCGCGGCGACCGGCGCGCTGATCGCCGGCTACACCCTGATCGACGGCTACGCGGTCAAGGTCCTGCTGCTTTCGCCGATCCTGGTCGACTATGTCGGCAACGTCTTTCGCCTTCCCTTCCTCCTGCCGTCGGCGCTGCGCGACCGGCGCGGCTTTCGCGAGGTCTGGCGCGCCCAGTGGCGGGCGGCACTGGTGGTTGCCGTGCTCGGCCCGCTCGGCTACGTGCTGGTGCTGTACGCGGTTCGGCTGGCGCCGATCAGCCACGTGGCGCCGGCGCGCGAGGTCTCGATGCTGTTTGCCGCCCTGATCGGCGGCCGCCTCCTCGGCGAAGGCGACCGGGCGCTGCGCCTGGTCGGCGCGGCCTGCATCGCCGCCGGCGTCGGCGCGCTGGCGCTCGGCTGAGGGCGACGATGCGGCTCGCCGGCGTCGACTTCACCAGCGCGCCTTCGCGCCGCAAGCCGATCACCGTGGCGCTCGGCAAGGCGCACGGCGATTCGACGGTAAGGCTCGAGGAGATCGTCGCCCATGCCGACTTCGCCCCGTTCTCGGCCTGGCTGCGCTCGCCGGGGCCGTGGCTCGCCGCGTTCGATTTCCCTTTCGGCCTGCCGCGAGTCCTCGTCGAGACGCTGGGCTGGCCGCGGGAATGGCTGCCGCTGGCGCGGCACTACACCGGCCTGTCGCGGGCCGAGATCCGGGCCACCTTCCAGGCTTTCTGCGCGGCACGGCCGGCGGGAAACAAGTTCGCCCACCGCGCCTGCGACGCCTTCTCGACTGCGTCGCCGTCGATGAAGTGGGTCAATCCGCCGGTCGCCTTCATGCTGCACGCGGGCATCGTTCTCCTGCTCGATGCCGGGGTGCAGATCGCGACGCTGCATCCCGGCGATCCGGGCCGGGTCGCGCTCGAAGGCTATCCCGGCCTGCTGGCGCGCGAGCTGATCGGCCGTCGCTCGTACAAGAGCGACACCCGCTCGATGCAGACACTGGCTCGGCGCGATGCCCGGGTCGAGCTGCTGCGCCGCCTCGAAGCCGGCGAGAGCCGGCTCGGCCTCGCCCTCGCGCTCGACGCGTCGCAGCGGGCGTCCCTGGTCGACGACGCCTCGGCCGACCGGCTCGACGCCGTGCTCTGCCTGATGCAGGCGGCCTGGGCGGCGAAGCGCCCGGGCTGGGGCCTGCCCGACGATGTCGATCCGCTCGAGGGCTGGATCGTCAGCGCGGTCCGCTAGCCGGACCGTGGCGCCGGGAGCGTCGCTCAGTCGGCCTTGAACCCCGACGCCTTGACGATCGGGCCCCAGCGCGCGGTGTCCTCGGTCATGCGCTTCGCCAGGTCGGCGGGGCTGCCGCCCGTGGGCTCGAGCCCGAGCTTGATGAAGCGCTCGCGCACCTCGGGGGCGGCGAGCGCCTTGTTGATCGCGGCGTTGAGCTGGCGCACCGTCGCCTCGGGCGTCTTCGCCGGCGCATAGACCGCGAACCAGCCGGTGCCTTCGACGCCGGCGAGGCCGGATTCCACCAGCGTCGGCACCTCGGGCAGGAGCGGGCTGCGTGTCGCTCCCGACGTGCCGAGGATGCGGATCTTGCCGGCGCGATGCAGCTCGATCATCTCGACCGTGGTGTCGATGCCCGCGGCGATCTGGTCGCCCATCAGGCCGTTCACCATCGGCGCGCCGCCGTTGTAGGGCACGTGGATCAGCTCCACGCCGGCCCCCTTGCCGATCATCAGGCCGAAGAAGTGCGGCAGGCTGCCCGGCGCCGGGCTGCCGAAGTTCGCCTTCGCCGGGTTGGCCTGGTACCAGGCCACCAGCTCTTTCATGTTCTTCGCCGGATGCGTGCCGTTGACCGAGAGCGCGAACTGGAAGTTGGCGACCAGCGCCACCGGCGTGAAGTCGACGGCCGGGTCGTACGGCAGCTTGGAGAAGACCATCGGCGCGAGCACCGGCACCACCACCGGCGTGAGCATCAGCACGCTGCCGTCGGCGGCTGCGCTCTTCATCGACTCGGCGACGATGCGGCCGCCGGCGCCCGGCTTGTTTTCCACCAGCACCGGCTGCTTCAGCTCGTCCTTCATGCGCTCGGCGATCAGCCGCGCGGCGATGTCGGCGGAGCCGCCGGGAGCGAAGCCCACCACGATCCTGACCGGCTTGTCCACCTGCGCGAAGGCGGCGAAGGCGAGGCCGGCAAGGCACAGCGCCGCGGCGAATCTCTTCAGTGTCTGCATCGTCGTCTCCGAGGGTCCCGCACTGTAAGTCCCTCCGCCGACGCCTCTGCTAAGGTGCTTCGCGGATAGCGCACGACTCGAACCTCTCCATGGAAATCGCCGCCTGGTCGGCCGTCGTCGGCCTGTTGCTGATCGTCATGGCGCTCGGCGATTCGCTGCTCGCGCGGCTGCCGCTCAGCACCTCGATGCTGTACCTCGCCGTCGGCGCGGCCGTCAGCCCGCTCTGGCTCGGCTGGACCTCGCTCGCGGCGGGCAGCGCGACCAAGGGGCTCGAGCAGCTCGCCGAGATCGTGGTCCTGCTGTCGCTGTTCGGCTCGGGCCTGAAGATGAGCGCCGGCCTGCGCGACGGTCGCTGGCTGCTGCCGCTGCGGCTCGCGATCCTGTCGATGGGGGTGACCGTGGCGCTGGTCGCGGGCGTCGGCGTGCTCGCCCTCGGCCTGCCGCTGGGTGCGGCGATCCTGCTCGGCGGCATCCTCGCGCCGACCGATCCGGTGCTCGCCTCCGACGTGCAGGTGGCCAATCCCGACGACCGCGACCGGCTCCGCTTCGCCCTCACCGGCGAGGCCGGGCTCAACGACGGCACCGCCTTCCCGCTGGTACTGCTCGGCCTCGGCCTGCTCGGGCTGCACGAGATCGGCAGCTTCGGCTGGCGCTGGCTCGCGGTCGACATGCTCTGGGCCGTGTCTGCCGGCGTCGTCATCGGCGCCGTCCTCGGCACCGCGGTCGGCCAGCTCGTGCTCTATCTGCGCCGCACCCACAAGGAAGCGGTGGGCCTCGACAACTTTCTCGCCCTCGGCCTGGTCGGCCTGGCCTACGGCGCCGCCGGCCTCGCGCATGCGTACGGCTTTCTCGCGGTGTTCGCCGCCGGCGTCGCCTTGCGCCGGCTGGAGCAGCTGGCCTCGGCGCGGGCGGCCGGCGCTGCCCCGGCCGGCGCCCCGAGCAAGGGCAGCGAGGGTCGGCGTCGGCGCTCGGCCGAGGTCGCGGCCGAGGCGCACGCCGATCCCGATGCTTCGCATGCCGACCAGGTGGCGACCCATCCGAAGCACGCACCCGCTTTCATGGCCCACGCCATGCTCGCCTTCAACGAGCAGATCGAGCGCATCGGCGAGGTCGTCGCGGTGATCGCGGTGGGGATGCTGCTCTGGGCGGTCGAGTGGCGGCTCGCCTCGTGGGGCTTCGTCGCCGCGCTGCTCCTCGTGATCCGGCCGGTCTCGGTCGCGGTGGGCCTGATCGGCTCTTCCACCTCGGCCTCGCAGCGCGGCCTGATCGGCTGGTTCGGCATCCGCGGCATCGGCTCGCTCTACTACCTGACCTACGCGATGAACCACGGCCTGGACCGCGCGCTCGCGGCCAACCTCGGTGCGCTGGTCTTCTCGACGATGGTGGTGTCCATCGTCGTCCACGGCATCTCGGTGACGCCGCTGATGGCGATCTACGAGCGCACCAAAGGGCGCAGGGCGAAGGCCTGACTATCATCGCCGCGATGAAATTTCCGCCACCGGCGCCGACGGACGACGACGCGCCGCAGTCCGCAGAGCGGCGCCGCGCCGCGCGCCGCATCGCCCTGGGCGTGGCCTTGGCCTGCACCGACCTGCAGGCGCTGGCCGCGGGCGGGCCAGCCGATGGCGAGCGCATCGCCCGCACTTTCACCGCCTTCTGCGACACGCTGGTCCCGGCCGACGCGCTGACGCCTTCGGCCTCGGCGCTCGGCGTGCCCAAGGCGATCCTCGGCGATGTGCAGGGCAATCCGCTGGCCGAGCGTCTGCTCGTCGCCGGCTGCGACTGGCTCGACGGCGAATGCGGCGGCGACTTCGCGGCCGCGCCGGAATCCGTCCGCCATTCGGCGCTGGAGCGGATGCAGGCGATGCCGTGGGAATCGCCGCCGGGACGCTTCTTCCTCGTCATGCGCAACACCGTCATGGCCGACTACTACGTGCAGCCGCTCTCCTGGCGCGGCCTCGCGCTCGACCGGCCGCCGCAGCCGCTCGGCTTCTTCGACGCGGTGCGCTAGCAAGCCCTGAGCGATGGCCGAAGGTCCCTACGACGCCGTCGTCGTCGGCGCCGGCGCCGGTGGCGCGGCGACCGCGTGGCGGATGACCGAGCGCGGCTGGAAGGTGCTGCTGCTCGACGCCGGCCCGGCCTTCGACCCCGAGCGCGACTACGGCCTCGACCGGAACGACTGGGAAAAGCAGCGCTTCCGCCACAAGCCGGGCAGCGAGGGCGAGGTCACGTTCGCGCCGATGCAGGCGCTCGACCCGCAACTCGCCGACCTGCGCTCGTGGAGCCTGGCGCAGGGCCGCACCAACCGCGGCGACCGGCGCGTCGCCACCGGCGCCGGCTATCACCACGTGCGCGGCATCGGTGGCAGCACGCTGCATTTCGTCGGCGAGGCGCATCGCATGAATCCGGCGGCGATGAAGATGAAGAGCCGCTTCGGCGTTGCCGCCGACTGGCCGGTGAGCTACACCGAGCTCGAGCCGCTCTACCTCGAGATCGAGCGCCTGCTCGGCGTCGCCGGCCCGGCGGAAGCGGGCGACCGCTGGCGCAGCGCCCCCTATCCGTTCGCTGCCCATCCGCTGTCGCGCGCATCGCGCCGGCTGGCGCGCGGTGCCGCAGCGCTGAAGATCGGCTGGCAGCCGAACCCGAGGGCCGCGCTCCCGGTGGCCTTCGACGGCCGGCCGCCCTGCAACTATTGCGGCGGCTGCACCCACGGCTGCCCGCGCCGCGACAAGGGCTCGGCCGACGTCACCTTCATCGCCAAGGCCCGGGCCAGCGGTCGCTGCGAGATCCGGGCCGAGCACACGCTGCTGCGCATCCTCGGCGGTGCCGGGGGGCGGATCGAGGCGATCGAGGTCGCCGATGCGGCCAAGCGGGTGCAGCGCATCGCCACGCCGCGCCTGGTGCTGGCCTGCGGCGCGGTCGAGACGCCGCGGGCGCTGCTGTTGCAGCGCGGCCTGGGCGGGCCGCAGGTCGGCCGCAACTTCCTCGAGAGCGTCGCCTGGACCAGCATCGCCGATGCCGGCGAGCCCTTGCTCAGCTTCGGCGGCCTCCCGGCCGATGCGATCAGCTGGGACAGGAACCGCCCCGATGCGATCCCGGGCGTGATCGGCGGCTTTCGCCTCAGCGCCGCGATCCACGAGGCCGACATGACGGGGGCGATCGCCCACGCCCAGCGCGCCGTACCCGGATGGGGCCGGGCGCACAAGGAGAAGATGCGGCGCGCGGTGGGCAGCCTGATCGCCGTCGGCGCGGTCGGCGAGAGCCTGCCGCACGAGGGCTCGATGATCGACCTCGATCCGAAGGAGACGGACGAGTTCGGCCGACCGCTGGCCCGGATCCACTCCGTCGTCGATGCGATGAACGTCAAGCGCCTGCGGGCGATGGCGGCGGCGGCGCGCGGCCTGCTCAGGGCCAGCGGTGCAGTCACGCTGGTGGAGGAGTACGGCACCTACGACAGCTTCTCGTCGGCGCACGTGTTCGGCTCCTGCCGCATGGGCGTCGACCCGCGCAGCTCGGTGGTCGATGCGAGCCTGCGCATGCACGGCGTGCCGAACCTGTGGATCTGCGATGCCAGCGTGTTTCCGAGCTCGGGCGGCGGCGAGGCTCCGTCGCTGACCATCCAGGCGCTGTCGTTGCGTGCCGTCGACCGGATGACCTGAGGAAAACCCTCGCACCCGATTGCGGGCTAGGCGGGCGAAGACGCCCGCCCCAGAATCGCCCCCGCCCGAGCCGGCGCTCTCGCCGACGCGGGCTCCCGAGAGAACACCTGAACAACAACGGAGACAAATCGATGACCAAGCTTCTTCATGGCGTCCTGTTCATCCTGGCGGCTTTCGCCATGACGCTGCCGGCGCATGCCGGCAAGGGAGGCGGCACCGTGCCGCCCACGATCGAGAAGAGCGGCCGCAACGACAACACCGTCTATGTCGGCATCAACTGGAACTTCGGCGTCCGCGACGGCGCCACGGCGGTCCTCGGCTATCGCGACGCCAAGGTCAAGGCGAACGGCAACGTCGAGGGCTGGAAGATCGAGGGGAGCTTTGTCCTGACCGGCGCGCCCATGGGATTCGGCGAGGTGCGGGCGAAGTACCTCAGGGGCGAGCGCGACGTGCAGGGCGAGCTCGGCTTCGGCTTCTCCGGCGCGCACCAGGCCTTCTTCCTGAACGCCGGCGTCCAGGGCCCGTATGTCAACGGCAACGCCGACTACCTGTTCAACAAGGGCTTGCTCCTCTCGATCGGCGCCAACACCCTGGACAAGATCAAGAAGCCGAAGGAGACGTCGACCTGTCCGCCGGGATACAGCCTGAGCGGCGACGTCTGCGTCCTGAGCGACTGACAGCGAGGGAAACACGCCACGGTCTGATACCGTGGCGCGGTGACTGAAGTTCCGGCGTCGGCCGAGGCGTGGTTCGCCGCGCGCGGCTGGCGGCCTTTCCCTTTCCAGCGCGAGGTCTGGGCGGCGATGGCCGCGGGCCGCAGCGGCCTGCTCCACGCCACCACCGGCTCCGGCAAGACCTACGCCGTATGGTTCGGCGCGCTCGCCCGCGCCGCGGCGCTCGGCGTCCCGGCCAGGTCCGGCCATGCGCCTTCCCTCGGCATCCTCTGGATCACGCCGATGCGCGCCCTCGCCGCCGACTCGGCCCGGGCGATCAAGGCACCGCTCGAAGACTGCGGCCTCGGCCACTGGAGCGTCGGCATCCGCACCGGCGACACCTCCTCGGCGGAGCGGGCGAAGCAGGACCGGCGCTACCCGACCGCGCTCATCACCACGCCCGAATCGCTCAGCTTGATGCTGACCCGTGAGCAGGCGAAGGATGAGCTGCACAGCGTGCATACCGTCATCGTCGACGAATGGCATGAGCTCATGGGCAGCAAGCGCGGCGTCCAGGTGCAGCTGGCGATCGCCCGGCTGCGCCGCTGGAACCCGCGGCTGGTGGTCTGGGGCCTGTCGGCGACCCTCGGCAACCTGGGCGAGGCGATGCAGGTGCTGCTCGGCCACGACGACGGCGAGATGGTGCGCGGCCGGCTGGAGAAGAACCTGGTCATCGACACCCTGCTGCCGGTGAACCCCGGGCGCTTCTCCTGGGGCGGGCACCTCGGCAAGCAGATGCAGCAGCCGGTGGTCGAGGAGATCGACAAGGCATCGACGACGCTCGTCTTCGTCAACATGCGCTCGCAGGCCGAGGCCTGGTACCAGCTGATCCTCGAGCACAAGCCCGAGTGGGCCGGGCTCGTCGCCCTGCACCACGGCTCGCTCGACAAGGAGGTGCGCGACTGGGTCGAGCTCGGATTGAAGGAAGGCAAGCTCAAGGCCGTGGTCGCGACCTCGTCGCTCGACCTCGGCGTCGATTTCCTGCCGGTCGAGCGGGTGCTGCAGATCGGCTCGGCCAAGGGCGTGGCGCGGCTGCTGCAGCGCGCCGGCCGCAGCGGCCACGCGCCCGGACGCGCCAGCCGGATCACGCTGGTGCCGACCAACACGCTCGAGCTGGTCGAGGCGACCGCCGCCCGGCGCGCGGCGCTCGCCGGCCGCATCGAGAAGCGGGCCACGCCCGACAAGCCGTTCGACGTGCTGGTGCAGCACCTGGTGACGATCGCCCTCGGCGGCGGCTTTCGCGACGACGAGCTGTTCGAGGAGGTTCGGCTCGCCTGGGCCTATCGCAAGCTGACCCGGGCCGAGTTCCAGTGGGCGCTCGACTTCGTCGTCCAGGGCGGCGCCAGCCTGCATGCCTATCCCGAGTACCACCGGGTGGTCGCCGACGCCGAGGGCGTCTACCGGGTGCCGAACCGGGCGATCGCGCGCCGCCACAAGCTCAACGTCGGCACCATCGTCAGCGACGCATCGATGCAGGTGAAGTACCTGAGCGGCGGGCGGATCGGCGTGGTCGAGGAAGGCTTCGTCGCCCGGCTGAGAAAGGGCGACTGCTTCGTCTTCGCCGGCCGCACCCTCGAGTTCGTGCGCGCCGAGGAGATGACGGCCTACGTCAAGCGGGCCGACGGGAAGAAGGCGGCGATGATCAGCTGGGCCGGCGCCAAGATGCCGCTATCGAGCGAGCTGGCCGACTCGGTGATGGACGTGCTCGCCGACGCCGCCCAGGGCGACTTCTTCGATCCCGAGATGGAAGCGGCGCGGCCGATGCTCGAGACCCAGGCGCAGCTCTCGCGCATCCCGACGCCGAAGACGCTGCTGATCGAGAAGCTCGACTCGCGCGAGGGCCAGCACCTGTTCCTCTATCCGTTCGCCGGCCGCAATGCCCACATCGGCCTGGGCAGCCTGCTCGCCTGGCGCCTCTCGAAGCACGAGCCGAACACCTTCAGCATCGTCATCAACGACTACGGCCTGGAGCTCCTGAGCGTCAAGCCGGTCGATCCGGCGCCGCTCGTCGACCAGAGCCTGTTCGAGGAGGGCGACCTGCTGCACGACGTGCTCGCCAGCCTGAACTCGAGCGAGCTGGCGCGCCGGCGTTTCCGCGAGATCGCGCGCGTCAGCGGCCTCATCAGCCAAGGCTTCCCCGGTCAGCCCAAGAGCACGCGCCAGCTGCAGGCGTCGAGCCGGCTGTTCTACGAGGTGTTCCGCAAGTACGACGAAGGCAACATGCTGCTCGACCAGGCGGAGAACGAGGTCCTGAGCCAGGAGCTCGACATCCGCCGGCTGAAGGAGGTGCTGCGGCGGATGCGGCGCCAGCGCGTGACCTACGTCGAGCTCGCCGTGCCCAGCCCGTTCGCCCTGCCGCTGATGGTGGAGCGCTTCCGCGAGAAGCTGACGACCGAAAAGCTCAAGGACCGGCTCGAGCGGATGCTGAAGGAGATGGAGAAGGAGGCGGCGCAGGCGTAGCCGGCCAGTGCCTTCGTGCCTAACCAGTGCTGGCGATCCACTCCACCAGGGCATCCAGCGCCGGCGTCGCCCGCGCCGCCTCGGCGTCGGTGACGACGATGGCCACTGCATAGATCTTGCCGCTCCGGGCGCGCACGTAGCCGGCGAGGGCGCGCGTGTCCGAAAGCGTGCCGGTCTTCAGGTAGGCCTGGCCGGTGGCCGCGCCGCTCTTCATGCGGTTCGCCAGCGTGCCGTCGACGCCGGCGATCGGCAGCGAATCGAGCAGCGTCTGCGAGCTCGGCCCGCGCCAGGCGGTGCGCAGCAGCTCGACCAGCGCTCGCGGCTTGCCGCGCTCGGCCCGCGACTGCCCGGAGCCGATGACGAGGGTGATGTCGCCGTCGCGCAGGCCCTGGCTGCGCAGCCAGTCGCGCACGCGCTGCTGCGCTGACCGCAACGCGGCGTCGAACGCCGGGCCGCTGGCCACCGCCGGCGCGCCGTCCGGCGCCAGCGCCAGCAGGACGCTGCGGGCGGCCTCGTTGTTGCTCGTCTTGTTCATCTCGCGCAGGACCTCGCCGACGGGCGTGGCCAGCTCGCTCAGCGCCTGGGCCTGGCGCGGCCGTGGCGCGGCGGCGTCGCGCTCGACGACGATGCCGCGCAGGCTGCCGCCGGTCTCGGCAAAGAGGTCGGCGACCATGCGCGGCGCCGGAATCGGCGGCGCCGTCGTGGCGCCGGGGGCGGGCTGCAGCAGCACCGGCGCCGGCGGCCTGACGTAGGCGATGTCCTCGCCCGGACAATCCGCCTTCCAGCGGCCGCGCACCCAGAGCTGCAGCGCCGGGCCGGACTTGATCTCCTCCGGCCGCTTCCAGGCCGCCCAGGCGGAGCAGGCGCCTCCCATCAGCACATCGTTGACCACCAGCACGTTGGCCGGCCGCGGCTTGACGCTGACCGCGGCGCGCTCGCCCGAGGTCGGGCGCACCGAGACCACGAGCTTGCCCTGGTTGTAGGTGCGGGCGTCGAGCGGCAGGTCGAGGGCGCGCTCGTCTTCGGTGGTCTTGACCTGCTTCGGGTCGCGATCGTGCAGCAGGGCGACGTTGTCGAGGACGATGTTGCCGAAGATCGTCAGCAGGCCTTCCTGGCGCAGCTGCACGAACCAGCGGCGCAGCTCGTTGCCGGTGAGGCCGACCGGGCCGCCGCTGAGCACCAGGTCGCCGCGCAGCCGGCCCTCGCTCACCAGGGCGGTCGAATAGGCGGTGGTGTGCCAGCGGTGCTGCGGCCCGAGCAGGTCGAGCGCGGCGAGCGAGGTGACGAGCTTGGCGGTCGAGGCGAGCTGCACCGGCTGGTCGGCCCGGAACGAGAGCAGCGGCCGGAGCTCGCCGGTCTCCACCGAGCGCACTTCGAAGGCGAAGCTTTTCGCCGGCAATCGGGAACGGCTGACGATCGCGGCGACGGCGGGCGGCAAGGACGTGGTCTGGCTCGCGGCCGTCGAGGCGGCGGCGACGGCCGGCTTGGCGACGGCAGCCGTGGCGGCCGGGCCGGCGCCGCGGCTTTCCGCGGCTGGCGTTTCCGTGACCAGGAAGGCCAGCCCGAGGCACGCGAGGGCGGCCAGAGGGCATGCGACCGGCGCGCGATTCGGCATGGTGGCCGCCCTGGGCAATCGGCGTACTCAGGCGCGCGACGCGCGGCCTGCGACGGGACAGCGCGGCGACGCGAGCTGCCGGGCCCGAACGGAATCGGGCCCGGCGCGCTTCGCGTCGCCGGATCGGGGGTCAGCGGCGGAAGTCCCGGTCGTAGCGCCGGTCGTCGTGACGATCGAACCGGTCGGGGATGCCGTCACGGTCGCGATCATGGCGCCGATTGTCGACCCGGTCGTAGCGGTTGGGGATGCCGTCGCCGTCGCGGTCCCAGGCCGGGTTGTAGAGCCGGTCGTAGCGATTCGGGATGCCGTCGCCGTCGCGGTCCCAGCGCGGGTTGTAGACCCGGTCGTAGCGGTTGGGGATGCCGTCGTGGTCGCGGTCGAAGCCGGGGACGGGGCGGACGACGCGCACGTCGTGAACCGGCTGCACCCATCCGAATGCGGGCTGGCCGATGGCCACGGAGAAGTGCACGTCGCTCCGGTCGTGCGCTTCCGCGAAGGTGGTTCCGACCGCTCCGGCCAATGCCACCGCAACGATGGCGAGTGCTCTGACTTTCATGTCTTTTCGCTCCTTGAGTCGCGCCGCCGCGGGGTCGCGACGTTGCACGTGCCGATACAACGCGTCGGCTCGTCCCTGCAGTGCTGCAGGGAGGTCAAGGGCATGTAAAGAAGATCGGGCCGCTGCCCGATCTAGGGCAAGGGCAGCGGCGCGGCGATCAGGCGCAGCTGCACCGACGCCGAGGCCGCCGGCGCGGGCCGGCCGAGGCGGGCCTCGGCGACGCCGCGCGAGCGCAGGTGCTCGCGCATCTTGTCGCCGCGCTGCATCGCCAGCGGCGTGGTGATGGCGGCATCGTCCGGCGCTGCGAGCAGCGCGACCTGGGCCTGCGGCGCGCGACGCAGGCTCTCGGCCACCTTGTCGAGCACGGCGGCGAGCGCCGGCTTGACGCTGCTCTTGCCCGGATCGAAGCTGAACTCGCGCGGCACCTCGACGCTCACCGCGCCGTCGCCGCGCTGGGCGACCTTCACCGGGGTGTCGCGGAACCACGAGACCAGCCACTGGCGCTCGACGGCCAGGGCTTCGGCGGCGGCGGTGCGCTGCGCCGGCGTGGTCGGCGGGGGCGGGGCCGTCGGCGCGGGCGGCGTCACGCCGGCGCAGGCCGAGAGGAGGGTGGCGACGAGCAGGGGCGGGAGAAGCTTCGACATGGTGCGGGAGACGACGGACTGACGGGAGTGGACCACGGCAACCATACCCTGGCCGCCACGATACCGTGCCGGCTCTGATACGGTTGCATCCTTCCGTGACGCGCAAGGACCCCGACCGAATGACCGCAGGCGAATCGGCCCTGTCTTTCCTGCGCGGCGGCGGCCGCCTTGGCGAGCTGATCGCCGCCTTCGACTGGAGCGGCACGGCGCTTGGCCCGATCGACGGCTGGCCGCCGCACGTCCGGACGGCGACGGCGCTGATGCTGCGCTCGGTCGTGCCGATCGTGATGCTCTGGGGCGAGCCCGGCGTGATGATCTACAACGACGCCTATTCGCTGTTCGCCGGAGGCCGCCATCCGCGCCTGCTAGGAACGAACGTGCGCGAAGCCTGGGACGAGGTCGCCGATTTCAACGACAACGTGATGCGGGTCGGCCTGGCGGGCGGAACCTTGAGCTACACCGACCAGGAGCTCACGCTCAACCGCAACGGCCAGGCCGAGCAGGTCTGGATGAACCTCGACTACTCGGCGCTGCTCGATGACGCCGGCGAGCCGGCGGGCGTGATGGCGGTGGTGGTCGAGACGACCGCCAAGGTGCTGGCCGAGCGGCGCCTGAGCGGCGAGCGCGAGCGGCTGGCGCAGCTGTTCGAGCAGGCGCCGGGATTCATGGCCATGCTGCGCGGGCCCGAGCACCGCTTCGAGCTCGTCAACCCCAGCTACCTGCGGCTGGTCGGCGCTCGCCCTCTCCTCGGACGCAGCGTCGCCGAGGCCCTCCCGGAGGCGGCGAGCCAGGGCTACGTGAGCTTGCTGGACGCCGTCTACGAGAGCGGGCAGGCCTACAGCGCCCGCGGGGCGCGCTTCGAGGTGCACACGGCACCCGAGGCGGCGGCCGCGATCCGCCATGTCGACTTCGTGTTCCAGCCGATCCGCGACGAGGCCGGCACCGTCAGCGGCGTCTTCATCGAAGGCGCGGACGTCACCGGCCGGGTCGCCGCCGAGCGGCGCCGCGAAGCGATGGTGCAGCTCGCCGACAGCTTTCGCGACCTCGACGATCCCGGCGACGTCGCCTTCGTGGCAGCCCGGCTGCTGGGCGAGGCGCTCGCCGTGAGCCGGGTGGGCTACGGCACGATCGATCCCGACGCCGAGACGCTGCATGTCCGCTCCGACTGGAATGCGCCGGGCGTCGAGAGCCTGGCCGGGGTGCTGCGGCTGCGCGACTACGGCTCGTTCATCGAAAGCCTCAAGGACAACGAGTTCATCGCCATCGCCGACGTGCGCGACGACCCGCGCACTGCCGCGGCGGCCCCGGCGCTCGAGGCGCGCAGCGCCCGTTCCTTCGTCAACGCGCCCGTGGTTGAGCAGGGCCGGCTGGTGGCGGTGCTCTACGTTAATCACGCCGAGCGCCGCGACTGGTCCGACGACGACCTGGCGCTGGTCCGCGAGGTCGCCGAGCGGACTCGCACCGCGGTCGAGCGGGCGCGCGGCGCGCTGGCGCTGCGCGAGAGCGAGGCCCGGCTGCGCGAGGCGAACGAATCGCTCGAGGCGAAGGTGCGGGCGCGTACCCGCGAGCTGCTGGAGGTGGAGGCGAAGTTTCGTCAGGCGCAGAAGATGGAGGCGATCGGCCAGCTCACCGGCGGCATCGCCCACGACTTCAACAACCTGCTCGGCACCATGAGCACCAGCCTTCAGGTCCTGGACAAGCGCCTGCAGGGCGGACTGGTCGACGGCACCGAGCGCTACATTGGCATGGCGCAGAAGTCGGTGCGCCGCGCCGCCGCGCTGACCCAGCGCCTGCTCGCCTTCTCGCGCCAGCAGACCCTCGATCCGCGCCCGACCGACGTCAACCGCTTGATCGCCGGGCTGGAGGAGCTGATCCGGCGCAGCGTCGGCCCCTCGGTCGAGCTCGAGGTGGTCGGCGCCGGCGGCCTCTGGCCGACGCGGATCGATGCGCCGCAGCTCGAGAACGCGCTCCTCAACCTCTGCATCAATGCCCGCGACGCGATGCCCGAGGGCGGCCGGCTGACGATCGAGACCGCCAACTGCTGGCTCGACGGGCATGCCGCCGCCGAGCGCGACCTGCCGCCCGGGCAGTACATCTCGATCTGCGTCACCGACACCGGCACCGGCATGACCGAAGAGGTCAAGAGCCGCGCCTTCGATCCGTTCTTCACCACCAAGCCGGTCGGCGCCGGCACCGGGCTCGGCCTGTCGATGGTCTACGGCTTCGTGCGCCAGTCCGGCGGCCAGGTGCGGGTCTATTCCGAGCTCGGCGTCGGCACGACGATGTGCCTCTACCTGCCGCGCCACCTCGGCAGCGTCGAGCGCGAGGCCGGCCCGCGCGCGTCCCGGCCGGCGCAAGGCAGCGACGGCGAAGGCGTGTTGCTGGTCGAGGACGAGGAAGCCATCCGCTTGCTGGTCGCCGAGGAGCTCGAGAGCCTCGGCTACCGGGTCACCGCGGTCGGCGACGGTCCGGCGGCGCTGAGCGTGCTGCACTCGAACGAGATCGTCGACCTGCTGATCACCGACGTCGGCCTGCCGGGCGAGCTCAACGGCCGGCAGGTGGCCGACGCCGCGCGCGCGCACCGCCCCGGCCTGCGCGTGCTCTTCGTCACCGGCTACGCCCAGAACGCGGCGGTCGGCAACGGCCTGCTCGAACACGGCATGGAGGTCGTTACCAAGCCCTTCGACCTGGTCGTGCTCGCCAACCGCGTCCGCGAGATGCTCGAGCGCTAGTCACACGGCGGTGCTGCCGCCGGGTCCTCAGGCCGGCTCGAGCACGTGGATCGCGCGGCTCGCGGTGAATTCCTTGACCTTGCCGGCGTAGGCCTTCATGTGCGGTGCGACGGCGTGCGCCTGCAGCGCCTCGAGCGAGGCCCATTTCTCGACAACGACGAAGGCATCGGCGCCGAACTGGGCAAAGCCTGGCGCCGGGTTGGCGACGTCGACCACCGCCTCGTAGGCCAGGCAGCCGGCTTCGGCGCGCACCGCCGGGACGTTGTCGCGGAAGGCTTCCAGGATGCGGTCGCGCTGGCCCGGCTTGGCGGTGATCACCGCAAGGACGTGGATCATCGGGTTCTCCCTTGGCTTGAGCGAGCGACTGTATCGGTCGCCGGGGAGCCAAGATTCTCACGATCCGCGGGCCGGCGCATCACGGCCGGGACGCAACGGCCTCAAGAAGGTGCGCGCGGCGGTCGAAAGGTGGAGGTGGAATCCCCAAGAACGGACCAAGGCGACGCGCATGGCCGCTAGATCGCTGCGCTGGGTGAAGGATGTGCTGAGCCGCTCGATCCAGCTCGAGCACAAGCGCAGCCATGGCCAGGCCGCCGCCGCCGAGAAGGGGCGAGGCCCGGCCACCGACCCCGCCACCACGCTGCTGATGGAGCAGCGCGCCGACCTGGGCGCGCGCCTTCTGCTTCACGACCCGGCGACGCAGCTGGTGCGCAACCTGTTCGTCATCCACGACGAGCTCGGCAAGCGCGGCTGGGCCGGGGTCGAAGCCCTGCCGCTCTCCCTGGTCGGCCGGGCGCTCACCGAGGCGGAGATCCTGCACCTGCAGGATCCCTCGCCGGTGCTGGTGACGATCATCGAGACGCTGCGCTCGATCAAGATCAATGCCGAGGCCCGTGCCGCGCAGGCTCTGCAGGACGCGCTCGAGAGGGAATGGGCGCGCGAGCAGCCGGCGACGCCCGAGGTCTCCGAGACCAACTACGACGAATACGAGCTGATGGAGCGCAGCTGGGTCGGCACCGTGCCGGCCGGGCTCGATCTCTCCGACCGCGCGCTGCCCTCGCGGTAACCGCGCGGTAACGGCGCCTCGCCTATACCGGACAGCGGCACGCCGGAGCGGCTGGTCGCTTCGGGCACGACGTTGCCTGCCGCCGCCGGCGGCACCACACTCGCGCTGCATGTCCCGTTCCGTCGCCGCCCGCCTCCCGTCCGTCGACCCGGCCGCGCTCGGGCCCGAGCTGCGCCTGCTCGGCGCGCCCTGCCTGGTGGTCGGCGGGCGCCGGATCGCGCTCTCGGCCAAGGACGCGGCCCTGCTCTGCCTGATCGCCCTCGCCGGCCCGATCCGCGCCGACCGGGTGGCGACGATGCTTTGGCCCGCGGTCGGCGCGAAGCAGGCCGACACCAGCCTTCGGCAGCGGCTCTACCGCTTGCGCCGCGATGCCGGCGTGCCGCTCCTCGCCGGCGGCACCGGGCTGCAGCTGCAGGAGACGGTGCGGACCGATCTGGCCCAGGCGCTGGAGCGGATCGACCGCGACGAGCACGCCGCGATCGAGGCGCTGCTCGGCGACTTCGACTTCGATGGCCTTCCCGAGCTGGCGGAATGGCTGCGCGAGCAGCGCCGACAGTGGCAGGAGAAGTGCGCCGCGGCCCTGGCGGCAGCGGCCGCGCGCTGCGAGAACGAGGGCGCGGTGGTCCGCGGCCTCGTCTATGCGCAGCGCCTGGCCGAGAGCGATCCGCTGGCCGAGCACGCCCAGCGCCGGCTGATGCGCCTTCACTACCTGCGCGGCGACCGGGCCTCGGCGATCGCCGCCTTCGAGCGCTTCGAGCAGCGCCTGAAGGACGAGCTCGGCACCCGGCCCTCGGCCGAGACGATCGAGCTGCTGGCCACGATCGAACGCGGCGCCGCCACGCTGCCGGTGCGGCGGACGACGGCGCCGGCCAGCCTGCTCAGGCCGCCGCGCCTGATCGGCCGCGAGCGCGAGCTGGCGGCGCTCGAGCATGCCTGGGCCAACCGGCGCGCATTCATGCTGGTCGGCGAGGCCGGCATCGGCAAGAGCCGCCTGCTGCAGGATTTCTGCGCCGCCCGCGCCGGGATCGTCGCCGTCCAGGCGCGGCCCGGCGACGCCGGCATCGCCTATGCCGTGCTGGCGCGCCTGCTGCGTTCGGTGCTGGCCGCGCATCCATTGGAGATCGGCTCGGCGCGCACCGGCGAGCTGGCGCTGGTGCTGCCCGAACTGGGGCCGGCGGTGGCGCTGGCCGGCGAGGCGCAGCGGCTGCTGCTGCAGCGTGCCGTCGACCAGACCTTGGCCGATGCCGTGTCGCAGGGCCTGCAGGCGGTGATCGTCGACGACCTGCACTTCGCCGACGAGGCCAGCCTCGAGTTCCTGCAGACGCTGGCGCAGTCGGAAGCGCTGGCCGCGCTGCAGTGGGGCTTCGCCCAGCGTCCGGCCGAGGCCGGCGCGGCGGGCTCGGCATTGCGCGCGGCGCTCGAGGAAGCGGCTCGCCTGGAGACGACCGTCCTGCAACCGCTCGACCTGGCGCAGCTCTCTGCCCTGGTCGAGTCGATCGGCCTGGTCGAGCTGAGCGCCGAGCGGCTGGCGCCGGCGCTGCTGCGGCATACCGGCGGCAATCCGATGTTCGCGCTGGAGACCTTGAAGGACCTGGTGCTTTCGGGCAGCGCGGAGTCGGTGGCGGGTGGCGGCCGCCTGCCGCAGCCGGTGACGGTCGGCGCCCTGGTCGAGCGCCGGCTCGGCCAGCTGACGAGCGAGGCGCTGCGCCTCGCCCGCGTCGCCGCCCTGGCCGGCCCCGAGTTCAGCGCCGAGCTCGCGGTGGCCGTGCTCGAGGCGCATCCGCTCGACATCGCCGAGCCGTGGCGCGAGCTCGAGACGGCGCAGGTGCTGCGCGACGGCGGCTTCGCCCACGACCTGATCTTCGAGACCACGCGCGCATCGGTGCCGCTGCCGATCGCCCAGTTGCTGCATCGGCGGATCGCGCTGCATCTGGCGGGGCGTGCGGCCCTGCCCGACAGCATCGCGCCGCACTGGGCCGGCGCCGGCGAATGGCAGCAGGCCGGCGAGGCCTACGCCGCGGCGGCCCGCCGGGCGCAGGGGGCATCGCAGCGCAGCCACGAGGTCGAATGCTGGCGCCACGCCGCCGAGGCCTTCGATCGTGCAGGCGCGACAGACGCGGCCTTCGATGCGCGCTGCGAAAGCGTTCATGCGCTGATCGTCGTGCGCGGCGTGACCCACGCGAGCGCGGCGATCGAGTCCCTCCTCGTCGCCGCCCGGACAGCGGAGCAGCGCGCCGCCGCGTTGACGGCGAAGGCGACCGCGGCCCTGATGGCGGCCGACCATCCGGCCGGCATCGCCGCGGCGCTGCAGGCCGCGGAGCTGGCACGCGACTTCGCCTCGCCCTGGCCCGCGTTCGAGGCGGCGCGGCTGCATGCCGTCGGCCTGGCGCAGGCGGGTCGGGCGAAGGAGGCGCTGGCGGCGATCGAGCCGTACCGGACGCTGGTCGAGCGCGAGGCGCCGGCCGAGCAGCGAGGCCGCTTCTGGGCCGACTATGCCTACGTGCTGAACGCCGGCCGGCGCCTGCGCGACACCGCCTTCGCGCTGCAGCAGGCGATCGACAACGCCGTGGCATTGGGCGACGTCGCCGAGCAGGCGACGCTGACCTCCAACCTGGCGACGGTCACCGGCAACCTCGGCCGCGTGCCGGAGGCGCTGGCCCTGGCGGAGCGCTCGCTCGCGCTGCAGGCGCAGCTCGGCAGCACCGACGGGCCCGAAGGCGCGGTGGTCGAGACCTACGTCGGGCTCTACTGCGCTATGGTCGGCCGCTACGGCGAGGCGCTGCGTCGGCTCGATGCGGCGCTGGCCTGCTTCCAGCGCGACCGGCAGGCGGTCTGGATCGCGGTCGCGTCCAACCACAAGGCGCAGTTCCTGCTCGAGCTCGGCCAGTTCGCGCGGGCCCGGCAGACGCTCGAGTTCGAGCGGCCGCCGATCGATCACGTCCGGGCGCGCACCGCCACCGTCGCGGCGCGGATTGAGCGCGCGCTCGGCCATTCGGGCCGCACCCAGCTCGACAACGCTCTCGCGCTGCTCGGCCCCGGCGCCGACCCGCACGTGCGCATGCACGTCCTGCTCGACCAGGGCGAGGCCGACGACCCGCGGGCGACGCTGCGCCGCTGCGACGAGGTCCTGGAGATGGCGCTGGCGCTCGAGTTCGCCGGCGTCGCGATGAAGGCGCGGCTGCTGCGCGCCCATGCCCTGAGCCGGATCGGGCAGACCGAGGCGGCAGCGACGGCGATGCGCGAGCTCGTGCCTCTGCTTTCGACGGTGCAGCCCGCCGATCTCTACCTCGGTCACGCCTGGTGGCTGGCGGCGCAGGTGTTCGAGGCGAGCGGCGACGGTGACGAGGCGCTGATGGCGCTCGCCCACGGCGCGCAGTGGGTCCGCCGGGTGGCTCTGCCGAACGTGCCCGAGGAGTTCCGCGACAGCTTCATGCAGCGCAATCCGGTCAATCGGGCGCTGCTCGCTGCCGCCGACCGGCGCCTGGCGCGCTGAGGCCGCGGTAACTCCGCAGTAACGCCTCCGGCCTACCTTGGCCTCTTCCCGGCGAATCCGCCGGGACGCGGATCGAGGAGGCGAGGATGAAGCGCAACCCACTGCTCCTGTTCGGGCTGGCCCCGGCGTCGAGCGCGGCCTTCGGCGGCGATCGGGCCTCCAAGGTCGCGGCCGCGCCGGCGGCGCCGCAGGCCGCGAAGGCGACGGCGCAGAAGCCCAAGCTGACGCCCGCGTCCCTGTGAGCCCAAACGGCGAAATCGATCGAGGAGAACACCATGCGCGTTCCGTCCTTTCCCGCGATCGCGCTCGCGGCACTGGCATGCGGCACGGCCCTGGCGATGACCGGCGACAGCGTCGCCGAGGCGTTTCGCGGCAGCTGGGTGCCGGCCAAGGCGAGCTGCGAATCGCCGCTCAGGCTCGTGGTCGACGCTCAGGCCGTGGCCTTCGTCAACGGCACGCAGCGCGCCGAGTTCAGGAAGCTGGAGCAGTGCTTCTCGTGCATGGGCCGCGACGTCCAGGACATGACCCTGCTCTCGACCGAGGCCATGGGCGACTCGCCGTTCACGATCACCCTGGACGGAAGGAAGAAGGGCAAGCCGGCGCTGAGCGCCGACCTCGGCAACGACAGGAAGCTGGCGGCGCGCTTTCCGCTCCACAACGTGCCCCTGAAGAAGTGCCCCTGACCCAGGCGGCGCGCCGCGGCGCCCGCCGCCGTCAGGCGATCAGGTGCGACAGCAGCTTGAAGAGCTTGACGAAGGGCGAGAGCGGCTGGGTGAAGTCGGCGGCGTTCTCGGGCTCGACATTGCGCATCGGCGGTCCGCGGTCGAGCGAGTTGTCGACGAACGGGCCGACCGTGGGCACGCCCGCGGCTTCGATGCCGGTGCCCGAGAAGTCGATGATCGTCACGCAGTGCGAGTCGTTGACATTGCGGAAGTAGGGCACGTGGAAGCTGACGTTCGCGTAGGTCGCGAGCTGCGCGGTCCAGCGGGCGATGTCGGGCCACCAGCGCGAGAACAGCGCCTCGCGGTAGGCTGCGGGGTTGGCGGCGTTGGCGACGTCGGCGAAGAACTTCTCGTAACTGAAGGCCGAGAAGTTGGTGTCGCGGGTGAACAGCATGAAGCCGAAGCGGTCGCCCGGGAAGGTGAGGGCCAGGGCGCCGCTCACCGAGCCGAGGTCGTTGGCGTCGAAGCCGGTGAGCAGGCTGGCGAAGCGTGTCACCAGGCCGTCGGGGCCGTCGAGGCCCCAGGCCTCGCGGATCTTCTCGTGCAGCGGCAGCGACGGGTACTGCGTGCTCGTGCCGCTGCGCGGCGCCGGCATCAGCGGCCCGGAATCGGCGAGCAGGGTGGCGTTGCCGGTCGGCTGGAGGATGCCGCGCACCAGCGGGTAGGTGACGGTCGAGCCGACGCCGCCGGCGGAATAGCCGGTGAGCAGCATCTTCGCCGGCTGGCCGAGGTGGCTGCGCAGCCACTGCGCGGCGGCGGTGACGTTCGCCTGGCCGCGGTGGTACTCGACCCGGGGCGTCGCCGGATAGGCGTCGTCGTAGACCGCGACCTTGCTGCCGCTGTGCACGTCGCCGGTGCAGTAGGGCAGGAAGACCATGTTCCAGGACTGCGTCTGCACTTGCTGCGCCGGATCGTTGCGGGCGGTGAACGGCGTCACCAGGCCGAAGGCGACGTTCGCCGACTGCATGTAGTCGGCGGGGATGCCGTTCGGATTGGCGGCGGAGAGGTGGCCTTCGCCGAGGCAGGCCTTCTGGTCCCAGCAGGCGCCGCCGCCTTCGTAGGTGATGACGATGTCCTTCGACAGCGGCGTGCGGTTGACGAAGAAGCGGTAGGGCGAGCCGTCGCCGCAGGCCGCGCCCGTCTCGGGCGGCAGCTCCACCATCTCCCACTGGAAGAAGCCGGCCTGGGCCAGCGGCGCGGCGAGCACGAGCGCGGAGGTGATGAGGGCGCGTTTCAGGGACATGGCTCGCATCTCCGGAGAAGGTCGTCGAGGGCTTGACGGCTCAGCGCATGCCGGTGCCTGCGGCGAAGCTTTGCTGGCGCAGGGCCTCGAGCTCGCGCTCGAGCGCGGCCCGGTCGCGCGCCGCTGGCGGCAAGGCCGACCAGGCGGACACGATCTCGACCTGGCGGCGCTCGAACGCCGCCTGGCGCGGGTCGGGCGCGGCGGCGGGTGCGAGCTCGGCCGCGGCCCATTGGCGCAGGCGCTCGCTGCGCTCCGCCTCGTCGGCCACGGTCAGGCCGAGGATCGCGCTCTCGATCTGCTGCGCCTCCGCGGCCGAGACCTCGGCGCGGCGGATCCGCTCGCCCAGGCCCTGCTCGAGGCTTTGTGCCAGCGCCGCCCGCTCCTCTGAGGGGATGCCGGCAGCGCCTGCTTCGCGAAAGCGGCGCAGCGTGTCGCTCCAATCGAGATAGCCGCGCAGGCGCTGCAGCTCGGCCGGTCCGTCGGCTCGCTGCCCGACCTCGGCTTCGATCGCCGCCCATTGTTCCCGGGTCACGCCCGGCGGCTGCGCAGGTTCCGCAGGAGCCGCGCCGACCGGCGCCGGGGCGGGGAGGACGTTTGCTGTCGGCAGGGCCTCGTCGATGCGCGCGGCCGGTACGGCCTGCGGCGGGGAGACGGCGCGGACCGGCTCGTCCGAGGCCGCGAGGGTCAAGGCCCAGATTCCCCAGAGGATCAATGCCGCCATCACGGCCGGCCACCACCGACGCCACGAATGCGCTGTTCGCATGGCCTCAGTATGTCGCGCGCAGCGCGAAAGTGGAACCTTGGCCCCCTGGCCGCGGGGAGGGTATGCGGCCTACCAGCGCACGTCCAGCTGCAGGCCCCAGGTCGGATTCCTCGGGCGGAGGGGGTCGGCCCGTGCTCCGGCCGCGCCGCCGCCGGCATACAGGGCGCTGGCAAGCGGGCCGGAGGTCGGGCGCGATCCGTTCATGCCGCGGAACGGCGTCAGAGCGACCTGGGTCTCGACGCCGAAGAGTCGATTGGTCAGGTCGTTGGCGGCGCCCAGGGGATCGGTGAGGACCAGGGCGAGCTTGTCCCAGGTGTCGAGCGGGCCCGACTTCGACTTGATGCTGCTGCGGATCGGCGTGAAGACGAACTCGCCGACCAGCGACCCGATCAGCGGCGTGACCACGAGATCCTGATAGGACGGCTGCTCGAACAGGGCCTCGGCGCCGAACTCGTACAGGGCGGAGAGAAAGGCCGAGTAGCCGAGCGACTCCCAGCGGCCCAGGCCCCGCTCCCGGCCGCGGGTGTAGTAGGCCGCACCCCAGTACGGATGCAATATGTAGTTGATGTAGAACTTGTCGTCGTCCATGTGGGGATGGGTGACGTTCTCCCACCACTTCGAGAGGTGGTCGCCGCTCCGGTCCCAGTTCGTCACCGATTCCGGCAGGACGTACAGCACGCCGATGACCGCGAACTGGTAGGCGAGGAAGTACTTCGTGTCCTGCCGGAGCCCTTTCCAGTCCGGGGGGATCGCCTCCTCCTCGGGGCTCTCGATCGTTGCCTCGGGGGCCGGGCCGGGTCCGATTCCCGGGTCGACGGTGTCGGTGGCGGCGAAGGCCGGTGTGCCGAGCCACGGCAGCAACGCGAGAACGAGAACCGCTGAAAGCAAAGCGAGGCCGCGCGACATCCGGAGTCGTATTCCAAGCGAGAGTCATGGCAAGGACCCGCCCTTGCACGTTGGCCCACGCGATGCGGTGCCTGCCCGAAGCCTACACCGGCTCCCTTACAGGAGTGTTAGGCGGTGGCTCGCTGCCTGCGGCAAGACCGGCCGTCGGCTCGCGCAGGTCGGAAAGAGAACCCCTTCACGCTTCGCGACGGTACCCGCCCCGGCGGTCGTTCCCCTTTCGGGCGCGGGTTCTACAGTTGTATCGAGTTGCTTCTTACCGGCGGGGCTTCACATGTCGGATGTTCGGATCATCGCGGTGTCGCTCGAAGGCGGGGAGAGGCTCGACCATCTCACCCACGTCTGGACGGCCGAGGGCGCGATGCCCAAGCAGCGCGCGGTCGAGGACATGTGGTCGGGGCGGCGACGCTACTACGTCGTCCTGCCGAGCGGCCGGGTCGACGTTGCGCCGGTCCCCGGGCGCGGGCCGAACCTGCTTTCTGCACTCCTGGGCAAGCGCGTCGAGGGCGACCTCGAATCGCCGCGTGGCGCGAGCATGAAGGACAGCCTCCTGACCCTGCCCCGGCTGCCGAGCCCGACGCGGCCACGGCGCAGCCGGGCGATGGCAAGCCAGAGCGCGTCCTGAGCCGATCGTCGGACCGGCGCGGCGAGAGACTCGCGGCGCAGCGCCCTCAGCTGCGCCGGAACCAGACCCCCGAGGCGACCGCCCCGGAAACGATCGCCCCGTAGGCGACCAGGGCCAGCGCCAGCGCGGCGAACGCCCCAGGGAGCGAACCGGCGAGCGTCAGCACCAGCCAGCCGCCGCCGACGGCGACGAGCAGGCGGACCATGCCGCCGATCAGCGGCCAGGCGAGGCGCCCGGCGCCCTGCGACGCGAAGTAAAGCGAGAGCCCGAGGCCGAAGAAGCCGTAGGTCGGCCCCACCACCCGCAGGTAGGCGGCACCGGCCGCGAGCATGTGCGGGTCGTGGCCGAACAGGCCGAGCCAGGCTTCCGGCCAGATCGCGGCGACGATGCCGATCGTCTCGGTGAGGGCGAAGGCGAGCGCTCCGCCGATGAGGGCGATGCGCAGGGCCCGCTGCGTCTGGCCGGCGCCGATGTTGGTGCCGACCAGGGCCACCATCGGCGCGCCCAGGCCGAACACCAGCGGGATCAGCAGGTACTCGAGGCGAGCACCGGTGCCGTAGCCGGCGACCGCCTCCGGCCCGCCGAACGACCCCACCAGCGCCGTCGTCAGCGCGACCGTGAGCGAGGTCTGCAGGGTGCTGATGGCGCCGACACCGCCGACCCGCAGGATGTCGGCGAACATCGGCCCCCTCAGCCGGGCGCGGCGCAGGCGCACGATCGCCCGGCCGGCCAGGAGGTACCAGGCGAGCACCGCGGCCGTGAGCGCCGAGGTGATCAGCACGGCGAGGCCGCCGCCGGCGATGCCCAGCGCCGGGATCGGCCCCCAGCCGAAGATCAGGAGCGGTGACAGCGGCACCAGCAGCACGACGCTCAGGCAGACGGCGAGCGAGGGCACGAGCATGTTGCCGGTGCCGCGGATCAGGCTGGCGAGCGCATTCATCAGCCAGACGAGCACGTTGCCGACGAAGACGACGTTCGAATAGGCGAGCGCGGCCTCGAGCGAGCCGCCTTCACCGCCCATGGCCGCGTAGATCGGCCGGCCCCAGATCAGGAACAGTGCCGAGGTGAAGAGGCCCAGCGCGAGATTGATGAGCAGGGCATGTAGCACCAGCGCGTCGGCGTCGGCGCGGCGGTTCGCGCCGAGCGCGCGCGCCACCGCCGACGCGATGCCGCCGCCGATGGCGCCGGCCGAGAGCATCTGCATCATCATGAAGCCGGGGAAGACGAGCGCCATGCCGGCGAGGGCGTCGGTGCCGAGCTTCGACACCCACCAGGTCTCGATCAGGCCGGTGGACGCCTGCGCCGTCATCACCAGGATGTTCGGCCAGGCCATCAGCAGCAGGGTCGGCACGATCGCGCCCTGCAGCAGGCGCCGGGTGCGCGGGCTCATCGCCTCGGCAGGGGCGGCAGGCGGAGTGGCAGGCGGGACTCCGGCGGGAACCCCCGGCAGGTCGACGGCGAGGCTGCTCATGCGCCCACCTTGGCGTCGCGCCGCGCCGGCGTCTCGACCGCGAGCAGGCCGGCGCTTTCCGGCGGAGGCGAGGACTTCGCCAGCCTCGCCGCCGAAAGCTTGCCGCGAACGATCCTGAAGTGCGGCTCCGCCAGCGCCTTGCCGGAGCGCCGGTCGACCAGCATCGGCTCGGCGATCTCGCCGGTCTCGACGTCGACGACGCGGGCGCCGCCGCCCCCTTCGATCGCGAAGTGGCGCTGCCCGAACGCGAGCAACGCGATCAGGACGGTGCGGAAGTCGCGGCCGCGCTCGGTGAGGACGTATTCGTGGCGCGGCGGACGCTCGCTGTAGACCCGTCGCTCGAGCATTCCCGACTCGACCAGCCCGGCAAGCCGACGAGTCAGCATGTTCGAGGCGATGCCCAGGCTCTGCTGGAACTCGTCGAACCGGGTCTTGCCGGCGAAGGCGTCGCGCAGGATCAGGATGCTCCACCACTCGCCCACCCGCTCGAGGCTGCGGGCGATCGGGCAGGGCATGTCGGAGAAGCTCTTGCGTTGCATGGCGCCGAGCATATCACAGTTACTTGCATGATGAAAGTGAGTCACATTCCGGCGCAGTCGCGGATCCTTTGCGCGCGCTGGCCGGGCGAGCCGTAGCGCGTGCTCGGCTCGTCGGGACGGCGCTCGAAGTGGCGGATCGCGGCGTTCAGGTAGCGCTCGCCGTTGCGCGCCTTTGCCAGCTCGCGTGCCGCCCAGCAATCGGCCTCGACCTCGCTGGAAGTGGCGAGCGCGATGTGGCCGTACTCGTGAACGAGGTAGAACTGCTCGGCTCCCGGGTCCTTCTTGCGCACCAGATCGACGACCCGCGGGCAGAGGTAGATCGTCGGCGGATCGAGCCGCGACACGGCCACGTCGCCGCCGGTCTCGTCGCAATCGCGGACGACCGGAACCTTCGCGAGCGCGCCGCTCGGCGACCATTGCGCCATGGCGCCGGCGGCGAACACGAGCAGCGGCAGCGCCGCGAGCAGCGCGGCGAGGCCGCGCCGGCTCATTGCAGCCCCACGTCGAGCCCGGTCTGGGCCGCAGCGCGCAG